>JAABUT010002131.1_pt1 | contig 20025 bp, 18 predicted proteins | sample 5559281 | NCBI WGS metagenome assembly JAABUT01 (sample SAMN10711880, study PRJNA513359) | rock metagenome | isolation source: Antarctica rocks | place: Antarctica: Victoria Land, Ricker Hills nord | collected 2016-01-04
AGGCGGAGAGCGAACTGGTCGGCGGCTACTACACCGAATACTCCGGCTTCCGCTTCTCGCTCTACTTCCTGGGCGAGTACGTGGCGATGCTGGTGATCTCGGCGACTGCGGCGACGGTCTTCCTCGGCGGCCCGGCGGGGCCATTCCTGCCGGGGCCGATCTGGCTGGCACTGAAGATCGGGGCGTTCATGTTCCTGTATTTCTGGCTCCGCGCGACGTTGCCGCGCTTCCGCTACGATCAGTTGATGGGCCTCGCCTGGAAGCTGCTCCTGCCGCTCGCCCTGCTGAATATTATCGTGACGGCGATCGGGCGGCTGTCGGCGTTGGGGTTGTTGCGGTTCTGAGATGAGTAGTCGTCGGTCGTCAGTCGTCAGTCGTCAGTGGCTACGATGGCGGTGCGGTAAGCTTACAGTTGACTAACGAAGCTCGTTCTCTCTGACGACTGACGACCGACGACTGATAACTTCGAGGTGCCAATGCTACCCCAGATCAAAGGCTTCTTCGTCACCTTCCGGCAGATGTTCCAGAAGCCGGAGACGATTCTGTACCCGGACGAGCGCAAGCCGGTCACGGACCGCTTCCGGGGGATCCCCGCGCTCCGCTCCGACCCGGACACCGGGCGAGTGCTCTGCGTGGCCTGCGGCCTCTGCGAGCAGATTTGCCCGACCGGGGCGATTGTGATCAACGTGGTGCCGACGGAGCGCGACGAGGAGCGCAATCTGGTCGAATACACGCTAAAGTTAGGGCGCTGCATGTTCTGCGGCCTCTGCGCCCGTGTCTGCCCGGTCGATGCGGTGACGATGAGCAAGCACTACGAACTGGCGACGCAATCGCGCGACCAGTTCTTCCGCCAGAAGGGCGAGCTCTCGATCCTGGGCCAGGACGAGTCGGCCTATTTTCAGCAGTGAGACGGAGTGAGCAAGTGGGCGAGTGGGCGAGTGGGCGAGTAGAGGACGGGCGGGCCAGCGCGCTCGTACTTCGTCGTTCGTACTTCTCTGGCCCACTCGCCCACTACGCCCACTCGCCTCACTACCCAGGAGGGTTTCTTGACCGGCTCTGCGATCATCTTCTACTTCCTGGCGACGGTCTCCGTGCTGATGGCAATGGGGGTCGTCTTCGCGCGCAACCCGATCCACTCCGCCCTCTTCCTGGTGATCTCCTTCCTGAACATCGCCGGGATCTTCGTGCTGCTCGGCGCGGAGTTCCTGGCGGCGGTGCAGGTGATCGTCTACACCGGCGCGATCCTGGTCCTCTTCCTTTTCGTGATCATGCTGGTACGCCCCGAAGACCTCGCCGAATTGCGGCAGGGCGGGCGCATCCAGACCGTCCTCGCCTGGCTTCTCGGGGCCGCGCTGCTGGCGGAGATCGCCACGGTGATCGTGACCGGGATCGTGCAGGGGCAGCGGGGGCAGATCGACGCCCGGGCGGTCGCGCAGGTGGGCGGCAACACGCAGGCGTTGGGGCGTTTCCTCTACTCCGAGTATCTGCTCCCCTTCGAGGCCGCCTCGCTCGTCCTGCTCGTCGCGACGATCTCGGCGATCGTCCTCGGTCTGCCGGAGCGGGTTACCAACGCCATCGGGCGCCGCCACACCGGGACGATCTCGCTCGGGCACTCGGCGGGCGGCGACCGCGCCCAGCTCGCCGATGAGGCGGGTGTGCCCGCCGTGGACGCGCCCGACCTCGATGAGCCGGGGACGATCGATGTGAACGAGGAACCGGCACTCAGCGGCGGCAGCGGCACGGGGCGCACGACGCGACCGGGCGTGAAAACGGTCGCGCGCGACTGAGCGAGTCGTGGGTCGTGGGTCGTGAGAATAGCGGCGACGAAGGACGATAGAGGCTGAAACCATCCGGGGAGGAGCCGAGAGCGATGGGGAACGGGCTGACGTTACAACACTTCCTGATCCTGAGCGCGATCCTCTTCGTGATCGGGATGCTCGGCGTGCTGACGCGCAAGAACGTGCTGATCATCTTCATGTCGGTCGAGTTGATGCTCAATGCGGTCAACATCAGTATGATCGCCTTCGGCACGTCGCTGAACTCGATGGCCGGGCAGGTCTTCGCGATCTTCGTCATCACCCTCGCCGCCGCCGAATCGGCGATTGGCCTCGGGCTGATCCTCGTGCTCAGCCGCTCGCGCGATACGGTGGACGTGACGTCGGTGAACCTGTTGCGGGAGTAAAAACATGATGAGTGGTGAGTGGCCTCTTCTCAGCCACTTCGCCCACTTCGCCCACTATTCGCCATTGGAGTTGCTGTGGAGCGCGCGCTGTTCCTGATCCCGGTCCTGCCGCTGCTGGCTTTCGTCTGCGATCTGCTGCTCGGGCGGCGGATCGCGGGGAAGTGGGCGCACATCCCGGCCTGGCTCGCCCTGGGGATCGCGTTCGGGCTCAGCGTCGCGGCAACGTTCCGCGTCGGGAGCGGCGGGCCGATCGCGCAGACCCTCTGGCGCTGGATGCCGGGAGCCCTCCTCGGCGGCTTCGATGCGCCGTTCACGGTCTACATCGATCAACTGACCGCGATCATGCTCTGCATCATCACCGGGATCGGCCTGCTGATCCACATCTACTCCGCCGGGTACATGGGGCACGACGCGGGTTACTACCGCTTCTTCGCCTACCTCTCCCTGTTCGTCTTCGCGATGCTCGTGCTGGTGCTGGCCGATAACTATCTGGTGATGTTCCTCGGCTGGGAGGGGGTGGGGCTCTGCTCCTACTTACTGATCGGCTACTGGTTCGATCGGCAGGCGGCGGGGGACGCGGCACGCAAGGCCTTCATCGTCAACCGCATCGGCGACTTCGGCTTCATGATCGGGATGTTCCTGGCCTTCACCACCTTCGGCACCCTCTCTTTCTTCGGCGGCACGGGCATCTTCGCAGGGGTCGCCGCGCAGAATCAGAATGTCATCACCGCCATCGCCCTCCTCCTCTTCATCGGGGCGATCGGCAAGAGCGCGCAATTCCCCCTCTACGTCTGGCTGCCGGACGCGATGGAAGGCCCGACGCCGGTCTCCGCGCTGATCCACGCCGCGACGATGGTGACGGCGGGCGTCTACGTGATGGTCCGCTCCTGGCCCCTCTACAGCGCCGCGCCGGGCGCGTTGCAAACGATCCTCTGGGTCGGATTGCTGACCTGTTTCATCGCCGCGACGATCGCGCTCGTGCAGACCGACCTCAAGCGCGTCCTGGCCTACTCCACCGTCAGCCAGCTCGGCTACATGGTCTTCGCGGTTGGGGCGGGCGCATATGTCCCCGCGATCTTCCACCTCATGACCCACGCCTTCTTCAAGGCGCTCCTCTTCCTCGCGGCAGGGTCGGTGATTCATGGCATGGAGGCGGTCTACGGCCACGACCCGATCAAGACGCAGGACATGCGCGCGATGGGCGGCGTGCGCCGTTTCATGCCGACCACCTACTGGACCTTCCTGGTCGGTGGGATGGCACTGGCGGGCGTGCCGTTGACGGCGGGTTTCTTCTCCAAGGATGAGATACTGGTCGGCGCGTGGCACGCGGGGTATCCGGTCGTGGCGATCGTCGGCTGGTTCGTCGCCTTCCTGACCGCCTTCTACACCTTCCGCATGATCTTCCTGACCTTCCACGGCGAGCCGCGCTTTGCAGGGTCACCCCACGAGTCCCCGCGCATCATGACCCTGCCGCTGATCGCCCTGGCGGTGCCGTCGCTGCTCATCGGACTCGTCGTGGGCCTGCCGCCGGATGAGGGCGCGATCCAGCGCTGGCTGGAACCGATCTTCACCCTCCCCGGCGTCGCCGCGCTCCCGCACGAGCTCCCGTCGGCGGCGCTGACCCGGGGCGGCTTCGCGGCGTCAACGGTCCTCTCGCTCGCCGGTATCGCGCTCGCCTATGCGATGTACCTGACCGACGCGATCAATCCCGCGACGATGGGCGCGCGCTTCGCGCCGGTCTACCGTTTCCTCGTCCACAAGTGGTACGTGGACGAGCTGTACAACGCCGCGATCGTCCGTCCGTTGGCCGCCTTCGCGCGCTTTCTGTGGCGCTGGGTCGATGTCGGGTTCATCGATGGGATCGTCAACGGCCTCGCCTGGCTCGTCGGCGCGATCGCCCAACGCCTGCGCCGCGTCCAGACCGGCGTCGTCTCGAATTACGCCCTGGCGATCGTCCTCGGCACGGTGCTCATCGTCGGCGTCTATCTGATCTTCGGGCCGACGTTTCTCGGGAAGTGAGTCGTGAGTCGTGGGTCGTGAGTGAAATGACGGTGGCAATCCAGCACAACGGCAACCCGCGTTCCCTCTCACGACTCACGACTCACGACTCACGACTTCGCTAAGGAGCAACACGCGCGTGGAAGGCTTCCCGATCCTCTCCCTCATCGCCTATCTCCCGCTCGTCGGGATGCTGGCGATCCTCGTGTCCCCGCGCATGGGCGACCGTGCCGTGCGTCGGACCGCGCTGGGGGTCAGTCTGGGCACGCTGGCGCTGGCGCTCGGCCTGCTCGGCGGCAACGCGGGGACGACGGCGGCGCTCCAGTTCGAGGAGAACGTCAGCTGGCTCCCCGAGGTCGGCATCAACTACCACTTCGGCGTCGATGGCCTCAGCATCCTCCTCGTGATCCTGACGACCCTGCTGACCCCGGTGGCGATCGCGATCTCCTGGGACACCATCGCCACGCGCACCGATGCGACGGTGTCACGGCTCGACCGGGAGGTGAGCCGGGGGCGGGTCCGCGAGTTCCACATCGCGATCCTGATGCTGGAAACGGGGTTGATCGGCGCGTTCGTCTCGCGCGATATCTTCCTCTTCTACGTCTTCTTCGAACTGAGTCTGATCCCGATGGCGCTGCTGATCGGCATTTGGGGCGGGCCGAAGCGCGCTTACGCCGCGATCAAGTTCTTCGTCTACACCCTCCTGGGGAGCCTGCTGATGCTGGTGGCGATCGTCGCCACCTACCAGCGATTTTTCGCCCTGACCGGCGTGCGGACGCTGGATGTGGGGCTCCTCGCCAATCCGCCGCTCGCCGCGCTCGGCATGACCTCGCTGAGCCAGTTCTACCCGCTCGGCTTCCAGTACTGGGTCTTCCTGGCCTTCTTCGCCGCCTTCGCGATCAAGCTCGCCCTCTGGCCGCTGCACACCTGGCTCCCGGACGCCTACACCGAGGCCCCGACCGGCGGCACGATCATGCTGGCGGGGGTCATGCTGAAGCTGGGGAGCTACGGCATCCTCCGCTTCTGCCTCCCCCTTTACCCCGACGCGGCGCGCTTCTTCGCCCCGGCGATCATGGTCCTCTCCACGATCACGATCATCTACGCCGCGCTGGTGGCGCTGGTGCAGACCGACTGGAAGCGCCTGATCGCCTACTCCTCGGTCAGCCACATCGGCTTCGTCACCCTGGCTATCTTCGCGTTCAATCAGCAAGCGCTCCAGGGCGCGACGATGATGATGTTCGCGCACGGCCTCAACACGGCGGCGCTCTTCCTGCTCGTCGGGATCATCCACGAGCGCGCCGGGACGCGGCAGATCGCCGCCTTCCGGGGCCTCTCGACGACGATGCCGCTCTACTCCGCGATCTTCCTCGCCTTCACCTTCGCCTCGATCGGCCTGCCGGGGATGAGCGGCTTCGTCGGCGAGTTCAACTCCTTGATGGGAGCCTACCGGGGCGGCACGAGCCTCTATCAGGTCGCCGCGATCATCTCCACCCTCGTCGTGATCCTCTCCGCCTGGTACATGCTCTGGCTCTACCAGCGGGTCGCGCAGGGGTCGCCGGTCACGGCGGTCGAGTTCAACGCGCGCCTCGCCCACGGCGCGAGCGATGCCGAGCCCGATCCGCGCACGGCCAGCCTCGATCCACGCCATAGCCAACCGGAACCCCCTAGTACCCACGGGCATGGCGAGCACGACGACCACGCGCACGACGATCACGGCGAACCGGAGCGCACGGGGCTGGACTGGGCCGACCTGCGCCCGCGCGAGCTCGGCGCGCTGGTGCCGCTGCTGGCCCTGACGATCGTCCTCGGGCTCTACCCGGCCCCCGTCTTCGCGCTCGCCTCGCACGCCCTCGCGAACATCCTGCGCCCGTTCGATGGGGGCGCGGCTGCGGCGGCGTTGGGGCGGTGAGGCGAGTGGGCGAAGTGGGCCAGTGGGCCAGTGGCCCAGCAGGAACGGCCCTCACCCCGCCGCCTGCGGGCGGCACCCCTCTCCCTATCAAGGAGAGGGGAGGAGATATTGCCGAAGCATAGAGGCAAGGGATGGCAGGTGCCGATGAGATTGCGACGTTCCAGTCCGCGCAGGCGAACTTTGCGGCGGCGTCAGCCGCCCGTAGCCGGGGATGTTGTGCCCTTCATGGGTACGTTGTGCCCTTCATAGGTGTTGCAATCCCCGAAACTCTGGCGCTCGCAACGCCATAAACTGTCTCAACCACTCGCCCACTGGCCCACTCCGCCCACTGACACTGACGACTGACGACCGACGACTCGCTACTCACACTGAGGTGCCACCGTGCCAGACCCCGTATCGAATCCACCGAGCCTCGCCTGGGCGGTCCTGTTGCCGCACGGGATCATCCTGGCCCTGGCGCTGCTGACGATCGTGGTCGATCTCCTCACCGAGGAGGACGAGTGGCGCGGGCGCATCCTCGCCGCGATGTCAGTCTTCGGCTATGGCGGCGCGATCATCGGGGCGTTGTCCCTCAATAGTCGCTACCAGGAGAGCTTCTCGCGGATGGCGCGCGCGGACGACCTCAGCGTCTTCCTGACCGTCAGCCTCCTCTGCGCGGCGCTGCTGACCGTCTTCATCGCCACCACCACGATCGAGCGCCTGCGGCTACCGGTCGGCGAGTTCTACGCGCTCCTCGCCTTCTCCACCCTCGGCGGGATGCTCGTCGCCTCCGCCGGCAACCTGATCATGATCTTCGTCGGGATCGAGCTCGGCTCGCTGGCGGTCTTCGTGATGGCCGCCTCGGCCAGCCGCGGGCGGCGGGCGATCGAGGGCGCGCTGAAATACTTCCTCCTCAGCGCCTTCGCCACCGCGATCCTCCTCTACGGCATGGCCTGGCTCTACGGCGTCACCGGCTCGCTGAACCTGAACGACATCAGCCTGCGCCTCCTCGCCCAGCCGGATCGCAACGACCAATCGCTGCTGCTGGCCGCGCTGCTCCTCGTCGTCGGCCTCGGCTTCAAGGCGGCGGCGGTGCCGTTCCACATGTGGACGCCGGATGCCTACCAGGGCGCGCCGACGCCGGTGACCGCATTCATGTCGGTCGCGCCGAAGGTCACCGCGTTCGCCGCGATCGTGCGGATCATGGTGCAGGCGCTCGGGCCGATGCGCGACCAGTGGGTGCCGCTGATCATCGTCCTGGCGGTGCTGACGATGGCGCTCGGCAATCTGGTGGCGATCGCGCAGCGCAACGTCAAGCGGATGCTCGCCTACTCCTCGATCGCGCATACCGGCTACATGCTCGCCGGGCTGGCCTCGTTCCAGGCGATCGGCAACGGCGACCTCGCGATCTCCGGGCTGCTGTTCTACAACTTCGCCTATATCTTCATGAACCTCGGAGCCTTCGCGATCCTCGCCTGGCTGGAGGCGCACGGCAAGGGGCAGGAGATCGAGGACTTCAACGGCCTCGCGACCACCGCGCCCCTCCACGCGGCGGCGATGGCGGTCTTCCTCTTCTCGCTGACCGGCATCCCCCCCCTGCTCGGCTTCTACGGCAAATACTATGTCATCCAGGCGGCGCTCGCGGCGAACCTGACCTGGCTGGCGGTCGTGATCGTCCTCTTCAGCGCCATCGCCGCCTTCTTCTACCTGCGGGTCGTCGCGGCGATGTACTTCGGCCCGCCACAGGACGAACCGGCGCGGATCCCGGCGCGCTTCTTCGGCTTCGGCGTCGCGGCGATGGTGGCGGCGACGCTGCTGTTCGGCGTCTTCTCCGGCCCGATCTTCGACCTCGCGCGCCAGTGGTACATCTCGCTCTGAGCCGAGCGCGCATATATCGGAAAGAGCGCGGCAAAAGGTTCCAATTCCCGGCGAGATTTGGCATGACGCGAAGCCGATATGTTATGCTCGCCTCACGGATAGTGTATACACAAGGAGGTGATTCAGCAGATGGCGCCGCCAGATAAAATGCGTCCCAAAGTGCGCGCGGGTGGGACGAGGACTCCCGCGCGCGGAGCACCGGTCCAGCCGCTTGAAACGACTGTGCCATCCGCATCGAGCACGCCGAAACCGCTCGCCCCGCTGGCGGCGGTGAAGGGTGCCGACGGCGCCCTCAATCAGAAGATCACCGCCGCCGAGCGCCGTGCCCAGCGCGCCGCCGAGGCGCAGCAGGCGCAGCGCGGTCGCCACCGCCGGAACATCCTGCTCGGCATCCTCGGCGCGGTCGTGCTGCTGCTGGTGGCCGGGTATTTCCTGCGCGAGCAGTACACCAATCAGGCCATCGGCGTGGCGGTCCCGGACGAGGGACGCGGGCACATCGCCGCTGGCACGGACCTGACCTTCAAGCACTCCCCGCCCTCGTCCGGCACCCATTACCCCTCGGCGCAACCGGCGGGTGTCTACCGCCAGGAAGTGCCGGAGGGGAGCTGGGTCCACAGCCTCGAACATGGCAACGTCGCGATCCTGGTGAAATGTACCACCGATTGCAACGCGGTCTTCAGCCAACTCGACGAGATCTACAAGAACCTGCCGAACAGCAAATACGGCTCCGTGAAGCTGGTCGTCACGCCCTATAACAAGCCCTACACCGATGGCGACTCGCCGCTGATGCTGATGGCCTGGGACCACGAGCAGCGCCTCGCCACCGTCGACCGCGACACGATCACGCGCTTCTACAGCAAGTTCGTGGACAAGGGACCGGAGGATGTCCCATAAGGGAGTGTGCGCAGTGGGCCAGTGGTCGTAGTGGGCGAGTAGTTTAGTAGTCAGTAATCAGCGGGGGGTCGCCGGAGAAGTCTGGCAGCTCTCTCTGTATTTAAGCCCTCGCCCCCGCGCCACGCCTCTCCCAATCTGGGAGAGAGGGCAGCTAGGCGACGCTGCGGGGTGGGGATCAGATCCCAGCCCGCGCAGGCGGGTAGTATGCCCTTCATGGGGACAGTGTCCCCTTTATGGGGACGAGGTGCCCTTCATGGGTAGTGGCTGCCCTCCGGGGCACTTCGCCGGTGCCGCGAGGCACCCGCAGCCGGGGGCAGTGTGCCCTTCATGCGTATTTCAACACCCAGCATCATTAGACCTACGTCGCAACGAGGCTTCAGAGGGCCGATTTACCCTATCGCCATAGGCTAAACCGCCATTGACTTCTGGCTTAGCTGTTTAGCCCGTCCCGATACCGAATCTGTCTTACTGCGACGCTACTCAATTGGACACGGCCAATGGCGCGGCCAACGCCCTCACCCCGCCTCACTTCGTTCGGCACCCCCTCTCCCAATCCGAGGAGAGGGGGCATCGCCGTTGTGCGCTGGTGGTTGTTATCTTCCCAGTGGGCGCTGCGTTGGTGCTGGCGCTGCCCCCTCAAACCGCCCCCGCCCGTCCTCCCTCTGTGTCTCTGTGTCTCCTGTTCCGGTCTCTTGCTCGCGTCGTCCTCTGCGTCTCTGCGTCTCTGCGGCCAACGTCCCTGTCCCCCCTGGCGCACTACGCCCACTCACACCGTCCCCCGCGCCACACGCGGACGCCAGTCGAGGTCGTCCAGCGCGCCGACGAGCGCGAGGCTGAGCAGCAGATCATCGTGAATGTGCGGATCGTCCACGCCCCAGCCGAGGAGTTTGCCGGGGCCGGGGCGCACCTCGTACGCGCAGGCGTCGAGTTGTCGCCAGAAGGTGCGCGTCTCCTCCGCGCCATCGTCCGCGTACTCTTTCAACCGCCCGCCATCGATCGCGGCCAGCAAGCGCCAGCCGAGATCGCTCTTCGAGGGCGCGGTGAAGACCCACGGCGTGACGAGGCCGGGGAGGGCGGCGGCGAGCCAGGAGGCGAGGCCCGCGCCGACGCCCGTCGCGTCGATCACGATCCGCCGCGCCCGCCAGACGTTACGCGCGAGGTCCACGATCGCGGCGTGGAGCGCGGTATGCCGCGTGCCGGTCCAGAGCCGCCGGTCCACGGTCCGGTAACTCGGCAGCGCCCCACCCCGCCCCGGCACGATCTCCACCACCGTCAACGCCGTCGAGTCGCGGCGCGTACCGCCCTCGCGCGCCTCGGCCCCGCCATCGAGCGCGCCCACCAACCCCTCATCCTCCCCGGCCACGTCGAGCAGGAGGGCGTAGAGCGCGCCGGGCGACGCCTGACGCTGGCGCGGGTGCTCGCCGCGCAACTGCACCTGACGCGCGGCCCCGAACAGGCCGCCCGCGCCCGCCAGCTCCTGGAGTTCGTATTCCGTCCTGATGAAGGGATGGTCGCGCCCGAACTGCGCGATCCGCGCGCGGACCCGCTCGCCGTAGGCGGGGAGGTCGGCGGCGACGCGCGTCCACGGCACCATGAAGACCCGTTGCTGACTATCGGCCCGTTCGAGCGCGCGCAGGTGGCGCATCTGCCGCGCCAGTAGCGTCCGGTCCGACCAAACGGTGCCGCTGAAGACGGTGGTGGCGTTCGTGGCGGCGGCCATCGGGTCGAAGACCGCGTCCCAGCGCTCCGCATCGACATCCTGCGCCTCGTTGCAGACGAGCAGCAGCGAGGCGGTCTCGCCGCGCACATTCGCCTGCGGCCCCGCCGAGAGGAAGCGCGCGGTCGCCCGTCCCAGGCGCACGATGTAGCCCGATTCGGTCGTCGGGCGCGGCGCGAGGCGGCGCGTCAGGTCGTTGTCGAGGCGATCGAGGAGGCGCGCGCGCGCGATCAGGCTCTGCGGGCGGTAGGTCGGCGCGGCGACGACGATCGAGCCGCCCGCGCGCCAGTGCGCGGTCAGCAGATAGGCCAGCAGTTGCGCCAGCGTATCGTCCTTCCCGGCCTGCCGCGCGAAGACGATCGCGAACTGCATCCCCCGCCTCCCGCGCACCGAAGCGGCGATCGCCCGCGCCACCTCGACCTGATAGGGGCGCAGCGCATGGTCGCGCAGCAGCCCGCGCGAGTACGCGCCGACATCAACCAGCGCGTGACGCAGCGCCCGCTCCAACGCCGGGCCGTCGCGCCCGACCGCCTCGTCCACCGCACCAGTGGCGGCGTCCAACGTATCGTCGCCCATCGCCCTACCCCCATCCGTCATCCGTCGCGGCTACACAACGCGCGGGGCGGCGAGGATCGCTCCCCGCCGCCCCGCGCGCACAGCGGTCAATGCGTCAGGCGCACCACTACGTCGGCGATCACCGCCGCGACCGTGATGAAGATCAGCCCGTTCACCCGCTGCCGGATCTCGCGCAATTCCTCCGTCAGCGTCGCCACCATCTGCCTGGTCAGCACCTCATAAGCGCTGCGCGGATCGAGGTTCAGCGGCGGCTCATCCCGCCGCCCGGCCCGCTCGCCCCTCGCTCGCAACCGCGCCTCCAACGCCTCCCCCGAACGCGCCCGCCGTCGCTGTGACGAGTCCTCAGCCATTTCGCACCTCCAACAAGTGGGCGGAGTGGGTGTAGTGGTGCCAGTGGGCGAAGAAGAAGAACGAAGGGGGACGATCACCGCAGCGACGCGGAGTCGCAGAACACGAGAGAGAGAAAGATGAGGAGAGGGGGACGAAGGGGCGATTAACAGGAGACACAGAGGTGGCCGGGAGATTACTTAATGAGGAACATCGCGGAAGTATCGGCCTGCCGCCCGACACAAGGGCTGCACCGACACCACCCCCCCCCCAAATCTTCCTTCTCCCCTCGTCCTCTGTGTCTCTGTGTCTCCTGTTCCGTCCCTTTCTCGTCCCGTCTCTCTCGTGCTCCGCGTCTCCGCGTCGCTGCGGCGATCGTCATTCCTGGCCCACTTGCCCACTCGCCCACTACTCGTCGCCACTCAAATTCGCCAGAATCCGCGTCAGCATCTCGTTGAGGTCGCCCGCCGTTTCTCCGGCCAGGAGCCGCTGCGCCCGCAGCGCGCGCACGATCGCGTTGACGACGCGCGGGACACTCTGCGAGAGGCGTCCCACGTCCGCGCCATCGGTCGCCAGCAGGCGCGCGAGCACCGCGCGCAACGCGCCGATCTCCTCGTCCAGGCTCTCCCGTCGGCCCTGCTCCGCGATCCACGCGCGCAATTCCGGCGGCAACGCCGCCAACGCCAGGGCCACCTCCTGTCGCGATACCTCCTCATGCTCCATACCCCGTTCGTGCGGCAACTCATCCATCGGCACCTCCCATGTCGCGCGATCGCCCCCACTGATCGGACCCATCGGCGACGCCCCGCAGTGCCATATCGGGCGAAATCTGAAAAAGCGGGACCATCGGGCCAGTGACCGACCATGACCACGCGCGCTAGGCTAAATGGCGACAGACCGGTCGATAGAACGGGGTGAGATGGGCGCGATCGCACAGGGAACACGGAGCAGCGCCACACCGCGCGCACGCGGCTCGCTGCGGCAGCGTCTTGGTTGGCTCGGCACCACACTTCTCCTGGCCCCGCTCCTGGTCGCGCTCGGCGGCACCTTCTTCTTCGCCCCCACCGATCCCGACTACTGGTGGCACGCGCGCACCGGCCAGCTCATCAGCGAGACCGGTCGACTGCCGAAGACCGACATCTACTCCTTCGCCTCGGCGGATCGCCCCTGGGTCACGCACGAGTGGCTGACCGAACTCCTCCTCTACCAGATCGAGCATCAAGCGGGATATGTCGCGAACGTCGCGCTCTTCGCCGTCCTGGGTGTCCTGACCGCCCTGCTGATCTATCTGCACGCGCGACGGCGCGGCCTCGATCGTTTCGGCGCGACAATCGCGATGCTCTGGGGCTTCGCCATCCTCCTGCCGCTCGCCAATGTCCGCCCGCAGATGGTCACCGTCTGCGCCATCGCCTTCTGTGTCCTGCTGCTGGTCGCTTATCGCCAGGGCGCGCGACGAGCGCTATGGGCGCTGCCGCCCCTCTTCGCCATCTGGGTCAACCTGCATGGCGGCTACGTGATCGGACTGGCGCTGCTCGCCCTCACCCTCGGCGGGGAGGCGCTCGAACGGGCACTCATCCCCGGCCAGACCCGCCGCGCCTGGCTCCGCGCACTCGCGCCACTCACGGCGGCGACGGCGCTGGCGGTGCTCGCGACGCTCCTCAATCCGCATGGCCTGGAAGCGCTCCGCTATCCGCTCAGCTACGTTGGCACCGGCAATGTCTCGCAACGCTATGTCGCGGAGTGGCAATCGCCGAACTTCCACGATGGTGCCTTCCTCCCCTTCGCCGTCGCATTACTCCTCGGCATCGTGGTCGGCATCGGACGGCGTCCGCTCGGCTGGCCCGAACGCTTGTGGGTCGGTGTCTTCGCCCTGCTCGGCCTGCAATCGATCCGGCACCTCCCCCTCTTCGCGGTCATCGCCACACCGATCCTGATGGGCGAACTCGCGGCGCTGAGCCGCGAGTGGCCCGGCCAGGCGTGGTGGCGACCCCGCTGGCGGATCGCCCGCCAGGTCGGGCTGAGCGCGCTTGCGCTCGGCGCACTCGTGCTGGTGATGACGATCGGCACAGGCCCGGCCATGCGCGCGCAACTGCAACTCGGCACCGCGCCAAACGCGACCGGCTATCCGGCGGGGGCGCTTGCCTATCTCCGCGCGCACGAGGGCGACCCGGCGCTACACGGTCGGCTCTTCAACGAATATCGCTGGGCGGGCTACCTGATCTATTACCTCTATCCCGAGCGCCAGGTCTTCGTCTCCGCCCAGGCGACCGACCCCTACGGCAGCGATCTCTTCACCCCCTATCGTCGCACCATCCAACTCGCGCCGGGATGGCGCGACACGCTCGATAGCTGGCGGATCGACCTCGTCCTGATCGACAAAGATGGGCCGCTCGCCGTGATGCTCCAGACCGACGCTGGATGGTACGAAGCGTACGCTGGCGAGGTAGAGCGCCTGTTCGTGCGACAGGGGGAGAGGCGATGAGAGGCGATCCGATAGTGGTGAGGAATGCCCCCCGAACAACGGCCCCAGTATCAGCCCTCGCGCGTATCCTGGCGCTGGCGCTCCTCTGCACCTGGGGCGCGCTGACCCTCGTCGCCAGCGCGGGGTCGATCGTCGGGGTGGCGACGCGCGGCAACGCCGACTTCTTCACCTTCCTCGACAGCGCCGGGCGCTGGCGTGCGGGACTCGACCCCTACCTGACGACGCGCCTCGTCGATCTCGGCGCGGGGCCGCGACCGGCCCACGCCAATCTCAATCATCCGCTGACGATCCCCCTCTTCGCGCCCTTGCTCGCCCTGCTCCCGGCGGCGGCCTTCCTCCTCTGGGATGCGCTCGGCCTCCTGGCCTTCTTCGCCGCGCTCGCGCTCGCCCGCCGCGCCCTCGCCTGGTGCCTCACGCCGACCGGCTGGGTCGCGGCGATCGCCCTGACCGCCTGCTGTCCGGGCCTCATCTACGGCCTGCAACTCGGCCAGTGGGGGAGCCTGCTCGCGCTGCCGGTCGTGGCGCTCTGGCTCCTGCTGCGCGACCCGCGCCTCGACCACGACCGCCGCGCGCTCCTGCTCGCCGGGCTCCTCTGCGGCCTCCTGATCGCCCTCAAGCCCTTCTTGCTGCCGCTGGCCGCGTTCTTCTTGCCGCGTCGTCGCTGGGGGGGGCTGCTGGCGATCGGCGCGGGGGGCGCGGGGGCGTCATCGCTGGCGCTGCCATTCGTCGGCCCCGCCGCCTACCCGGCCTGGCTCGGCGCGCTGCGCGGCGTGTCGTGGTACGACCACGGCCTGAACGTCGGCCTTTTCGGGCTGCTCAATCGGCTCGCCGCTCCGCCCGCCGCGCTCGGCTGGACCCTGCAAGGGCTGGCTGCGCTCCTCGGTGCGGCGCTCGTCCTGCGCGCGCGCGACGACACCGCCACGCGCGACCGCACCGTCGGCGCGCTCCTCCTCCTCGGATTGCTCGGCTCGCCGCTCGGCTGGCTCTACTACACCCCCCTGCTCCTCCCCGCGCTCCTCCCGGCCCTGGCCGCGTGGCCCCGGCTCGAATCCGGCGCGCGCGCGGCCCTCGCCGCGACGGTCGCGCTCCTCTGGACGCCGCACATCCTCCTCGCGCTCCTGCCGAGCGGCCCACTGATGGAACTAACGCTGCGCGCCCTCCCCACCTACGGCCTGCTGGCGCTGCTCGCGTTCCTCCTGCGGCCCACATCTGAAGACGCGACGCCGCAGGCTACTACCGCGCAGTCCGCGCCCGCACCGAGTCCTTCCATCAGCTAAACTCTTAGCCAGGTCGGGGAGCGGGCAGTGCCTTGCGCCACAGCCATGTGCTCTTTCCAGGCCGGTTTCGCAACCTCTGACAACGCCTAGCCACAACGCGAGCACTGCGAGTACGTGGCCGCTTATGATAGCGCCTGTACGTCTCTCCCTTGTCCGCTCGATTCGTGCCGAACGCTGATGGATGGGTGCGCGTGGTTCTCATGAATGTCGGCACGATGCAGTTCCGCAGTCGCGTCCTCGAGCGCCGCATCACGTTCGCCTTCACCCTGCCGCTCGCCCGTCATGCCGGGCCGGGGCCATACCCCGCGCTGCTCCAACTCCACGGCTGGAGCGGCGACCACGCCACCTGGCTGCACGGCTCCCGGCTTGCTCACTATCTGGAAGGGATGCCGCTCGTCGCCATCATGCCGGACGGCGGCAACAATCACTGGCTCAACCAGGGGCCGCAGGAGCGCATCGAGGATTTTGTGCTGGAAGACCTCCTCCCGGCATGTGAGGAGTTCTTCCCCATCCGTGCGGGGCGCTGGGCGATCGGCGGGGCGTCGATGGGCGGCTACGGCGCGGTGCGCCTCGGCCTGAAGTACCCCGACCGCTTCGGCTCGATCATCGCCCACGCGGGCCGCTATCTGGACCGCACGGCGCTCGAGGCGTCGGCCCCGCTGCTGACACCGGAACAGCGCGCGGATGCGGACGTCTTCGCGTGGGCGCGGCAGGCCGTCGGACGGCCAGATCGCCCCGTGTTGCGGCTCGATTGCGGCTCCGATGATCCGCTGCTCGCACAAAATCGCGCCTTCCACCGATACTTACGGCACATCGGCTATGCTCATGCCTACGACGAATATCCCGGTGCCCATACTGGCGACTACTTCGACGAGCGGTTGCGCGACGCTCCCCGCCGCCATCGGGAAGCACTCGCGGGCGAGCACGCGCCGCCAGCGTGAGACAAAATACACACAAAGAAGGCGCGCAGTGGCTGTACGCCGCGTCCGCGTTGCTCGTTCGGCAGGAGTTCGGCATGATCGACGACAGGGAGTTAACCCGCCGCGCGATCGGCGGCTTCGGCGAGATGGTCGCGGCACTCGGGCAGTGGGGCGTGGGAGATGGGGCGGTCGTGCGCCGACCCGACGCCCTGGGCGCGCGGATCCCGACCGCCGCCCGCAATCCGTGGTTCGACGCGGCGGTCGTGCCGCTCGATGCGACGCCACCCGCCGATGACCCGCAACTGCCGCTCTGCGTGTGGACCGTGGCCGACGTGGTGCCGGGACGCCGCGAGGAGCAGGGGATCGCGACGCCGTGCATGGGCGTCGCGCTCGACGACCCGGCGTTGGCGCTCGACAACGGCGCGCTGGAAGTGGGGTCGCCGCCGCTCGCGGTGATCGGCGACCTCAACGAGCGCGCCTACAACGAGTCCGGCACCTTCGGCCCGCTCATCCGCACGCTGCGCGACGACCGTGTCCGCACCTACGGACTGCGCGATCGCGGCGCGTTCGTCTGCGTCGCGCTGACGTTGGCGGTCGGCGACGACATAAGCATCCAGTACGTCGCGACCGAGGCCGCCCACCGCCGTCGCGGCCTCGCCAGCCAGCTGCTGCGCGCGCTGCTGTTCGCCGCGCGGGACGAGGGGATGCGGAGCGCGACGCTGCAAGCCAGCCCGGACGGGCTGTCGGTCTACGAACACCTCGGCTTCCGCCACCTCACGACGCTGCGCGGCTACCTGCGCCCGGACAGTGGTAGGGAAGATCCTGGCGCATCCGGCACGGACGCGGCGTGATCGCCGCGCCGCCCGGATGGCGCTGAGGGCACGGTTGTTCACCGCCAAAGACGAGGATTACAGCGCCACGCAGCAAGCTTGCCCCTGCGCCGCAAACCTAGTCCCCGCAGGGCGGTGCGTCCAAGTCGCGCTTGGGGTGTTATCCCAAGCCGCGTCTTGGGGCTTGGTGGCCGCAACCCATAGCCAGGGCGGTGGGTCTCCTTCAGAGGGAGTATCTGCCCGCCGGGGGAGTACATGCTGTAGGGCCGTTGCGGGGGTTAGGACGGGGTGAGCAACTCCCGGAGGGCCGATTCCTGCTCGCGCCGGGTGACGGCCACAACCTCATCCCCTTGCCGTAACGTCGTCGCGCCGGTCGGCAGGATCAGGTCCGCGCCGCGCATCACGGCGGTGATCACCACGCCGCTCGGGAAGGGGATCGCGGCCAGCGTCTGCCCATTGACCGGCGAGTCGGCGGCGATCGTCGCTTCCACGATCGCCAGATCGCCGTGCCGCAAGGTCATCAGATGGACGAAGTGCCGCTGCGGGATCAATTGCTCGATCAGGCTGAGGACCACGTTCGTGGAACTGACGGTCGTGTCGACGCCGAGGCGACGGAACAACTCCTCGTTCTTCGGGTTGTTGATGCGGGCGATGGCGCGCGGCACGTTGAAGCGCAGCTTCGCCATCTGCGAGATCACCAGATTATCTTCGTCGTCGCCGGTAAGCGCGATCACCACGTCGGCACGTCCGGCCCCGGCGCGCTCCATCGTCGCGGCCTCGTCGCCATTCCCCTGCATCACCACCGAGCCGAACCGCTCGGTATACACCTCCACCTTCTGCGGATTCCGCTCGATCAGCAAAATCTCGTGCATCCCCTCGTTGACGAGGGTCTTGGTGAGGTAATAGCCGACTTTGCCGCCGCCGACGATCAGGATATACATGCCCCCGCCCCCTCAGCGCCGCGCGCCCGCGCGATCATCGCGCCGCTCCGTCCAGTCGCCGAGCAACCGGTCGTAGGCCAGGTCGCTGATGAGTCGCGTCGGGCAGATGGTGCCGAGGCCGAGGCCGCGATAGACTTCCTCGCGCACCGGATCGTAGATTCGCGCGATCACATCCCGCACGCCGAAGATCTCGCGCGCGACCTGCGCCGCCATGATGTTGCGATTGTCCCCTTCGGTGACCGCCACGAAGGCATCCGCCCCCGCGATCCCGGCCATCCGCAGCACCTGCTCATCGATCCCGGTGCCGACGACCGTCTGCCCCGTGAACTCCTCAGGGAGGCGGCGGAAGGCATTCGCGGTCAGATCGATCACCGCGACCTGATGGCCCTCGCGGTCGAGGCGTGTCGCGAGGTACGAGCCGACCCGCCCGCAGCCCATGATGACTACATTCATCGCCTGCGTCCTCACTCCGCCGTGCGCGCGCGGCGGCACACCACCACCTCGCACGGGGCATTCTTCAGGATATAGGGGATCGTGGTGCGACCGGGGGTGATCTCGCCCGCGCGCCTGCGGACCTGCGCGCCCATCACGATCAGGCGGGCCTCGCGGCCCAGCGCCTCATCGACGATCGCCGAACCGGCGGCGCGGGCCTGCAAGAGCTCGACCTCGATCTCGTAGCCATACTGTGCCGCACACTTCGTCGCGGCGTGGAGAATCTGATCGCCGCGCGCGACCTCATCGCCCATCTCGATCTCCAGCGGCAATTGCTGCGGTACTTCGACCACATGGACCGCCGTCACCGTCGAATGGTAGCGCCGCGCCATCAGGATCGCGATATCGATCGCCCGCTCGTCCACCACGGAACCGTTCACCGGCACCAGGATGAGATTCTCACCGGCGGTCATGCCGCACAACCCTCCCCATCAGCTCTACCACCTACACTGTCCTAAGCGTACAGTATAGCGCAGCGCCGCTAGCAAAAGCGGCAGCGCGGACGGGGGCGCTATATCCCCCGCGCCAGACGGCTCACCAGCGCGGCGGGCAGCCCCGCCGCGCGCATCTGCCGTTGCGTCCGCTCGATGTCATAGGCGAGGCGGCGGAACTCGATCGTGCGCGTCTCCGGCTCGTAGAGGGCGTAGGCGGCGCGCGGATCGCCGTCGCGCGGCTGCCCCACGCTCCCCGGATTAACGATGTAGCGCCCATTGGAGAGGATGATCGGCTCGCCGTAGGGCGGCACGGCGCTCGGCTCGCCGTGCCGCGCCAACCCCTCGTGGAAGATCGCCGGGGCGTGCGTGTGTCCGACGAAGCAGATGTCGGTATCGAAATACTCGAAATTCGCCGCCGCCTGCGCCGGGCGCAACAGATACTCCCAGATCGGATGGCGCGGGCTGCCGTGGACGAGCGTGATGTCCCCCTCGATGTAGCGATTCGGCAGGACATCGAGCCAGCCGTAGGCGTGCGGCGTCAGCTGCTCGATCGTCCAGAGGGTCGATCGGCGCGCGCTCTCGTTGAAGTCGTCGAGGTCCAGCCGCCCGAGCGCCGCCCAGTCGTGGTTGCCCACGACGGCGATATCGGCGTGGGCCTCGGCCCAGGCGACACACTCGTTGGGGCACGGCCCATAGCCGACGACATCGCCGAGGCACCAGACCGCGTCGGTCGGCCCGGCATCCTGCACCACCGCCTCCAACGCCGCCCAGTTCGCGTGGACATCGGTGATGAGCAATACGCGCATCCTACCCCCAGGGGAAAGTACGAAGTACGAACGACGAACGACGAAGTACGAACCATTATGGAGTACGGACCTCGCGCCCGTCTCCCACCTCTTCGTACTTCGTACTTCGTACTTCGTACTTTTCATGCCGCTCCAGCGCCACCAACAGCCCGGCCAGATCGCTCGGCGTGACCCCCGCGATCCGGCTCGCCTGCCCCAGCGTGGCCGGGCGGATCGCCAGCAGCTTCTCGCACGCCTCGGCCCGCAGGCTCGGCAGGGCGGCGTAGGCGAAGTCGCGCGGGATCGCCCGCCCCTCCATCGTCGCCATCCGCCGCACCTGCGCCTGCTGCGTCTCGATGTAGTGCGCGTAGCGCGCCTCGGTCGCCACCTGCTCCGCGACAGCG
>JAABUT010002134.1_pt1 | contig 20018 bp, 20 predicted proteins | sample 5559281 | NCBI WGS metagenome assembly JAABUT01 (sample SAMN10711880, study PRJNA513359) | rock metagenome | isolation source: Antarctica rocks | place: Antarctica: Victoria Land, Ricker Hills nord | collected 2016-01-04
CATGCTCGGCGCCCTCGCCGCCAACGCCTTCGCCACATCCCGCGCCTGGTAGAAGCCCACCGGCTCCGCCAGCGGCACGTACAGGTGCACACCACCGGACGGCGACTCGTCGCTGATCAACCGACCACCCGCAGCGGTCACCAAACGGCCGATAGCAGCGGCGTCGCGCAACACCTGACCCCGGCCGCCGCGGGAACAATCCAAGTCGACCACCAACACCCGGGTATCCCCGGCGGCACTGTAGATCGGAACCGCAGCAGGAACCGACAGCAACACCCGACCGGTCAACGGCCGCTGCCACTTCGCGTGATAGTTGCGGCCACCGTCACGGGACTCACGCACCACCGGACGCCCAGCCAACAACGGCGTCAACGCAGCCCACACCAACGAAGCGACCTCGAACTCATCGAGAACACCCGAAGACACAGAACCCGGCACAGCCGAGGCCGGTACGCCACCAACGGAGGAGGGTGCCGCGACACGCCCACCAAACCCTTGGCAGGAAGATGGGTGTGCGCTACCCTCAGAGCTGTCGTCCAAGACAGATCCTTAAGGGTTAGAACGGGCCAGCTCGCGGCTGGTAACCGATCGTTGATTTTGACTAGAGCCGCCCCTGCAAGGGCGGCTCTTTGTCGTTCAGTTGTGCTGGCCAGCGGCCCCGTCAGCTAGCGACGTCGTAGAGCGCCTCCTGGACCGGTCCTGTGGCGATGGGCGAATCCGCAAGTTCGCGGCGCAATGCGGCCTCTATCAGCTCCCTTTTGGTGACGTTGCGCGCGGCAACAGCCGCTACGAAGGCAGCATGCAGCTCCGGATCGATTGCAGCGAAGATCCCGATGTTGTCGCTTACGGATCCCCTCGGCGCACGGCGAGCTGTCATATGCATATCTCTACTACCCGTGAGCGCGAAACCTGGGGAGGCGCGCGATGACACGCCGATAGTTATATCGCTTCAGTGAAGCTACTAACTACCGGCGTACGGGCCCAGCTGGTCGAGTGCGTAACCGTCCGGGTAAACATCATGGACGGGAATGCCGGGTCTGAACCAGGTCGTGGTGGCCGCCGGTCGCCGGCGGATGCGGATGTTGCGGGCCCGGTAGTAGGTGTCGATGGCGAGAGTGAGCAGGCGCGGCGCGGTCGGAAGACCGAGAGCTCGTGCGACAGGCGGTTCTGAGATGAGGCCGCTGACAAGAACTGGGGTGTACTTTTGGATGGGACCCGGTAGTCGGTTCTTGAACAGCACGAGAGTGGATGCGAGCAGCGAGGTTCCGGCCGGACTGTCGCCGAGGTTGTCTTGCTCGTAGGCGTCCAAGTAGGCGCATGCCTCGTCGTAGTTGGCCGGGAGGTTTCCTATGGCCATGCGTCTGCCGAGCTCACGGTAGAAGATGAACGTTGCCGTCTTCTCCGCGGCCAGCACCGGTCGCCAGCCTCGACGTTCGATCCAGCGGGTGGGGACCACGATGAAGGTGCAGAGCACGTAGACGAAGTCCTCGGCGGCGATGTTCCATCCGCGGTGCACTCGGTTGAGGAGCTTGAGCATGTCGCGGCCGCGTTCGTCGTCGAAGCCGGCCGCAATCAGTTCGTAGATGACCAGCGCAGTGTCGTAGCTGCGTTTGGCTGGTTCGCGGGTGACTTCTCCGGTTCGGGCGAGGAGGGAGGCGATGCGGGGGATGGCGAATGTGCGGTAGAACGCCATGTTTAGGCCGTAGCGCATGTCGTCGGCGAAGTCGTAGAGCGCCATGTTCTGGTAGATGCTGAGGAATTTCTCGAAGGGGTCGAGGTCAGGAATTGTGCGGCTGTCGGGCAGACTTCGGCTGGTGCGCTTCAACCGTGGACTCCAGGTGCGTTCAGGTGCTGTTGGGCGTTGTAGCCGGCCGCGATCCTCAGCAGCTGTGCGCGTTCCTCGTGTCGAGTGGTTACGGGTTCGATCAAATCACGAGCGATCGTCCCGTATGCGTCCGAGACTTCACTGATCAGTTTCCAGACGTCGCCTGACGCCAACGTCCGACCAAGCCTATTTTCGCGGAGCAGAGGATCCGTGATGGCGACGATGGTAGCGCCTGCGGCAGCATGAATCCGGATGTGGCTCAGACTATCTCGGATGTCACGTCGACGAGCGGTGAGGATGCGCACGGGAACTCGCCGGCGGCGGCGTACAGAATCAGACGAGTTATCGACGTTGAACTGTAGGTGTGCGTTCCGGGCGGTGAGCGCCGCCCAGAGCGGCCGCAGCTCCTGGAGTTCCAGGAATACCGATCGAACATTGACTGCTACCGGGACCGCAACGCCGACGCTCACCAACACTGCGGCCGAGTAGCCCGCCGCCACGTTGATTGTCAGAAGGCTCTTCTCAATGGTTTCAGTCAGCGCGGCGGCCGCCGCGGCGCGAACCAACGTGACCAGGGCTGCCAGGGCGGCCAGGGCGGCTCCCAGGGCCATCAGCACCTGAGCGATCAGGAGTTGCCGCCGTCCGTCTGGGGCCAGTTCCTCTTGGGCGGGCAGGCGAAGGATCTTCGCTGCTGTGGCGGTGCTGCGGAAGGCGATCGCGGCCGTCCAAGCAAACAGGTGAGGTTCAAAAAGGATCACGTACAAACGCAGGGTCCATGGGGAGTGGCGGATCTTTTGGAGCATGTCGGTGTAATGCTCGACGTGCACTGGGGCGCGGATCCATAGAACCACCAAGGTGACCGCCAGAGCGCTGGCGATGAGCCACTGGAAAGGACCGGCGGTTCGGGTCGGGGCTTGACCGTTGTTGCCACGTTGTACGCGTAAGTAGGCGAAAACGCAGGGTCCAGCGGCGACGAGCAGCAGATGCCAGATCAGCTCCCCGAGGTTGGGTTGTCCAGTGAGTTGATCGACTTGCTCGCCTGCGAGGCGGACGGTGAAGGATGCCGCAACGAGGATGAGGCCGGCAGTGAAATACTTGCGCCCCGGGCGGATGTCGGCTACGGACCGATTCGAGAGAGTGGTCCAGATCCGTGCTGCGGTTCCAATCCACAACAGGCCGATGGCCAGGAAGTTCATCGCAGAATCGCGGCGATTCTGCCAATTTCGGTTGCCATCTCGACGCCCAAGGTCGACGAGATCCGCGTGAACAACTGGGCTGCGAAGTCGTCGGCCGCTGCCTGCAGTTCCGGCGGAAATCTGCAAGAAGCCGCGGAGCAGTCAGTCGTGCTGAGCTGGTCGAGGCTGAGGGCGTGGCCCAGGACGATATGGCCCACTTCATGAAGGATGCTCAGATCTGCCTGATCGGGGCAGTCGTGCTTGTCGTAGTAGATGTCGTAATGGGTGCCGAAGTCCAGTACGAGCGAGTGGGTTCCTGGAACCATCGTTTCAGGCTTCAGATAGACCGGCCGCCCAAGCCAATGAGCGAGGCGATTCGCAAACTCGAGGCGGTCCCACGGAACGGGTACGAACGCAGCCAGCTCGCGCACTGCACGGTCGATCTTGGACCTGCGCCGCTTCATCGCGAGGTTCCTCCCCCTACTCCACCTACTTCACGGGCGGCAACCCTTCACGCTGCCGTACCGAGTCCAGTATCTGCTGGATCATCTGTAGTGACTCAGGAGTGAGGTTAGTAGCACGCAGGGCTATGCCTTTCACGCCTGCTTCGCGCAGGGAGACAGCCAAGTCGACATCTGCTTGGAGGGAGGGTTCTAGGCTGCCGCTGCCCAGAAAGTACGTGGTTGGGACGCCGAACACGCTGGCCAGTGCCGTGACATACGCGAGCGTGGGATTGTTCCTGTCGCCGCTGCGAAGCTGCGAAACGTACGACTGAGTAGTGGGTAACCCTCGCGTGGTCAGTTCACGAGCGACGGCGCTCAACGACCACGGTTTGCCATCCGGAGCCATCCGCGTGACAAACAGGCGATCGAGCAGGTCCGCAAACGATCCCGCAACTACGGGCTGTGCATCCGAGGCGTCCGTCACTGTCGTCTCTTGTCGTCTCGGTTCTCGTGAATCCCAGTTGAGATCAACTTCACGATAGTCACTCACAATTAGTTCCGCGTCGTCTCATGAAGATCTGTGACACCTAAGTGTTAGGTGTTATCTGCTCGGCCTTCGTGCTTTCCGTTCGGCCGATCTAGCACCCCGCAACTTGACGGCTGCTGCGGCCGCCGATTCGATCTCTGACTCGGTCACCCCGTACGCGACAGCTAGTGAGCGGCGGTGCGCGGGGTTGATGTAGTGGGTAGCCCCTCGCTCTAGCCGCTCGATGGAACTACGTGAGACTCCTGCACTGGCGGCGGCCTCCTCAAGGGTGAGCGCCCTTAGATGTCGAAGGTCAGCGAGCGTCGGGTCAGGTCCTATTCGGTTTACCAGCAGGTCAGCGGCAGAGACGCCGAGATAACCCGCGATAGCGCGCAGATTTGACGCGGTCGGCATGACGCCGGACTCCCACCGCCGGACTGTCGTCTCACTCACACCCAGGTCTGCGGCGAAGTCGTCAGCACTTAGACGACGGCTGAGCCGGGACTTACGAAGGTTGGCACCTGAGAAACCCTCCACACCACGTGCCATTCGGGCCTCCGGCTGCTGACTGATCCCTCCTACAGCACTCATTTTGGAGACCTCCATGTGCGGATGGCTAAAGGGTGACGTTTCAAAGTGCGGGAAAAGATGGTGGTTGTCGTGGTTGACTGCTACGCTCGCCTAGTCTCGTGAGTGATATCTACAGCGACTCGCATCTAACCACAGCCGATGAGTTGGCTCAGCAGGTTCAGAGGGTGGAGGGCAGCTGTGGGGGTCATTTCAGGTCCGCGATCCAAGCCGACCAGCGATATAGCTGCCCGTTGCAACATCCATCGATCTCCCGCTCGCCCCGCAGCACCGTCCTTGACTGTGAAGGAGTCCTCCATGATCTCTAAGCATCTACACCAGTCTGATCAGACGGACCGGATCACCGAGGTGGTCGCGTTGCCGGTGGATTGGCTGGTGCGGGAGTTGGCGCCGGCGGTGTTCGCCGCGACGGGTTTGCCTGACGACGCAGCGGATTTGGACCAGCTGCCGGAGTTGACGCCCGCGATGTTCAACTGGCCTGGCCTGTTGGATCGGGTAAGCCGGATTCTCACCTGCGCGGCCGCCACCTTGGTGGAGAGGTTCCTTGCTGAGCACCGTGCACATCCGCGGGAGTTGAACGAATCCGAGTATGACGTGCTCCGTGCAGGTATCGGCGCAGAGGCGTTGGAGATGGCCGACGAAGCAAGGATTTCGGTGTTGCCGCATCTGGTCGGTCAGCACGCCTACCGGGGGATGGCGGTCGGTGTTCAGCTGCTGCACTTTCGCCACGGACCGGCCAGTGCCGAGCTGCGCTCGTTGCGGGATATCGCGGTCACCAGCGTGCTGGAAGTGCAGCAGCAGCTAACAGAGCTGGTGACGACCACCGAGTTGTCACCAACGCTGGATCGGTTCTGCCGTCGGACCGCACGGCCGTTGCCGGTATGGGTGCCGCAACCCAGGCTCGGCACGTGATGAGCACCTCAGAAAGGGAAATCTGATGGGTAGCAACAGTTTTTGGTTCGGGGTCGTGATGGCCAGCGACGATGCGCGGCGGGCGAAGGCACGCCGCAACGCCAAGAAGTTGAAGGCGATCCGGCGGGCCCGGGTTGCCCCGGCGGATCTGACCCGCACGAGGGGCCGCGAAGTCATGGACACCGTGGTGGTCGTCGGTGTGCTCGTGGTGGGGGTGTGGTTGTGGTCGTGGCTGCGGTGAAATTCCCCGGCGGAAAAGCCGCTGCGGCGGAGGTGGCCGCCCGCGCCGCGGAAACGCAGGCGCAGGAGCAGGCGTGGGCCCAGTATTACGCCGCGGTGGCCGGAGAGATCGAGCAGTGCGTGGCGCAGCTGGAGGCGGCGGTGCTGACTGCGGGTGCGGGTTCCCGCACCATCGCGGTGATCGGTGGAAAGGGCGGGTCCAGCAAAACCACGGTGGCCGCCGGACTGCTGCATTTCCTGTCGGCGGCGGTGCGGATGCTGACCGCCGGGGTGGATCTGAACCCGAACGTGGCCACGTTGGTCGGCCGGTTCGTGGCCCGTCCCGATGCGGGGGTGGGGCGGTTGGTGGATCTGGCCGGGAAGGTTGCCCAGGTGCAGTACCCGATGGACCTGGACCCGTTTTTGCAGCCGGCGCCCGGTCGGGTGCACCTGGTGCACAACACCGGCGGTGTCGACCGCCTCCGGGTCGCCGCGACCAGCCGCAGCGAGCTGGATGCGGTGCTGACCCGGTTGTCGCTGCTGGCGCAGCTGTTGGTGTTGGACACCGGCAACTCGCACACCGATCAGTACTTTTCCGCAGCCATCGACGCCGCCGATCATCTGGTGGTCGCTGCTCTGGGCTACACCGACTCGCTGGCGACGCTGGAAGATTCGTTCAAGGAACTCGACGCCCGTGGTTACCGCCGTCAGCTCAAGACGGCGACGGTGGTCATCGGGATCGACAAACCCGACGTCGACCCGGCTGAGCTGGCACCTGCTGTCGCGAGGTGGGGCCGGCTGTGCGGAGCCGCGTTCCTGGTGCCGTACGACGCGGCGTTGGACGGCGGCGGCGTCATCGACTGGGCCGCGTTGGCGCCGGGGACGCGGCTGCCGCTGTTGCAGGCCTGCGTTCACGCCGCGCAAGCGTTCACCCGCCCGTCCCGCCGACATGTTCTCGCCGACACCGACCCCGACGCCGATCAGGGAACCGGCGGGGCGGCCCGGTGAACGGCTTGAGGTCCGGCGCCACCGCGACCGCACCCGCCGCCTCTGCGGCGGTGGCGCCCAGCAGTAGCCCGGCATCGACATCGGCGGCGCCGGTGGTGGTGGCGCCGCCGGTGGTGTCCATCTCGAGGATGACGGCGACGATCACGGCGACCGCCGGGACCCGCTCTGCTTCTTCCGCGCCGTTCACCGTGAGGGTTCCGTCATGACATTCCCCATTCCACCTTCGCAATCCCGGCCCGGCGCGCGCCGCCGACCGGCCGTGAATTACACCGACTTGGGTTACAGCCCGGAAGACCTTCCTGTACCGCCGGCAGCGGCGCCGGTTCCGGTGCCGCCAGTTCCGGTAGCGCCAGTTCCGGTAGCGCCGGTAGCGCCGGAGCCGCTGGCGGCCCGCGTGGTGCCGGAGCCCGGGGTCGTGTTCCCTGCTGCCGCGTCGCTGGCTGATCCTGCCCTGATCAGCTCCAACCCGGTGGCGGTGACGCGTGCGGTGTCGGAGGAGGAGCAGTGGTGGGCCGACGAGGGCACCGACCTGCCGGAGGACGACGCAGCCGCGGCGGCGGCCGTGACGGCTCCGGTGAAGAAGCCGCGGCGCCGCACCGCCGCATCGCGGGTGAGCAGCGACCCGACCGGGTCCACGGCTGCGGGTAGGGGGCAGGGCAGCGGGATCAAGTTGGTGCGGCGGGTGTTGGGCCTGAACCGGCCCACAAGTACTCCCTCGGCCAGTACCGGCGGTGCAGGTGGGTCGTCGGATGGTTCGGCGCCGGGATGGCTCAGCGATTTGGAGACCGGCGAGGTCCCGGCCGCTGCGGATCCCACCACCGCTGGCGGGCAGGATGCGGCTGCTGGTGGTGGGCCGGCCCGTCCGCCGCGGCGGGTGTCGCGGCCTTCGCAGGATCTGGAGGTGTCCCGGGCGCCACGGGAACTGGGCGCCACGGTGCGCCGTGGGTTGATCGGCCTGGTGTTGCTGCTGATCGCGTTCGCCGGGGTGAAACAGGTCATCTGGAACCCGATCTTTGGACGCACCGCCGGCACTGCCGCTGCTGGGCCGACGGGAATGGATCAGGTGGCGGCCGACGGCGCCGCGACAAAATATGCGTTGGATTATCTGTCCTACAGTCCCGCCGGGGCCGGCGTTGCCGCCGCGGCGGTGACCGCAGATGTGGTCGGCGGTGGTGATGCCGCGCCGCGGCGGTGGGCCGGCAGCGGCTATCTGCACGCCGACACCGCCGTTCCGGGGAGCTGGCATGTAGTAGACGCCAGCCACGCGGTGGTGTCGGTGCAGGTGCGGGTGCACCTGGCCATGCCGCCCTCGACCCAAGCGACGACAACCACCACCGCCCCGACAGCTGCCGCGGCGCCGACGGCGCCGACATCACCATCGGGTGCGGCCGCGACTCCGACGCCGACTCCGACGAAACGAACTCCCACTTCAATCCCGACTGCGACCAAACCGGGTCCGGCTGCGAAGCGGCCCCGGCCCGGTAAGACCACCGCCGCACCGAAACCGCCCGCAGCCGCTTTCGTCGCTCCTGCCGCGGCGTACTTGTCGGCGTCGCCGGCCGCCATCCCGGCACCGGAGACGACCGCGGAGGTGGGGACGGCGGCGGTGCCGGCGGGGTCGGCCAGCGATCCGGGTGCGGTGCCGGCGGGCTGGACGGACCTGGGTTCCCGGTGGTTGACCTTGGCGGTGCCGGTGCAGAGCAGCGCCGGCGGGGTGAAGGTGTCGCCGTCGGGTGCGGTGCTCAGCGGCGAAGCACCCAACCTTGTGACCGCCGACCCGGCGTGGCTGGCCGATCCGGCCACCACCACGGCGACCGCTTCGGTGGTCACGTCGTTTTTTCCCGCCTACGCCCAGTCGAACGCGGGCTATCTGGCCGAGCCTGGGGTTGATTTGGCGGGTTTGGCCGGAACGGTCACCGTGGCTTCGGTGACCGGCTGGAACGTTCTGGTTCCGCCGGCGCCGGTGTCCGGGTCGGCGGCGGCCGCGTCCAGCGGGGTCGGCGCCGCGGCGGTGACCTGGCAGCTGGCCGGCACCGACCTGCAGATTCAGCAGAGCTACTCCATTGCCCTGACCTCCAGCCAAAGCCGCTGGTACATCGCCGCTTTGTCCCCTGTCCTGTCCACCACCGCGCAATAACCAGGAAGCGAGACCACCCTCATGAAACACCTGCTCATCGACCTCGCACCGCCACGCGCCGCCGCGGCCGCGCACACCGTCGCGTTGCCGACCTTCGCGACGTTCGGCGCCACCGTCCAGACGATCCTGGGTTCGATCTTCCTGGTCGTTTTGGTCGTTCGGATGTTCTCCGCGTGGGTGCAGAAAAAGTGGGGGGAATTCGTCACCGAATTCGCCGCCGCTGTCTTCATCGGGTGGTTCATTTTCGACTCCACCAGCGCGCTGGCCACCATTCAGGGCTTCGTCAAGCAGATCTTCGGATGACGGCCGGTATGACGACACCGACGCTGTCCACCGCCGCCGCAGCGGCCGGCGACGGGCTGCGGATGTTCGGGCTGCCGTGGTGGTTCCCGCTGGCCCTGCTGCCGCTACTCGCGGCGGTGCTGTTCCTGCTGGTGGGAAAGCTGCGGCGCCGGGATGCGGAGGGCTCAGATAGATGACCGCGGGTGATGAGTGGATCGAGCGTTGCGTGCATCGGCCGAGGATGGGCGGGTGGGGTAGATGAGTGAGTACCGGTTTCCGTTGCCGACCGACACGGCGGCGGTGCGGATCGAGTCGCGGCAATACAAGTTGTTCAAGATGGATTTGGGGGAGGGCGTGCCGCGCCGAAAGCTGGGTGTGGGCGCGTTGATCGTGCTGCCGTACTGGGTGGTGTTGGCGACGGTGTTTCACCTGTCGCCGTTGGCCGGCGGCGGGAAGGGCGGCGCGGTGTTCATCGCCCCCGCGGCGCTGTTGGTGTTTTTGGCGTTGCGGCCCGACGACGGCGGCCGCGCCCGATATGTGTTGTGGCTGGACCGGATCAGGTTCCTGGTGCGCCGGTTCACCCCGATGATCGCCTCCCCGATCGCCAACACCCAACCAGGTAGGCCGTTCATCGTCTCTGCCCGGTGGACGGTCGTGGACGTGGGTGCGTCCCGGCGGCTGCGGAAAACGCTCCGTCGGATCGACGCCGAACCTTCCGGACCAGATCGAGAAGCAGCCGAACCATTTCCAGAAGAGGGAGTCGCCGCATGAACGCAGAAGACCAACCGATCAGGGCCGCAGCACCGATCATCGCTGCCCAGATGTTCCGCATAGATGTGCTGGGTGACCTAGATGCGTGGTACCGGGCGGCCGGGAACTGCGGGTATCGCGCGGTGCTGACCTTTTGTGACGGCTCGGCCGATGCTGTGCTGCAGTCCGAGCGGCGGTAGCAGGTCATGCCATTTCTGAGTGGGTTGGTGTCGCGGTTTCGGCGTGATGGTGGGCAGTTGCAGCCGCCGACGGCGATGGCTGATGGGGTGTGTCACGGGCCGGCGGGGACGTGGGCGTGGGTGCTGATTCCGCCTCGCTCGACCGATGAGTTGCCCTCTGGTGCGTTGGCGATGGCCACCGCCGACGCCGGCAGTGATCTGCGACGACTGGTTCCGGCGGGCGCAGATTTCCATTTCAAGGTGCAGTGGGCCCGCTGGTCCGGCGCCGCCTATTTGGACGCCGAGCTGCGGGAGGACATGAACGCCGGCGCTGCGGAGTTCACCAAACTGCAGGCCGACCGCATCGAGGACACCGCGTTCCCGCGCCGCCTTGTGCTGTTCGGGGTGCGGATGGACGTCGCCGACGTGTCACCCGCGGCTGCGGCCGCGGCCCGGGCACGCAAGGTCGCCGGCACCGCCACCGCGGGTAGGGAGCTGGAGGACAGCTTGGAGTTGACGTTGACGCGGGTCCGGCGGTGGCAGGCCCGGATGGCCGACTCCAGCTTCGCGGCGCGCCCGGCGACGACGCAGGAGCTGGCGTGGTCACTGCGGCACGATCTGCGCCGGACGGTGGACTGGATCCCGTCGACGGCGGTCGCCGCCGGCGGACAGATGGCCCGCTTGAAGTCGGCGCAGGTCGTTCCCGAGGTGCACCACGTGGAAATTTCCACCGACACCGGCACCCGGTTTCTGCGGATGATCGTTCCCACCGAGACCGGTTTTCCCACCGCCGACCTGGAACTTCCGGGTGGGGAGTGGCTCAAGACGCTGACCATTTTGGGCAGCGAGGAGGATGCAGCCCCGGCGCCGCCGGCGGAGGTGAGCATCCGCGGCCGCAACGTTCCGCAGCTGGAATCCAAAAAGCTGTTGCAGTCGGCGTTGTCGCTGGCCAAGGAACAGGAACGGACCGCCGGTGAAGGTCTGGCGGAGGAGGCGCCGGAGTTGGTCGCCGAAGCCAGAGCGACCTTGGCGATGCGGCTCAAGGAGGTGCAGGCCGGCCACGTCGGCATGGTGCAGGACACTCCCTGCTGGATCGTGGAGGCCGACGACCTGGACGTGTTGGAACGCCGCTGCCATGCGTTGATCGACTTCTACGGCGCAATGGGCATCTCGGTGTGGGCGCCGCCGAACATCCAGGATTTGTTGTGGAAGCAAACGGTCATCGGGGACCGCCGCCGGGTCACCGAGTTCGAACAGTTCCGGCCCTCCTCGACGTTGATGGGCGGCTGGTTTCACGGCGGCTCCCAGGTCGGACCCGCGAAGGGTTCCTACGTCGCCCGCAACGAGGGGTCCACGCCGGGGCCGTTTCTGTCCCGGTTGACCGATGCGCAGCTGGACGGGTCGAAGATCACCTGGGCGTTTCTGGGCGGCTCCGGCTCCGGGAAGTCCACCTCTTTGGGGTTGGCGTTGGTCGCCGAGGTTTTGTCGGTGAACGCCTGGGCCGCGTTGGTCGACTTCAAAGGCGACCTGGGCGGGATCCCGACGTTGTGTGAGACCTACGGCGGGAACGTCCACCGGGTGTCCACCGCCTCGGCGTCGTCGGGGTCGTTGTGTCCGTTCCGGTATGTCGCCGATCCGCAGACGGCGGCGTCGATGGCGGTGGACAACCTGACCGCGACGCTGCCGCGGGGCCGGGCCGCGGATGTGGAGTCCAAGATCCGCTCCGCTTCCAGAGCGGTCGCCGCCCGGCCGGATCCGGCGGAGCGGTCCACCGCCGCGATCATCGACGTGCTGACCGAAAGCGCCGACCTGGTGGTGAAGGCGCTTGGTGTGGAGCTGGCCGATCTGGCGTCGGACCCGTTGGCCCGGCCGGTCGCCGGCCCGCCGGATCTGTCGGCCAAGCAGATCCCCACCGGGCCCGGTTTGGTGTATGTGCGGCTCAATGATCTGCGGTGGCCGGGGTCGGAAACAGGGCAGGAGAACTGGCAGGCCGGGGAACGGTTGACCGCGATGCTGCTCAAAGCGGTGTTCACCTACGTCACCTACATGTCCAGCCAGGTCGTCGGCATTCCGAAGATCGTCGCGTTGACCGAGCTGCATTTGATCACCAAGTACGACTTCGGTCGGGATCTGGTGGCCACCACCGCCCGGATGGGTCGGGCGTTGGACACCAACATGCTGCTGGACACGCAGGGCTGCGCGGAACTTTTGCGGATCGACGGGTTGGAGGAGCAGATCTCCGCGACGTATGCGTTCCGGGTGGACAGCGCCGCCGAGGCGACCGCGCAGGCCCGGATGCTCGGTGTGGAACCGGAATCAGGGTTCATCCTGTCCCAGGCCCGGCACCTCAAAGGGGCGTGCCTGATCCGGGACCCGGCCGGGCAGATCGGCCGGATCCGGTTCGACCTGCTCACTCCGGAGATCGGGCTGATGCTCAAAACCACCCCGGAGCGGACCAAGAAGGTCCTGGCCGGGGCGGCTGTCGGCGCCGGGCTCGAAGATGACCTGGACCCGACCGAGATTCCCGCCGAATCAGCGATGGAGTACATGGCATGAGCACCTCCCGCACCCGCACCGCAGTCCTGGCCGCCGCCGCCCTGGCGCTCACCGCGGCCGGCTGCAGCAGCCCGCTTCCCCCGCCGCCGGGCGGAGACCGGCACGATCCGCGGGTGGTCGCCGACGCGTTCGCCACCGCCTGGGCCGGCGGGGACCTCGCCGCCGCGTGCGGCCTGACCGCCGGACACGAAAAATCGAACCTGCTGAGCAAGAGCCAGTGCACCGGCCACGCCGGCTGGGTCTCCCAGACCCCCCGCGCGTTCCAGTCCTGCACCTTCCCGAACGGCTCCATGACCGTGCTGTATCAGGTCGACCAGGAAGTGGACCGATTCCTGATCTTCGCCCCCGGGGTGGAGAAGCAGCCGGACGGCACCTTCGCGGTGACGTCGCTGCCGGAAAACGACCCCGGTGAGCCGCTCGCCGCGGATTGCCACGGCGCGACAAAGGTGGTGAACAGCGGATGAGCACCACTGTTGAGCACGGCAAGACTGCCCTTCACTCCGACTACGCGCCTACGGACGCAGTCGTCGTCGACGGTGAACCGGAGATGGCCGCCGCGGTCGAGGATCAGGGCGGCTGGTTGAGTCGGGTGTGGTCAGGGTTGGGGTGGGTGCTGGGTCGGGTGTTGTGGCGGCTCTGGCGCGCAGTGTCGTGGGTGTTCCGATCGAAGTGGCGGCTGGTGACCTCGACGTGGCTGATGGGGTTCTTCCTGGTCGGCCAGGCCGGTGCTGCGTCGGCGGACGGGTTGATCGTCGGCCCGGATCTGGGTTCGGGCGGCGGGCAGACGGTGTTCGAACGGTTCGGCCCGGAAAAATACACCCTGTATCTGCATCTGTCGGATTCCCATCACGGCGGCGTCCACGTCGAGGAATCGATGTGGACGATCCTGAACGCGGTCGAGATCGGGCTGATGTATGTGATCGCGGCGTTGGCCCGCGGCGCGATCACTTCGATGGAATGGCTGCTCAACCTGACCTTGTACTCGGACAACCAGGTGGCGATCGACTCGGCGGTGGCCGGGGTGGCCAATGCGGTGTTCTGGCCGCTGTTCGGCACCACGTTGGCGATCGGCGCGATGGTCGCCTACGGCCGGATGAAACGGGAGGGCGGCGGGTCGTTGTGGAACGACGCGTCGTGGCTGATCGCGGCGTCTGTGTTCGCCGCGATGTTCGCCACCGCCCCGTCGCTGGTGCTCAAGGACATGGACGACACCCGCACCATGCTGAGTGACGGTTTGATGGTCGGCTACTCCACCCTCGGCCCGGTCGGCGACTCCTCCGCCGGGTTCCCCGCGGTGAAGGTTCCCGGCGATCAGAAGGGCGCGACGCGGCAGCTGGCCGACGGGATGTGGAACGTGTTCGTCACCACTCCGTGGTGCTACGCCAACTTCAACGACCAGAGCATCTGTCACGACGTCGGTAAGGACTACCTGACCAATGACCAGCGGTGGCAGAACCTCGACGACTGGATGTCCGGGAAGAACGGCGGCAACACCAATGAGAAGAACGGTGCGTACTGCCCGAAAGAGCTCAACGCCCAGTGCGACTGGATCCGGGGGCAGTCCTTCGGCCGGCTGGGTGCGTTGCTGTTCATCCTGATCGTCACGCTGCCGTTGGTGCTGGTGCTGCTCGCCCTGGTGCTGTACGGGCTGATGGCCATCGTCGGGTTCCTGCTGCTGGCCCTGTCCGGGATTATTTTCCTGCTGTTCTGGATGATTCCGGGCCGGCCGCGGCAGATCGGGGTGAAGTGGCTGGAAGAGCTGATCGGCGCGTTGCTGCAGTCGGTCATCATCACCACCGTCATCGGGTCAGTAATGGTCTTGGATTCGTTCCTGGCCGCCGGAATCCCGAAGTACGGCTTCTTCGCGGTGGCGTTGCTGGACCTGGCGACGTTCGTCACCGGGTTCCGGATGCGCGGCCGGTTGGAGAACGTCGTCGGCATGGGAGCGGGGGCAGGAGGCTCCCCGTTCTCCGGTTACATGGCGATGCGGGGTCTGGGCGCGTTGGGCAAAGGAATGGGCAAGGCCGGCAAAACCGCGGCCGGGCTGGGCTGGAAAGGCGCCCGCGGCGGTGCCGGGGCTGTTCAGGCTTTCTCGAACAGCAGCGTGAACCGGGCCCTGTTCGGATCTGGTCCGGCGGCAGGTCGCCGGCAGACGCCGCTGCGGTCCCGGCCGTTGCCGACCAACCCGACAGGCCCCGGCCCCGGTCAGGGTGGCGGCGGCGGTGCGCGGCCTCCGGGTTCGCGACCTGGTGGTGGTTCCGGGCCGTCCTCGTCCGGGCCGGGCCGCACCGGCCGTCGCGCCGGGCCGGCGACCAGCGGAAGCAGCTCCAGCAACAGCGGCGCGAGCGGCGCCGGTGCGGGCCCGGGTTCGGCTTCGGGTGTGTCCCCCGCCGAAGCTGGTGCGGTGGGCGCGGTTGTGGGCGCCGCGGCGGCGGGACGGCGCCGCTCTGCCCGCGCCGGGTCCGGGCAGGCAGGCACCGGTACCGCTGCGCCCAGTACAGCGAACGGATCCACCAACGGATCCAGCGCAGCTGGTGCGCCGGCCGGAACGGCCAACGGGTCCAGTAGCGGATCCACCGGCGGGACCCGCCCAGCTGGTGCGCCGGCCGGAACGGCCAACGAGTCCAGTGGCGGGTCCCGCACGGTGAACGGCCAGGCTCCGGCCGGCAACAGAGCCACCGGGTCAACCGGCACCGCGACGGCCGCGGCGGCTGGAGCTGCTGGGGCGGCGGCGGTCCGGTCGGGTGGCGGGTCGCGCCGCGGAGGTTCCGGTTCCGGCGGTGCTGGGGGCCGGGCCCCGCAGCATCTGAGTCCGCCGGTCCGCACCGGTCCGGCTCGGGCGGTGCGGCGTGGTCAGCCGACGGTGTCGGCGCCTGCGCTGCCGGATCGGCCGCTGGTGTCCCGTCCGCTGCCGACGAACCCGACCGCACCTTCAACGCCGCCGCGGCGGGAAACCGCTGCCGCGCCACCGCAAAGGTCTTCCAGTGGCGGAACCGGCCGACCCGCCGGCGGTGGGAGTACTCGTGCTGGTGCATCGACGCCGGGTCGCGCACCGACCGCTGGTGCATCGACGCCGGGTCGCGCACCGACCGCTGGTGGATCGGCGGCAGCAACGCCGCGCGGAAATAGCTCTGCGGCTACCCCTGCGCAACCTCCTACTCCTTCTCCGTCGCAGCGTCCTACCGCGCCGAGCGGGGGTGGTGGTCAGTCGCGGCGGACACCGCAGCCGCCGGCTGCGCCGCCGCGGCCACCGCGGCAGCGGTCGCCGTTGCCGCCGCCGCCGCCGACCCGGCCGCGGCGCCAGGACCCAACCGATGAGCAGGGCCAGCGATGACCGGCCACGACGCCGACGCCGACGCCGGGGACGGCGCCGGACCGGAGCAGGGTGTGGGCGGGGTGTATCGGCCGTGGACGCCGGGCAGCGCCGACCGAACCTTCGACGACCCGGACGCGGACGTTGACGGGTGGGTGGATGAGCGCGATCCGTTCACCAGGGCGGCTTCGGAGCAGGACCGGGAACCCGGTGCCCGGTTGCGGCGGGCGCCGTCGGGTATGGGCCGCCGGGACCGGCGGGAATGGAAGATGCTGGAGGCGGCCCGGGTGCACCGGCTGCGCACCGATGAGCTGCGGTCGGCGCCGGAAGGGTCGTTCCGGCCCGGTTTCGTCACGTCCCCGCCGAAGTACCTGGACCGGCGGAGCCGCAAAGCGTGGCTGGCCACCGAACGGGAATCGTCCAAATCTTGGTGGGAGCACCGCCGCTGGTCGACCCGGGACGTCGGCAACCGCCAACGCGGCGCGTTGGCGGTCGCTCTAATCGCGGGTGGGTTGTTGAGCTGGTGGGTGATCGCCGGCTGGGCGCACCACCCCGCCGCAGGAGCAACCACCGCGCCGGCGGTCTCCTCGACGACGTATGCCAGCTCGATGCCGGCCGCTGCGCTGCCGGTTCCGTCGTCGGCGCCCGCTGCCGCCCCGGTGAGCACGGCCGCGGCGACGCGGCCGGGGCCGGCGGGGGAGCCGGGACGGTTGGGCACGTTGGATCACGGGTGGTCCCCGACGCCGGCGGGTGGGGTTCCGGCGATTCCCGCGCCGCCGTCGGCGACGCCGATCAACCCGGCCACGGTGCAGCTGGTCGACCGGCCCACCCGGGCGGTGTCGGCGGCGGACACCGCCGATCCGAAGGCGGCGGTGACGGCGTGGGCGGCGCGGATGTGCCCGCAACGCTGGACGGACAGCTTTCTCGCGGACCGGGCGCCGGTGAAACCGTTGATGACCGCTTCGGGGTGGGCCGATGAGATCGGGAACCCGCAGGAAAAGGGCTATTGGGCGTTCGCGGCGGACCGGAAGCAGGAGATCCGCTGCGCAGCTATCACGGTGACGGTGTCACCGGATCAGCCGACCGCCGGCGGGTTGGCGTATGTGCTGTACCGAGGTTTGCGGGTCGTCACCATCGGCGCCCCGGGCGGGGGTAGGTCGGCGCCGGTGGTGACGGTGATGTCCGGTGTCCGCACGGTGCTGCGGCAACCCGGCGGCAGGTGGCTCGTCGACGTCGCCGCCCCGCCCGGCGGATGAGCCCGATGAACCCGATGATGCGGCTGCTGACGCCGCGCCGCCGCGGCCGCGGCGGCGGCGGCGGCGGCGGCGGTATGTGGTGGCTGTTGCTGCTGGGGCCGACCGGGTTGGGCGCGGTGTTGGTGTTGGTGTTGCTGGTGACGCTGATCGGCGGGGCCAGCTCCACCGTCGCCACCGATCAGAGCACCGCCGACAGCAGCGGATCGCTGTGCACGTTCAACGGAACCAGCCCGGTCGCCGGCACCGGCAGCTCGAGCAGTTCGGCTGCGGCGTCGGGGGTGGTGGGCAGTGCGGCGGCGTTGAGTTCCGCGGTGGCGCAGACCGCCGCGTCGTTGCCGCCGTCGGTGTTGAGCGCGGCGGAGCACGTCGCGGGGGTGGATCTGTCCGCGGCGCAGATCCGCGCTGCGCAGATCATCGTCGGTGTCGGGAAGGGTTTGCACGTGGATCGCCGCGGAATGCAGGTCGCGGTGCTGGTTGCGCAGACCGATTCCGGGTTGGACCCGTCGCTGTCGTTGTTCTCCGGTGCGGTGGCCGGCATGTTCCGCCAGATCACCGACGCCTACCCCGGGGTGAAGTTGTCCGATCCGGTGGCCTCCACCGTGGCGTTCTACGGCCGGCTGACGCAGCTGTCGGAGTACCTCACGCCCAGCACCGATGTCGGGCAGGTCGCCGCGGCGATGCAGAAACCGCTGACCCGGTTCAACCTCGGCGCCACCGCAGGGGTGTACGCCTCCCACGACGGGTGGGCGAAGTCGTTGGTGGCGCTGCTGGACACCGGGCCGCCCACCCCCGCCGCCGGGGCGGGGAAACCGGCGTTCGACTGTCTGAGCGGGTTGGCCGCGGTAGCGATTCCGGGGTTGACCCCGGCGCAGGCGCACAACGCGCAGGTGATCGCCGCCGTCGGCGCCGCCCGCAAGCTCCCTCGCCAGGGGATCGCCATCGCGATCGCGGTGGCCATCGCCGAATCCACGCTGATGAACTACGCCAACGACGGCACCTCCGCCGACTACGGCTACTTCGCGGAGGGGCACCGGCAGCTCAACGCTGCGGAACGGGCCACCGCTGCGCAGAGCCTGCGCTTTCCGCACGACGCGGTCGGGCACAACCTGGATTCCGAAGGGCTGTTCCAGCAGCGGCCCTCCGCCGGGTGGGGCACCTCGGCGGAGCTGATGAACCCGGCGATCTCGGCGGGGAAGTTCTACGACCAACTCGTCAAGATCACCGGCTACGCCACCGGCGATCCGGCGACGATCGCCCAAAAGGTGCAGGGCAGCAACGACTCCTCGGGCGGGATCTACGCGGCCAGCTACACCCAGGCCACCGCGATCGTCGCCGCCCTGGCCAAAGCTCCCACCGGCCCGCCGGGCGGGGCGCCGGGCGGTAAGGGGGTGGTGTTGGTGAACGGACCGACCATCACCCTCCCGGCGGCGGCGGGAATCGCCGGGACGATCACCGCGCCGAACGCGACGGTCGCCAAGGCGATCACCGCGGGGCTGAACTGGCTGGGGGAGCCGTACTCCTGGGCCGGCGGTTCCCCGGCCGGCCCGACCCTGGGAGTGTGCAGCCCGGGGCTGGGGCAGAACGACTGCAACATCGTCGGTTTCGACTGTTCCGGGTTGATGCTCTACATGTGGGCGCAGGTCGGGATCACGTTGCCTCGCAACTCCCAGGACCAGTGGGCAGCCGGCACCCAGATCCCCTACAGCCAGGCTCAGCCCGGCGACATGATCGGCTACCCCGGGCATATCGCGATGTTCATCGGCAACTTCGGCGGCGTCGACTACGAGATCGAAGGTCCCCAATCTCAGATGGTCATCCGGGTCACCCCCGTCCGCAACAGCCCCTCGGATCCGCACTACGCCACCGTGTCCCGCGTCTGGCACTGATGAGCGCCTCCCGCACCATCCGACGAAAGGGTTCCCCCGTCATGACTGAGCACCTCCCGGAGCCGGGGATGGCAGGGCTGCGCGCCCGGCTGAGCAACGCGCTGCAGATGGCGGGGCAGCACCGCGGCCGCGCCAGGGTGTGGATCGCGGCGGCGGTGTGGCTGCTGATCGGCGGTGTGGTGTGGACAGGAGCGGTCGCCACCGCCGTCGCCTCCCTGCACCTGAGCGTTGCGGTGGCGAACCAGGGTGGCAGCGCCGCCGGGGGCGCCACCGCCGCGACGAGCAGCGGCCGGGCGACGGGCTTTGCGGTCTGGTTCGGCCTGTTCGCCATCGCAACGCTGGTGTTCGCCCACGTCGCCGGCGGAATTTCCTGGGCCACGTTGGGAATGCGGCGGCGCGACGGGCGGCGGCGGATCTTCGGCGGCGCCACCGGCACCGCCGTGCTCTACCTCGCCGCGATGCTGCTCGCCGACTGGCTGTTCCAGGCCTTGACCACCTCCCAGGGGGACGGCCCCCGGGGATATCCGGGAATGGCCACCCCGGGTGCGCAGCTGCTCGCCGGTGACATCACCTCATCCACGTTCAGCGGCGGCATCTGGGAGGAGCTGACGTTGCTGGCGATCCCGGTCGCGTTGTTCACCGCGCTGGTCCCCCTCAAATCCATGGGTCGCACCGGCCGGTACTTCAGCTGGTCAGCTCTGGCGGTGGTGCTGCTGGCGGCGCGGTGGGCCATCCACCTGTACTACGGGGCGGGACCTGCGCTGTGGGTGGTGGTGTGGGCCGCCTCCGCGGTCGCGCTGTTCCTCGCCTCCGGAACGATCTGGCCGCTGGTGCTAGCGCACAGCCTCTTCGACGCCGCCGCGTTCACCGGAGCGCGGATCCCCGCCGCCAATGTTCCCATCACCTGGCTGTTCTGGGCGGTGGTGGCCGCCGCGGTGATCGTGCTGGCCGGCACCGGCCGCA
>JAABUT010002136.1_pt1 | contig 19994 bp, 21 predicted proteins | sample 5559281 | NCBI WGS metagenome assembly JAABUT01 (sample SAMN10711880, study PRJNA513359) | rock metagenome | isolation source: Antarctica rocks | place: Antarctica: Victoria Land, Ricker Hills nord | collected 2016-01-04
CTCGGCATCACCGGGTTCCTCTTCGTGATCACCGACTACTACACGTCGACGCGCTTCAGCCCGGTGCGCAAGACGGCCCGCGCGTCGGAGACCGGCCACGCGACGAACGTCATCCAGGGCCTCTCCTCGGGGATGCAGGCCACCGCGCTGCCCGCGCTCGTCATCGCGCTGGGCATCCTGGGCTCCTGGCAGCTCGCGGGCGGAGGCGCCCAGGGCGTGTACGGGATCGGCGTCGCCGTCATGGCCCAGCTCTCGCTGACCGGCCTCATCGTCGCCCTCGACGCCTTCGGGCCGATCACCGACAACGCGGGCGGGATCGCCGAGATGGCCGAGATGCCCGAGGAGGTCCGCAACGTCACCGACCCGCTCGACGCGGTCGGCAACACCACGAAGGCGGTCACCAAGGGCTACGCGATCGGCTCGGCCGTGCTCGCCGCCCTCGTGCTCTTCGCGGCGTTCCGGATCGAGCTCGAGAAGGCGGGCTCGCCGACCACGTTCCGGATCGACGACCCGCCCGTGCTCATCGGCCTGCTCATCGGCGGGCTCATGGTCTACCTCTTCGCCTCGCTCTCGATGGAGGCGGTGGGGCGCGCCGGCGGCGCGGTCGTCGAGGAGGTCCGCCGCCAGTTCCGCGAGAAGCCGGGGATCATGGACGGCACGGAGAAGCCCGACTACGCGACCTGCGTCGACATCGTGACGAAGTCCGCGCAGCGCGAGATGATCATCCCGTCGCTCATCCCCATCGTGTTCACCCTCGTGGTCGGGCTGATCTCCGTCAAGGCGCTCGGCGGCCTGCTCATCGGCGTCATCGTCGTCGGGCTCTTCGTGGCGGTCTCGATGACCGCCGGCGGCGGTGCGTGGGACAACGCGAAGAAGCTCATCGAGGACGGGGCGTTCGGCGGCAAGGGCTCCGAGGCCCACGCGGCGTCCATCACCGGCGATACCGTCGGCGATCCCTACAAGGACACCGCCGGCCCCGCGATCAACCCGATGATCAAGGTCGCCAACATCGTCGCGATCCTCATCATCCCGCTGATCGCCTAACGGGCCTCGACCATCCCCGCCGCGCGGTTGCCCTCGGTGAGGGCCTCGAGCCCGAAGGCCTGCGCGGGGCCGAGCGCGCCCACGTCCTCGAGCCCGTGCTCCAGTGCGCGCCGGGCGGCCCAGGCGAGGATGTGGGCCGTGTAGGTGTAGGGGTTGGGCCCGCGGAGGGTGCTCGACGCGAGGATCTCGCCGTTCGCGGTGCGGGCCTCGGCGACGACGAGCGAGGCCGACCGCGACCGGGCGGCGGCGTCCGGGCCGCCCGTGGAACCCTTGAGGAACCGGTCGAGCAGCCCCTCCGCGCCGCCCTGCACGCCGGGGACCCGGCGGGCGAGCGCGCCGACCGCGGAGAACGCCTGCATGCCGCGCGACGCCGGCCCGAGCCACCCGAGGTAGACGTCGACCTCCGCGACGGACGGGCGCCAGCGCGGGAGGGTGAAGTGCTCGGACGCGCCCACCGCGAAGCCCTGGCGAAGCCGGCCACCGACGTGGAAGCCCCGGACCCGCGCCGCGCCCCGCTCGGTCACCAGGCGTCCACCGCGCCAGGCGAAGCCCGGCTCGAGCAGGACGCCCCCGAGCGACGCCGCGGTCCCGCCGCTCATGCCGTCGCGCGAGGCGGAGCCCGTCATGAAGTAGCCCACGTGCACGGCGACCGCCCCCGGCCCGGCGCGCTCGAGCGCGAGCACGGCGGCGAGGTTCCCCGGCACCCAGTCGTACCCGAAGGCCGTGAGCAGCCCGACCTGCGCGGCCCGGGCCGGCCCGTCCCAGCGCTCGAAGATGAGCCGGATGAAGGGAGGCTCGCCCGTCGAGTCCAGGTAGTGGGCGCCGGCCTCCACCGCGGCGCGGACGGCGGGCTCCCCGTACTTCCGGAACGGACCCACGGTCGACACGAGCACGTCGCCGGCCGCCACGAGCGCCCGGACCGACCGCGGGTCGCCCACGTCGGCGACGGCGGTCTCGAGGTCCCCGAGCTCCGCGGTGAGCACCGAGAGCTTCGGCGCGGAGCGTCCCGCGAGTACCGGCCGGGCGCCGTCGCGCACGAGCGCCTCGGCCACCAGCCGCCCCGTGTAGCCCGTGGCCCCGAAGACGACGATCCGCGGCTCGTGGTGGGAGGCCATCCCCACATACAATCGAAGTTCGCACGATGGCCCAGCGCCGCCTCCACGGACTCGAGCGCGTGCTCGGGGTCAACGCGCTCTTCGCGACGGCCTACGGCAACGTCGGGTCGTCCATCTACTACGCGCTCGGCCTCGTGGCCTCGTTCGCGCTCGGGCTCACGCCGGTGGTGTTCATCATCACCGGGGTCATCTTCTACCTCACGGCCGCCACCTACGCCGAGGCGACCACGATGTACCCCGAGGCGGGCGGCTCCTCCTCCTTCGCGCGCCACGCCTTCAACGAGTTCTGGTCCTTCTTCGCCGCGTGGGGCCAGATGCTCAACTACGTCATCACGATCGCCATCTCGGCGTTCTTCGTCCCCCACTACATCGGGGGGCTCTTCTGGGACGCCCTACGCCACGGGCCCGGGGACATCATCGCCGGCATCGCGATCGTCGCCGTGCTCTCCGCGATCAACGTCGTCGGCGTCAAGGAGGCGGCGCGGCTCAACATCGTGCTGGCGGTCACCGACTTCGCCACGCAGCTCCTGCTCGTGCTCGTCGGGATCTTCCTCGTCCTCTCGCCGAGCACGCTCGTGGACAACGTCCACCTCGGCCTCGCGCCCACGTGGAAGGACTTCTTCCTGGCGATCCCGCTGGGCATGATCGCCTACACGGGAATCGAGACGATCTCGAACATGGCCGAGGAGGCCAAGGACGTCGGCAGGACCGTCCCCGCGGCGATCAAGCGCGTGGTCATCGCCGTGTTCGCGATCTACGCGCTCCTGCCCGCGGTCGCCCTCTCGGCCCTGCCGGTGATGCGGCAGGGCGACGGCTCCTTTGTCACGAAGCTCGGCCAGCCCGAGAGCCAGGGGGGCTTCGCCGCCGACCCCGTGCTCGGGATCGTCAAGTCCCTCGGGCTCGGGGTCTTCCAGCACGCGGGGGAGATCTACGTCGGCATCCTCGCCGCGACGATCCTCTTCATCGCCGCGAACGCCGGGCTCATCGGCGTCTCGCGGCTCGTCTACTCCATGGGGCTGCACCGCCAGGTGCCCGATCGCCTGCGTCAACTGCACCCGAAGTTCAACACCCCCTGGATCGGGATCATCGTCTTCGGGGGGATCGCGTGCGTGACGCTCATCCCGGGCCAGGCCACCTTCCTGGGGAACATGTACGCGTTCGGCGCGATGCTCTCGTTCACCATCGCCCACGCCTCGGTGATCCGCCTGCGCCTCTCAGACCCCGACCGCGAGCGGCCCTACCGCGGGCCAGGGAACATCCGCGTCGCCGGGCGCGACCTGCCGCTCTTCGCCGTCCTGGGCGGCATCGGCACGGGGATCGCCTTTCTCACCGTGACCGTCCTCTACCCGCCCGTCGCCGCCGCGGGGGTGGGCTGGCTCACGCTCGGCGTCCTGCTCTACCTGATCTACCGGCGCCGCCAGGGGCTCGATCTCGTGACCACCCACAAGGTGGTCATCCCCCGGTCCGTGGTCGACACGGAGGCGGAGTACGAGTCGATCCTCGTGGTCTTCGACGAGCGCGGCTACGAGCCGGAGCTCATGGCCACCGCCCAGCGGATGGCCGCCCACCGGCGGCGCGGCATCCACGTGCTCGTGAACATCACCGTGCCGTGGAACGCGCCGATCGGCGCGCACCTCCGGGCGCAGGAGGAGGCCGCGCAGTCGGTGATCGAGCAGGCGAAGATCCAGGGGGGCCGCCGGGTGAGCGGACACTGCAAGCCCGTGCGCCCCGGCGAGGCCGGCAGCCGGATCGTCAAGGAGGCCCAGGAGATGCACGCGAAGGCGATCGTCATGCCCATGTCCAAGCGCAACGGGGCCGGGTCACTCTTCGACCGGACGCTCGAAACCGTGCTCGACGAGCGGCCGTGCCGGGTCATCATCGAGTCGCTGCCCGACGACGGGGCGCGGCGCGTCCCCGCGAGCGCCCTCGTGTGATGCCGTCCCGCCCGCCCCGCGCGACGCACGTCCTCTCCTGGGCGATGGTCCTCGTCGGCCTCGCGCTCGTGGTGCGCACCGTGGCCGCCGGCGGCGGGGCGATCGCCCAGGGCGTCCTGATCGGCGCGCTCTTCGTCGCCGCGGGGGCCGGGCGCCTCTGGCTCGAGAGCCGCTCCCGGGGCGCGTGAGCGAGCGCGGCCTCTCCTCGCGCGCGCTGTGGGCGGTGGTCTACGTCACGGCCGTCGCCGCGCTGTACTTCTCGCTCGGGGTCGTGGCCGACCGCGCCCTCGGGCTCACCCCGATCGTGTTCCTCGCCGCGGGTGGGTTCTTCGCGCTCACGGCCCTGACCTACGTCGAGGGCGCCTCGCTGCACCGCCAGCCCGGAGGGTCGACGAACTTCGCCCGCTACGCCTTCAACGAGCTCGTCTCGTTCGTCTCGGGCTGGGCCGTCGCGCTCGATTACGTGATCGTCGTGGCGGTCTGCGCGCTCACCGCCACGAACTACCTCGCGACGTTCTGGAGCCCCCTCGGGCACGGGGCCCCGGAGATCCTCGTGTCGCTCGGCGTCATCGCCTTCGCCGCGGTGGCCAACGTCCGTGGGGTCGGCGCGCGGCGTCTCCAGGGCCGCCTCATCATCGCGGGCATCGACCTCGGGCTCCAGGCCCTGGTGGTCGTCATCGGGCTCGTCCTCGTCTTCCACCCGAACGACATCGCCGCCGGGGTGGACCTCGGCACCTCGCCGACCTGGCAGGACCTCATCTTCGCGGTGACGATCGCGGTCATCGCCTTCACGGGGCTGGAGGCGGCGGCCGGGCTGGCGGCGGAGACCCGGACGTCCCTGCGCTCGCTCAAGCTGCTCGTGGGCCCGGGTGCCGGGGCGATCGTGCTCGTCAACGTGGGGGTCGCCGCGGTGGGGATCTCCGCGCTGCCCGTCCACGACGGCGCCACCGCGCTCGGCGGGCGCTACGAGAAGGCGCCGCTCGTAGGGGTGGCGGCGGGGATCGGTCACGGGGCGGTGGGGAAGGTCCTGATGTACGTGGTGGCCGCCGGCGGCGTCCTCATGCTCGTCGCCGCCGCGAACTCGGCGATGCTCGGCGTCTCGCGGCTCGCGCTCGCGCTGGCCACCCACCGCCAGATCCCGAGTGGCGTGGGGCGGCTGCACCCGCGCTTCGGGACGCCGTGGCTCGTCATCGCGGTGGCCTCGGTGCTCGCGGGCGCGCTCGTGTTGCCGACCGATCTCCAGCTCCTGCTGGGGATCGTCGCCTTCGGCGCGATGCTCGCGTTCACGATCGCCCACGTCTCGGTGATCGCCCTGCGCCGTTCGGAGCCCGACCTCGTGCGCCCGTACCGCATCCCGGGCTCCGTGCGTGTGGGCGGCGCCGACCTGCCCGTTCCCGCGCTGCTCGGGGCCGTGCTGTCGGCCCTGGGCTGGGCGGGGGTCGTCGTGGCCCACTCCGGGGCGCGGTGGGTGGGCATCGGCTGGATGGTCCTCGGGCTCGCGCTCTACGTGGGCTACCGCCGTCTGCAGTCCCTGCCGCTCCTCGGCCAGGTCTCCGTTCCCGAGCGTGCCCTGCGCACCACCCCGGAGGAGCTCGAGGTCGAGTTCGGCTCGATCCTCGTGCCCGTATTCGGCAACGAGCTCGACGTGGACATCATCCAGACCGCGGGCCGCCTGGCCGGCGACGAGCACGACGACCTCACGTCCAAGGGTGCGGTGATCGAGGCCCTCTGGGTCTTCGAGGTCCCCATGGCGCTACCGCTCGACGCGCGGCTCCCCGACGCCCAGCTCCAGCGTGCGCGCGAGGCGCTCGCGCGGGCGAAGGCGGTGGGGGAGGAGTACGTGGGGGTGGAGGTGGCCACCGCCACGGTTCGCGCCCGCCGGGCGGGGGCGGCGATCGTCGACCAGGCGCGCCGCCGGGGGGTGGAGGCCATCGTGCTCGCCGCCGAGCCGCCCTCGCGCATCCGCGGCGGCGCGCTGCTGGGCGGGACGTCCGGGCCGCTCGACGACTTCGTGGGCGACATCACGAAGTACGTGCTGCGCAAGGCCCCGTGTCGGGTGATCCTCACGGCGCCCGCCGAGACGGTGGACTCGTAGTAACCACTGGCTAGTCTGCGCCCCGATGTTCGTGTTGATCGTCGGCGCCGGACGTGTGGGCTCAGCGGTGGCCCGGGAGGCGCTCTCCCGTGGCCACGAGGTCTCGATCCTCGACGAGGACCCGCTCTCCCACGAGCGGCTCGACTCCCAGGCCGAGGGCCCGTGGGAGGACCGGGGCGGGCGCTTCACGGTCGGCACCGCGCTGGAGATCGACGCCCTCGAGGCCGCGGGCATCGAGCAGGCCGATGTGTTCGTCGCGGCCACGAACGGGGACAACACCAACCTCGTGATCGCACAGGTGGCCCAGCGACGCTACGAGGTGGGCAAGGTCGTCGCCCGCGTGCTCGATCCCGGGCGGGCGGCGTGGTACGCCGGGCAGGGCCTGGAGATCGTCTCGCCCACCAAGACCGCCATCGAGATGGTCGGCCAGGCGGCGCTGGGGTAGGGGCGAGGCCGTGTACGTCATCATCGCCGGCGCCGGCAAGGTCGGGCTCAACCTCGCCCGCGAGCTCATCGAACGGGGAAACGAGGTCACGCTCATCGAGGGCGAGCGCCGGCGCTACCTCGTCGTCGAGGAGGATCTCGAGCACGCCGTCCAGTACGGGGACGCGGCCGAGCTCTGGGTGCTCGAGCGCGCCGGCGTCGGGCGGGCCGACCTCGTCATCGCGGTCACCGGCGACGACGAGGACAACATCCTCATCTGCCAGCTCGCCAAGGAGAAGTACATGTGCGAGCGCATCGTCGCCCGGGTCAACAACCCCCGCAACTACCAGCACTTCAAGCTGCTCGGGATCCAGCCCGCGGTGAGCGCGACCCAGCTGATCCTCCGGCTGATCGAGCACGAGGTCCCGCAGATGGGCCTGGTCCACCTGCTCGCGCTCGAGGAGGAGCGGCTCGAGATCATCGAGCTCGAGGTCAGCCCTGGGTCACCGGCCGCGGGCCGCGCGGTCCGGTCCCTCGGCGTCCCCGAGGGCGCCCTGGTCATCTCCGTCCTGCGCGCCGGGCGCGGCGAGGTGCCGACCGCCAACACGGTGGTGGAGGCCGGCGACGAGGTCATGGTGATCCTCGACCCCGGGCTCGAGGCCGAGACCGCCGCGCTGTTCTCGCCGAACGGCGAGAGCAGTGCCTGACGCGTCGGTCGACGTCCTGCTGATCGGCGGCGGGGTGGCGAGCGCCGCCTGCGCCGAGGAGCTGCGCGCCCAGGGCTTCTCCGGATCGATCCTGCTGGCCGGGCGCGAGCTCGACCCGCCCTATGAGCGCCCGCCGTGCTCGAAGGGCTACCTGCGCGGCGTGAGCACCCGCGAGGACGCGCTCTACCGCGCGCCGGCGTTCTACGCGGAGCAGGGGATCGACCTGCGGACGCGCGCGAACGTGATGAAGCTCGACCCGGCGGCGCGGACGGCGCGGGTGGGCAAGGAGGAGGTCGTCTTCGACCGGGCGCTCGTGGCCACCGGCGCGAACGTCCGCCGCCTGCCGGTCGCGGGCGCGGAGCTCGAGGGGATCCACTACCTGCGGGCCCTCGGCAACGCCGACGCGATCCGGCGTGACCTCGAGGGCGCCGGGCGCGCCGTGCTCGTGGGCGGCTCCTACATCGGCTGCGAGGTCGCGGCCACGCTGACCGAGCTCGGTGTGGCGTGCACGATCGTCATGCAGGAGGAGCTCGTGCTCCAGCGCCACTTCGGCGACACCGCGGGCCGGTGGTTCCAGGACCGTCTCGAGGAGAGGGGCGTGGAGATCGTGCCTTCGGTGGAGCTCGCGGGCTTCGCCGGCGAGGGGGAGCGCGTGGAGCGCGTGGTGCTCGCGGACGGCCGCGAGCTGCCGGCGGACCTCGTGGTCATGGGTACCGGCGCCGTGCCCGACGTGATGCTCGCGCGGTCGGCGGGGCTCGAGCTGGGGGAGACCGGCGGGGTGCGCTGCGACGCGCGCCTGCGGACATCGGCCGCGGGCGTCTGGGCGGGCGGGGACATGTGCGAGTACGAGTCCGTGCTGCACGGACGGCGGTTGCGGGTCGAGCACTTCACGCACGCGATCGAGCAGGGCCGGACCGCCGCGCGCGACATGCTCGGTCTCGGCGACGGCGGGCACCGCGACGTGCCCTACTTCTGGTCGGACCTCGCCGACTGGCTCACGCTCGAATACGTCGGGCCGGCGGCGGCGTGGGACGAGGAGGAGCTGCGCGGCTCGCTCGAGGACGGCACGTGGGCGATCCTGTACAAGCAGGACGGGAAGGTGGTGGGCGGGTTGAGCGTCGGCCGCCGGGCCGACCTCAAGGAGGCCCGGGAGGCGATCGCGGCCTCAGGCTGAGCGGGGAGCCCCCCACAACAGGATCGTCGCGTAGGAGCGGAAGGGGCTCCAGGAGCGGGGCAGGGCGGGGTCGGTGCCGGCGAGGGCACGGTCGAGGATCAGGTCGCCGATGTTGGTGGTATCGCCCCTGCCGCTCGACAGGTTATACTTTGGGTATGAAGACGGCGGTTTCGATCCCGGACGATCTCTTCCGGCGTGCCGACGAGCTTGCGACCAGGCTGAGGAAGAGCCGCAGTGAGCTCTATCGCGAGGCGCTCGCGGACTACGTGGCGCGGCGGGACCCGAGGGCGGTCACGTCTGCGCTCAACGACATCGCCGACGAGCTCGCGCGAGATCGGGCCGGCTTCGTCGGTGAGGTTGCGCGCAGGTCACTGCAACGCAACGAATGGTGATCGGCCAGGGCGACGTCTGCTGGGCGTCGCTCGAGGATCCCGTCGGTTCCGGCGCGGGGTTTCGTCGACCGGTGGTGATCGTGCAGGGGGACAGCTTCAACGCCAGCCGGATCTCGACCGCGGTCGTCGTGCCGTTGACAAGTAATCAGCGCTTGGGCGCTGCGCCTGGGAACATCACGCTTCCCGCTGGGACTACCGGACTCCCGAAGGACTCGGTGGCCAACGTATCGCAGATCGTCGCGATCGATCGCGATCTGTTGACCGAACGCGTCGGCCGCCTGTCAGATGCCGACCTTGGTCGCGTCATGGTCGGAATCGATCTCCTCCTCGGGCGCGACTGAGCCGGCGCAGTCGTCACTCGGCCGTCCCGCCGGCATGCCTTCACGCTAGCTTCCGCCGTCGTGGCCGACGCGCCCGACGTGCCGCGGATCCTGGCGACGCTCCAGGCGTTCCTCGAGGGCTCCGAGGCCCTGCGTGCCGTGCTTCTGCTCGATCGCGGGGACGCGGCCGAGCCGGTCGTCGTGGACTGCCTGCTCGACGGCAGCGCGGAGGTCGCCGAGGGCGAAAACGTCCGCGCGCTGGCCGACTACGAGTGGCTCGACGCGGCGCCCCTCGGTCCGCTCCCGCCCCTGCGCTCGTTCGGCCCGCTCGATGTCGACTTCTCCGCGCTGACGGTGACCGCGCCGTTCGGCGCCCTGGACTTCGTGGCCCGGGCGGTGCGCGACACCGCGGCGCTCTTCCCCGGCCGCTCGGTCCTCTCGGCGGGCTTCGAGTCCACTGATCCCGACCGCCCGCTGTTCCTCACCGCACGGCGCGACGAGCCCATGGTCGCCACCCTCGGCGACGAGGAGTACGAGCTCCCGCGCGGCTGGCCGTCGGAGTAGCCGGCCCCGGACCGTCGGGCGCGGCGCGCACGGCACGACGCATGGCATCATGTGGTGAAGAGAGCGATGCAGGGAAGGGACGACGATGCGGACGACACTCGCCCTGGACGACGACCTGATCGCCGAGGCACAGCGGCTGACCGGGACGAAGGAGAAAAGCGCTCTCGTGCGGCAAGCCCTCCGTGTCCTCATCGAGCGGGAGAGCGCCCGCCGCCTGGCCAGGCTGGGCGGTAGCGAGCCTGCGCTCACCGAGGTCCCCAGGCGCCGTCCCGACTCTCGGTGATCCTCGTCGACACGTCGGTCTGGATCGATCACCTCAGGGCAGGAAGCGCGACGCTTGCACGCCTGCTCGAGCGCGGCACCGTCCTGGCTCATCCGTGGGTGGTCGGAGAGCTCGCGCTCGGCCACCTCGCTCAGCGCAGCTCGTCGCTCGTCACGCGATCCACGGGTCGTTGCCCGGTTCGCCGTCGCCAGGAAGATGCGGTCCGAAGGCGAGGAACTCGAGGCCGTCGGGTCCTGCCTCGAAGGCTCGTGCAACCTCCGGCGCCACGCGGATGGCGTCCAGGGGGCCAACCTTGGACACCTCGTCGCCGAGCTTGACCTTCCCGGCACCGCTGAGGATCACGTAGATCTCCTCCGCGTGCGTATGCCGATGGGAGAACGGAGACCGCTTGCCGGCCCGCAGCCGGAAGTGAGTGACCCCCGTCTGCTCGGCACCGAGTGCGGTGCGGGCGACGCGTGCCTCCCAGTGATCGTCGAACCCGTTCTGAGGTGCCGCGTCCTCCACGTCGTCCAGGTTGATTCGCGCGTGCGGAGTAGGCATCGCGTGCTCTCCGAGTCGAGGCTCGCCGGTCAGCACGGACCACGCTACCCGGCGAGCGAGCACCGTCCCGTGAGCGAACCTCTCGGGCGCGCGCCCCCGTGTCCGCGACCCTTGTCTGCGTCGCCGCGGGTTGTGCGACGATCGGTGCAGTGCTATCGGTGGTGAGCTACGGGTTGTCGACCGGTGACCGCCTGGTCCGAGACGCATGATCCTCGCCATCGACCAGGGCACGACGGGGACGACCTGCCTCGTCTTCGACCCCGAGGGCAAGATCGTCGGGCGCGGCTACGCGGAGCTCGAGCAGTTCTTCCCCACGCCGGGCTGGGTCGAGCACGATGCTGACGAGATCTGGGAGAGCGTGAGGAAGGTGTCGCGAGAGGCGCTCGAGGACGCTCAGATCTCCGGAGAGGACCTCGACGGGATCGGGATCACCAACCAGCGCGAGACCGCGGTGGCGTGGGACCGGGAGACCGGCGAGCCGCTGGCGCGGGCGATCGTGTGGCAGGACCGCCGCACGGCGAAGCGCTGCGACGAGCTGCGCGAGCAGGGCCACGAGGGGATGGTGCGCGAGCGGACCGGCCTCGTGCTCGACGCCTACTTCACCGGGACGAAGTACGAGTGGCTGCTGACCGAGGGCGCCGTGGACCGCCGCGCGCTGCTGGGGACGATCGACTCATGGCTCGTCTTCAAGCTCTGCGGCGAGCACGTCACTGACTACTCGAACGCGTCAAGGACCCTCCTGTTCGACATCCGCGAGCGCAGGTGGGACGAGGAGCTGTGCGACCTGCTCGGTGTGCCCATCGGCAACCTCCCCGAGGCGCGGCCGAACGCCGAGGAGTACGGGCGCACCCAGGAGCTCGGCGGCGACGTCCCCGTGTGCGGGATGGCCGGCGATCAGCAGGCGGCGCTATTCGGGCAGGCCTGCCACGAGCAGGGCCAGGGGAAGAACACCTACGGGACGGGGAACTTCCTGCTCCAGAACGCGGGGGCGGGATCGCCGGTGCTCGAGGAGGGACTCATCACGACGATCGCCTGGGGCCTCGGCGACCGCGTCGACTACGCCCTGGAGTCGTCGATCTTCGTCACCGGCGCCGGGGTGCAGTGGCTGCGCGACGGCCTGGGGATTATCGCGGACGCGGCGGAGACCGAGGAGCTCGCGGCCTCCCTGGACTCGAACGACGGTGTGTACTTCGTGCCCGCCCTGACCGGGCTCGGCTCCCCGCACTGGGACCCCTACGCGCGGGGGACGATCGTCGGGCTCACGCGCGGCACGACGCGAGCGCACATCGCCCGGGCGGCGCTGGAGGGGATCGCCTACCAGTCCGCCGACGCCGTATGGGCGCAGAACGCCGCGCTGGGGATCGACCTCGACGAGCTGCGCGTGGACGGCGGCGCGACCGCGAACGGCTGGCTCATGCAGTTCCAGGCCGACGTGCTCGGGGTGCCGGTGGTGGTGCCGGAGATCACGCAGACCACGGCGCTCGGGGCCGCGTACCTGGCGGGGATCGCGGCGGGGACCTGGACCCAGCGGGACACCCGGGAGATGTGGCGGGAGGACCGCCGGTTCGAGCCGCGGATGGGCGAGGACGAGCGCTCCGAGCTGCTCGCGCAGTGGCGGCGGGCGCTCGAGCGCTCGCGGCGCTGGGTCACGACCGAGTCGTGACGGTCGATCTCCTCGTCGTCGGGGCGGGCATCAACGGGGCGGGGATCGCCCGGGACGCGGCGCGACGCGGGCTGTCGGTCGTGCTCGTGGACAAGGGCGACGTGGCGAGCGGGACGACGAGCTGGTCCACGCGGCTCATCCACGGTGGGCTGCGCTACCTCGAGCACGCCGAGGTCGGGCTCGTGCGCGAGTCGCTGCGCGAGCGCGAGCGGCTGCTGCGGATCGCGCCGCACCTCGTTTCGGCGCTGTCCTTCCTCGTGCCGGTCTACGACGACGACCGGCGCGGGCGGACGACGATCCGCGCGGGGATGCTCGCCTATGACGCGCTGTCGGGGGACGGGTCGCTCGGGCGCCACGCGATGCTCTCGGCGGCGGAGGCGCTGGCGCGCGAGCCGGGGCTCGACCCCGTGGGCCTGCGTGGCGCGGCCGTGTACTCCGACGCCCAGGCGGAGTTCCCCGAGCGCCTCGCGCTGGAGAACGTGCTGGCGGCGGGGGAGGCGGGGGCGGATGTGCGGCTCCACACCCGCGTCGACTCCCTCCTGCGCGAGGAAGGACGGGTGCGCGGTGTGCGGGTTGGGGGAGGGGAGATCCGCGCGGCCCTGACGGTGAACGTCGCGGGGCCGTGGGTCGACGAGGTGCTCGGAGGTGCGGAGCAGCGGCCACTCGTGGGCGGGACGAAGGGAACGCACCTCGTGCTCGCGCCCTTCGCCGGCGCACCCGACGAGGCGCTCTACGTGGAAGCCGCGGACGGGCGCCCGTACTTCATCGTTCCCTGGAACGAGCTGCTGCTCATCGGCACGACCGACGACCCCTACGACGGCGACCTCGACCGCGTCGTCGCGACCGACGCGGAGATCGACTACCTGCTTTCCGAGACGAACTCGGTCATCCCCGGGGCCGGTCTCCGGCGCCAGGACGTGCTCTATACGTACGCGGGGGTGCGCCCGCTGCCGTACGTGCCCGCGGGCGAAACGGGTCAGATCACCCGCCGCCACGTCATCGAGGACCACGCGCCGGAGCTCGAGGGGATCGTCTCGGTGATCGGCGGGAAGCTCACCACCTACCGCGCGCTGGCCGAGCAGGTGGTGGACGTCGCGCTCGCCAAGCTCGCGCTCGAGCAGCGCCCGGCGACGACGGGGGAGGAACCGCTCCCGGGCGCGCGCGGGGACGTCGACGCCGTCCGGAGCGAGCTCGCCAGGCGCGTGGCGTTCGACGAGCGCACGGCGCGCCGGCTCGTCCGGATCTACGGTGTGCGCGCGCGGGACATCGCGGCCCTGGCCGAAGCCGAGCCGGCGCTGGCGGCCCCGTTTGACCCGGGGACGGGCGCCCTCGCCGCCGAGGTCGTCTGGGCGCTCGAGCACGAGCGCGCGCGGACGCTCGCGGACGTCCTGCTGCGGCGGACGATGGTCGGCCTCGGCCCCACCGTCGGCGTCGGCCCCGACGAGGCCGCCGCGGCCGTGGCCCGCGATCATCTCGGGTGGTCTGCGGCCCGGGCGGCGGAGGAGGTCGAGGCCTATCGCACGACCGTCGCCACGTTGCGCCCGCGGGCGTTCGCGCCGCCCGCGCACTGAGATCAACCGTTCTGCGGCGGGCGAGGGTCAAGGGGAGCATGAACACTCACAGCTTCGACGTGATCGTGATCGGCGCCGGCCCGGCCGGCGAGGTGCTGGTCGGGCGGCTGGCCGCGGGCGGGCGCGAGGTCGCGATCGTCGAGTCCGACCTCGTCGGCGGCGAGTGCTCGTACTACGCGTGCATGCCGTCCAAGGCGCTGCTGCGCCCGGCCGAGGCGCTCGCCGAGGCTCGTCGGGTGCCGGGCGCCGCCGAGGCGGTCAGCGGGGAGCTGGACGTGACGGCGGTGCTGGCGCGGCGGGATCAGATCGTGCACGACCTGGACGACTCCCAGCAGGTGCCGTGGCTCGAGAGCCAGGGCATCGCGCTGCTGCGGGGTCATGGCCGCCTCACGGGAGACCGGCGGGTCGAGGTCGAGGGCACGATCTACGAGGCGCGCGAGGCCGTCGTGATCGCGGTGGGGAGCGGGGCGGCGATCCCGCCGATTCCCGGGCTGGCCGAGGCCCGTCCCTGGACTAACCGGGAGGTCACCACCGCCGCGGCGATCCCCGGGCGGCTCGTGGTGCTGGGCGGCGGGGTGGTCGGCGTGGAGATGGCCCAGGCCTACGCCACCCTGGGAGCGCAGGTCACCGTGGTCGAGGCGGCCGACCGGCTGCTGCCCCGCGAGGAGCCCTTCGCGGGCGAGCAGCTCCGCGAGGCCTTCGCCGAGCGGGGGGTGGTGGTGCACCTCGGCGCCCGCGCCGAGCGGGTGGAGCGATCCGGCGCGCTGGTCACGGTGACGCTCGCCGACGGCGCCGAGGTCGTCGGCGCCGAGCTCCTGGTGGCGGTCGGCCGCCGGCCGCTCACGGAGGACCTGGGCCTCGAGCGGGTCGGGCTCGAGCCCGGCGCGATCGTCGCGGTCGACGACACTCTACGCGTCCGGGGCCTGGACTGGCTCTACGCGGTGGGCGACGTCAACGGCCGCTCGCTGCTGACCCACATGGGCAAGTACCAGGCCCACGTCGCCGCCCAGAACATCCTCGGCGGCTCGGCCCGGGCGACCCGGGACGACGCGGGCGCGCCCCGGGTGGTCTTCACCGAGCCACAGCTCGCGGCGGTCGGGCTGACGCTCCAGGCCGCGCTCGACGAGGGACGGGACGCCCGGGCGGTGGACGTGCCGAGCTCGGGGACGGCGGGAGCGAGCTTCCACGGGCGCAACACGCCGGGCACGGCGCGCCTGGTCGTCGACGAGGGCCGCGGGGTCGTGGTCGGCGCGACGTTCACCGGCAGCGACGTGGCCGACTGGCTCCAGGCCGCGACGATCGCGATCGTCTCGGAGATCCGGGTCGAGCGACTGTGGGAGGCGGTACCGGCCTTCCCGACCCGGAGCGAGGTGTGGCTCAAGCTGCTCGAGCAGCGCGAGGCGGACATCGCCGCGGACCCCCGGCGCGCCCTGACTTCCGCCTGACCCGACCGATCACGACCCGAGGAGATCCGAGATGCCGAGCTTCTTTGACCGCAGGACCAACCCCGCCCCGGTCCCACCGAGCGTAGAGCGGCGGGCTCCCGCCCCCGGCCCGCCCGGCGCCGAGCCCGCGACGTTCGCGGCCGGGTGCTTCTGGGGCGTGGAGGCCGCGTTCCGGGTGCTCGACGGTGTGCTGCGGACCGCGGTGGGCTTCACCGGGGGACACGCGGAGCGCCCCGGCTACCGGCAGGTGTGCACCGGCCGCACCGGCCATGCCGAGGCGGTCGAGGTGTGGTTCGATCCCGAGCGGGTGACCTACGACGAACTGCTCGACGCGTTCTGGCGCGTCCACAACCCGACGACGAGGAATCGCCAGGGCTTCGACCTCGGCAGCCAGTATCGGTCGGCGATCTTCACGCACTCCGACGAGCAGCAGGCGCGGGCGGAGGCCTCGCGGGCCGTCGAGCAGGAGCGCCGCCGGCGGTCCGTCGTCACGGAGATCGTCCCGGCGCCGGAGTTCCACCCGGCCGAGGAGTACCACCAGCGCTATCTCGAGAAGCAGGGCCGGGCCGCGTGCTCGCCCTCGCTCGTCTGACCGGGTGGTGTCGGTGTCGCTGCTCGGCCCCTTCGCGCGCGACCATCGGTGGGCGCAGCGCCATCTCTCGCACTACGTGGAGGGCGATCTCCCCGATGCGCGGCGCCGCCGGCTCGACCGTCACGCGGCGGAGTGTCCCGACTGCGCGCGCGGGGTGCGGGCGATGCTCGCGCTCGTCCGGGGCTTCGCGGCCCTGCGGGGGCGTCCGGCGACCCTGCCCACCGGCGTGCTTCAGCGCTTCCGGGCCGAGGCGGATCGCCCCCCGCCTCCCCCGTGAGCGCGGAGCGGGAGGAGGACCGTCTCGTCGCCCGGGCCCGGGCGGGGGACCGCGTCGCCTACGAGACGCTCGTGGGCCGGAACGGCGACCGGGTCTACACCGCGATCCTCCGGGTCGTGGGCAACCCGGCGGACGCCGAGGACATCGCCCAGGAGACCCTCCTGCGCGGCTGGCGCGGGATCGGACGCTTCCGGGGTGGCGCCCGGTTCTCCACCTGGATCCACCGCATCGCCGTCAACGAGACCAACCGCTTCTTCGAACGGGGGGCGAACCGCCGCCGCGCCCAGGCGCCGATCGAGGACCACGAGGAGGCGCTGGCCTCAGACCCGCAGGCAGGTCCGGTCGCCCACGCCGAGCTCCACGAGCTCGAGGACGAGCTGCGCGCGGCGGTGGCGCAGCTGCCGGCCAAGCTCCGCAGTGCGCTCGTGTTGCGCGACATCGAGGGACTCAGCACGCGGGAGGCCGCGGCCGTGGTGGGCGTGCGCGAGGCGGCGTTCAAGAGCCGGCTGCACCAGGCGCGGGGACGCGTCCGCGCCAGCCTCGGTGACCGGGCGCTGCTCGCGGCATGAACCGTTCCGGCCCCGAACGGGTCGGAGAGAGCACGATGACCACCTCCCGCGTCCTCATCCCGACGACCGATGGCGCCGTCCGCGCCCACCGCCCGGCGAGCGTCCTCGCCGTCCTGGCCGGGTCGTCTTCGTGATCTTCGGCGTGGGCAAGTTCGCCGCCCACGCGGCCGAGCTCGCCTCGTTTCGCGACTACGGAGTGCCCGCCCCCGAGGTGACGGTCGTGGCCATCGGCATTCTCGAGCACGTCGGGGCCTGCTGCTCGTCGCGCGCCGGCTGATCGTCCCCGTCGCCGTGCTCCTGGCCGGCAACATGCTGACCGCGATCGCCGTCTCGGGGTTCGGGCAGGGCGAGGTGCTTCCCAGCCTCACGCTCGCGCCGGCGCTGCTGGCGGTCATGCTCTTCCTGCTCGTCGTGGGCCTCCGTGGCGGGGAAGTGCCCGTCCCCTAGCAGCCTTGCGCCCAGCCGCCCGTGATGTCCGTCAGCCCCTCGTCCCGAGGGCTGTAGGCGGGCGACTCTCGAGGTCGTCGTCAGGCTCGTCCGCATCCGCCTCCGCGCGCGGCGCCTCGGTCGTCTCGTCCTCGTCGGGATCCGGATCCTCGCTCATGCCCGCGGCCCGCCCAGCGCCACGACCCCGGCGATCCCGCACCTTGTTCCGCCCACCCCAGTTCTCAGTCTGCGAATGACAATTCGGGCACAGAAGCTGAAGGTTCTCGAGGCGGTTGTCGAGACGGTCGCCATTGACGTGGTGTAGGGCGAGACCGAGGGGCTGGTCCAGCCATCGGTCGATACCGCAGCGTTCGCAGCGTGGCGCTTTGAGCCCCGCCTCGAGCAGTCGCCGCTTCAGATGGCCTCGACTACGCGGAACGCCCTCGGCACACAGATCCTCCAAGGTCATCCGGGTGGAGCGCGGGATGACGTCGCCCCGGTTGACGGCCGCGTGCCACGTCTGCCGCGAGAAGCCGAAGCGAGCGACGCAGCGCTCGACAGGGTGCCCCTCGTCATAGAATCGCTGGACGGCGGTCCAGTCGTACCGCCGAGCGCACCGCTCGTCAACCATCTCACCGAGTCGACGAGCGTGATACGAAACGGTGGGCTTGCTGACTCCCAGCCGGCGAGCGGTCTCTGCGCGGGTGACGCCGGCTCCGAGCAGGGCCGCGACGGCGGCCCGCGTATCCACCTGGCGCCGTCCCTCGGGAAGCAGGGAAGGGGAGTCGGACGTGCTCTTCTCGTCTGAGGCTGAACCCTCCACTCGAGACAACGGGCTACCGGCTGACCGAGACGGCTCCCTCGACCGGTCGCGGTGATAGCGCACGGTGTTCGGGGCGACCCCGAGCTCGAGGGCAACCGCGCTGACGCTCATACCCGTGGCCAGCATCTCCAGGACTTGAGGTGCCACGCTCTGCACGAACACATGTTCCCATCCGACCCGGACAGTACGCCCTCCGCCCTGCCGGCGACGCGGCCTTATACTCGATGTGGTCGGGTTCCACCTCCCGATACACTGCGGGATGGTGTAATGGCAGCACGGCTCGCTCTGGACGAGTTAGTCTAGGTTCGAATCCTAGTCCCGCAGCTGGGCCATAACCGGCAGCCGCGATAGCTTGCGTTCGTGGCACCAACTCCGACCACCCTGTGGGCACTCCACCACAAGGGCGGGCGGCCTCTGGTCCAGGAGCGACGGGTGGCGATCGGCTGGGTGCAGAGCGGCGATCTCACCACCCTTCCCGACGACCGGGAATGGTTCAAGGATCGGCTACGCGAGAGTTACCCCGCCAAGTCCGAGAGCTGGGTCGCCAACGCTGCGGGCCAGCTGCTGCGGTTTCGCCATGTCATGCAACCGGGGGACCTGATCGTCTATCCCCAGAAGAGCGACCGGACGGTCAACATCGGGAAGATCGGCGGCGATTACGCCTACGAGCCCGATACATGGCCCGACTATCCGCACCGTCGGGTGGTCGAATGGATCAAGGTCGGGCTCAAGCGAGACGACTTCAGCCAGGGGTGTCTGTACGAGCTCGGAGCTGCGATGTCAGTATTAACGGTTAATACCCACCGCGACGAGGTGATCGCGGCGGTCGCTGGTGCCGCGCCCGTCGCGGCCCGTCGTGCGCCCCCGGTCGAAGGCGACCCTACGATCTCCTCGGCGGAGCCGGACGTCGAACGAGTTAGCGAGCTCACCCGCGACTTCATCCTCAAGACCTTCCAGACCAGCCTGAAGGGTCACCCCTTCGCCGAGTTCTGTGGGAGCCTCCTCGAGGGACTCGGCTACCGGGCGCGAGTCTCCCTGCCGGGGGCAGATCAGGGCGTTGACATCGTGGCCACCGAGGATCCTCTCGGTGTGAAGCGACCGGTGATCAAGGTGCAGTGCAAATCGGGATCGGGGCCGGTTGGTTCGTCCGACGTTCAAGCCCTCAACGGCACGCTGGCGCAGGATGAACTCGGCTGATGCGTATCCGGTTCGCTCCATCCGAGGGGTGACGTAGCTTCGGCGGGGTGGCGCGGCCGGCGTACCCTCGGACGATCTTGGAGTTCGGGGAGCGCTTCGCGACCGAGGAGGCGTGCCGCGACTTCCTGTTCGCGTCGCGGTGGCCGGAGGGGTTCGTCTGCCCGGGCTGCGGTGGCGGCCGCGCGGGCGGTGAGACGCGCCGGCATCTGTGGGTGTGCACGGCGTGCGGGCAGCAGACGTCCGTGACGGCGGGGACGGTGATGCACGGCACCCGCACGTCGCTGCGCGCGTGGTTCTGGGCGGCGTACCTCGTCGCTACCCACCACCCGGGGGTCTCGGCCAAGCAGCTTCAGCGCCAGCTCGGCTTCTCGCGCTACGAGACGGCGTGGCTGATCTTGCAGAAGCTGCGCCGGGCGATGGTCGCGCCCGAGCGCACTCCGCTCACCGAGGAGGTCGAGATCGACGAGTTCTTCCTTGGCGGTCACGAGGAAGGGCTCAAGGGCGGGCGCCAGCGCGGCAAGAAGGCGCTCGTCGGTGTCGCGATCGAGGTTCGCGGTCACGGCTCCGGGCGGCTGCGCCTCGCGGTCCTGCCCGACGCCTCAGGACCCGCGCTGCTGGCCTTCACCCAGGCCACCACGACTCTCGGCGCGATCGTGCACACCGACGGGCTTCAGTCCTACAAGACGATCGCCAGGCACGGCTACGAGCACCGGCGGCGGCCACAGACCGCCGCCGAGCCGGGCGAGCAACTACTTCCGCGCGCGCACCGCGCGATTTCCAACCTCAAGGCGTGGATGGACGGCACCCACCGCGGCGTCTCCGACCGGCACCTTCCCGTCT
>JAABUT010002140.1_pt1 | contig 19985 bp, 21 predicted proteins | sample 5559281 | NCBI WGS metagenome assembly JAABUT01 (sample SAMN10711880, study PRJNA513359) | rock metagenome | isolation source: Antarctica rocks | place: Antarctica: Victoria Land, Ricker Hills nord | collected 2016-01-04
CGGTGACGGTGCAGACCGCCCCGGACCCCGGGGTCGCGCTGACCCAGCTGCTCGCCGCCCAACGCGGGCAGGACCCGCCCGCGCTCGCGGTGCAGGTGATGGCCGAGATCGCCGACACCTACCCGCAGGCCTCCGCCGTGGTCGACACGGTCGTGCAGTTCACCTGGTCCGGGATCGCCGAGGGCCGCAAGCGCCCGGTCGCGGAGATGGCCGCCGACATCGGCGCTTCCGTCCCGGAGCTGCTGCAGCTGCTCGTGGGGACCGGCGCGGGCACCCGGCCGCGGGCGATGGGCTCGGCGGCGGTGTCGGCGTTCGTCCGCCGCGCCTATGACCCGGCACAGTCCACCGCCATCGCCGCGCTCGGGGATGCGGGGGCGGGGATCGACTGGGACGACGCCGGGCCGGTGTCCCACACCGCGCAGCGGGACAGCTACACCCATGACAGCGGCCACACCGTGGTCTGGTCGATGAGCAGGCCACCCCGCGGGGTCGTGCACAGCGACGTCCTGCACGACCTGCTCGCCCCCCACGACCGGATCGCGGTGAAACGGGTCACCCTGCTGTACCGGCCGTTCGACCCGAAACTGGCCGCGGACACCGTCGACCACGACGTGCAGGCCGCGGACTTCAAGACCGGCCAACAGAACCGGGTCACCGCCCGGGACCGCGCCGACAGCCTCGCCGCTGCCCAGGCCGCCGAGGAGGAAGCCGCCGGCGCCGGACTGGTCGCGTTCGGGATGCTCGTGTCCGCGACCGTGTTGGACCCCGCGGACCTGCCCCGGGCGCGGGCGACCGTGCAGAACCGGCTCGCCGGCCCCGCCCGGATCGCGCTGCGCCCCTGCTACGGCTACCAGCCCGCCGCGTTCGCCGCCACGTTGCCGACCGGGATCGTGCTGCCCCGCCACACCCTGCTCGGCCGGGTCAAGGCCAAGGCCGGCTGATGCGCCTGCCCACCATCCTCCAAGCCCGGCTGGCGAAACCCGGCCGCCCCGGCTCGGAGAGCACCCGTCCCCCACGGCCGAAGCGCCCCACCCGGGTGGTGCGGCCTGGCCCGCGGGGGTGGGCCGGTGCGGGGGGCGGCGCGGACGGCTGGGTGGAGGCGCCGTTGGAGTGGCGGGGCACCACCCGCCAGGTCTGCGGGCTGTGGCCGCACGCCGCCGGCAGCGGGGTCCCGAACATCGGGACCGTCATCGGGCAGCACTACTTCACCGCGACCACGGTGGCCGCGGACCCCATCAACTTCCTGCTCCACAAGGTCATCTCCAACCCCGGGTCGTTCACCCTGGCCAACGCCGGGGTCGGGAAGTCCTTCCTCACCGCCCGGCTCGTGGTCGGCGCCGTGTTCCAAGGCCACGTCCCGTTCGTGATGGGCGACCTCAAACCTGACTACGTCGACCTCGTCGCCCGGCTCGGGGGGCAGGTCGCGACCATCGGCCGCGGCCTGGGCGGGCTGAACGTGCTCAACCCCGGCGGGCTGTGGCAGGCCCTGCACACCGCCGAACACCACCTCAGCGACCCCGAGTGGACCGCCGCGGTCGCGGACTACCTCGGCTGGCAACAGAACGGGGTCGCCGCCCTGCTCGAGCTGTCCCGCGGGGAACGCCTCCGCGAACACGAGGAGACCGCGCTGGCGGCGCTGCTCACCGTGCTCCGCGACCGCAGCGACACCGTCCCCGTCCTCCCCGAACTACTCACCGCCCTGGGCGAGCGCCCGGAGCTGGTCCGGACCGTGCTCGGAACCCGGGACGACGCCGAGTACGACCGGCTCACCGCCGGGCTGGTGATGTCGCTGCGGTCGATCACCACCGGCGCGTTCGGGGACACCTTCGCCCACAACCGGCAGGACGCCATCGACCTGACCGCGCCCGCGGTGTGCCTGGACATCTCCCGGATCAACCGGATGGACCGGCGGATGGAAGGCGCCGCCCTGCTCAACGCCTGGTACGCCGGGTCCGCGGCGATCTTCGGGGCGCACCTGCTCGCCGACGCCGGCCTGGCCCCACACCGCACCTACTACGCGGTGATGGACGAGCTCTGGCGGTCCCTGCGCGCCGGGGTCGGGATGGCCCGGCGCATCGATGAGGTCACCCGGCTCGGGCGCACCGACGGCCAGGCGTTCGCGATGGTCACCCACTCCCCCAACGACCTCGAGCTCTCCGACCCCGAGGACCGCAAGATCGCCCGCGGGTTCCTGTCCCGCGCCGACATGAAACTGCTCGGGGCCCTGCAGGACGAGGAGATCGACGCCATGGCCGGCCTGGTCACCCTGTCCCGCGCCGAACGGGACCTGCTCACTTCCTGGTCCTCCCCCGAGGACTGGGGCGGGGACGGCACCGAACAACCCGGCCTCGGGAAGTTCCTGCTCAAGGTCGGCTCCCGCCCCGGGGTCCCGTTCCGGGTCCGGCGCACCGCGACCGAGGCCACCTGGCGGGACACCAGCCACCGCTGGAACGCTGCCACCCGTGCCCCCCACCCCGGACCAGACCAGCCATGACAGTCCCGACGGGCCCAGCGGTCAGCGGACGAGTGGTGTGCGGATGGGGCGCGACGTCGCGCGGACCCGGGGTCCGCTGCTGGTCGCCGCGGTCCTGGTCGTGGCGGTCGCCGGCCTGGCCCAGCGGGACACCGACCGCGTCACCGTCGCCGCGGTGCTGCTGGGGGTGCAGCTGCTCGGGCTGCTCGGACTGACCATGCTCGCCGTCGACGCCGCCACCCTCCGAAGGGCCCACCACCACCGTGAGCGCCACCAGCGGGACCCGGTCGACCGCCGGCCCTGACACCGGTTACCTCATCGCCTCGATCGCAATCCTCACGGTGGTCGCGGTCGGCGGGGCCGGGCTGTGGCTGGCCGCCACCGCCGACGCGCTGCTCGCCGGCTCGCCCCGGCCGCCGGGCCCGGTGACCCTGACCCGGCAGGTGGTGCTGGACCGGAGCACCGCTCCCCCAACCGTGACCGGGTGGGTGGCCGCCGGCGTCGTGCTGCTGATCGTCCTGGCCGGACTGGGCATCACCGCCCTCACCGTTGCGTCCAAGGTCCGCGGGGGGCGGGAGCCGGTGGACGCCGCCGCCCGGCACCTCGGCCGCGGCCGGGCCCTGCGCCGGCTCACCGGGCCCGCGGTGCTGGCCACCGCCCGCCGGCTCGGGTCCGCGGTCGGGGACACCCCCGGCCCCCTGCTCGGGCGGACCGTCGCGGACCGCCGCCCGCTGTACAGCTCGTGCGAGATGGTGACCCTGATCGTCGCGGGCACCCGGTCCGGCAAGAGCAGCGCCTTCGCGATCCCCACCATCCTCGACGCCCCCGGCCCCGTCATCGCGACCTCCAACAAACCGGACCTCGTCGAGCGGACCGCCGCCCTGCGCGGCCTGGCCGGGCAGGTGTGGGTGTTCGACCCGCAGCGGATCGTCGGCGCCGACCCCACCTGGTGGTGGGACCCCCTGGCCGGGGTGCACGGGCTCACCGAGGCCGAGTACCTCGCCGACCACTTCGCCGAGGACGCCCGCACCCCCCACGCCACCGGCGACGCCTACTTCGACGGGGCCGCCCGGTCCCTGCTCGCCGGGCTGTTCCTCGCCGCCGCGGTCGACCACCGGCCCATCACCACCGTCCACACCTGGCTGACCCGGCCCGCCAACGACGAACCCGCCGTCCTGCTCCGAGCCGCCGGCCACGACGCGGTCGCCGACGCCGTCGCCGCCGCCGTCTACTCCCCGGACCGGCAACGCGCCGGGGTCTACGGGACCGCCCTGCAGATGGTCGGCTGCCTCACCAACCCCACCGCCACCCGCTGGGTCACCCCACCCACCGGACCCGCCCGGCACCGCCCGTTCGACCCCGCCGCGTTCGTCACCAGCCGCGACACCCTCTACTCCCTGAGCCGGGAAGGACGGGGCTCCGCCGGGGCCCTGGTCACCGCGCTCACCGTCGCCGTCACCCAGGCCGCCGAACGCGAGGCCACCACCCACCCCGGCGGCCGGCTCCCCACACCGCTGACCGGGGTGCTCGACGAAGCCGCGAACGTCTGCCGGTGGAAGGACCTCCCCCAGCTCTACTCCCACTACGGCAGCCGCGGGATCCTGCTCAGCACATACGTCCAGTCCCCAAGCCAGGGCGTCCAGCTCTGGGGGGAACAGGGCTGGAAGACCCTCCGGGACTCCGCCAACGTCCTCGTCTACGCCGGGGGGGTGAAAGACCGGGACTTCCTCACCGACCTCTCCGACCTCATCGGCACCTGGGAACGGCCCACCGACAGCGTCAGCCACGGCCAGTCCGGCCGGTCCACCAGCCGCTCCACCCGCCGCGAACCCGTCCTGGACCCCGCCCAGCTCGCCGCGCTCCCCCTCGGCCGCGCCGTAGTCCTCGTCTCCGGGACCCCCGCCACCCTCATCCGGACCGTCCCCTACCAGGACGGCCCCCACGCCCCCGCGATCGCCGCCGCCAACACCGGGACCACCGGCGACGCCCTCCGCCAGATCGTCACCGCCGGCCGACCCCGCGCCGCCCGCCGGGCCGCCGCCGCAGCTGAGGGTCGGGCGGCCGCGGCGTGACCGTCACTCCCGGACCCGCCCCGGACTGGGCCGGGACCGGGCTCGGAGACGGGTTCCCTAACGACACCGAGATCCCCGGCCCCGCACCGGACGAGCCCCCCGAGGCACCGCAGCTGGCCTACCCGACGGTCGCCGACTGGGTCCAGCAGTACCTCGTCGTCGTCTACGCCCGCCCCATCGACACCAGCGGACGGTTCTTCTGGTGCCGTCGATGGTGGCTCCACGACGAAGCACTGGACCGGCTCGACGCCCTCTGGCGGGCCTGGGAAGCCACCCGCCTCGACGGCGCCACCGGCCCCGCCACCTGGTGGACCACCTACGCCGACCCGATCATGACCGCACTGCTCGGCCCCACCGGGCCCTTCCGCAAGTGCGACAACTCCCACCACGCCCGCCCCGAACACCTCACCCCACCACTACCCGTCGACGCAGCACCAGCCGAGCTGTTCCCACCCGGTCACTGAGGGGTGGTGCACAGCGATCGTCCATGGCTTCCGGGACCCCAGCTGTCCCTGGGACGATGTCATGCGCGGTCGTCGCTGCGATGGTCGATTACGGGACCGCCAGAAGGGTCTGATGAACACGGTTTCGCTCAGGTCAGCCGTTGTTGTTTGGTTCTCTCCCGTCGACGGGTTGGCCACGCCGAGCGGCGTAGTCCTTTCCCGCAACGGTCAGATGACCTCATCGGTGGTCGCAGGGGCAGCCGATGTGCTCAAAACCTTCCTTCTCCTCATACCAGCGATCGTATTCGTGGGTGTCATCGTGACGGGAATCGTGGTTGCGACGCGTGCGCTCCGCAAGTCCAGGGGTGAGTGAATGCGAACCTTCCGGTGTGCTGTGTGGCTGCGTAACCTCACCGGCTCGGCAGAGCCGATGAATAGACGCGCTGACCTTGATCGAGAAGTGGGTCCATAAGTGGACGTGCTTCTCCTCTTCATTCCCCTCGTGTTCGTCATCATCGTGGCATCCATCGTCGCGGCGGTCGTCTTGCGTGTCCGGTCTAACAATGAGCAGCGACTGGGGCGTGACGGGCGCGCGGGTATGGGCTTTGCGCCGCAGAGTCCGGCTATGGCGATTCGGCCCTACTCCAAAACGGTGATCGCCGCCCCGATCCTCGCCTTCCTCGTTCCCATCGTTGGACTGTTTGTATCAATGATCGCTTTAAGGCAGACTTCGGTCGGCACGGGCGTGCCTGGTAGGCGTGTTGCAGTCATCTCAGCGATCAATGTCTGTATCGGTATAGTATTTCTTAGCGACCCGGGGTTTCGCTCACACACCTACTTCGGTTGAGCGACGGTAGGTCCCCGATTCGAAGGCGTCATGGTTACTGCTCAGTAGTCCGACGCAAGGCGCAGCCATGTTCGTTCAACGCCCCTGCTCTACTTCGATAGTTCGCGTGGGCGATGTTGGCCGCCTGGCCGGGTTGCTGCGGCGGCGGGTGGACGAGGCAGTGGCCGGTTGGGCGCGGGCCCGGTCCAGCCGGACGCGGGCGTCGACGGCCTGGGCGTCGGGGTGGGCGCTGATCGAGGCGGCGAACGCCTCTCGGCGTTGCGGGGTGTCCCAGCCCATGGCGTCGTCGCGGACGCTCTCGGTGCGAGCGGTGGCGTCGGTGATGTCCGCCGCCGCGGGGGCGGTGTCCTGGCGTGCCTCGCCGGCCAGGACGGTCGCGAGTTCGGTCTCGACCGCACGGCGCCGGGCCTGGGCCTGCTCATCGGTCACCTCCTCGGTGGGACTGGTCCGGCCGGCGGTAACGGCGCCGGCGAGCTGCGCTTCGACGGCCGGGCCGTACCGGTCCCGGACCGCGGCCCGGACCCGCTGGGCGGTGTCGGTGAACTCCGGGTCGGTGTCCTTCCAGGCCTGGGCGGTGGCATACACGCGGGCGACCGCGGCGGGGTCGGCCTGGTCCCACCACGCCGGGTTGTCGGCGACCGCGACCTGCGCGCGGGCGAGCTCCCGTTCCCCGGCGTACCGGTCCCCGGCCTGCCCGGCCTCGGCGAGCGCGGATTGCTCCTGGGTGCGGGCGCGTTGCTCTGCGCGGCGGGCGACCCACTCCGCGACCTGTGCGGCGAGTAGCAGCGCGGTCCGCCATTCCTGGGCGACGGCGTCGTCCAGCCCGTCCGGTTCGGTGACGCTCACAGCTGTCTGGCCTCTCATCGGTCCAACCCGCTGTCCGGGTCCGGGGTACGCGGTGTGCGGGGGGTGCTCGGGGTCGCCGTCCTACCCGGGGTGCGGGTGGCGGCGGGGGATGGTGCGTCGGCGCGGCCCCGGGCCAGCCGGCGGGCCACCTCCGCCGCCGCCGGGTCCACCCCGCCAGGGACCGGCGGGTCCAACGCCGAGACCGGACGGCGGGCTGGCTGCCGGCCGGGTCCCGCGCCGACAGCGGCCGGCGCAGGGGCTGCTGTGTGGGCCGGGTCGAACAGATGGGACCGGAGCAGGTCGTGGCGGACGGTGTCGGCCAGCGCCCGGGCCTGCCGGGCATCCCCGGCGGCCTGCGCGGCCGTGTGCACCGCCCGCGCCGCACCGATCAGCTCCCGCAGCAGCAGCACGTCCCGGACCGGGTCCGGGACGTCCCGGTCCTGCTGGGCCAGGACCGCCGCGACCCGCCGCACCGCCGACGGCCGCGGCCCGGTGGAACGGGGGGCGGTGGACCGCAGCTGCGCGGACCGGGCCAGCTGGTCCGCGGTCCGCGCGATCGGTCCCGGCACCGCCTCGACCCGCGCCGAGAGCGCCCCCAGCACCCCCGCGGTGTCCGCGGCCGTCCGGGCCCACGCCCCGTGATCGGTCACCGGGACCGCGACCAGCCGGTCCCGCAGCCCGGCCAGCTCCGCCCGGGCCGCCTCGAGCTGGGCGCCGTCCACCCCCTGGGTCTCGGCGCCGGGGGCGACCGGCCGGCGGTGCCGGGCCGCCGCCGTCCACTCCGCCGCCGCTGCCGTCGCGGCCTGCGGGGTGTCCGCCCAGCCCTCCCGCAGCCGGGGCAGGGTGAGGTCCCGGTCCAACCGGCCACCGCCGAACCACACCGGCCGCTGCCCCCGCACCGGGCGGGCCGCCGCGGAGTACCCGACCACCACATCCGTGGTGCCCGCCGCGAACCGCGGCCGGACCAGCAACCCGGCCAGGCGGGCCCGGCGGACGAACTCGGCCTCGTCGACCGCTGCCACCGACACCGCCCGCACCACCCGGGCCACCCCCGCCCGCGCCGGCTCCGGCTCCCCGAGCCGGGCGGCCTTGTTCACCTCCGCACCGCTCACCCCCCGGGCCCCGCGGCCCAGCTGCCGGGACTCGATGACCGTCAACCCCTGCGCGGCCTCGATGGCGCGGGCGGCCTGACCGGCCCGGGCGTAGTCCCGCCACACGTCGGCCTTGGTCCCGTCGTCCCGGACCAGGCTCACCACCACATGCACGTGATCGTTCCCGCCGGCGCTCACCCCGTGCCGGACCGCCGCCCACCGGCACGGCGCCTTCCCACCCCCCGCACCGAAGCCCATCCGGTCCACGAACTCCGCCGTGATCCCCGCCCACCGCTCATCCGCCAACTGCCCGTCCGCGGCCGGCAACGACAGCGAGCAGTGCCACACATGCCCACCCGGCACCTCCGTCCCGGTGACCCGCCTGGCCCCGTCCAGATGCGCCCCGACCCGCGACGCCGCATCACCGTCGAGCTGCGCGTCGTCCCACCACGCCATCACCGCGCCGTCCCCGGCGACCAGATGCGGCTCGGTGTGCTCGTTGCGTTTCCCCGGCCCCGCCAGGTACCGCATCAACCCGGTCATCCCCGACCCGCGGCTCACCCGCACGATCACCCCGCACCACCCCAGCCGAACTCCGTGGGCCCGGTCATCCGAGTCCCCGGCTCCCCGGCCGGCCCGGCGGCGGGTCCAACGGCCGACGGTTCCGCGGATCCGACAGGTCCTCCGCGGCCCGGGCCAGGCGTGGGATCAGCTCCCGGATCCGTTCCCGGACCACCGCCGCCTGCGCCGGGAACTCCGCCCCCGAGTTCACCGACCGCGCCAACTGATTCAGGTTCGTAGCGACCCCCGCCAACACCCGGGACACCCGCAGCAACTCCACAACCGCCTCCCGCCGCTGCGTCGGGGTCGACTCCGACCCCAACGACGTCGCCGCCTCGACCAACAACCGCGGCACGCTCACCCCCGCCGCCTCCGCCAGCCGGACCAGCACCGCCTCCTCCTCCACCGTCACCTTCACCTGGTGGGCGATCCGCCGGCCCCCCACCGCGTTCTCCCGGCGCCGACGACCCAGCACCCCCGCACCCACCACCAGCCCAACCCCCGTCGACAACTGCCCCCGCCCGCGCGGCCCGCGCGTGCCCTCCCGGCCACCGGCCGGGCAGCCCAGCGCAGCGACCCCGCCCGCGGGGACACCCCCCACTCTGCCCACCGGCAGACCCGCCCGTCCAGGGCGCACCGCGGTTGGCTACGCCAACCGCATATCTTGCTGCCGCTTCTGGTACTCCGCGGCTGTCGTACCGGCCCACTGTGGTTCACGCCGGTACCGTCAACCCCGTGCCCGACATCGACCCCGACACCGCCGAGAAAACCGCCCGCACCCTGCTCGACGCACGCATCACCGCCGTCCGCGAGCTCGCCGCCCGACGAGCCGACCTCACCCGCGCCCGCGACGCCGTCACCGCCGCCGAACGCGCCGACACCGCCGCCTGGTCCGCCGCCGAGAAAGCCGGGTGGACCGAGGCCGACCTCCGCCAGGTCGGGTTCACCGCACCCGGCCGGCGCACCCCCGGCCGGCCCCGCAAACCCGCCGACGCCTGACCCGGAACGCACCCGTCCGGGCGGCGCGGTCGACCAGACCGCGCCCGATGGTCTGACCGTCCCCACGCCTGGCGCGTCCACGCCGGCGTGTGGGATCCCGTGGTCCCCGCCCGGTCGGGATCTTCGTCGTTCGGGCGACCCGACGGGACCACCCCGGCCCGACGGCCGGCAAGGGTCCGCTACGCCGCTACGCGCCCCTGCCCCCGCCGACCCGGACCGGTCTGACCCGTCCTGCCCGAACGACGAAGACCCCTCCACAGCCACCGGACTGCGACCACCGGCACAGGCGACCGCCGGCCCTGACGGGCCGGCCCCACAAGCCGCGGGGCTCCGCCCCGCACCCCGGCCCTCACTCCGAAGACCCGGCAAGCAACCCGGCAGCGACCCAGCGACATGCCCGGCTCAGGCGTCGTCGTACGGGTAGTGCTGGGACCACCCCGCCGGACCGGCCAGCAACACCCGGCCGCGCCACACGGGCGCCAGCCACAGATGGGTGATCGCGACCGGCAGCTCCGGTGCGTCGACCGGCAGCACCGTCCCGGACGCCAGGCCGTCGGCAACGTCGAACGGCAGCGGTGTGGCCGGGTCCAGCGGGTCGACCCACAGGAACAGGTGGCGCTCCTCGACCGGTCCGACATGAGCCACGAGCTTGGTCCGGTGCCGAGCCACGTTGGCCGAGTCGAACACCGCGACCAGGGCCGCCCGCAGCCCGGTCAGCGTCGAATCGACGAACCCGGACCTGCTCGGCGGCGTCACCTGCGTCCCACGGTCACGCCCACCAGCCGCCGCCGGGATCGACGGGAACCCCCACATCCGCGACGACGATTCCTCGACCAACCACCGCACCTCCGGGTCAACCTCGGCCGCGCTGCGGGAACTGCTCGCCAGCCGCTCCGGGGTCTCGACCCCCGCCGCCTCGCACAGTCCCGCGACATGGACATAGACCCGCTTGAGCCGGTGGAGGTCTCCCGAAGACCCGACCGCGATCCGCCACAGCCACCGGCCGGCCGCCTCCCACGTGTAACCCTCGCGGGCCAGTCGACCCGCCACCGCCCTCGTGTCCGGCGAGAACAGCCCCATCACCTCAAACGCCGCGGACCGGCCACCGGGCAGCTCCAGCAGCGCATCGACCCGGCCGTTGCCCGGCACACCCCGGACGTCATAGGGCCGGGCCGTCGCGCCCAGGACCCGCTCCGCGACCACACACGCGAGCTGCTCCTCCTCCCGCAGCCCGGCGAGCGGACCGGGCGGCGCCGGATCATCCACCGCCGTCCCCGGGTTCCGGCCCGGCGCCCGGCGACCGCCGCGCCGCCTCGTACAACCCGGCGATGTACCGCTCCAACTCCGCGCGCTCCACCCGCCACTGCCCCCGGCCACCGATCTTGACCGCCACCACCGACCGGTCCCGCACCAACGCGTACACCTGCGACCGGGACACGTTCAACTCCTCCGCCACCTGCACCAGCGTCAGGAACCGGACCGGGTTCACCGCCGCGGCGGCCGGGTCGGAATCAGGCACGCCCGCACCGTAGACACCGCACCCACCCACGCCCCGGCTCCCGCACACTCCGACCGTCGACGCGGCAGCCGGGGTGGCCGTCGTCCACAGAACCCACGGTCGCGGGCCAGCGTCGGCCGCCGCCGGGGTAGGGCTACCCGGACCACCGGCGCCGCACGCCCGGCCGCCTGGTCACCCCGGGCCCGCCCCGGACCCGCCGGCTGCGCGACCCAGCGACACCCACACCCACCCCAGCCCCGGCACCCGGTCGCACACGTACACAACCCCGTACTCGTCCAGGTGCAGGACCCCGCCGCGGTCCGGGCCGCACACCGGGAACAGGTCATCATCGGAAGCAGTGAAAGCAGACTCGTCCACGGCAGGCTCCTGAGCTCGCGCCGCGGGATGCGGCGGTTCAGGAACCGGGACAGACCGGGCGAGGGTGGACTGTCAGGGCTCGGCGCAGCCGACCGCGCAGCGGCGCGACGCGGCCTTGACCGGACGGGCCCCCGCCCGGTCAGGCTCGGAGACCCGCCGCCCCACCACCCCCGACCACCGCGCGGCAGCACCGACCGCAGGTCGGTAGCTCTCGGGCGCCGCGAGCAAAAGCCCGAACAGGTCGAGGCTGCGGTCGATGCGCCTGACGGCTGCCCGACCCGTCAGGTTGTCTCCCCCAACCACCGTCCCGGTTGACGGGATGACGGTGGAGGGCGATGGTTGACGGATGGGTTCCTACGCGGACGGCGTCACCTCCGACCGGGACCTCTACCGGCGACACCGAGACGCGCTCTGGCCGGCCGCCGAAGCCGCTGGGAGAGCGGCCGAGGTGCTGCAGCTGGTCGTCAAGAACGAGCGGTTCGACGACGTCACCGTCCACCAGACCCAGGCAGGGCTGGTGATCGCGGACTCCGCGGGCGGTGTCGAGGTGTCGGTGATCGACGGCGCCGACGTCATCGTGGTGTCCGCACCCCCGGCCGGTCCCGACCCGAGAACAGCAAGCCAGCCGGCTGCTGCGGCGCTGCTCTACGGCCAGCTCGCCGCCGCCGTCCGCGACCAGGCCGCCGAAGCGGACCTCGCCCAGCTCGACCGGGACGCGGCGGCACAGCTGGTCCGGGACGCCGTCAACTACGCCCTCGGGGCGGCGCGAAGCCGCCGACTCCTCGGAGAGGACCGGTTAGACACCAGCGACGCCGCGCTGCTGCTCGGGGTGACCCGCCAGGCCCTGCACAAACGGGTCCGGGCCGGGACCATCCTCGGGATCCCCGGTCGCGGCACGACCTGGTTCCCGGCCTGGCAGTTCGGTCCCGACCGCACCACCCGCCCCGTCATCGCCCGCGTGCTCTCAGCGTTCGCGACCGCCGACCCCGACCGCCGACCCGACCCGTGGAACGTCCTGAGCTGGGCCGACACCGCCCAACCCGAACTGAACGGGTCCCGGCCCGCCGACGCGATCGCCGACGGCGACCGCGACGAACAGGTCCTCGACGCCGCGGTGGCCGCCGCCCGCGACCTCGCCCAGTGACCCAGGCCGGTACCGATCTCCCCCCACCCCCGCGAGACCCCCAAGACCTGGCGGGGTTCCCGGTCCGGGCCTGGCGCGCCCAGCAACCGCTCGCCCGAATCCACCAGGAGATCCACGCACCACTGTTCTTCGCCCGAGACCCCGGCGGCCGGTTCAACCCGCCCGACCCGGACGCGGCCTGGGGAACCTGCTCACTGTCCACCCACCCCATGGGCGCGTTCCTGGAGGTCTTCGCCCGACTCCGCCGGCTGACCCCGGAAGACCTCGACCGGCGGGTCCTCACCGAGTTCTACCCGGAATCGGACCTGCTCCTGGCCGACCTCACCTCACCGGTCATCACCGGCCGCTACCGGGTGACCAACGAGATCAGCGCCGGCCCCCGCTCCGGCTACCCCCGCACCCAGGCCTGGGCCGCCGCCCTACACGACGCCGGGTTCGCCGGCCTGTACTACCTACCCCGCCACGACACGTCCCTGCAGTACCGGTCCGTCGCCCTGTTCGGGAAAGCCGGCATCGATGAACACACCAGCCTGCGCCCCACCCCGATCCCCGACCGCCTGGTCCACGACGCCGTCCACGACCACGGCTTCACCCTCATCAACCGTCGACCCCTCTAACCGACGGTCGCAGGGCTGACCCGGCCCTGTCGGGTCAGCCCTGGCGCCCGCCGACCCGCAGGTACCGGTAGGCGCTCGACCGGGTCACCCCGACCTCGGCGGCCGCCGCTGCGACCGTCACGCCGGCGGCGACCAAACCGCGGACCCGCTCCGCGCGGGCGTCCCGCCGCACCCGGGCAACCCGGCGGGTGTCAACCCGCTGCTCCGTCCACCAACCGGGCAGTGACGGGCCGTGCCACAACCGGGTCCACCCGGCCATCACCGCGACCCCGTCCACCTCCGCCCGGGCGGTGTGCTCGAGCAGCCGGTCCACCGACACCCCCAGCACCCCTCTCGCCGCGGTCGAGGTGTCCACCCATCCGGCGTCCGCGAGTGGGTCCCCCACCGTCACCGGGTCCGGGCCGTGGTCCCGGCACACCACCCGCAACCGGCCCACCCCCACCCCCACCACCGCGGCCAGGGCGGCCATCGGCACCCCCCACGCCCGCAACCGCACCAGCCGATCCGCCAACGCCGCCCAGTCATGCGACCGGCGCGCAGCCGCGGCCCGCTCGACCAGCTCGGCGCGTTCGGCGTCGCCGAACTCCGCCGGCCGGGCCGGCCGCAGCGGGCCGCTCACCGCCGGTCGAGGGCCCGGTTGTGCACGGCCTGAACGCCGGCATACACCGCCATGACGGCGGCGAGGAACACGAGGAGATTGACCCACCGCTGGCAGTTGCGTAAGGAGTTCCCAGCTTCTTGCCCTGTGCCGACGTACGCGGTGTGGGTGTACTGATGTCCACCGCGGCGGTGGAGCAGGGGTGGCCTCGGCCGGGGGAGTTAACGGACCGGGACCGGGTCCGGTTGGTGAACGCGGTGAGCGATGCTCGCCGGTTCCGGGATTGGGCTGCGGTAGCTGAGCTGCTGCACGGCCACCGGGCCGCGGGTGCCCCGGTCGAGGAGCTGGCCGTGGTGGTCGGGGTGACCGGTAACCGGGTCCGGGCGATCTGCCGGGAGCATCCCGCCGAACCCGACGGCGATGGGGTCGGAGCGGACCTGCTGGCCGCGTCCGGGTGGGTGCTGACAGCGGCGGCGGCGGAGCTGCTGGGTGTGTCGCTGACCCGGCTGGACCGGCACGCCGCAGCCGGGCACCGGGGCCGGTGTCACGGTGTACGTGGGATGGTTCCGCCGCTGGCACACCGAGGCGCTGCCCGAGTGGTGGGAAAGGCTGGGAGATGCCCGGTTCACCCGAGCTGAACTGGCGCGGCGGGACGTGGCCCGGTAGACCGACGGGCCACGTCGGTGCCTGCGACATGCGGTCACTGTTCGGCCGTCCTGCCGGTGGTCACGGCTGTGTTCGTTTCCGCTCGCTCGGTAGCGGACACCCCGACCAGTAGCGCAGAACACTGGTACAACCCCCGCCAGGTGCGAGCGAGGCCTCACCCTTGACGCGCGTCCGGGCCGGGAAGGGCAGTCGCCCCGGGTCATCACTGCGTTTGCTAGGACAACGCCGTCGATCGACAGCCCTTGTGTTGCCAGCGAGGCGCCCGTAGTGTCAGGTCTCCGAGCGGTGATGGAGGACCTAATGTCCAGGCGACGCAGCAGGGTAAGCGGCCCGGTCGCTCTCGCCGTGCTCGCGACCATGTCGATCCTGGTCGGGTTAACTTCTACACGACCAGCCAGTGCTGCGTCCCCAACCTGCGCCCAACGGGGAAACTATTACGACGGATACCTTACCGCCGGTCGTCCCCAGCCTATTGCTGTGGAAGGCGTTCGGGGAGCTATCAGTAATCCCGGGGGGTACGGCCTGTGCGGTTCCGATGGATCGGCGGCCAATTTCACCACATCGTGGGTCATGATCGTTGATCGGGACGCCCACCGTTATGGGCAGTCAGGCTACATGTACAACGCAAATCTCCCCCGCGGCTGTGTTCGCCTGTGGGCGCAAGATGATTTCGGGTTCGGGCCTGCTGACTATTACACAGGCGGGTGTGTACCTCTCGACGCTGTATATACTTTCTGGGAGCAGATGGTCAAGGTGAACTACAGCACGTATCACCTCCGAAGTAATGTTGATACGACAATGATTCACGAGTCGTCGTCGAATCCCTTCGACTACTGGCCCCAGCCTTTCCAGATTCAGGTCTTCAACGAGGTGACCTACCCTGGATCGGATATCGCAGGTCGCATAGACAACAAGCAGAACTTCACTACCCTACAAGCTCAGCGGTTCTCGGACGATACGTACGTCAGTTTCGTCAACAATGTTCCACTCGGAGCCTCCAGCGACATACCTGGGAAGTGGAAATATGAAGCTCTCGCTCCTGACAATCTCCGGCTTTGGGAAGAGCCTTAAGATCGGTACCGCGCTCGCCGCAGCGCCTCTTGCCTTTGGTTGCGCGGCGGTGCCAGCTACTGGCGGACCAGGCCAGGGGGCAGTCGGTGCTCTGCCGACAACCGCTGTGCCGACGACGGTGCCGACAACCGCGGTGCCGACGACGGTGCCGACAACCGCGGTGCCGACGACGGTGCCGACAACCGCGGTGCCGACGACGGTGCCGACAACCGCGGTGCCGACGACGGTGCCGACAACCGCGGTGCCGATGACCGCTGTGCCGACGACGCCCGGTGTTCCTCCTTTAACTTACTTAGGGGACGTGACGCAAACAACTCACGATGTAGTCGGGGGAATAACGGTCGGTCCGCCGCACGGAACGGGGCCTGTAGTCGAGTGGTCCACCATAGGGCAGACGTGTGTGACCGTGGGATCGCTGTGTGATTCGTCGTTGACGGGCTTTGTACAACTTGGGAACGCAACGTCGCCCCAGGCGGGGACCATTCGAAGTGATGGGACGATTGACCCTCTGATGAACGATAGGCGCGTGTACATCCTAGAGTTCCGAGGAATGCTTTGTTCGCCTGTTGGTCCGAAACAGCCGTCGCCCTCGCCCTCGCCTTTGCCAGCGCGGGATCAGTCTTGCGAAGTGAAAAACTACATCGATGCGCAGTCCGGAGACATTCTTTACACTGTGAGTTATGCCAGCTACCGGGCCGCGCGGCCGCAATAGTCGGCCGCCCTAAGCCGACGTGTGGCCCGGGTGTCGGCGCGGACGTGTCTGCGGTGGTTACCGCGGCGGGCCGGATACCGAGATGGGCACCGTTTGTGGCGAGCTTCGGGTGGTTGCCGTGGTCGGGCAGTGGGCCAGGACCCGGCGCATCGCGGCCTGCTCGGCCCGGGTCACCGAGAGCCGGTAGCGGGCCTTGACCTGGACTTGGGTGGTCACCATGCGGCATCGGCTGGTGGGGGAGCGGGGTAGCCACTGGTCGGTGGTGTGGTCGCTTTTGGCGTGGTTGCTGCCGGCGTCGACCGCGAGGAGCTCGGCGGGGCTGGGCTCCGTACCTGTACCTGTCCGTGCCGAACAGAAGACCGCCGCCGACCACCCCGATGACGACGGCTCCCACCCACCGGTCCCGCCCAGTAGACCGCCGGCGCCCGAAGAACAGGTTCCTGTCCGACCAATCGCGGTTGGTCCGGGACACCCAGACGGCATATGCCGCCATCACACCGAGGAGGGCGGCGTCGATGACGACGAGGCGGGTCACCAAGGAAGTGTCCCGGCTGTCGGACCGATCGAGGCGGTGTCCACCGCGTGGTTACCGGCGGGTGTGCTGGGACTCGGTGAACACCTGTAGCGGCAGACAGTCCACGCTCCGCCCACGGTGTCCCGCGCGGGCGGCGTCCCTGCGCAGCACCGCGGCGTCCCCGCGGGCGACGCTCTCCTGCGCGTACACCCCGACCAGGTCCTCGCCGTCCCAGACCGCCCACACCGCCACCGGCACCCGCGCCGCCGCCACCGGCCCGGACCGGTCGACGTCCCGGGTCGGCACCAACCGCCGCGGCCACACCACCTCCCCGGCCCGCTCCTGTGGCGCCGGACCGGGCCGGGCGGCGTCGGCCCCAACCAGCTGGGGGAGCTGGTCGACCGTGGGGATCCCGGGCAGGTCCAGGCTCAGCTGCCCCGGCAACGGTGGCACCACCCGCAACCGGCGACCCGACCCCACAGTCACCGCCGCTCCCCCCGGTCGGCCCGGTCGTCCGGGTCTTCGGCCGCGCTCAGGTTCCGCGCGACGGTGGACTTCGCCAGTCCCAGCTCGGTGGCGATCGCGCCCAGGCTCATCGGTGGGACCTGCGCGCGCATCGCCCGCGCCAGGCGCAGCTTCGCCGCGGTCATCGTCCGCCGCCGCCCACCGACCCGACCCCGCGCCCGCGCCGCCGCCAACCCGGCCAGGGTCCGATCCCGGATCAACTGCCGCTCGAACTCCGCCAACGCCCCGAACAGATGGAACACCAGGCGACCGCCCGCGGTCGTGGTGTCGATCGCCTCCGTCACCGACCAGAACCCCACCCCCCGCCCCTGCAGAGCGGTCACCGTGTCGATCAGATGCGGCAGGGACCGGCCCAACCGGTCCAACCGCCACACCACCAACGTGTCCCCCGACCGCAGATGATCCAACGCCGCCGCCAGCTCCGGCCGGTCCTCCCGGCTGCCACTGGCGTGGTCGGTGAACACCCGCCAACATTTCGCCCCGTTCAGCGCGTCCAGCTGCAGCGCGGGGTCCTGCTCCGCCGTCGACACCCGCGCATAACCCACCAGATGCCCAGCCGGCTTGGGCTTCCGCGCTGCCGGCCGGGGCCGCGACGACGCAGCAACAGCGACCGCCGCTCCCGGGACGGGTGCTCTCCGAGACGTGGGCGTCGCGTCGCGGTGCGCCCGCTTGATCGCTGCCTCCGCCGCCATCAGCTCACCGTACCGAAAACCAGCAGGTCGCTCTTCGGGACGCGCGGACCGGCGGGCTCGCCTGGTGGAGCGGGCGCCTGCGTCGACCAGTCAGGGTCCCGGCGACCGCCGCCTACGTTCCGAGTCGATGACCCCAACAGCGACGCAGGCTGCGACGATGAGCTCGAGCACGCCCAGGACCACCGGGCCGCCGGTCAACAGGTCGACCAGAGCGCCGCCACCAACGATGATGACGCTGGCCACCAGCAGGTAGAAGCGTTTGGGGCGGGCCGCCTGGGGGTCCGGAGCCGGTTCGCTTTCACCGTGAGGTGTGGTCATCGGCTCAGCATCCTGGCGAGCACCTCCCGGGCAGCCGGATGGTTCACGGGGTTCGGCTCGGGGCTGTCTGTGCCAGCGGGCAGCTTGGTCGCGCGGTGCAAGCCGGGGCTTGCTCGCCCATCCCCAGCTGTCAGACATGGTCAAGAGCGCCGTCTCGCTGGCCTGGGGTCCCGTCCGACCAGCAGGGCACGGTCCTGCGGCGACCACCCACCCGTCACATCCCCCGGTGCGACCGGCCCGCGGAGACCTGCCACCACGACGAAGAGGCGACCATGACCTGCCGCTACGTGCTCACCGGCGCCCCCGGCGCCGGGAAGACCGTTCTGCTGCACGTACTCCGGGACCGGGGATGGCCGGTCGTGGAGGAGGCGGCCACCGACGTCATCGCTGCGCTGCAGGCCGGGGATGTTGACCAGCCCTGGACCCGGGACGACTTCTGCGACCGGATCGTCACCCTGCAACAGCAGCGACAACAGGCACCCGTCCCCGCGGACACCACCGTGCAGATCTTCGACCGGTCACCGCTGTGCACCCTCGCGCTGGCCCACTACCTCCACCGGCCCGTGAGCACCGCTCTGCGCGCCGAGGTCGACCGGGTCCTCACCGGGCAGGTGTACGAGCCGACCGTCTTCCTCATCCGCCCGCTCGGGTTCATCCACCCCACCCCGGCACGCCGGATCACCTACGCCGACTCCTTCACCTTCCAGACCGTCCACGAGGCGGTGTACCGAGAGCACGGCTTCACCCTGGTCGACGTTCCCGCCGGACCGGCCGCAGACCGGGCCGACCTCGTCGAATCCACCATCCGACGGGCCAGGCCCTGTCGATACTGACGGGGTGGACGCTGTTCAGGACCCGGACGGCGCCGCCCGCGGCCGGGCGTGGTTGGCCGCGCTGCCGATTGAGCTGGCCGGGCAACGGCGGCTGCTGGACCGGCTGGTCGACCTCGCCCAGACCACGCCGCTGGTGACATCGCTGTCCGTCGGCTGCTCCCTCGGTCGGGGAGCCGCCGATGCCCTGTCTGACGTCGACGCCGCCCTCGGCGTCGCCGCCCCGCCCGGCGGGGCTGGGGCTGAGCAGGTCACCGCGGTCGAGCAGGCCGTCGTCGACGCCCTGCCCGGCCACGGTCCCCTGGTCGACGTGCTGCGGCACCGGGTCGGACCACCGGACCGGTTCATCCGCCGCGTGTTCGCCCAGTTCCACGACGGACTCCAGCTCGACCTCGCCGTCCTCGCCGAACCAGAGGTCCGCCGGGGCCGGGCCGCCCCCGACTTCCTGTCCCTCTACCGCGCGCCCACACCGACACCAGCGGCCACCGCGGACAGCGCCCCCATCACAGACAGCACTGTCACCGCGGACGGCGCGGCCGAGGGCGGGTTCCCACCCGCCGACGAGGTCACCGCCGACCAGGTCCGCGAGTGGGCGTTCCTCGGGTGGTGCGCCCTCGCCGACGCCGGCAAGTACCTGCACCGCGGCTCACCGTGGGAGGCCCACACCCGCCTGCACGAGACCCGGCACCAAATCTGGGCCCTGTGGGCCGCCACCACCGGCGCCCTCTACCCCTGGCACGGGCTGCCCCAGGTCCTCGACCACGACCCCCGCGACCTCCCACCCGGTATCGAAGCCACCGTCACCGGACTCGACCCCCAGGACCTGCGCCGCGCCGCCCGCGCCACCGCCGACGTCCTCACCCACGTCAGCGAGCTCGCCGCCACCCGACACCACACCCAGCCCCCCACCGCCCTCGGCCACCACGTCACCGCACGCCTATGGCCCGCCGGCGACGCGGTCGACGATGTGCCGGTAACGATCCGCGCCGCGACCACCGACGACCTGGACGCGGTCGTCGACCTCGCGGCCGCCGCCCGGGCCGGCTACGCGGTTCACCAGCCGGTGTTCTGGCGGACCGCGCCGGACGCG
>JAABUT010002142.1_pt1 | contig 19976 bp, 17 predicted proteins | sample 5559281 | NCBI WGS metagenome assembly JAABUT01 (sample SAMN10711880, study PRJNA513359) | rock metagenome | isolation source: Antarctica rocks | place: Antarctica: Victoria Land, Ricker Hills nord | collected 2016-01-04
GCCAGTGTCGCGGTCGATCAGGCGGAAGTTGCTCATGCGCGGGATGTCCGAGGCGGGAAGGCGTGCGAACCTGTGTCCCGATCCTATCGGAAGCTTCCGCGTCGCGTTAAGTCCGACAGGCTGCTAGTCTGCACACTTGCCCTGGGGCTTGCGCCGCTCGCCGCATTTGCGGCCGACGCCCCGCCTCCCTGTCCTCCTGGCATCGGCGTCGTGGACCGGAGCGTCGGGCCCACGGTCGTCTATCTTGGCGCCGACCCGGCTAATCCTGAAAGCTGCCGCATGAAGCGCGGCAACGAGGTCGAGACCTTCTATTTCGGTACTTGGAATACCGCATGGCCCGGGGCCGAGGCGGCCCGCCGAGCCCTAAAGCAGGTTTATGCGGGCCCGCCCGGGACATCCGTGACGTTCGACACTTCCGCCGGTCCTGGCCTGCAGTGGCACGACACATTCCGCAACGGCGGTACCGAGGAGTTGCACGTGCTGGGCGAGACGTTCCGCACGATGCGGGTGGTGCATGAGCGCGAGGGCTTCGATGGCAACACCTACCACTCGATCATCACCCAGTGGAAAGATATCGCGACCGGGATGGGCGTTTATCAGAACTATCAACACATCGCCGGACAACCGGAGCCCGGGACATCCTGGGATCCGGTGTCGATCACTGGGGGACGGTGAGCCCGGTCAGCTCGCGGCGACGAATGCCGCAATGCGGGGCAGAATCTCGGTCCGCCACTTACGGCCGTTGAAGATGCCATAATGGCCGACGCCGGGCTGTAGGTACTGCACCCGGCGGCCCGACGGTATGCCGCTGCACATGGTCTGCGCCGCGATCGTCTGTCCAGGGGCGGAGATATCGTCGAGTTCGCCCTCGACCGTCATCAGGGCCGTGTGTTCGATCGCGGACGGCACGACCCGCTCGCCCCGCACCATCATGCGTCCCTCGGCGAGGTCGTGTTTCTGGAAGAAGGTCTCGACCGTCTGTAGGTAGTAGCTGGCGGGCACATCCATGACGGCGAGGTACTCGTCGTAGAACCGGCGGTGTGCGGCCGCGCTGTCCTCGTCGCCACGGACCAGATGATCGAACATGCGGCGATGCGCCTCGACATGACGGTCGGGGTTCATGGAGATGAATGCGGCGAGCTGCAGGAAGCCCGGGTAGACCCGCCGGAATGCGCCGGGGTGCCAGGGCGGCACGGTCGTGGTGACATGGCGCTCGAACCACTCGATCGGATGCTCCAGAGCGAGTTTGGTCACGACGGTTGGTGCCGCCCTTGTGTCAACCGGCCCGCCCATCAGCGTCATGCTGCGGGGTTGCGCCGGGTCGTTGCGCGCCGCCATGAGCGCCACGGCGGCCACCACCGCCGGCGCGGGTTGGCAGACGGCGACCACGTGCGTATTGGGACCAAGGTGCTGCAGAAAACCGATCACGGTCTCGACATAGCTGCTGAGGTCGAAGTCGCCGTGCAGCAGCGGCACGATCTTGGCGTCCCGCCAGTCGGTCACGAACACCTCGAACCCGGCGTCCACCATGTCCTGCACCGTGCCGCGCAACAAAGTCGCGTGATGGCCGCTCATGGGGGCCACCAGCAGGAGGCGCCGGCCGATCGCGCCCGGTGCCTGAAAGCGCAGCAGCCGGACGAAGGGCTGATCCAGCTCAACGACTTCGTGCAGCGGCTCCTCGGCGCCGCGGCTGACCTTTATGTTCCAGTCCGGCTTGCCGCGGGGGCGCAGCACGTCATGCGCCACGTCCGCCCACGCAACAGCGGCGCGGGTGCCCCAGGTCAATACATCCGGCCCCGGCGTCTCGCGCAGCATGGAGCTGGCAGCACGGGCCCAGGCGCGGGCCGGCAGCAGGGCAGCAGCAGCGGCGTCGTGCAATGCATAGATCATACGATATCATCTCACATTTAAAACGTTATGGCTAGTCTTCTCGCGGATTGGGCAAAGGCAGAGGCAAGAGCAGGTCGTCCTGTGGCGGCGGCGCCACTTTTTTGCGCGGCGCGGCGGTGCGTAGCCGGAGCAACTCGTCCAGCATCCGATCCATCGTCTGCCAGATCGGCTCCTCACCGATCCGTTCCTTCATGATCAAGCGATGCGCTGCGAGCGTCACATTCAGCGTGCCGCGTGTCGTTTCGGGCCGGGCCGAGCGCATCTGCACCAACGCTTTCTCAACCTCGTCACGCGGCAACGACATCGCGGCGGCAATCGCGTCCGGCTCGGCGCCTGCCCGGCGCATACGGCGCGCCTCGCTCACCTGTTTGGCCGAAAGCGCGATTGACGGCCTCAGCAGTTGCGTGCGGCGGGACATCTCCCCTGAGCCGCTGCCGGGCGCCTTGCCCCTGAATGCCATTAGGGGAACGCCATTATGTGAAGGCCATCATCCACCTCGCAGACTGATCCCGCCATCGACCGGCAGGCATACCCCAGTGATATAGGCAGCTTGGTCGGATGCAAGGAACACAGCCGCGTGCGCCACGTCCCATCCCGTGCCCATCCGCCCCATGGGACAGGCAGCGTCGCGGGCCCGGACCATGTCATCGGCACTCGCATACTGGCCGGCGATCTGCTGATGAATCAGCGGCGTGTTCATCATGCCGGGCATGATGGCGTTGGCGCGGATGCCCTGGGCGGCATACTGCATCGCCAGGCTGACGGTAAGCTGGTTCACGCCCGCCTTTGCCGCGTAGTAGGCGGCATACGGGTACCCGGTCCACCGGATGGCCGCGATGCTGGAGATGTTGACGATCGCCCCCTTGCCCTGTTGCAGCATGACCGGCAGCACGTGCTTGCAGGCCAGGAACACGCCCTTGAGGTTAAGATCAAGTAAACGGTCCCACTCGGCTTCCAGCAGTTCGATTGGACCACCCATGCCGGCATAGCCGACGTTGTTGTGCAGCACGTCGATGCGGCCGTGCAGGCGCATGGTATCGGCCACGGCCCGTGCCACGCTGTCCGACCGGGTGACGTCTGCCGCCAGCGCCTCGCATGTCAGGCCCTCGGCCCGCGCCAAATCCCGGGTAGTCTCGGCCGCCACCAGGTCACGGTCCACCGCCACCACCAGCGCACCCTCCCGCCCATAGGCGACAGCAGCGGCGTTGCCGTTGCCCCAGCCCGGCCCAGCGCAGCCCGCGCCGAACACCAGCGCGACCCGGCCGGCAAGCCTGCCCGGCGCGGTTCCGGTCGGGGATGGGACATTCAAACTTGTTCTCCGCGATTCGACGCCGAGTAGCCTACCCTGCATCGGACGTAAATCCAGCCTTGCGCCACGAGGTTCACCGAAAGCGCCGCGATGCCGTGAGTGTTAGGAGGCACGTTGCACCTACTGGGAGCCGGCATTAGCTTGGACTTCACCGGGAGAGGACATCCGATGCAGAACAACGAATTGGAAGCGATTGCCGCGTCCATGAATGAGGCGATCCATCGCGCCTATGCGCTGGGTCGGGGCGACGCGCTCCGCCGGGTCGTGGAGATGGTCCAGGCCGACGAGCTTGGGTCGAAGGCGGTAGCGCTGCTTGAGCATAGCGAACCGCCTCCTGGCGGAACCGAGGCCGAAGCCAGCACAGAACCGACCGAGGCGGCACCGACCGAGGCGGCGCACAACGATAATGCCGAGGCGATCGTCATGCCGGGACCGGATCAGCCCAAGCCGCCCAGCTCCCCGCCCGGCTCCATCAAGGACTTCCTGCTGGACTACCTTTACCCCCTTGGCGCGAAGAAGTAGCGGCCATGTCGGTGGAAGCGCATCACGGCCGCGCCCAGCTCGAAGCTGCGCAACTCGAACTTGACCGCGTGCACCGCGCGGCGATCGCGGCCGACGCCGGCGAGATCAGGCGCGGTCTCGCTTTGGCGCTCACGGCCCTGCGGGAGGCTGGATCGGCGGGGCTTGGCCCCGAGGCGGACCAGGTCATCGGAACCGTGCGGGCCAGCCTGGAGACCGCGCGGGCCGATTTGGACGGCGGCGCTCTGACGGAGATGGAGCAGCTGGTCGAGACGGCCCGCACCAGCCTCGCCCAGCTTTAGCCACGGGTGGACGACCGTTTCCGAACCGTACATTGTTAAGAGGTGCAATCGGAGGCCTCGACCATGCGTTTCGCCCATTTAGCGTTCGCCGCCGCTCTTGTCCTGCCGGCGACGGCCGGGGCGCAGGGGCTGAGCGGCACGCTGCAGAAGATCAAGGAGACCGGCACGATCACGCTCGGCGTCCGGGACAGCTCGGTGCCGTTCTCCTACCTCGATGACAAGCAGCAGCCAGTGGGCTACGCGATCGATATCTGCCTCAAGGTGGTGGATGCGGTAAAGCGGGAGCTGAACATGCCCGGCCTCAAGGTCAGCATGAACCCGGTCACCTCGGCCACGCGCATCCCGCTGATGGCCAACGGCACGATCGACCTCGAATGCGGCTCGACCACCAACAACGCGGACCGGCAGAAGCAGGTGGCGTTCACCAACACCTATTTCCTGACCGCCAGCAAATTTGTGTCCAAGACCGCGTCGAAGATCGGCTCGATCGACGACCTCAAGGGCAAGACCGTCGTGTCCACCAGCGGCACGACCAACATCCGCCAGCTGAACGACGCCAATGTAGCGCGCAAGCTGGGGATCAATATCCTGACCGCGAAAGACCACGCCGAATCGTTCCTGCTGGTCGAGACCGACCGCGCGGCGGCGTTCGTCATGGACGACGTGCTGCTGGCGAGCCTTGTTGCGTCGTCCAAGGACCCCGGCGCCTACACCATCAGCACCGACGCGTTCTCGATGCCCGAGCCGTATTCGATCATGCTGCGCCGCGACGACGCGCCGTTCAAGGCGCTGGTGGACCGCACCACGGCCGAGCTGTATCGCAGCCCCGAGGGCCTGGCGCTGTATAACCGCTGGTTCACCCAGCCGATCCCGCCGCGCAACCTGAACCTCAACCTGCCGATGGCGCCGGTGCTGAGCCGCGCCTTCCAAGCCCCGAGCGACAACCCCGACCCGGCGCATTACGGCAGCTAAGCCCCTGCCGGCACCCGCGTGAACTACCACTGGAACTGGTCTATTTTCTGGGACCCCTCGCCAGAGGGAAGCGGAACCTATCTCGACTTGCTGCTCCAGGGCCTGCTGACCACGCTGGAGACGGCGGCGGCCGCATGGGTCGTGGCGCTCGTGCTGGGCTGCATCATGGGCGTGTTCCGCTCCTTGCCCGGTGATACGTGGCTTGGCCGCATGGCCCAGGCGACCGGCACCGCCTATGTCGAGCTGTTCCGCAACATCCCGCTGCTGGTGCAGCTGTTCCTCTGGTATTTCGTGCTGCCGGAGGTGGTGCCGCGGCCGGCCGGGCTCTGGCTGAAGCAGTTGCCGAACGCGCCGTTCCTGATCGCCTCCATCGGCATCGGCCTGTTTATGTCGGCCCGGGTGGCCGAACAGCTACGGGCCGGACTCGGCGCATTGCCGAAGGGGCAGCGCTACGCGGGCATGGCGCTCGGCCTCACCACGCTGCAGACCTACCGCTACGTGCTGCTGCCGATGGCGTTCCGCATCATCCTGCCGCCGCTGACCAGCGAGTTGATCAACACGATCAAGAACACCTCGGTCGCGCTGACCATCGGCCTCGCCGAGCTGACGGCGGAGGCGCGGGCGATGCAGGAGTTCTCGTTCCAGGTGTTCGAGGCGTTCACCGCGGCGACGATCGCCTATTTGGCCGTGAACCTCGTGGCCACCCTGCTGATGCGCGCGCTGGAGCGCCGGGTGCGGGTACCCGGCTATGTGGGCGCCTAGTGGGGTTCGACTTCGGCGTCATCGAGCGGAGCCTGCGCTACCTGTTCGTGGATGGGATGACGTTCACGCTGACCTTAACGGCGCTGGCGGCAACGGGCGGCGTCGTGCTCGGCACGGGCATCGCGCTGCTGCGGCTCGCGGGCGGGCGGGTGCTGGGCGGTGCCGCGACCGGGTATGTGAACCTGATGCGCTCGCTGCCGCTCGTGCTGGTGATCTTCTGGTTCTATTTCCTGGTGCCGTATCTCGGCCAGTGGGCCACCGGCGCGTCCCGCCCGGTCGCTGTCGGCGCGTTCGCCAGCTCGCTGCTGACCTTCACCCTGTTCGAGGCGGCATATTTCAGCGAGATCATCCGCGCCGGCATCCAGAGCGTGCCGCGCGGGCAGATGTCGGCCGGGTTCGCGCTGGGGCTCACCTACCGGCAGGTGATGGGCTCGGTCGTGCTGCCCCAGGTGTTCCGCACCATGCTGCCGGTGCTGCTGACGCAGACCATCATCCTGTTCCAGGACACGTCGCTGGTCTATGTGCTGTCGATCACCGATTTCCTGGGCGCTGCGTCGAAGATCGCGCAGCGCGATGGGCGCCTGGTCGAGATGTACGTTTTCGCGGCCGTGGTCTATTTTTCCATATGCCTTTTGGCCTCGCAGGCGGTGAAGCGCCTGGGCGGCCGCATCGCCATCATCCGATAAGGCCCGCCCATGCCTCCAGCCATCATCGCGCTCGACCGGGTCAGCAAGTGGTACGGCCCGGCCATGCAGGTGCTGCGCGCCTGCTCGCTCACCATCGAGACGGGCGAGGTCGTCGTGGTCTGCGGGCCCTCAGGCTCTGGCAAGTCCACACTCATAAAATGCATCAACGCGCTGGAGCCGTTCCAGGAGGGCGAGATCACCGTGGACGGCGTGCGCCTGCACCAGCGCGGCGTGAACCTGCCGCGGCTGCGCGCCCGGGTCGGCATGGTGTTCCAGCACTTCGAGCTGTTCCCGCATCTGCGCGTCGCCGAGAACCTGTGCCTGGCGCAGCAGAAGGTGCTCGGCCGCCCGCGGGACGAGGCGCGGGCCAAGGCGGCGGCGCTGCTGGAGCGCGTCGGCCTGTCTGCGCATTCGGACAAGTTTCCCGGCCAGCTTTCGGGCGGCCAGCAACAGCGCGTCGCCATCGCCCGTGCGCTGGCGATGGACCCGGTCGTCATGCTGTTCGACGAACCGACCAGCGCGCTCGACCCCGAGATGGTAAGCGAGGTGCTGGACGTGATGGTGCAACTGGCCCGCGACGGCATGACGATGATGGTCGTGACGCACGAGATGGGCTTTGCGCGCAAGGTGGCGCACCGCGTCGTCTTCATGGATGCGGGCGAGATCGTGGAGGACGCGCCGAAGGACGTCTTTTTCGGCGGCACCACCAGCGACCGGGCGCGGACCTTCCTATCGAAGATCCTGACGCACTGAAATTATTGTACTCCTGATCAGCTAGACAATAATGCCTATGTCCAACGACTGCTCGGCACAATAATGGCCCGGGCCAGTGCCAGATATCGTATCGATTCGATTTTACCGCCATGGTCCGCTCACACGTTTCGGGATGAGCGGCAATGGCAAGCGCGAAGTGGGCGGCTCATAACGGTTCCTGGTATGTCGGGACGAACTGGCTTCCTGGCGCGGTGCCGGGCGGCGCGGCAGGCCCGGACGACGTCGCGACGATCGATGCGGCGGGCTACTACACCGTCAGCGTCGGCAACACGGTCGCCACCACCATCGGCAGCGTGAACCTGAACGCGCCCGGCGCGACGCTCGAGGTCTCGAACCTGGGCCTGACCGTCAAGACGGCGCTCGCCCTGAACAGCGGCAAGCTGCTGCTGCGTGGCGCGCTGAGGGGCGGCAGCCTGGTTATGAATGGCGGCGTCGTCACGCGGAGCAATGCGGCCACCCTGGACGGCGTGCGCGTGCAGGGCACGCTCGACTTGGCGAGCACCTCCAGCTACGGCCAACTGACCCTGTTGAACAACACCAGCTTTGTGGCCTCGGACGGCACGTCGCCCGGCATGATCCGCGTCGGCGGCACGGCGCTGACCTTCGGCGACTCGTCGCAGTTCGACAATGCGTCGATCAACTTTGTCGCCGGCTACTACACGGACGGCTCCCTGAACGTCGGGGATATCCGGAACACCACCAGCAAGGTTGTCACATTCGGCAAGAACGCGACGCTCAATGTGGCGTCGAACGTTTCGGCCAGGCTCGGCGGCAAGGGCACGCTGGTCAATGGCGGCGCGATCAACGTCGCGGGCACGCTGACCGTAAGCGCTCTCCTCAACCTGACCCAAGCCAGCCAATCCGGCACCCTGACGGTGCAGTCGGGAGGCACGCTGATTTTCGCCGCGCCCACGGTGTATGGCGGTACGGTCGCCTTCAAGGACGCGACCGCCAAGCTGGTGTTCCAGGGCAGCGGCGTCGTGGGGGCGACCCTGAAAGACTTCCAAAACGGCGACACCATCGATCTCCAGGGCCTGTCCTACAACGCCAGCCTCTCGGTCCGCGTTCAGGGCGGCGCGGTCCAGGTCAAGCAGGGCAGCGTGCTGGTCGGGAATTTTCAGCTCACCGGCGGCAGCACAGCCTACACCACCGGCCAGTTCAGCCTCGCGGCCGACAAGTCCAGCGGCACCATGCTGCGGATCACGCAAGGCCTGAACGCCGATTTCGACGCTGCCTACTACCTGGCGAAAAACCCCGACGTTGCCGCGGTGGGCATCGATCCGCTGCAGCACTACCTCCAATACGGGTGGAAGGAGGGACGCGATCCCAACGCCTATTTCAGCACGACCTACTACCTGAACCAGAACCCGGATGTCCGCGCTGCACGCTTGAACCCGTTGCTGCATTTCGAGACCTACGGCTGGCATGAGGGGCGCGATCCCGGGTCCAATTTCAGCCTCGGCAAATACCTGGCGGCCTATCCGGACGTGAAGGCTGCCGGGATCGATCCGCTGCAGCAGTTCCTGGCTAACGGCCTGGCCGCGGGCCGTAGCGCGAGCCCGGCAACCCCGCATGCGGTCGGCGCACAGGATGTCCTGGTGGACCGGACCTGGTACCTGGCCCAGCACCCGGACGTGGCGGCGTCGGGCGAGGACGCCAGCGCCAACTACCACCGTGTCGGCTGGAAACTCGGCTACAACCCGGACCAGCTGTTCGACACGACCTACTATCTCAAGATGAACCCGGACGTTGCCGCCGCCAAAGTCGATCCGCTGACCCATTTCGAGATCTACGGCTACCATGAGGGCCGGGAGCCGTCGCTTGCGTTCAGCGACAAGCAGTACCTGGCGCATAACGCCGACGTCGCGGCGGCCGGCGTCGATCCGCTGGTCCACTAAATGAACTATGGCCGGGCCGAGGGAAGGATGGCCTTCATCAACGGGCCGCAGGCCACGGGCACGCCCGACGCGCTGGTAAATCGCACCACCTACTTCGCGCAGTTCGCGACTATCGTTCCGGCCGGGGTAGACGCCACCGCCAGCTACGACCAGACCGGATGGCGCCATGGCCTGAACCCCGATGCCTATTTCGATACGAACTACTACCTCTCGCACAATCCCGACGTTCGCACTGTCGGGATGAACCCGCTGCAGCACTACGAGATCTACGGCTGGAAGGAGGGCCGCAACCCATCGGCCGCGTTCTCGACTGCGAAATACCTGGCCGCCTACTCGGATGTGCGCACCAGCGGGACCGATCCGCTGACCAGCTTCATCACGACCGGCCAGGCGCAAGGCCGGACGGCCTTCGCGGTTTGAGCTCCCGGCTCCGCATGCGGCTTATTGTCCGGCATAGATCACCAGGTTGAGCCGGCGGCCGGTCGAGTAGTCGAGGCCATCAACCTCGGCCAGCGCGCGGGGCATCAGGCCTAGCGTCTGCATGCGGGCCTGGAACGCCGGGGCCTCCCGGGCGCCGATCAGCGCGAGGCCACAGGCCGGGTGGCTCGCGAGGTAGTCGGCGGCGGCGGTGCCGCCGATCAGCTTCGTGTCCTTGCCGAGCTGGAACACCAAGCTCGGTTCGCTGTAGGAACTCGAGGCCAGAACGCTGTCCGGGCAGGGCTGCACGGCGGCGACCGCGGCGGCGATGCGGGGGCTAAGCCAGATGGTCTTGAGGGCGGGCAGCACGAGCGCGTAGGTGCTGGCGAACAGGACCAGCGCCGATGCGCCGGCCAGGGCCATCGCCGGGCGCGGCCGGTGCTGCCAGGCCACGCGGGCTGCTGCGGCAATCAGCCCGGCCCCTACCAGGCTCGCGACGATCGGCAACGGGTCGACCTCCCGTTCCAGCACCCAAAGCAGGACCGGCCCCGCCACCGCCAGCGCCAGGCCGATCAGCAGCCAGACAGCACCATAGACCCGGCCGATCCAGCGCCAGGTCCGACCGAACCGCCACGCTCCCGGCGCCAGCACGGCAGCGGCCGTCAGGCAGGCGATCGCCGGATAGGTCGGCAGCACGTAATGCGGCAGCTTGGTCGCCACCAGCTCGAACAGGAGCCAGGTCGGGATGATCCAGGCGAGCAGGAACCGCACCGCCGGCATGCGCCGCTGCGCCCAGACGAAGGGGAGGGCGAGCACGGCGAACAGGGAGCCGGGCCAGAAGCTCACCGCGAACACGCCGAGGTAGTAGCCCGGCGGGAAGCCATGCGCCTGCTGTCCCTGCGCGACCTTGCCGAGGAAGTTGTCACCCACCGACTGCGCGAAGAAATCACCGCCGCTGGCTACGCCGATCGCCACGCACCACGGCAGCACGATCGCCAGCATGAGCGGGATGCCCCAGCGTGCATGCAGTTTCTGCAGCCAGGCCACCCGGCGTTCCGACAGGACCAATCCGAGGATGGTGCCCCAACTGACAAGTAGAACGAGCGGCCCCTTCAGCATCAGCCCCACGCCCAGCGCGGCCCAGTGCAGCGCCGCCCAGCGCCGCCGGGTCGCGACGCCCGCGAGGCCGTCGAGGTAGATTCGGAGTAGGCTGGCCTGTGCGACCAGGATCGTGGCGAGCAGGGTGGCGTCGATCTTGGCCATCCGGGCCTCGACCCCCATGAGCAGCGACGTCGCCAGCAGCAGCGCCGCGACCACGCCGGCCGGCGTGCCGAACAGCGTACCGCCGATCCAAGCCGTCAGCAGGACGGCCGCGAACGCGCCCAACAGTGACGGGATGCGATAGGCCCAGGGCTCGCGGGCGGCCGGGTCGCTGAAGGCAGCGACGGAGGCGGCTTCGAGCCAATAGATGCCGGCGGGCTGCAGATAGCGCGGGTGGTCCTGGAAGCGCACGTCGATGAAGTCGTGCGTTTCCAGCATCTGCGACGTGGCCTGCATGTAGCGGGATTCGTCGCGGTCGATCGCCGGCAGGCGGGCGCGGCCCGGCAGGAACAGGACCAGCGCCACGAGGGCCAGCGCCGCATAGTGACGCAGCCGGAGCGGCATCAGGATTCCGTGACCTTATGCGGGAGGGTGGTGCGGCTGCGCAGCCAGACGACGCCGAGCATGTCGCCGATGCCCACCAGGGCGCGGCCGAAATTGGTGTATTTCGATTGGCCCTGCAGCCGGGCGCGATGCGACACCGTCTTGCAGAGCAGCGGATGGCCATAGGCTTGGAACAGCGCCGGCAGGAATCGGTGCATGCCCTCGAACGCCGGAAGCTGCAGGAAGTCGTCGCGCCGGAACGCCTTGAGGCCGCAGCCGGTATCCGGACAGTGGTCCGCCAGCACGGCCTGGCGGAGGCCGTTGGCGAACCGGGTTGCGAGGCGGCGGGACAGCGTGTCGTGGCGGCGGAGCCGGATGCCGGCCACCAAGGGCGCGGCGTTCGGGGCGGCCAGTCCCAGGGCCAGCATGTCCGGGATATCGGCCGGGTCATTCTGGCCGTCGCCGTCCATGGTCGCGATCCACTCGGCGCGCGCGCCGGCGATGCCGGTCCGCAGAGCGGCCGTCTTGCCGCAGCGCCGGTCATGCCGCAGCAGCCGCAGGGCCGGGTGGGTGGCGGACAGCGCCGTGAGCCGGTCGGCGGTCGCGTCCGTGCTGCCGTCATCGACGAACACCACCTCGAACGGCTGCAGCCCGGTCAGCGCCGCGGTCAGCTCGTCGAGGACGGCCGCGACGTTCTCCGCCTCGTTATACACCGCGATGACCACGGACAAGCGCAGCTGAGCCGGCGACCGCGTGTCGGGTTGGGTGGGCGCGGCATCCATTCGGGGCATCTCTCCTAGCCACAGGCTGCGCTGAGTATTGCAGCCGAGGCTGCGCTGAGTATTACAGCCGAGGCTGCTCTAAGTCTTGCGGCCGAGGCCGCGCGAAGTCTTGCGGCCGCCTGCATGGCCCAGGATCGGGCCTATCGCAATGCCCCGTTGTCTATAGGGTCAGCGCTGACCGGTAATCCTTCAGCGCGGCATCGGCGTCCCCGACCGCCCGCTGTGCCATGTCGGCCTGCGCCTGCAGGGTCGCGAGCTGCCTTCCCTGCTACAAACGCCTCCGATACCGGCCGTCCTTAAGGGCGGCATTCTTTCGCATGCGGCCCTGGTCTATCGGCACCATGGCTCCCTTCACGCGCGATCTTAACCCCGTAGCAACAATCTTGGGCCACACTTCCATCCGGCCACAAGATGCGGCCATGCAAAAGCGGGCGCGGCTGCCAAGGATCAGGTCAGCGCCCATTGAAGGTAAAACATCATGTCCCTTAATTCCGTTAACACGAACATCGGCGCACAGGTTGCGCTGGCGTCGCTGAATGCCACCAACACGCAGCTCCAGGCGTCGCAAAAGCGCATCTCGACTGGCCTGCGCGTGGCGGACGCGACGGATGACGGCGGCGCGTTCGCCGTGGCGCAGCGGGTGCGGTCGGACGTCGGTGCGCTGACGAGCGTGAACGAGCAGCTTGGCAATGCCAAGGGCCTGGTCGGCACGTCGCTTAGCGCGCTCGGCAAGATCTCCGACACGGTGAACATCGCCAAGACGCTGCTGGTGAAGATCGGCGACAGCAGCATCGCGCAGGATCAGCGTGACCAGTATGTCGCGTCGTACAAATCCCTGCTCACCGAGGTTGCCAACTACGTCGACAACTCGACCTATAATGGCCAGACCCTGTTGGGAAGGACCGCCGGCGGCCCAATTACGGGCAGCAGCAAATTGGTGATCAGCAGCGAGCTTGGCAACACAACGACGATTTCGGCCGCGGACACGAGCGGGCTGGCCTCTACGCTGGCCGGGCTGATCGGCGCGACATTCAGCCGTGGCGCAACGGGGACGGACACATTCACGGCTGCCGCCGCGGGCGCCGACCAGACTGCGGCAGCGCTGGCGCTGACGGCAACGACTGGCGCGACGGCGTTTACCACGGCGCTGAAAGGCGTGGCGAACCAGTTGAACCAGACCGGTGCGGACTCGAACTTGTTGGATGCAACGATCACGTTCAACAGCTCGAAGATCGACAGCCTGAACGCCGGGTTGGGCGCCTTGATCGACACCGATCTGTCGAAGGAGTCCGCGCGTTTGCAGGCGTTGCAGATCAAGCAGCAGTTGGGCACGCAGGCATTGTCCCTCGCCAACCAGGCTCCACAAAGCCTGCTGAGCTTGTTCAAGCAGTAGGGCGGGCTTACCTCATCGGTCTTTCCCTGACCTTTTTTGAAATGCGGGACCTATGAGTCGAATCGTTTCGAGAGGAACGAACGGGTGTTCCCCGGAGGGTAGTCTGCGATCGCACCAAAGAGTCGATAGCCACGCCGCTGATAGAAGCGGCATGCCTCCTGACTGAAGGTCTCTAATCAAGAGCCGAGACAATTTCGCGCCTGTGCTTCGGCTTCCGCCCTGCTGAGCAGTTCCGTCCCCAAGCTCTGGCTGCGGAGAGCCTCTGGTACGAACAGAAGCTCCACAAAAAGCCATCGAAACGACGTGCGCGCGCAAAGGCCCCCGATGACACGCCCCTTGTCTTGGGATCGGATGATGACAAATGGGTGTATATCAGGCGAACCAAGGAGTGCTTCGTTGTAGGCTAGCAATGGCTGAGCAAGCATTTCGCGAGCCTTCGGACAGGGCGTATCAGTGACTTCAATTTTGTAGGACTGCGATCCAGAGGACATTGGTGCTCCCATCGCGAAAGGTTCGGCAACGCGCCCAGCCTGACATTCTGATGTTTGCGACCTATTTGGAAGAGATGAGTCGGGCTGCGTTGGCTTGCGCCGGATCGAGAGCGGTTATTCAACAGAGCTGCTGGTATAAAGCATCGGTTTGTTCCGCAGCGGTCTGAAGCTGCTCAGAGGGCAAGCCGGCGCGCGAACGCCGGCAGGGTTCGGTAGGCAAAATGCAAGTTGTCGCCATGGCTGATCAGTTGGAACCCAAGCTCCGTCCACAATGCCCGCAGCGCCTGCGCCGAGTAGATCGTCACATGGCCGTTCCGCGGCGCCACGTACCACCAGTCCAGGCCCTTTTGTAGGAAGTCCAGCGGCTGCACCAAGGTTGAGAACACGACGATGCCCTCTTCCTGGACCAGACCGGCGATCTCAAAGATCGTGGCGCGGGGATCAGGCGCGTGCTCCAGCACTTCGAAGCAGGTGACGAGCGGAAAGAGCCGGTAGGGCGCAATGTCGCAGGTCGGGTTGAACGGGTCATATGCCTCCGCCGCCATGCCGTGCTGGATGCTTAGCAACCCCGCTAATGCGCCGTCCCCGCCGCCGTAGTCGAGCACCGGGAGCCCGCGGCAGGCCTCGCCGAATAAGGCATCAATCAGCACGGCCGATGCAGCCGGGCGATTTTCGGCATAGTCCGGATCCACATCGGCGTACCCTTCATTATAGATACGGGTGCGGAAGTCTTCCCGATCCCAGCCATCGAAGTCACCGGTGAACACCAGCGCGCAGGCTGGGCAGCGATGATAGGTGACGCGTCGGCCGGACATCGGCAGGGTGGCCCGGCGCCGATCCTCGCAGCATTTATTGAAATCGACGGCGCCCAAGGCCGGAGAGGGCGTGTCGCAGGCTTTGCAGGAACGCGGCGCAGCCGGAGCGGGCCGCGGCGCACGCGCGGGCAGGCGCGATATAGGCTGGCACGCGAGTGCCGATAGCTCCTCCCTGACCTGGGCGATAGCGTCGCTCCAATCGTTCGGCCGGGCCTGCCGGATGATGCGCATGCTGGGATACCACGGGCTGTCCGCCCGGTCGTGCAGCCAGCGCCAGCAGCCGCGGAACCGGGACAGCAGCCACACCGGCTTGCCCATCGTTGCCGCCAGATGGGCCACCGCGGTATCGACCGAAACAACCAGGTCCAATCCCGCCACCCGTGCCGCCGTGTCGGCGAAGTCCTGCACGCCCTCCATCAGGTCGATCGCGCCAAATTCCGCCGGCAGCGCCGCCAGCCCGGCCTCATGCCGTTGCAGGCTGTAGAACTGCACGCCGGGGATGCCGGCGAGACCAGCCAGCTCCGCTAGTGGCAGCGACCGCTGCCGGTTGTCGGCAAAACCCGTGCTGCCAGTCCAGATCAGGCCGACGCGCAAGCCGCGGGCCGCATCGTCCCACGGCGCATGGTCGTCGGCATAGGGTAGCGCCGGCGGAATGGTGTCGAGAGTCGTGCCGAGGAGGCGCGGCAGGCTCAGCAACGGGCAGACCACGTCGAATGGCGGCAGCGGGCCGCCGATCGCCGCGACCTGGTCCACGCCTGGCACCGCAAGCAGCAGCCGGGCCAAGGGCGGCTGCACCGCCAGCACCACCCGCCCGGCCAAGGCCGCAACCTGCGGCGCATAACGAACGAATTGCAGCGTGTCGCCGAGGCCTTGCTCGGCATGCAGCAGGATCGTGCGGCCGGTGATGTCATCGCCATCCCATCGCATGCCAGTGGACAGCCAGGCCGGCTTGCCCTTCAGCAGCAGCCGCCACTCGTAGAGGTCCCAAGCCTCCGCCGTCAGCTGGCCCATGGAAAGGCGGGTTACCGCTAGGTTGTGCCGCGCCACCGCGCTGTCCGGCGATGCCGCGACGGCCTGCTGGCCGGCAACTACTGCGTCTTCAAATCGCTCCAGGCCCTCAAGCGCGATGGCGCGGTTCACCAACGCCTCAAACCAGTCTGGCCGAAGATCCAGCGCGTGCCCGGTCAACGCCAACGCCTCATGATAATGGCCAAGCGATATCAGCACGCAGCTCAACGTGACGGCGTGGGTGTGGTCGGGCGCCAGCCTGAACGCTTCGAGGCTGTGCACCATGGCCCGCTCCACGTCGCCGCTGTCAAACAGCAGGCTGCCAAGGCTGGCATGTATCGCGGCGTCATCAGGCGTCAGTTCCAACGCCAGGAACAGCGCCCCGATCGCGGGCCCGGTCTGGCCGAGCGCCAGGAGTGCCCGGCCATTGAGAACAAGAACGCGCGCGTCAATGGGATGGCTTTGGCACGCCCTGGTCAGCAGGAGGACCGCATCCGCTGGCCGCCCGGCGTTCAGCAGGGCGTGGCCGAGCGCCACTGCGCTATCCGCCTGCTCCGGTCGCAGCCGCGTGGCGCGGTCCCAGGCGACAATGGCCTCCGCCGGGCGTCCAGCCGCAGTCAGCGCCACGCTAAGATTGTGAAACGCGTCCGCGTGGTCCGGGGCGAGCCGGACTGCGGCCGAATAGGCGGCGATCGCCGGATTGAGCCGTCCGGCCTGCTGCAGCGCCAGGCCGCGCTGAAACTGCGCCTGTGCCGCGGCTCGGGGGCCAGGCTGGGCACGGTGGGGTTGCTTGCGGTGCGCCTGCATCGTCGTCTCCGTCTGCTGCTGCCAAGGCAGTTTGGCTGACAAAGATGAAGAAGCGGCGAACCCCGGGTCAGTCCGCGGTCCAGCCCCCGTCGATCACCATGGACGTCCCAGTCATCAGCGCCGCCGCGTCCGACGCCAGGAACACGACCGCGCCCATCAGGTCCTGCACCTGGCCCAGCCGTCCGAGCTTGATGCGGGTCAGCACGTCGGCGCGGAAGGCCGGGTCCTCGAAGTAGGGCCGGGTCAGCGGAGTCTCGATGAAGGTCGGGCAGATGGAGTTCACCCGGATGCTGTACGGCGCGAGATCGAGGGCCATGGCCTTCGTCAGCCCCTCGATCGCGAACTTGCTGGCGCAATACACGCTGCGACGGGCGCCGCCGACGTGGCCCATCTGCGACGACATGTGGATGATCGCGCCGCCGCGCCCGGCCTGGACCTGGCCGCGCGCCACCGCCTGCGCCACGAAGAACGCGGCCCGCAGGTTCAGGTCCATGATCGCGTCGAAATCCGCGACCGTCACATCTAGGAACCCGGCCGGGCGGTTGGTCCCGGCGTTGTTCACCAGGATGTCGATCGGCCCACAGGCTGCAATCGCGGCCGCGGTGGCAACCGGGTCGTGGACGTCGAGCACCCGGGCCTCGGCGCTGCCGCCGTCCTCGCGGATGACGGACGCTACCTCCTCGATTTCGGCCCCGGTCCGGGCAGCGACGATGACATGGGCGCCGGCCTGGCCCAGCGCCGCGGCGCATGCCACGCCCAGCCCGCGGCCACCGCCGGTGACCAGGGCGCGCTTGACGTCCAGCCGGAACGACGGCGTGCGCGGCAGCACCGCCGTCATTCCGCCGCCGCCCCATACGGCACGTTGCCGCCGCCGTAGCGCCGCACGCGGATGTTGGCTTGCTCGCCATGCCCGACGAACCCCTCCAGCGCGCATAGCCGCGACGTGTAGCGGCCGACCATCGCCGAGGCCTCGTCCGTCAGCACGCGCTGATAGGTGCAGGTTTTCAGGAATTTTCCAACCCACAGGCCGCCGGTGTAGCGCGCGGCACGCCGGGTCGGCAGGGTGTGGTTGGTGCCGATCGCCTTGTCGCCGTAGGCCACGTTGGTGCGCGGCCCCAGGAACAGCGCGCCGTAGTTCGTCATATGCGCCAGGAAGTAGTCCGGGTCGCGCGTCATGACCTGCACGTGCTCCGAGGCGATCCGGTCGGCGACCTGCACCATCTCCGCGTCGCTCTCGACCACGATGACGGCGCCGTGCGTCTCCCACGCCTGGCGCGCGATGGCAGCGGTGGGCAGAATCTGCAGCAGCCGCTCGACCTGCGCCATGGTGTCGCGGGCCAGCCGCTCCGACGTGGTCAGCAGGATGGCGGGGCTGTCGGGGCCGTGCTCGGCCTGGCCCAGCAGGTCCGTCGCGCACAGCTCGCCGTCTACGCTGTCGTCGGCGATCACCAGTGTCTCGGTCGGCCCGGCGAACAGGTCGATCCCCACGCGCCCATAAAGCTGCCGCTTCGCCTCGGCCACATAGGCATTGCCGGGGCCGACCAGCATGTCCACGGGGGCAATCGTCGCCGTGCCCAGCGCCATCGCGCCGACCGCCTGGATGCCGCCTAGACAGAGAATCTCATCGGCGCCCGCCATGTGCTGCGCCGCTACGATCGCCGGCGCCGGCTTGCCGTGATAGGGCGGCGCGCAGGTGATCACGCGCTTGACGCCGGCGACCTTGGCGGTGATGACCGACATGTGGGCCGACGCCAGCAGCGGATACTTACCGCCGGGCACGTAGCAGCCGGCGCTGCCGACGGGCACGTTCTTGTGGCCGAGCACCACGCCCGGCAGCGTCTCGACCTCGATGTCCCGCAGCGCGTCCCGCTGGTGCTGGGCGAAGCCGCGCACCTGGGCTTGGGCGAACCGGATGTCCTCGAGGTCGCGCTTGGTGAGCTGAGACAGGCAGCCCTCGATCTCGGCGGGGGTCAGGCGATAGTCGTCGCGGTCCCATTGGTCGAACTTGACCGAGAGCTCGCGCACGGCGGCGTCGCCGCGGTCGGCAATGTCGGCCAGGATGCGCTCCACGGTTTGCCGGACCTGGCGGTCGGCCTCCACCAGGGTAGCGCTCTCGGCGCCGCGCTTCAGCCAGTTTTCCATTTTTGCTCGCCTGACAGGTTCGTGCGGGCGGTAGTAGACTACGCGCAGCCGGTCCCGTGAAGCCGGATGCCCGATCAGGAAGGCGACACATGGACGGATTTGCGACGCACGAGGTGCTCAACCAGCCCGGCGCCCTGGAGGGCTACAACGCCTATGCCGGCGACCAGGCGCTGGTCGAGGCCGCCCGGGTTCTCGGCGCCGACTGGGCCGGCGACGCGCTGCATCGGGCCGGCGCGCTGGCGGGCAGCGCGCAGGTGCAGCGTCTGGCGCGCCAGGCCAACCGGCACCTGCCGGAACTGCGCACCCATGACCGCTTCGGCCACCGCGTCGATATCGCAGAGTTCCATCCGGCGTATCACGAGCTGATGGGCCTGATCTACGGCTGCGGCACCCACTCGTTTGCCTGGACGCACGACCGGCCCGGCGCGCACGTGGCGCGGGGCGTGCTGAGCTATTTGTGGAACCAGGGAGAGAACGGCATTTGCTGCCCCATGGGCATGACCTTCGCATCGATCCCCGCCCTGCGGCACGACACGGCGCTGCTCGCCGAATGGGGGCCGCTGATCAACAGCACGGCCTACGACCCCCGGCCGGCCTACGCCAAGGACAAGGCCGGCGCCACGGTCGGCATGGCGATGACGGAGAAGCAGGGCGGGTCCGACCTGCGCGCCACCATCACCACCGCACGCCCAGCCTCCGCGCGGCGCGGGTCGGGTGCGCCGTACCTGATCACCGGGCATAAATGGTTCTTCTCGGTGCCGATGAGCGACCTGTTCCTCACGCTGGCGCAGACCGAGACGGGCCTGTCGTGTTTCCTCGCCACCGGCTGGCTGCCGGACGGGTCGCGCAACCGGCTCAAGCTGCAACGGCTGAAGGACAAATGCGGCAACAAATCGAATGCCAGCTCGGAGGTCGAGTTCCACGACCTGCAGGCGGTCCTGCTGGGCGACGAGGGGCGCGGCATCCGCACCATCATCGAGATGGCGCACGTGACCCGGCTGGACTTCGCCATCGGCTCCTCAGGCCTGATCCGGCAGGCGCTGAGCCAGGCGGTGCACCACACGGCGAACCGCCGGGCGTTCCAGCGCAGCCTGGTGGACCTGCCGCTGATGCGCAACGTCGTCGCGGACCTCGCGGTCGAGAGCGAGGCGATGATGTGGATGTCGATGCGCCTGGCGCACGCGCTGGACCGCTCCGAGGCCGACCGCGGGCAGGCGCTGCTGTCCCGCATCTGCACGCCGGTCGCCAAGTACTGGGCCTGCAAGCGCGCCCCCGCCTTCGTGGCCGAGGCGTTGGAGTGCCACGGCGGCAACGGCTTCATCGCGGACCACCTGATGGAGCGGCTGTATCGCGAGGCGCCGCTGA
>JAABUT010002144.1_pt1 | contig 19966 bp, 20 predicted proteins | sample 5559281 | NCBI WGS metagenome assembly JAABUT01 (sample SAMN10711880, study PRJNA513359) | rock metagenome | isolation source: Antarctica rocks | place: Antarctica: Victoria Land, Ricker Hills nord | collected 2016-01-04
TAATTTCTTACTCAAAGCATTTTACATAGACAATAACTTTAGTGTAAAGATTTCTCAATTTCTATCTTGAAATCTGCAATAAATCGTCTTCTATTATTAACTTATGTCAGATGAAAATGATATAAATTTAGTCTGCAAGAATCTAGATTACTCTTTTTGATAGAAAATGCTTGACACAATTGCTTTATATCTCAGATATCAAAGTAGTCATGTTATCTCGCTCAGAATAGTAATAACTGATCTCAACTTATTGTTTTGCACATCAAGAAAAGATAAAACAGATAGTGATTTAATAAGAAACGCTGTACTTCTTTGAAACAACATTGTTCTCTGTGCAATCTTCAAGCACAAAAGTGTTTGATTTCGATTTTTGCATCAGTACGCAGTCTTTTGTGCTGTTTTAAAGTCGATTGATGACTTGTTCTTTTCATGTGAGTTTGCTCTTTGATTTATCAATCAAATTACTGTCTGAATTGATGATTCTTTCTTCTGCGTTGATGAACTCTCGTTTCGTCGCCGATTTTGACCTGCGTGAGCGCGAAAATTTTCAATTTTCAATTTTTGACTTGCGATGCAATCATCTGTGAAGTTATTGAGTCGAATGAGAGCTTGTTTTGATCGTATGATTGTGCTCTATAACTTGTCAATCGATTTGATATATCATATGCTTTGATAGATCGCTGTCGTCAGTTGTTCTCTCTTCGCAAAATGATTATACTCAGTAGTAATAAAATCAGAAATTGCATTCAAAGCATCAGTCTGACATCAGCGAGAAAAAGAAAGAAAACTGTCAGACAAAGAATGCAGACTTGAAACATTACAGAATCAGACTCTGCATCACGTTGCAAAAGCATTCAAAAGAGTAAGCATTGAGACTCTGAAAGCAGAAATGTACATAAGTTTGCTGCATATTTATCTGAACATGCTGCAAGACAAGATCATGTTATGCAGTTAAGTCAACAATCATACACAGAAAATCAGATAAACATGCAAATTGATATGCATTCATTTGATGAACATCAATTGCATCATCTTTCACTCTTTCATCATCAAGAAAGTTATGCTTCTGAACAAATCAATTCAAGAAGATGCAAAAATACAGTTGAAACATGAGTGATTAGCTTTCGCTGCAATGATTTCAACTAATGATAGCATTGCAATAGTGCAGTATCACAGAAGTCAGTGAAAGCAATGATGAGAAAAATATAGAAAACATATTGCAGATATTCACATCATCTCAACATAAAGATTGCATCTATTCAACAAGATGATAAAGATACAAAATGATTTTCAGAAGATTGAAAGCATTCTCATTACTTACATCAGAATTGAATGCATAGATTTGAATGTTTATCTGCACTTCAGAAATGTTTTAGATGCAGATAGCATGCAATGCAACTGCGACTGAAATCATCAGATGATGAAACATGTACTCATGCATTGCTCAAACTGATTGCATTTGCGATCAAGAATGTTACAAAACATCAACTTCTTGAACTATTGAATAATCATTGCTATCATGAAGAGTCTCAGAGCAGCTGCAAGAATGATGATGAAAACGAAGCTTCTGAAGTAATTTAAAATGACTGAGTCACTCATTTTCTAACGTGCAATCAACGTGAACTAATTTGATACATAGTTTCATAATGATAGTTTTGACTGCGTGAAGCAATTGTATGAACAGCGAGTGATTTTCTATCTTAAAGAGTTTTGTTCACTCAATATAAATAGCATAAAGTTTCTCATGAGTCAACTTAATCAATGTTACAAGAATGTATGAATTTATTATTATTATTATTATTAAACTCATATAATTTCATAAGCAATGTTGATATATTGACATTATGTATTTAATAATGATAATCATGAATTTCATGAAATTGAATTCTGCTTTTTTCAATTAAATGATGAATCATGAAATTATATATTATATTTGAAAGTAAAGTGATTTCAATTCAATGCATTTGATTGAAATAAGATTTTTGAATTGTATGCTTAAGATTTTCATATGCAAGAACTTTGTACTTCATTGAAAATATATGATAGTGAACACAATGTTAATTCATGATATCAAGTTTCTTTTGACAAAAAGTTTCAAATTGTTCATGTAACTTAATGATGAATGCATCTGTAACACAATTAAATGAGCTTAATACTTTGACTTTCTGATTGATGTTTATCAGCAGCAAAGTGATAATAATATTCATGAACATCTTGCTCAATTTGAATACATCTTTGATTAAATCAAAGTTATTTGAAAAAGTACAAATAATACTGTAGTGTCTTCATCTGTTTTTCATTGAGAAAAATACTTCATGCATTAAGCTTTGCTTTAATATCATCATCTTTGAATATATTTCTTTCTTTCTTTGTACACAAATCTTAATCAATGAAAATGTCTCTTTATTTAAGATTGTGAATCAATTTCTTCTCATTAATATGAGCAGAATTCAGTTTTTTGATAATTGTTAATTGAATCTTGAATGTTGTATCTGATTTCACTGTATTAACTTGAATGATAATTGAAGAATCTTTGAAACAATATTCTTGAATTCGCTTGTGATTAATCTTCTTTAGCATGAATCAAAGATCAAGAGTAGACTTCAGTTCAAAAGTGCTTCATTCATTATTGATGCATGAATAATGAAGTGCTATCATAATATTCGTAGTTGATGCAAATATGAAAGATGTAAAAATAATTATTGCAGTTCAAATCTCAATTTTTATTTGAATTTTAAAGTGATTCTTGACTTTGAATCAATATTTGAAGCATTTTGACAATTTAATGAAATTTAAATATTTTTGATTATCATTTGTTGTAATAATCAGAATACGCAGCTTGTAATTTAATGCTTAAGATTCAGAAATTACAATTTTCTGAACTTCATTCACTTGTACAACATTTACATCTTCATACAATCAGCATTTGTGATTATCATGATAAGTGCAATGATATAATAAGCTGACAATGAAATGATTTTTTCTGATTGTAATCTGATCTTTTTGAATTGTGTGCTTGCTAGAAATGAAGTGATTGAATTAAAGATTTATTGATGAAAAAACATGTTCTTAAGCACAAAAGCACTGAAAGACTTTTCATTAAGCAAGAAATTGATTATTTTGTACAATGCTGATAAAAGTCATGATGATTATTTTCTTAGTGACAAATGTCATAAACAAATCATAAATGATATAATGTATATATGCAAGATGATTATTTATGTCTTTTATGTAAAGTTTAATTTTATTGAATTGAGTTGTTGCTGATTGAAATTTCAGCTGAAGTAAGCTCAATTGTTCATAGTTTCTGATATTAATCATTATTTTATCTTCAAGATTATGATGCATGTACATCTTTTCAGTTCAAAATCTTGAACTCTGATGTTACTTTAAATACTCATGAATGATAACATTTTCAATCATTGAATTGCTGTTGATATAAAAGACTCAGTTATGAATGATGTTACATTTGAGTTTCTGTTCTTCAACTGATGTCACTAAGTGAAGCTTTACATCAAAAATGATGTTGACAGTTCAATTTAAAATCATCTTGAAGATGATTTTCATCTTGATATAATATTCATCTTCAACACTTTTCATGATATTAATCACTTCATCAAGATTATTTTTGTAGAGTAGTATCAGCTTTGCTTTGAAGATAATGAAAATATGTTAAGAAGAATTTATATAATCAAAAAGTAAGAACTCATCATTAAATGACTGATCTTTGATGTATTTTTGCATTAAGATGATGAAATTAACATTTTTACATTGAAATGTCTGAAATGTATTGTAGTAATTCGTCGTCTGATCATCTTATGAAGCTTTCAATTTCTTTGTCATGTTGATTAATTTTCACTTGTAGAATGTGAGATGAAAGAATGAGAAGCTGTAGCGAACAATTTCACGTTAGTCGATTCATTATATATAATTTAGATAAATTAATCATTTGTAACTTATAATTAAAGAGTATGTAAAATGATTTAATGTTTCAATGATTTGTAATTGTAGCTTTAATGAAGCAACGTTGAAATAAGAAAGTCGTAGCTTAAGATTGATTTTACTCAACGAAATAAGTTAATTGAAGTAAAGTATATGTTAATAGCATTTGAAATCAGATCAGTTTAATGTACATTGAAAAGTGCAAATGCTGATGAGATATAACTTACAGAAACATGCATTGTAGCTTAATACTCACTGTAAACTGCACTTGTATATCATTAATAAACAATGATATTTATTACAATAAGTGATGAGCAATGACTTGCATTTATGTACTGATTGAGTGCAAATATTAAAGCAAACTCTGACGTGTTTGCTTTGTAATATCTTTCTTATTTATTTATGATGATTTGATTGAAAGTGATACATACTCTGATAAAGTAGACGAAAGATGAAAGATGAAATTAATTCAAAGACTTATTACAAACTAATTAATTATGTAGTGTTGCAATCTACATGCTGTAACATGAATATTTATGTTCAACAGTGAATCATGTCAAGACAAAGATGTGTGAATCATTTGCATTGAATGAAATATATATTCAATGAATCAAAATTACATTTGTGAAATGCTTAATTTGATTAACAAGCTTTCGTAGCAGCAGAAGTAGCATTCAGTAAAAGATTGAAGAATTTAAAGCAACTTTATCTCTTTTGCTATGTATATTATCAACGTGAATTGAGATGATCTTTATGAAACATTTATTCATTTCTCTGTAATTTATATTTTTAACAAACAGAATGCAAAGTATCTGTTTTCTTAAAAACAGCATTCTTTGATTTATTCTTGTGAGAAGCTGCGTAATAGTGATAAAAGTGCTTTTAAATCAAGATGTGAAAATGTTTTTGAATATTCAATAAGATGACAAAAATCTACACTTTTGATCTAAAAAATTGCAGAAAAAGATAAAGAAACACTGTAGTATTTAAAAGCATGTCTTGATAAGAATGCTTTTGAAGCATGAATGAAAAACAATTATGTTCATTTAGTTGCTGAACATCATCTTCACTTTGTAAGTCAGTTTGTTAAATTGACATATGTGTGAAATAGTTTTAATTTTACATAGCAAGATCATCATGTAAGATTCAATTAATATTCTTTAGTTTAATAAACATTGATATTATGTTTCAAAAGCATCTTTCTTCTTACAAACGTGATTACAAGCAATCATATAATATGAGCTTTTAATCTTTCAAGAGCAGAAACATGTCATTTTATCTCATTCTTTTCTTACTTACACTTTGCATAGACATCATTTGCAGCTTTAATGTGTATTTTTTCTCTTGTTTAATTTCATCATTGATTTCATTGCTGACTAGTTAAGTTGAATTTTGAAGTAAGATTTACATGATTTATGTCGTTTTTGTTAGAGATCAGCATAAAGCGAGTCATATAAGTGTCATTTAACTAGTAAATAAATGCTAAGAAAGAAAAATAGCTACAGAAAAGAAGCTGACTACATATGTATGTTTCTTAGTTGACGCTAGACTCAATAAAGACTAGTCAAGATGATGAAGTGAGAATAAGTTTGACAAGACTAGAAGACTAAGTCTGACAAGACTAGAATCATGACATTACTCTTTCTCTTCAATGATTCATGTTTGCATGAATGTATTTTCTGCTCGACTTAATTGATTGTTCAATCATGATTTCACAGACTCAGATCTGTTAAATTGTGATTGATTAAATTGTTGATTAGTATGATTTGTTTAAGTATTAAATGTGAAAATCATCAACAATCTTCTGAATGTTCATAAATTTATCATCATCAGCGTTGTATTAATTGAGATCATTGTCATAGTCATTTCATTTGACTTTATACTGAAGTCATTTTCAATATCAACAAGAATTCAATATATCATCGATTTTTCACTCATCTTCATCGTTTATCACTATTAAATCTGAAAGTTCATGTTGCAATCATGCACTTCAAGTTAGTCTAACATAGATCATGTCAGACTATCATAGACTAGTATAGAGCTGATGTTGACACGCTAGCAACCTAACGTGTCTTTGTGAGTAAAACTCACGACGTGTTGCATCTTCTTTCTTCTTCAGCTTTGAACTTCTAGTTAGAATACACTCATATGATTCGCTCTATGCAAACTCATAACAGTTCATTCTTTTGATCAGACAAGAAATCATCAACAACAGAGCAAAGCAGATCAGAATGAAATACATCATGAACATGCATAAACTTTGATAATTTCAGTTTATATAAAGAGTTAATGAGATTTAAATTGATGAAAGAATCAAGCATTTTGTCATTTAACTTCTTGAAAGATCTCGCTGTAATGATGTTTCTTTCATTCAGAAACATCTTTGATTCAATCTTATAATTGATCTTCTTTCTATGCTTATTAGCTTAATTCATCATTTGTTTTCGTGTTTTGATCAGAACTTCATGAGCGAAGATTAATATCTTGTTCATTTGCTTAAATATATTCTTGATTCGATTAATCTGCAAGCATTCGCGAGTGCTTTCATACTTGATGATGTCAGAATCAAAGTGTTACAAGCGTATCAAGATTAATTAAAGCTAGTCAATGATCTAGTCGAGATCTGATCTAGATCTGACTCAGGTTTGACTCAGATATGACTCAACACTCTTTTTCTTTCATCAACATCTTGTTCATCTACATCATTTTCTTTTCATGTTACAAACACATTTCTTTCAAGTCTAGCGCAGTCTCTGAACATTACATAAATAGAAGCTTTTGTATCAATCTTCTTCTATATTCTTAATATTCAGTTATAGCTATTTCTAAAGATCAAGCACTATCAATTCTGATCTTCATTGATTGTATCATTTAAACATGATTCTGACATTATATTAAGAATTTGTTAATCATATGATACTGATCTCATTACTCATTCAACATACTCATACAGACAGAATAAGTTTAAAGAAATTCATTTATCTGATGATCAACAACAATCAAAAGACAGAACAACACTAGAGAATTGAATAAAATCAACGACAAGACTGTTTGAATTGCTAGACTACTTATTACTCATTAAGTACGTAAAGTTCACTCAATTACAAGAATCACGATAAAGAATCTTCGTGAATTGCTTAAGAATCAAATCAATTGATAGATTCAATGATAAAGAATCTTCATTGTTTGCTAGAAAATCAATCAAATCAATCAACAAACAAATCTCATCTTTTTTGTTGAAGATTAAAACATCATCTCATACATCTTTCTTTTTCAATCATTAAGCATCGTCATTCGTTCAATCTTCTTTCAAACAAATCTCACTATGTTTAGTCATTCATTTACTGAAGAGCATTCTGAAGAATTTCAAAATCGTTTCTCTCACATCTTTGATGCTGATTCATTGAAATCATCAAGTGCTGCATCATTCATTCATGAAAATGATGAATCATTCACTGAAATGATAATATCTCTCATGTTCTATGAAATCTGAAAGACTTGAAGTCTAGTTCTTGATAAAGAAACAGATCAACTCTACGAGTTAGAAAAACAACAGAAAGACGAAATCAAAGAGTTGAAAACAAGACTTCAAGCTAAAGAAAACACTTCTTCTGATTTCATTTACTCTGAGCGTTCTAGATCTCAAAAAATACCTGATTCTTCGTTGTTTACTGATGAAAAGAACTCTACTTGAAAGAACTAATACGAAAAAATTCAAAATAAACTAGAGATCAACGTTGATCTCTTTTCTAATGAATGAGTCAAATTGAGCTATATATATTCTAGATTATTCAATGACACAGCTGAGATCACTCAAGCTAAACGCGAACGTGACTGTGTCAATCTTTATAGAATCATCGAAGATTTTTTGAAAGAGCTAGCTCAGTTGTTCAATGATTCAAATAAGAAAGTCAACTTTCGTAAAAAATACTACAACTTGATTCAAGAATTCAAGAAATTCAATGAATTTTATACTCAGTTTCAACGTCTATTTTTCTATCTAGACTATCATGAAAAGCAACTGATCGTTGATTTGAAAGATAAAATCAATTCTCGTCTTTGATTTATTTGAGTAGATCAACTAGTTCAATCTGATTTTCTAAAAGAAATTTGTTTCTATCTGATTCATTTGAATAATGATCAGCGAGTCATTCAAAAGATCAAGAACAAGCTCAAACACGTTAATAATCTTTCAAAGACTATCTTTCATAAAGCGATTGTTGTTACTCAGTCAGTTGATCACTTGAAGTCTAATCAGCTAAAGTCGTGCGACGCGATTTTAACTAGCGTCAAAGAAGCAGACATTCTATTTAAAAGCTGTTTCATATGTCATAAATCAGATCATAGCTTTAAGAAGTGTCTCGATCGATCTACTAAAATCAATGCAGTGAACAAAGAATATGATTGCTTCAATTTCGATTTGAATTTCAATTTAAAAAACTAGTCATCTTTTCAAAAGTCATCAAAGAAGTAGAAGTTATATCTTTGTGCAAAGTAGACGAAATTTTATCGAAAGAGAATTACTTTGAAAAGTCGTTTCTAATTGACACTCATTTCATTTCTCAGAAATGATCTTTCAGTCTTTGTTCTTTAATAGACAGTGATTCAGTCGTTTACATGATCATACATTTCAACCTAGTCAATAAAGTATGCAAGAAACTGAAAATTCAATTTATATCACTGACAAAAGAGAAGCTAATAAGAGATTATGATGAGAAGATATTTAAGAAGACAATCACTCATAAAATTCTATTCAATCTCATCATCAAAAGTCATAAGAAATTGACTGTATCAATGTTGATAGCTGATATTGATCATCATGAAGTTATATTGAGTAAGCTCTGAATGAATAAAAACGAAATATTACTGAATATGCAAAACGACGTCATTGTTTTTTTGAATCAATTGAATACTTCTATTTCGATTTTTTTTATCTCGCTCAATTCAAAGCATTCAAGTTGATCGCGATCAACTTCGCTCTCTTTAATCACTCAGACTAAGACTTCTATGATGCTCAAACGATTCATTTCAATCACTGTTCAGAAAGAGTCATTCTTGATTGAAAATATAAATGTCACTTTGTTTAAAACATTGTTGAATCATTTAAAGAAGAACAAGATTAAAGTCTTTGCTCTATTCATGATGAACATGAATAGAAAAATCGCGTACAATACTCAGTGCGATTTGAACGCTCTAAACGTCTCTTCAGTCAATGAAACGACTCAGAATTTAGAAAACATTAAAGCGAAGCTGTTCTTGAAATATCACGAGTTTCTAAATATTTTTGATTGAGTTTAATTGAATAAACTACTCTTTCATTGCTTCTACAATCATAAAATTGAACTCATCAGTGATTCAACGTTCTTTCGCTGTCGAGCATATCAAATGTCTTCTGTCAAACTTCTAAAAGTAAAGAAGTATCTGAACGAGAATCTGTCAAAAAGATTCATCACTTTCAGTCAGACTTTCTATTTCTTCTCTGTTTTATTCATTCTCAAAGCAAATGAAGATCTTCGATTCTGCGTGAACTATTGAAAGTTAAATGTCATTTTCAAAAGAAATAGATATTTTCTATCGTTGATAGACAAGATCATTGATAAAATAGTGAGTTGCAAGCATCTGACTAGATTGAACATCATATCAGCATTCAACAAACTTCAAATGCATCTTGATAGCGAGAATTACATCACTTTTATCACTGCTTTAAAAGCATATAAATACAAGATGCTATCATTTGAACTGACTAATGAATTGATCTCTTTTCAGCAATATATGAATAATGTTTTATGAGACTTTCTGAACAACTTTTGTCAAGTCTATCTAGATGACATTCTCATCTATAGCAAAATGAGAAAGAAACATAGAGATTACATCAAACTAGTATTGAATCAATTACGCGAAGCTGAACTGCAGATGAATATTCAAAAGTGCGAATTCAATGTAGAAGAGACTGTCTTTCTAGAAGTCATTGTATCAGAACTAGATCTTCGTATGAATTTCAGCAAAGTGACAGTCATAGTCAGCTGAATCATTTCAATCAATCTAAAGAAAATTCAGAGCTTCGTAAGATTTGTTAACTTTTATCATTGTTTCATTAAGAACTTCTTGAAGCTAGTCAAATCATTCACTTAGTTGACTAGAAAAAACACGTCTTTTGTTTAAAATGAGATCTGTGTTCAAGTCTTTAACAATTTAAAGAAACAAGTCAGTTTGATCTCAATACTTCATCACTTCAATCTCAAACGACAAGCTATTCTGAAGATCAACGCTTTGAACTATGTAAAAGGTGAAATACTATCTCAGTACAATGACGAGAAAGTTCTTCATTCAATGATCTTCTACAGCAAAAGCATAATTCTTGCTGAGATCAATTATCACATTTATGACAAGAAATTGCTAGTTATTATTCAATGTTTTGAACACTGATGATTTGAGCTGAAATGCATTGAACTACTTATTCAGATGTTCATCAATCATCAAACTTTAAAAATCTTCATGAAAAACAAACAGTTAAGTCAATGACAAGTCAACTATCTGAATATTTTATCAAAGTTCAACTTTCAGATCATCTTTAAATCAGGCAAAATAAACACTAAAGTTGATGCTTTAATCAGAATGTTTCTAATGAACGTTTTTGAATCAGCTCAGCGTTTTGAAGATCATTTTCAGACTATTCTGATCTCTGATAGAGTTGATGTTTTATCTGTTGAATCGAAAGCAAATCTCTATCAATGAATATGTATGATCAATCAAACAGATGAGCTCTGCAGCGAATATAAACAAGCTATAAACAACAACAAGCTCAAATTTCATATCACTAAACTGAAGAACTGCGAAATCATTGACGACGTTCTATTTAGAAAAGATTTACTATGAGTTTCTGAGAACATGCACATGAAATTACTACAAGAAGTGCATGATCAATCTTCAATCTCTCATCTCAACAATAAATGAATCATTGATCTAGTTCAACGTTTCTACTATTGATCAGATCATTGAGCTACTATTCGATGATACATTTGAAACTGTCATGCTTGTCAGCGAAGCAAAGTCTCTAGAAATAACATCAATGAACTTCATCATTCTCTTTCAATTTCACAGACACGCTGAAAAGATATAACTATGAACTTCATCATTGAACTATCTTTGTCAGAAGACTATAACATCATTTGCATAATCATATGTTATTTCATCAAAGAATGTCACTATGTTTTCTGTCATTGAAAAGACGATGACATCTCAGTTGAAGAAACGATTTGAATCATGCTATGAAACGTTTATCAACTGCATGATTTATTCAGTTCTATTGTTTCAAACAGAGACTTTCAATTCATATCAACTATGTGAAAAAGTCTTTGCAAATGACTGAGAATCACAGCTAGTTTATTCACAGTTTATCATTCTGAGATCGATGATCAATCAAAATGAGTCAATCAAGACGTTAAATGCAAACTTAGAATCTACTGCAATTACATGCAGAACGACTGAATTAAATGAATTAAATGAATATTTATGATAGAATTCAGCGACAATTTCAATATCTTTTTAATCACTTCAATGATTCTTTTCTACTTCAATAAAGAATTTTACTCTTGAATGAGTTTCAATTCAGATACAACTGACTATGAAACAACTTGTGAATGACTTGAAGCTAGAAAAGCAAATGATATTATCATTTAAATGAAAGAGTTACTGAGCTTTGATCATCAACAATTAAAAAAGATGAAGCTGATCATCAAAGTTCAGATCAATAAACATAGATGAAACGTCACATATGAAGTAAATGACTGAGTTTGACTATCTTTCAGAAACGTCAAAACAACGAGACTCTGCAAAGATTTGAAAGACAAACAGCTAAATTTCTATCAAATCACTGCTAAAATAAATATCTTCTATCATCTTCATTTATCAGTCAGCATGAAGCATCTGCATTCAATATTCAGTTCGAAGCTACTATGATTGTATTCAGAAGACTCTCTATCAGAACAACATTCAGAATCACTCAGATTAATCACTATCAAAGACGATGAATATTGAAAGATAGATGATATATTGAACTTCAGATGCTATCAAGATTGAATACAGTACAAAGTCAAATGAAAAGATCTAGATAGAAACGACAAATGATACTATGTCAATAAAGGGAAATTCGATGACTCAGAGAAAGTTTTGAACGAATTTCATAAGCTATATTCAAGCAAATCGCGCTAAATATCGAAATAACTATCAACAAAAGTGAGCAAAGAAACTACATTCATGCAAACATAAATTTTCAAAGAGAGAAATAATGTTACAAGCGTATCAAGACTGATTAAAACTAGTCAATGATCTAGTCGAGATCTGATTTAAATCTGACTCAGGTTTGACTCAGATATGACTCAACACTCTTTTTCTTTTTCAACATTCTTTTTCTTTCATCAACATTTTATTCATTTACATTATTTTCTTTTCATGTTATAAACACATTTCTTTCAAGTCTAGCGCAGTCTCTGAACATTACATAAATAGAAGCTTTTGTATCAATCTTCTTCTGTATTCTTAATATTCAGTTATAACTATCTTTAAAGATCAAGCACTATCAACTCTGATCTTCATTGATTGTATCATTTAAACACAATTCTGACATAAAGCTCATACAAGAATGAAAGTTCTTGTTCATGAAGAAAAGAGTTAAGAAGATGATTGAGAACAAGATGTTATTATCAGCAAACTCAATCATAAGTAGTCACTTAAATCAGTCATTCTGCATATACAAACAAAAGAATCAAAGATATCGCTTAATTTTCTGATTGACTCGTTCGCTTTGATCATCAATCTAAAGATGATAAACAATGAATAATCAAAGAAAAATACTCAGTCATTTGCAAAGAAACTTTCATAGTATAAAGATGAATTGTGAATCTCAATCAAATACTATAAAGCTTGATAAATCATAAGTTCAATATACTTATTGAATCAGCATTTCAGCTGTCTTTTTGACAGTGATATCTTCATCATTAATGATGTAAGAAATATAATGTCTTTCTTTTAACAATTTGCAGATGATCATCAGAATAATATTGTACTTGCTTGAATCAAATAAATTAATAATGAAGTTCATTGCTATGTTTTATCATCGCTGTTCAAATATTAATAAAGATTGAAGCAAGTCATTTAATTTATTTCTAAATGTCTTTAAGCGTTGACAAATATAGCAGTTTTAAATATATTGATTTATCGTTTTTCGCATGAATGATCAATAGTAGTTTCGCTTTATGACTTTCACAGTTCTAAGAATATCAGAATGATCAACTAACAATTAATCATGTATCTCACGAATCAGATTCATTTGTAGAAACTCGTTGAATAAAACTCATAACTGACTATCATGATACAAGATTTCATTCTGAGTTCAACAATTCTTCAATTTGATATCTTCATATTGTATCTTGTCTCTTGCTATTGCTTCGCGAAGTAGCGTACAATTCTCATTAATCTCATTAATCTCAAGAATCTGTTTATAAATTAATTCATTGATGTTCTTTTTTAAATCAGCAATTTTCATTCAATTCAACGTAAGAATTGTAGTTCGCTGATAGCAACATTGTTCATTCTCAAAGCTTTTAGAAACTAAATTGACTTGATGAGTCAATGCATCAACTTTAATGTTTTATTTGTTTGAATGATACATGATTTTAAAGTTGAAGTCAACAAGCTTTTGTACTCAGCGCATTTAATGTTTACTTAGCTTTTTATCTTTCATTAATGACGTTAAAGCTTGATGATCAATAAACATCTTGATAAGTAGTTCAGTCAATTTCAGCTCAGATCATCAATGCTTAAGACATGAATGATTGCTAGTAGTTTCTTGTCATAAATTTTGTAATTGCACTCAGCGAGACTCAGATTCTTACTGTAGTAAATCATTGAATGCAATGTTTCTTCATCATCATATTGAGAAAGTATGTCATTGTTGACGTAGTTGAATGAGTTTATTTCAAGAATAGTTTTTCTATTCTGATTAAAATAACGAAAAATAAAGACTTCACTCATTCATTTCTTCATATGATCAAAGATTGTTTGACAAGCTTGATCTCATTCAAATATCATCTCTTTTTAAGTTAGTTAAATCAAAGAATGAACAATCTTCGAAAAGTTCTTTATAAAATGTCAATAGAAATTGCAGAAGTTGACGAAGAACTGCATCTGAGTGAGATTTGTAGAAGTAAATCATTCAATTACTGCTTGTACTTTTCTGAAATTTATCTTTAGTTCTTTAATGAATAGCAATAGTTTCAGAAAGAAGATCTTCTGAATATGAAACTTGCATTTATTTATATTCATCTGAAAATCAGTCTCTTGTAGTTTATGTAGAATTAATCGTACGTGTCACTTATGTTTCTTCAATGTTTTGCTATAAATGATAATGTCATTTAGATAAATCTGACAAAACTGATGAAGATAGTTAAATAGCACGTCATTTATATAATGTTGATAGAAAGTTGAGTCGTTGATTAATTCAAAAGACATCATATAATATTTGTAAAAATCAAAAAGATGATAAAGATAATCAAATCTTTGCTGCTTAAATGCATATGCAGTTTGTTGAAAATGACAATGATGTTTAATCGAGTCAAATACTTGCTATCTTGAATACGAGCGAGAGTTTCGTCTATTAGCGATAAGAGATAGCGATTTCGTTTAATCAAAGCATTGAGCTTTCTGTAGTCTACACAGAAACGCAAGCTATCATCTTTCTTTTTGATGAATAGTATAAGCGAAGTGTATGAAGCTGAGCTAGAAAATATAAAGTCTTTATTCAAATGCTTAATCAGGTAATTCTTCATCTTTTGAAGCTTGTAGTCAGACATATGATAGAGATGACTTCAAGAAGATGTTTTCTTGTTGATTAACTCAATTTTATGATCGTAGAGACGATGAGAAAGTAGTTGATCAGTCATCGCTCGATTAAACACGTCTAGATAGTCATGATATTTCAAAGAAAGCTTAGCTTTGACTTCTTTCAAGATTTCTTCATGTAAAAGCTTTTGTAGATTTACATCTTTAAGTTTATTTCTAGCTGTTTTTAGAAGTCAATCGATTTTCATGATGATGATTGTGAAAGTAGTCACATTCGATCGTTTAACTAGTGATTTATATGCTGCAGTTTCTATCATTGCTATGTTCATTGAATTGAAAGACGAAGCGAAGTTGACTGAATTAAATGATTTTATGATTTTACTGAATGAAGATGACTTCTCGCTGAGTTGAGTGATAACAGAAGAAATAAATCTCTTTAGTATATAAGTAAAGATTAAACTCTTCTGTTCTATCGTGATTTTCTTGCTCGAAAAAACAGTTGAATGAGCTTTGATAAAAGCTTTGATATGAGCTTTAAAACTAGAAAATTGAAGACAATCATTTTTCATATCAATAGTCACTTTAATCTTGTTCATTCATGTTTTTTCAAGAATCATCTGATGTTGATCTAATCAAGTGATCAGCATAAAGACGAAACGTTTCATATGATTTTAAACAGTTAGATTTGAATAAATTGCATGAGTAATAAGCTTTTTTGCATAATGATCATTGAATTCTCTTATTGATTTGAGCTTGATTAAAGATAAAGATTCAATTTGCAAATGATCATAAACATTCTGCGCGATTAATTCATCAATGAACGAATAGTCAGCTGCTTTAGTGTCAATCAATGACTTTAATGAGTAACTAATTTCATTGCTAGATAATACACATTCAATAGTCAAAGATTTCAAAGCAAAAAGATTATCTGAGCTGCTCATTGTTGAAGAAATTAACACATCTTTTATCACGTCTTTGATGAAAGTCACTAGTTTTTTGTCTCACTCTTTGATTTCTCTGTAAATAATTTCTTCTCTTCTTTCAACATGATGATTTCATTGAAACAAGATTTTTTATATTTCTTCATTAAGTGCATGCAGTCTATGACTATGATACTGTCTAAACGCTATGCATATGTTAAATTACATGTATCTTGATCAAAGTTACTGCTTTATATTTTTTCATTGATCAATCACATTGATAGTTTGCATAAACAAGCGCTTTCAATCAAACAACTTCTCTCTCTCATGCTCTCATTTTCTCGTCTTTTCATGTTCTTTTCACTCTACTCTTTCGTTCTCAATAATCATTTTCCTGTTGCAATTCAAGTACTTTTCAAGTACTTTAGCATTACAATTCTTTCAATCTTGATAATAAACAACATTGATATAATGTTCATGTTTTTGAACTGTGCTTTTGCTTTAAGCTGTAACTGTTCTGCTCTATAATGTTTGCAGTTCAGTAGTAAATGCTTCAACGTTTATCTCATCTTGCATATTTCATAGCATTTGTTCAAATTATTCTCTGATAATCGATGCAAATAACTTTTAAAATAGTCATGTCTCATTTTTAGCTGTATAAACGTTGAAAACGTCAATCTGTCTATTTTTTGAAGCTTTTTTAGTAATCTGTAACTCAGATTCATTCTCGCTGTATGCTTCTGATATTAATTTTCTTTTTTGTTGTTGTCATTTCATGCAATTAGTCATTGCTTTTTTATCTCTTTGTCTATTTGCTTTTTGATGAAGCTCATGATTGTTCTTTTTCTGATGTCGATTATTGATTTTTTTCATGTCACGTCTTTGATCAATTGATTCACTGCTTCATTTTCAATGATGTTTTTGCAACTTAATACTCACTGTATGCACATATGACATTAATTTTGTTGCAGATTAATCAGATTTTGTCATATGTTATTGAATAACTTCAAGTTGACATTGCTCTTTGCTTTTAATCTTTGCAGCGTCATTTGACTGTCTGTGTATGCTCAAATTTCGCTGTCTTCAGATGTTTCTTTGCTGCATATCGCGATTGCATCATTGATAGCTTGCAATTTTGCTTTTGTTATGATTATTTTGTTGATCACGCTTGTTGTCTTGCTGTCTTTAACAGATTCATGCGTAAATATCATTGCAATTTCGATTTCTGTTTTGAGCTCTGCTATCTTTTTTTGAGTTTGCAATGCATTGATGTACATCACTATGTTTTTCGTCTTTTTGACTATTGTTTTCAGTTCTCTATAGTATGTATTTATCATTTTACATGTTTCATCTCTTGCGAATTCAATTTGCATCTTTGTCAGATATTCAATTTTCTGATCTCATGATTTCTTGAAGTGAGAAATTTCAATTTCTTTTATTGAATTCAATGTTTTTTGCACTTTGTTCAATATTCAATATATTTGCATGAGTTTATCTTTGCATTTCTTAACTTTTGAAGATAAATTTGTCTTCATTTCGTTTCAGTTCAGATATTTCGATGCGTTCAAATCTAAATTCAATTCAATAGAGTATTAAGATGAGTATGAAATAAACATTCTTTTTCTGATAGAATGTTTTTTCAATAACTTAACTATTCAAATTGCATAGTTCTTGCACTTTTGATTTAATTGCATCTTCATCAATGAGATTTCAACTTTTATTTGCATAGCATCTATCAATGATGTTTGAAATGCATTCAGAATTTTTCGTAATGCAGCGTTTTGCAGTTTGCGAAATTTGACTAAGTCGCTTTTTTGATTATTTCATCATATTTCGACGTCATAATCGCTAATAGACATGATGTATGTCAGATATAACTGCTTTTCTGATTTGACATTTAGTTTTCACTCACTATTCATTAATTTAAACAATGAGTGTAATGTTCTTGTGACTGTTGCAATTTTCATTTGCACATGAACTTTGAAGTTAAACTTTTGATTCAGTCAGACTTTTAATCATCATATGCATATCTTTGATTTTATGATCATGTTATTGAGTAGAATAATCATTTGATTGAGTGTTGTCTTATGACTTTTAAAGTGTATCAATTCAGATTTTGAGTCATTGAATTACATCACATTGTTCTTAACTTATGTGAAAGCGATTTTTGCTGCGTTTTTCAGCATTTTCACATTCTTGTCAATATTTCTTCCCTCAATGTAAAGCGTCACGTCATCAATATAGCTGAGTGACTGTAAATTTTCGAATTTTGCGTGAATCTTTGAAAACAAGTATTGAATATAAATTAGAAATAAAATGAGCGAGATAAATGAGTTTTATGATATTTCTGTGCTTATTATCTTTGATTTCTGACGTTCATCATTAAATGCTAAATCAATAACTCAATTTTTTTGTAAGAAACATTTTACTCAATTGATTAAATTGATCAATATTTTCAATTTGATCAATATTTTGATCAGCTGTTTCAACACAACATGATCAAAGACTTCTTTGACATCTAAAAGTAAATAAATAAATGTGTTTTCTCAACTTTTCATCATTTACACATCATGTACTAAATTTAGTACTGCATTTATATTTGATCTTTACGTGCAAAACGAATAAATACATACTATAGAAAACTGAAAACAATAGTCAAAAAGACGAAAAACATAGTGATGTACATCAATGCATCGCAAACTCAAAAAAAGATAGCAGAGCTCAAAACAGAAATCAAAACTACAATGATATTCACGCACGAGTCTGTTAGATGCAGCAAAGCGACAAGCGTGATTGATGAAATAATCATAACGAAAGCGAAATTGCAAGTTATTGATGATGAAATCGCGATATGCAGCGAAGAAGCATCTGAAGACAGCGAAATTTGAGTGTACACAGACAGTTAAATGATGCTGCAAAGACTAAAAGCAAAGAGCAATGTTAACTCAAAGTTATTTAATAACATACAATAAAATCTGATTAATCTGCAACAAAATTGATGTCATATTTGCATACAGTGAGTATTGAGTTGCAAAGACATCATCAAAAACGAAGTAATGAATCAATTGATCAAAGACGTGATACAAAAAAGATCAACAATCAACATTAGAAAAAGAACAATCATGAACTTCATCAAAAAGCAAATAGACAAAGAGATAAAAGAGCAATGACTAATTACATGAAACAATAGCATCAAAAAAGAAAATCAGTATCAGAAGCACACAGCAAGAGTGAATTTAAGTTACAGATCATTAAAGAAACTTCAAAAAATAGACAGATTGATGTTTTCAACATTTATACAGCTAAAAATGAAACATGACTATTTCAAGAGTTATTTGCATCGATTATCAGAGAATAATTTGAACAAATGTTATGAAATATGCAAGATGAGACAAACGTCAAAGCACTTACTACTGAACTGCGCGTTCTACTCTTTCGTTTCTAATAGTCATTTTCTCGTTGCAATTCAAGTATTTTTCAAATACTTTAATGTTGTGATTCTTTCAATTTTGATGATGAACAGTGTCAATATAGAAAAACAGAAATCACACTTTGCATGTCTGATCTAGTGATAACAGCGATCTATTGAAGTATATGATATATCAAATCGATCAACAAGTTATAGAGCACAATCGTACGATCAAAACAAGCTCTCATTCGACTTAATAGCTTCACAGATGACTGCGTCGCAAGTTAAAAATCGAAAATCGAAAATCGAAATTTTTCGCGCTCACGCAGGTCAAAATCGGCGACGAAACGAGAGTTCATCAACGCAGAAGAAAGAATCATCAATTCAGACAGTAATTTGATTGATAAATCGAAGAGCAAACTCACATGAAAAGAACAAGTCGTCAATCGACTTTAAAACAGCACAAAAGACTGCGTACTGATGCAAAAATTGAAATCAAACTCTTTTGCACTTGAAGATCACACAGAAAACAACATTGTTTCAGAGAAGTACAGTGTTTCTTATCAAATCACTATCTGTTTTACCTTTTCTTGATGTGCAAGACAATAAGTCGAGATCAGTTGTTACTATTCTGAGCGAGATAACGCGACTACTTTGATATCTGAGATATAAAGCAATTGCGTCAAGCATTTTCTATCAAAAAGAGTAATCTAGATTCTTGCAGACTAGATTTATATCATTTTCATCTGACATAAGTTAATAATAGAAGACGATTTATTGCAGATTTCAAGATAGAAATTGAGAAATCTTTACACTAAAGTTATTGTCTATGTAAAATGCTTTGAGTAAGAAATTA
>JAABUT010002145.1_pt1 | contig 19966 bp, 20 predicted proteins | sample 5559281 | NCBI WGS metagenome assembly JAABUT01 (sample SAMN10711880, study PRJNA513359) | rock metagenome | isolation source: Antarctica rocks | place: Antarctica: Victoria Land, Ricker Hills nord | collected 2016-01-04
GCCGGGTCGGGCCGGGCATCGGGGCCCCGGGGCGGGCCGGCGCCGACGGGGCAGCCGAGCCGTTGGAGGCGGGCGCGGCGGGGCCGCCGGCAGCAGGCGCGGGAGCCGTCGGGGCGGGAGCAGCAGATGCAGCTCCAGGTCGGGCCGGGGCCGGCGTGGCCGGGGCGGCCGCAGGAGCAGTGGGGGCAGCCGGGAACGCCTCACGCAGCTTGCGGGCGACGGGCGGCTCGATGGTGGAGGACGCGGACTTGACGAACTCGCCGTTGTCCTTCAGCCAGGACAGAACGGACTTGCTCTCGAGACCGAGCTCCTTCGCGAGCTCGTGGACGCGGGCTTTGCCGGGCACTGGACTCCTTCGTTGGCCCGGGTCGCTCCCGTGGCCGCTGGGCTACTGCATGGGCGTGCTGCTCATCGGTGCTGGCTCATCGAGTGCTCATGTGCTGCGACCTGCTCTCGGGTGGGGACGGGCTTGTGCGCTGCGCTGCCTGCCAGGTGTTCGCGCACCGCAGCCACGTCGAGCGGTCCGGAGGAGCGCAGGGCCCTCGGGAACGCCCGTCGCTTGTCGGCGAGGTCGACGCAGCGCGGGTCGGGGTGCACGGACGCACCTCGCCCCGGCAGGCGTCCGGCGGGATCGGGGACCAGCTGGCCCCCGACCACGACGACGCGCAGCAGGGTGGTCTTCGCCGCCCTCGCCCGGCAGCCAACGCAGGTGCGCACCGGGCCCGGGAGACGAGCCGTGGTCGAGTCTAGCGCCTGCGGCCTCCCCGCACGCCGGGCCGCACGCCGGCTCACCCCGCCGGCTCCCCCACGGCCTCGCCGGCAGTGCTCCCCGGGTCCGCACCGGCCGGGTCCGCACCGGCGGCAGGCAGAGCGGGAGCGTCGCCGTGGATGTCGATCCGCCAGCCGGTCAGCCGCGCCGCCAGCCGGGCGTTCTGCCCCTCCTTCCCGATGGCCAGCGAGAGCTGGTAGTCAGGGACGACGACCCGGGCCGAGCGCTGGACGGCGTCGACGACGGTGACGCTGCTGACGCGGGCCGGGGACAGCGCCGAGGCGACGAAGCGGGCCGGGTCCTCCGACCAGTCGACGATGTCGATCTTCTCGCCGTGCAGCTCGGCGGTCACGTTGCGCACCCGCGCCCCGACCGGGCCGATGCAGGCGCCCTTGGCGCCGAGCCCCGGGACCGTGGACCGCACGGCGATCTTCGTACGGTGACCGGCCTCGCGGGCCAGCGCCACGATCTCGACGGACCCGTCCGCGATCTCGGGCACCTCGAGCGCGAACAGCCCGCGCACCAGGTCCGGGTGCGTCCGGCTCACCGTGACCTGCGCGCCACGCTGCCCTCGGCCGACGGCGATGACGCGGCACTTGAGCCGGGTGCCGTGCTGGTAGACCTCGCCGGGCACCTGCTCGACCGGAGGCAGCACCGCCTCCATGCCTTCCGGCCCCTGGCCGATCTTGACCATCACGTTGCGGTTCGGCGGCGCGCCGGGCCGCTGCGGCGCCTGCTGCACGATGCCGCTGACCACGTCGCCCTCGCGGCCGGCGTACTCGCCGTAGGAGATCTCGCTCTCGGCCTCGCGCAGCCGCTGCACGATGACCTGCTTGGCCGTGGCGGCCGCGATGCGGCCGAAGCCGGCCGGCGTGTCGTCCCACTCGCGGACCACCGCACCGTCCTCGCCGACCTCCTGGGCGAGCACGCTGACCTCGCCGGTCGTGCGGTCCAGCTCGACGCGGGCGTGCCCCTCGGCGCCGTCGGAGTGCCGGTAGGCGGTGAGCAGCGCGGTCTCGATGGCCTGCACGACCAGGTCGAAGGAGATCTCCTTCGCGTGCTCCAGGCCACGCAGCGCGGCCATGTCGATCTTCACAGCTCCTCCTCCGGCCGGACGCCGCCCTTGCGGTCGAACTCCACCTGCACGTGGCCCTGGGCCACGTCACCGAGCGCCAGCTCCCGGCGTACGCCGTCGACGTCCAGGACCACCCCGGCATCGGTCGACTCCAGCAGCCGGCCGGTCACCGGCGCGCCCTCCCGCAGCGTCGCGGTCACGAGGCGGCCGGTGCTGCGCCGCCAGTGCCGCGGCGCGGTCAGCGGGCGGTCGACGCCGGGCGAGCTGACCTCCAGAACGTAGGCCCCGGCGAGCAGCTGCGGCTCGCGGGCGTCGAGCTCGTCCAGGGCCTCCGAGACGGCCCGGCTCAGGACCGCCACGTCGTCCAGCGACACCCCGCCGTCCCGGTCGACGACGATCCGCACCACGCTGCGGCGGCCGGCGCGGGACACGTCGACGTCCTCGAGGTCGGCACCGGCAGCGCCGACGACGGGTCCGAGCTCCTGCTGCAGCCGCACCCGGGACGCGGTCACCGTGAACCTCCCGACTGTCTGCCCGGACTGTGCTGTTGTGGCCCACCCGTGCCGCGCGTGCTGCTGGCTGCCCAGAGCCTACGGGAGCCCGGACCCGCCCCGGCCGGGCGCTGTGGCAGGGTCGGATCGTGAGCGCGCGCCCCACCAGACGGACGGCGATCAGCGGCGTGTTGGCCGGCGTCCTGCTCGGCACCGGCTGCACCCGTTCGGCCGGTCGGGCGACATCGCAGCCGTCCGCGCCGGGCCTCGACGCGTCGCTGCGCGCGGCGGCGGTCGCACGCGAGCAGGGCCTGCTCCTGGCGTACGACGCGGCCGCGGCCGCCCACCCCGGGCTGGCCGCCCGGCTGCAGCCGCTGCGGGACGAGCACGCGGCCCACCTGGGCGCCCTCGGTGTCCCGGAGACGCCGGTCGGCCAGATGACGGGCCGCCCCGGCCTGCCGCAGCTGCGCTCGGCCGAGCGTTCGGCCGCGGCCGCGCACGCGGCCGCGGCCCTGGACGGCTCCCGGTCTCTCGCCGCCGTGCTCGCCTCGCTCGCGGCGAGCGAGGCCTCGCACGCCGGCGCCCTAGTGTGAGCGTGCCGGACCACTCGACTGACCTGCTGACGGTGCTGCTCGAGGCAGAGCACGCGGCGGTCTACGGCTACGGCGTGCTAGGGGCGCGGCTCGACGAGAGCACGCGGACGGCGGCCCGCGGCGCCTACGACGCCCACCGGGCCCGGCGGGACGCGCTCGCCGCGGCCCTGCGGGCCCGTGGTGTCGTCCCGCCGACGACGCGGCCGGCGTACGACGTGGCCGTCTCCGGCCGGCCGCAGGCGCTGGCGCTGGCCGTCCGGCTGGAGGAGGGCCTGGCGGTGCGCTGGCGCGACCTGGTCGGCGGCACCGACGACCGCGAGCTGCGCCGGCTGGCGGTGAGCGCGCTGCAGGAGGCGGCGGTGCGGGCGGCGGCCTGGCGGCAGCTGGCCGGGCGGCGCCCGACCACTGTCGCCCTGCCCGGCACCGTCTGAGCCCGCTCGGCGGGAACGGTCAGGCGGCCCAGCGGTCGAGGAGCGGGACGAGCTCGCTGAGCGAGCCGAGCACGGCGTCCGGGCGCACGTCGTACGCCGGCACGGGGCGGCCGGCCAACAGCACGGTCCGCAGGCCGGCCCGTTGCGCGCCCCACACGTCGTCGCGCGGCCGGTCGCCGACGAACACGGCACGCTCGGCCGGGACACCCACCGCTTCCAGCAGGGCGCAGAACGCCTGCGGATGCGGCTTCATGTGCGTCATCTCGCTGGTGTAGAGCCGCACGTCGAGCAGCCCGGCCAGCCCGTCGCGCTCGAGCCAACGCTCGTGCAGGGGGCGCGGCCAGTGCGTGTTGGACAGCAGGCCGGTGCGCAGGCCGCGCCCACGCAGCGCGGCCAGCACCTCGACGGCGAGCGGGTCGTGCTCGACGGTCGGGGCCCAGGCGCCGTGGTAGGCCTGCTGGGCCGCCTCACGCACGTCGAGCCCGGTCTCGGCGGCGACCGAGCGCAGCAGCTCGGCCGTGGTGCCGCTGCGGTCGCCGTCGCGCACGCGCACCTGCCACCAGTGGTCCTCGGCCGCGAGCAGCGCCGCCGCGACCGGCTCCGGGTCGTCAGCCGCGAGCACCCGGGCCGCGGCGCGCCAGGTCGCGAGCAGGTCGACCTCGACCGGCACGGACAGCGTCCCGCCCCAGTCGAACAGGACGGCCTCGAGGCTCATCCGCGCGCGTCGGCGAGCACTGCCTCCACCGCGTCCGCGACCGGCACAGGGCGTGAGGTGCCGGCCCGCCGGTCACGCAGCTCGACCTGCCCGTCGGCCAGCGCCCTGCCGACGACCAGCACGCTCGGGAGCCCCAGCAGCTCGGCGTCCTTGAAGGCCACTCCCGGCGACCCGCCGCGGTCGTCGAGCAGCACCTGCAGGCCGCGCTGCTCGAGCTCGAGGGCGATCCGCTCGGCCACCTCGCCCTGCTCGCCCTTGCCGGCGACGACGACGTGCACGTCGGCCGGCGCCACCGACCGGGGCCAGCGCAGCCCCTTGTCGTCGTACGACTGCTCCGCGATGGCTCCGACGGCGCGGGAGATGCCGATGCCGTAGCACCCCATCGTCACGCGCACCGACTTGCCGTCGCGGCCGAGCACGTCCAGCCCGAACGTGTCGGTGAACTTGCGCCCCAGCTGGAAGACGTGGCCGATCTCGATGCCGCGCCCGATCTCGAGCGGGGCGCCGCAGCGGGGGCACCGGTCTCCGTCGCGGACCTGCGCGGCGGGGACGGTCCCGTCCGGCTCGAAGTCGCGGCCCATCACGACGTTGACGGCGTGCCGGCCCGGCTCGTTGGCACCGGTCACCCACGCCGAGCCGGTCGTGACGCGCGGGTCGACCAGGTAGCGGATCTTCAGGTCCCGCAGGACCTGGGGTCCGATGTAGCCGCGCACCAGCCCGGGGTGCTGCGCGAAGTCGGCGCCCTCGAAGGGCTCCACCTCGTCGGGGAAAACGTTGGCCTCCAACGACTTCAGGTCCACGTCGCGGTCCCCGGGGACGCCGACGACAAGCGGCCGGCGCTCGCCGGAGGGCGAGCGGAGCATGAGCACGACGTTCTTCAGGGTGCGCTCCGGCCCGACGTCGTAGCCCCGGCCGCGCAGGTCCGCCACCAGCGTGTCAATCGTCGGGGTCTCCGGTGTGTCGAGCACCTCGAGCGCCGGCGCGTCCGCCGGGTCGGTGGGCTCGGGGGCGCGCACCTGGGCGGCCTCGACGTTGGCGGCGTAGTCGCAGCGGGTGCAGGAGACGAACGTGTCCTCCCCCGTGGCGGTCACCGCCAGGAACTCCTCGCTAGCGCTGCCGCCCATCGCTCCGCTCACCGCGCTGACGACCCGGTACTCCAGGCCGAGCCGCTCGAAGATGCGCACGTAGGCCGCTCGGTGCGCCACGTAGGAGCGCTGCAGGCCGGCGTCGTCGAGGTCGAAGGAGTAGGAGTCCTTCATCAGGAACTCCCGTCCGCGCAGGATGCCGGCGCGGGGCCGGGCCTCGTCGCGGTACTTGGTCTGGATCTGGTACAGCGTGACCGGCAGGTCCTTGTACGACGAGTACTCGCCCTTCACCAGAAGCGTGACCAGCTCCTCGTGGGTCGGACCGAGCAGGTAGTCGGCGCCCTTGCGGTCCCGCAGCCGGAACAGCCCCTCGCCGTACTCCGTCCACCGCCCGCTCGCCTCGTAGGGCTCGCGCGGGATGAGTGCGGGCAGGAGCACCTCCTGGCCACCGATCCGGTCCATCTCCTCGCGCACGACGCGGCTGACCCGCTCGAGCATGCGCACCCCCAGCGGCAGCCAGGAGTAGATGCCGGGAGCGACCCGCCGCACGTAGCCGGCCCGCACCAGCAGGCGGTGGCTCGGCACCTCAGCGTCCGCCGGGTCCTCACGCAGGGTGCGCAGGAACAGGGTGGACATGCGGAGCACGAGGCTCTCCTCCGGACCGGCGACAGGTGCGCCGAGCCTATCGGCGGTCGTCCACCTGCTTCGCGCTCTGCGCGGCAACCGGGGTCGGGTCGGGCCGTGAAAGCCTGTGCCGGTGGACCCCCGACTGCGTGCGCTGTGCGACCTGGAGGTGGCCGGCTCGCGCGAGTCGGCGGGACGGCACGAGTACGACGGCGTGCTGCAGGACCTGTCGCCCGCCGGGGTGCGCGGGGGGCTGGCGGCCCTCGGCGGTCCGATGGTCGAGGACGGGTACGACGAGCGGCTGCTGCAGGCCTTCGAGAAGCGGGCCCGCACGGCGTACGGCGACCTGGCCCTGTACCGGAGCAACCCGCTGCCCCATCTGGGCAATCTCGACCTCGCCTGCTACGACAGGGACTACGCGCCGCAGGGCGAGCGCGACGAGGCCCGCCGCCGGCACCTCGCGGGGTGGCCCGAGGCGGTCGACGCGGCCGTGGAGGCGTTGGACCGGGTGCCGGCGGACGTCGCCCGCGGCACCCTGTCGGCCGTGCGCGGCCTGGCGGTGGGCGTGCAGCACGAGGCAGCGCTGGCCGCCCACGCGCGCCTCGTCGCGCACTGCACCGCGATGGCCGAGCACGGCGACCCCGATCCCGCGCTCGGGGGGCCGGCGCTGACGGCGCTGATGTCCTCCGGCGAGGCGCTCGAGGTCGATCTGGGCCGGCTGGCAGAGCGAGCCGACGCCGAGCGTGACCGGCTCCGGGCGATGCTCGCCGACGCGTGCGAGCGCATCGCGCCGGGCCGGCCGGTCGAGCAGGTGCTGAGCGAGCTCGAGCGCGATCACCCGAGCGCCGCCGGGGTGCTCGACGAGGCGAGGGCGCTGACCGCCGAGGTCATCGCGTGGACGGCCGCGCACGGCCTGGTGCCGTACGACGACGGCGAGTGCCTGGTCGGGCCGGCGCCGCCGTCGCGCTCCTGGGCGATGGCGATGCTGTCCTGGGCGGCCCCCGGCGAGCCGGAGGGGCCGTCCTGGTATCACGTCACGCCGCCCGACCCGTCCTGGCCCGCGGAGGAGCAGGAGCAGTGGCTGTCGGTCTTCAGCCGGGCCGCGCTGCCCGCGGTCTGCCTGCACGAGGTGGCGCCGGGCCACTTCTCGCACGGCCGGGCGCTGCGCCGGGTCGCCGGCGAGGCGCGGCGCACCCTGATGAGCGACGCCTTCGCCGAGGGATGGGCGCACTACGGCGAGGAGCTGGCGCTGGAGGAGGGCTTCCGCGACGGCGACCCGCTCGTGCAGGCCGGCGTCGCCGTGGAGGCGCTGGTGCGGGTGACCCGGCTGCGCTGCGCGCTCGGGGTGCACACCGGCGCCATGACGGTCGAGCAGGGCGCCCGGGAGTTCACCCGCGACGCCGGCCTGCGCGGGCCGGCGGCGCTGTCGGAGGCGCGGCGGGCGACGTACGACCCGACCTACGGCCGCTACACCTGGGGCAAGCTGGAGGTGCTGGCGCTGCGGGAGCGGGCCCGGCAGCGGCCCGGCTTCGAGCTGAACGGCTTCCACGCCGACCTGCTGGCCCTCGGCTCGCCGCCGCTGGGGCTGATGGAGGCGGCGCTCGGGTGAGTCCCTCCCCGTGACCTACGACGAGCTGGTCGAGACGTCGCTGGCGATGCCCGGCTCCTGGCCGGACCAGCCGTGGGGCGACCACGTGGTCGCGAAGGTCGGCACCGCACCGGGCAAGGTGTTCGCGTTCCCGGGTCCGGGCGCGCCGGCGACCGTCTCGCTCAAGCTGGCGCCCGAGGACAGCGTGGAGCTGCGGGCGGCCTACCCGCAGGCGGTCGGCGACGCGCCGCACCTGTCCAAGCGGCACTGGGTGCGGATCATCCTGGACGGCGCCGTCCCCGACGACGAGGTCCGCGAGCTGCTGTGGACCTCGCACGCCCTGGTCGTCGCCGGCCTGCCGAAGGCCCAGCGCCCGTCCTGACCCGCCGGGCCGTCCGGCAGCGGCGCGGTCAGACCCGCTCCGGATACAGCGAGTACGTCGGGAAGTTGCCGAAGACCTGGCCCTCGCCCTCGGTGACCGCCTGCACGAGCAGGTCGCCGCCGACGAAGGCGCCCTTCCAGGAGGCGCCCTTGCCGCCGAAGACCTCCTCGCGGTCACCGCGGCTGCGCGGTTTGTTGATCCCGACCTTGAAGGCCTGCAGCTCGTCGGCGATGCGGGCACCGAAGTCGGCGTCGTCGGTCGCGACCGAGGCGACGAGCGAGCCGTTGCTGGCGTTCATGGCGGCGAGCAGCTCGGCCTCGGAGTCGACGAGCACGATCGAGTCCAGCGGGCCGAACGGCTCCGCGTGGCGCAGGGCCCATGACGGCGGCGGCTCCAGCACGCAGGCGGGAGCGACGTACGCGCTGGTGTCCTGCCCGTCGAGGAACTGCCCGTCGGACAGGGCGCGGTGGGCGAGCGGGATCCCACCACCGGCCACCGCCTCGGCGTAGCGCTCGCGCAGCTCGTCGGCCTTGCTGGCGTGGATGACAGGGCCGAAGTCGAGCTCGGGCAGCGGCTCGCCGGGGCCGGACACCGCCAGCGGATGCCCCCAGCGCAGGCTGGCGACGACAGGCAGGTAGGTCTGCAGGAACTCGGGGAACAGCTGGCGCTGCACGACGTATCGCGGGTAGGCGGTGCAGCGCTGCTTGGCGTACTCGAAGCCCTTCTTGAGGTGTCCGGCGAGCTGCTCCCACTGGGAGAAGTCCCAGACGCCCCAGGCGTTGAGCCCCTCCTGCTCGAGCAGGTGCCGCTTGCCGGTGTCGGCGAGCGTGGTGGCGGCCTTGCGCCCGTTGGCCCGGCCGCCGACGAACGCCAGCGCACCGATCTCCGGAGCGCTGATCAGCGCGGCGCCGAGCTCGGCGCCGACACCTGACAGCAGCGTCACCGGCAGCCCGGCCCGGCGCATCGACGCGTGCGCGAGGGTCAGGGTGTGGAAGCCGCCCTGGCTCGGGGTCTTGGCGACGACGGCGTTGCCTGCGAGCAGCTGCACCAGCTCGGCGTGGACCTGCACCGACATCGGGTAGTTCCAGGACGCGATGTTGCTCACCGGGCCGGGCAGCGGCGTGCGTCCGGCCAGCTGACGCTCGATCTCGCCGAGGTACCAGTCGATCCCGTCCAGTGCGCGGTCCACGTCGGCGCAGGCCAGCCGCCAGGGCTTGCCGATCTCCCAGACCAGCAGCAGCGCGAGCGTGTCGCGCTGCTCGCGCATGTCGGCGACCGCCGCCGCGACCCTGCTGCGACGCTCGTCGAGGTCGACGTCGCCCCAGCGCTTGTGCTCGCCGGCCGCGTGCGCCACGGCAGCCACCGCGTCGTCGTGGCCGACCCGCGGCGGCCCCTGCAGCGTCGAGCCGTCGACCGGGCTGACGTGCTCGCCGGGCGAGCCGACCGCCTTCCACTCCCCGCCGACGAGGTTGCGGATCCGGTCGGCGTCGAACGCCTCCGGGGCGGCTGCGCGGGCGCGGGCGTAGACGTCCGGCCAGGCGGTCCCCGGCTTGAGCTGCAGCGACATGCGGGCCTCCGTTTCGCGGGTCGTGCCCTCCCGCTCCTGACCGGAGTGCATCACACCAGGGGGTTGGGGTGGCCGCCGTCATCGCGTGGCAGCGGCCCGGCTAGCCTGCGGCGCCGTGACCGGCAGCCCGCGTGTACCCATGGGGGACGAGACCGCCCGGCTGTGGCGCAGCACGGACGGCGTCGGGTTCCTGCGGGCCTGGACGACCGGTGAGGTGCCCCAGGGCAAGCACGTCGAGCACACGGGCAACGTGCTGGTCGAGGTCCCCGGGCCGGGCCGGGTGGTGATGGCCTGGACCCCGGGCCAGCCGCTGGTCAACCTCTCCGGCGCCGTGCACGGCGGCTACCTGGCGCTGGTGTGCGACGAGGCGGCCGGGCTGGCGGTGGCCAGCCTCGGGGAGCGCTGGGTCCCAAGCCTCACACTGGACCTGGACGTGACCTTCCTGCGGCCGGGCGTCATCGGGCGGGAGCACCGGGTGGAGGGCGAGGTGCTGCACGCCGGCCGGAGCCGCGTGGTGTCTGAGGCCAGGGTGACCGGCCCGGACGGGCGGCTGGCGGCGACGGCCCGCGGCTCGTTCCTGCCCAACACCCGCTTCGTGGAGCGGTTCCTCACGGCGGGCGAGGGCTAGAACAGCACGCTGGCGAAGGTGCCGACCTGGGTGAACCCGACCCGCTCGTAGCAGCGCCGGGCCGCGGTGTTGAAGTCGTTCACGTACAGGCTCACCACGGGCGCGATGGACTCCTGCGCCTGCAGGACGACCGCCGCCGTCCCGCTCGTGCCCAGCCCGGTGCCGCGCAGCGGCGGGTGCACCCAGACCCCCTGCACCTGGCAGACGTCCGCGGTCGCCGCGCCGACCTCCGCTTTGAACAGCACCTGCCCGTCCTCGATGCAGGCCCAGGCCCTCCGCTGGGCGATCAGTTCCTCGACCCGGGTGCGGTAGAGCATGCCTCCGTCGCCGAGCAGCGGCGAGACGCCGACCTCCTCGGTGAACATGGCCACGCACGCGGGGAGCAGCACGTCCAGCTCGTCCGGCCGGACCAGGCGCACCCTGGGGTCGGGCGGCACCGTCGGCCGTCGGTCCACCGCCAGCAGGGGCTGGATCCGGCGTACCTCTCGGGCTGGGCCCCACGTCGGCTCGAGGACCTGCCACAGCGCCTCCACCGCGTCCGCCGGCCCGACGACGGAGGAGCAGCGCCGGCCGTGCCGGCGGGCCCGCTCGGCGAACAGCCGCGCCGCCTCGGGTGTCGCCTGCACCGGCACCAGGTTGGCCCCGGCGTAGCACATCGCCTCCAGCCGGCCCCGGTCCCCTACACCCCAGACCTCGGCACCGAGCCGCCAGCCGTCCACACCGGCGACCGCCACCCGGCCGGCCACGAAGACGTCGGCCACCGGGTCGCGGCGCAGCAGTGCCCGGACCTCGTCCAGGTCGCGCTCGTCGAGGACGCGCACCCCCGACGTCTTCAGCACCTTGCGGAGCCTAGAGCCGCATCAGCTGACACCCACCGCGGGCGCACCCGTCGGTCCGTCGTACTGCTCGGCGAGGCGCATGGCCTCCTCCAGCAGCGTCTCGACGATCTGGGACTCGGGCACCGTCTTGATGACCTCGCCCTTGACGAAGATCTGGCCCTTGCCGTTGCCGGAGGCGACCCCGAGGTCGGCCTCGCGGGCCTCCCCCGGGCCGTTGACCACGCAGCCCATCACCGCCACCCGCAGCGGGACGGTCAGCCCCTCCAGCCCTGCCGTGACCTGCTCGGCGAGGCTGTAGACGTCGACCTGCGCACGGCCGCAGGACGGGCACGACACGATCTCCAGGCCGCGCTGCTTGAGGTTCAGCGACTCCAGGATCGCCAGGCCGACCTTGACCTCCTCGACCGGCGGCGCCGACAGCGAGACGCGGATCGTGTCGCCGATGCCCTCGGCGAGCAGCGCGCCGAACGCCACGGCACTCTTGATCGTGCCCTGGAACGCGGGTCCAGCCTCCGTGACGCCGAGATGCAGCGGGTAGTCGCACTGCTGCGACAGCTGCCGGTAGGCCTCGACCATCACGACGGGGTCGTTGTGCTTGACCGAGATCTTGATGTCGCGGAAGTCGTGCTCCTCGAACAGCGAGCACTCCCACAGCGCCGACTCCACCAGCGCCTCGGGCGTGGCCTTGCCGTACTTGGCCATGATCCGCTTGTCGAGGCTGCCGGCGTTGACGCCGATGCGGATCGGTGTGCCGGTGGCCTTCGCGGCCTTGGCCACCTCGGCGACCTTGCCGTCGAACTCCCGGATGTTGCCGGGGTTGACCCGCACCGCCGCGCAGCCGGCGTCCAGCGCCGCGAAGATGTACTTGGACTGGAAGTGGATGTCGGCGATGACCGGGATCTGGCTCTGCTTGACGATGCGGGGAAGCGCCTCCGCGTCGACCGGGTCCGGCACTGCCACCCGGACGATCTGGCACCCCGTGGCGGTCAGCGCGGCGATCTGCTGCAGCGTGCCGTTGACGTCGGCGGTGACCGTCGTGGTCATCGACTGGACGCTGACCGGGGCGCCGCCGCCGACGAGCACACCGCCGACGTCGAGCTGTCGGGTCGGCCGCCGGTCGGCGAGGCGGTGCGGGGGGAGCTCGGGCATGCCAAGGCTGATCGCGGTGCTCACACGTCTCCTTCGCTGGACGACATGGTCAGGTGAGCCTGATGGGGTTGACGATGTCCGCGCCCGCGATGAACAGGGTGAGGAAGGCGAAGGCGAGGGCGACTGCGTAGGTCAGCGGCAGCAGCTTGTTGTAGTCGACCCGTTGCAGCGGTCCGGCATATCCGCGGGCCCGCCGAATCCGGTCCCGGACGCTCTCGAACCAGACCACCGCGATGTGGCCGCCGTCGAGCGGGAGCAGCGGCAGCAGGTTGAACACCCCGACGAACAGGTTCAGCCCGGCGATCACGCTCAGGAAGGTGAAGATCTTGACGCCGACGGTCTCGTCGCTGTTGACGACCTCACCGGAGATCCGGCCGACCCCGACCACGCCGACGAAGCCGGCCGGGTCGCGGTCCTTGCTGTAGAGCCGGGTGATGCTGCCGAGCTTGTCGGTCACGACCGTGCCGATGCCCTTCACGTTCAGCCACAGCAGGTCGCCGCTCTGCCGCAGGCCCTCGACCGGGCCGACGTGCTGGGTGACGATGCGCCGCTGCACCGACACCCCGATCGTGCCGGCCGGCGCACGGTCCTTCCCGTCGGCGGACAGCCGCAGGACAGGGGCGGGTACGACGGTGAGCTGACGGCTCGCGCCGTCACGCCGCACCGTGAGCGTCACCGGCCGGTTGGCGTTGCCGCGAAGCGCGGCGGTGAGGTCGTCGCCGCTGCGGACCGGTCGCCCGTCGGCAGAGACGACGACGTCGCCCCGCCGTACGCCGGCCGCGATGGCGGGGGCCGGCCGGCTGCCGGCGGCGGCACAGCCCGTCGGCGCTGCGGCGGCTGCGCCGGGAGCAGGGTCGTCGGCCACGCACTGCGCCACCGAGGCGAGCCGCGGCGAGGTCTCGCTGATGGCACCGATCGCGAGCACCGCGAGCAGCGTGATGAGCACGGCGAGCACGAAGTGCACGGTGGACCCGGCGGCGAGCACGACGGTGCGCTGGCGCCACGGGTGCTTGTAGAACACCCTGTCCTCGTCGCCGGGCTCGACCTCCTCCAGGGGGGTCATGCCGACGATCTTCACGTAGCCGCCGGCGGGGATGGCCTTCACGCCGTACTCGGTCTCACCGCGCTGCCGCGAGAACAGCGTCGGTCCGAAGCCGACGAAGAACTTGGTGGCCTTCATGCCGTAGCGGCGCGCGGTCAGGAAGTGGCCGGCCTCGTGCAGCATCACCGACAGGAGCAGCGCGACGACGAACGCCACGACTCCGAGCAGCGTCAGCACGGGACCTCCTGGACCAGCCGGTGCGCGCGGGAGCGCGCGTCCTCCTCCGACTGCAACACCTCGGCAAGGTCGGGACGTTCCCTGAACGGGTGCTCCTGGACGACCCGGGCGACCGTGTCCACGATCGCGGGGAAGCGCAGGCGCCCGGCCAGGAACGCCGCCACGCACACCTCGTTGGCCGCGTTGAGCGTCGCCGGCGCCGTTCCGCCCCGCCGGCCGGCCGCCCGGGCCAGCTCCACGGCGGGGAAGGCGGCGTCGTCCAGCGGCTCGAACTCCCAGGTGGCGGCGGTGCTCCAGTCGACGCCGGCTGCCGCGCCCGGCAGCCGGTCCGGCCAGAGCAGGCCGAGGGCGATGGGCAGGCGCATGTCGGGCGGGCTCACCTGGGCCAGCGTCGAGCCGTCGACGAACTCCACCATCGAGTGCACCACGGACTGCGGGTGCACGACGACCGCGATGTCGTCGTACGACGTCCCGAACAGCAGGTGGGCCTCCAGCACCTCCAGGCCCTTGTTGACCAGGGTCGCGGAGTTGACGGTGACGACCGGCCCCATGTCCCAGGTCGGGTGGGCCAGCGCCTGCTCGGGTGTGACGTCGGCGAGGTCGGTGCGGCCGCGGAAGGGGCCGCCGCTGGCGGTCAGGACCAGCCGCCGGACCTCGTCGGCGCGGCCGCCGCGCAGGCACTGGGCCAGCGCGGAGTGCTCGGAGTCGACCGGCACGAGCTGGTCGCGGTAGGGAGTGACGAGCGGGCCGCCGGCGACGAGCGACTCCTTGTTGGCCAGTGCCAGCGTCCGGCCGGCCTGCAGCGCGGCCAGCGTCGGGGCGAGCCCGACCGAGCCGGTCATGCCGTTGAGCACGACGTCGCACGGCCACGCGGCGAGCTCGGTCGCCGCGTCGGGCCCGGCCAGGACCTTGGGCAGCGCGAACTCCCCTCGGTTGTAGCCGCGGCGCTGCGCCTCGGCGTAGAACGCCAGCTGCAGGTCCTGCGCGGCGGTCGCCCTGGCCACCGCGACGACCTCGACCCCGAGGTCGAGCGCCTGTGCGGCGAGCAGCTCGACCCGCTCCCCGCCCGCGCCCAGTCCGACGACCCGGAGCCGGTCCGGGCTCCGGCGTACGACGTCGACCGCCTGGGTGCCGATCGAACCGGTCGCGCCGAGCAGCACGACCTCGCGTGGACTCACCGGGCCAGTCTCCCAGACGGGCCGCCCGGCAGCCGGGGGACGTCGGGCGGTAGACATCGAGCCTGCGGCCGCTTCCGGCGGTCCGAACCGAGGAGCTCCCGTGCTGGTCGTACTCGCCACCGTCACCGGCAAGCCCGAGCGGCAGGCCGACATCGTCGCCGCCCTGGGCAAGGCCGCGAAGGCCAGCCGCGGCGACGCCGGCTGCCGGTCCTACGCGTTCTACGTCGACGTCGAGGACGACAACCGCTTCACCTCGGTGGAGACGTGGGACGACCAGGCCGCGCTCGACGCGCACTTCGGGCAGCCGCACACCGTCGAGCTGCTGCAGGCAGCCGGTGAGCTGGTCGCCGCCCCGCCCGTCATCACGGTGCACGAGGTGGCCGAGACGCGCACGATGTAGCCGCGCAGGACGTCGGCTCAGTCCAGGGCGGCGAGCTGTCCGCAGGCGCCGGCGATCTCCCTGCCCCGGGTGTCGCGCACCGTGGTGGCGATGCCGGCGGCGCGCAGCCGGCGCAGGAACTCGCGCTCGACCGGCTTGGGGCTGGCGTCCCACTCCGAGCCCGGAGTCGGGTTGAGCGGGATGAGGTTGACGTGCACCAGCTTGCCCTTCAGGCGCCTGGCCAGCAGGTCGGCCCGCTCGGGCTGGTCGTTGACGTCGCGGATGAGCGCGTACTCGATCGACAGCCGGCGTCCGGTCGCCCGGGTGTAGCCGAACGCTGCGGCGAGCACCTCGCTCACCGGCCAGCGGGTGTTGACCGGCACGAGGGTGTCCCGCAGCTCGTCGTCCGGTGCGTGCAGGGACAGGGCGAGGGTGACCTGCAGGCCTTGTTCGGTGAGCCGGCGGAGGGCCGGGACGAGACCGACGGTGGACACCACGACGTTGCGCTGGCCGATGCCCAGGCCGTCCGGCGCCGGGTCGGTGAGCCGCCGCACGGCCGCCAGGACGCGCGCGTAGTTGGCGAGCGGCTCGCCCATGCCCATGAACACCACGTTGCTGACCCGGCCGGGGCCGCCCGGCACCCGGCCGCGGTGCAGCGCCCGGTCGGCGGCGACGACCTGCTCGACGATCTCGGCGGTGGACAGGTTGCGGGTCAGGCCCGCCTGGCCGGTCGCGCAGAACGGGCAGGCCATCCCGCAGCCGGCCTGGCTGCTCACGCACACCGTCGCGCGGTCCGGGTAGCGCATCAGCACCGACTCGACCAGCGTCCCGTCGTGACCGCGCCAGAGGGTCTTGCGCGTCGTACCGCCGTCGCAGTCGACCTCGCGCACCGGCATCAGCAGGGGCGGCAGCAGGGCCGCCAGCAGTGCGTCGCGGCTGGCGGCGGGCAGGTCGGTCATCTCGGCCGGCTCACGCAGGCCGAAGTAGTGCCGGCTGAGCTGGTCGGCCCGGAACCCCTTCTCCCCCAGCGCGAGGACCGCGCTCCTTCGCCCGGCGGCGTCGAGGTCGGCGAGGTGGGTCGGCGGAAGCGCGCGCCGCGGTGCGGCGAACACGAGCGGCAGGGCGGTGGTCACGGCGTGCTCGACGCTACCCGGCCCCCCATTTCCGCAACGATCTTCGCCTCTGGACCGGATCCGCGTGATCGCCACGCGGGGCCGTGCGCCCCAAGGCGAAGATCGTTCACCAGCGACGGGCTGCGGCGGCGGGCTCAGGGCAGCGGGACGAAGGCGCTCAGCAGCAAGAAGGCGACCGGCGCGGTCGGCAGCAGCGAGTCGAGCCGGTCCATAAGGCCGCCGTGGCCGGGCAGCAGGCTGCCCATGTCCTTGATGCCGATGTCGCGCTTGACCATCGACTCGCCGAGGTCGCCGAGCGTGGCGCTGCCCACCACCGCCAGCCCGTAGAGGACGCCGAGCAGGGGGGAGGCGTGCAGCAGCGTCGCGAAGAACACCGCGCCGGCCAGCGCGCAGGCCAGGAGCGAGCCGGCGAAGCCCTCCCAGGACTTCTTCGGCGACACCGAGGGCGCCATCGGGTGCCGGCCGAACAGCACCCCCGCCGCGTAGCCGCCGACGTCGCTGCAGACGACGGTGGCGATGAAGGCGGTGACCCGCCGCGGCCCGTCCGGGGGCACTGTCAGCAGCGCCGCGAAGCTGATGAGGAACGGCACGTAGGCAGCGGTGAACGCGCTCGCCGCGACATCGCGCAGGTAGCCCGCGTGCCGGTCCGCCGCCCGCCACGCCAGCGCCGCGACCACGGTGAGCGCCAGGCCGAGCAGCAGCGCGTCGGAGCCGAACCGGTAGGCCAGCACCACCATGGCGGCACCGCCGACGAGCACCGGCACCAGCGCTGGGCGCGCGCCGAGCGCTCGCAGGGCCTTGACGACCTCCAGCGTTCCCACCCAGGCCGCCACCAGCACGACGCCCACGAAGACCCAGCGGTACGGCGAGAAGAGCGGCACGGTGATGAGAAACCCGAGGCCGAGGCCGACGCCGATCGCCACCGGGAGGTTGCGGCCGGCGCGGCCGGCCCGGGCCGGCAGGGGTGCGGAGGTCTCGACGGCGGCCACCATCAGACCTCGAGCAGCTCGGCTTCCTTGTGCTTGAGCAGCTCGTCGACGGCGGCGACGTACTGCCCGGTCGTCTTCTCCAGCTCCTTCTCGGCGCGGGTCACCTCGTCCTCGCCGGTCTCGCCGTCCTTGACGAGCCGGTCGAGCTCCTCCTTGGCCTTGCGGCGGATGTTGCGGATCGAGATCCGCGCGTCCTCGGACTTGCTGCGCGCCACCTTGATCAGGTCCTTGCGCCGCTCCTCGGTGAGCTGCGGGAACACGATCCGGATGATGCTGCCGTCGTTGGTCGGGTTGACGCCGAGGTCGCTGTTGCGGATCGCCGTCTCGATGGCGCCCAGCGAGCTCTTGTCGTAGGGCTGCACGACGGCCATCCGCGGCTCGGGCACCGACAGCGAGGCGAGCTGGTTGACGGGGGTCACCGCGCCGTAGTAGTCCACGACGATCTTGCTGAACATCTGCGGCGTGGCCCGTCCGGTGCGGATCGAGCCGAAGTCGTCCTTGGCCACCGTGACGGCCTTGTCCATCTTCTCCTCGCAGTCGAGGAGGGTGTCGTCGATCACGTCAGTCCTTCCGCGCTCACCCGGGTGCCGATCTTGTCCCCGCGTACAGCGCGGGCGATGCCGCCCTCGGCGAAGATGTCGAACACCACGATCGGCAGGTCGTTGTCCATGCACAGGCTGATGGCTGTCGCGTCGGCGACCTTGAGCCGGCGCTCGAGCACCTCGGCGTAGGACAGCGCGTCGAACTTCACCGCCGCCGGGTTCTTGCGCGGGTCGTCGTCGTAGACGCCGTCGACCTGCTTGGCCATGAGCACGCAGCTCGCGCCGACCTCGAGCGCCCGCTGCGCGGCACATGTGTCGGTGGAGAAGAACGGCGCGCCGAGCCCCGCGCCGAAGATGACGACGCGACCCTTCTCCAGGTGGCGGATGGCGCGACGCGGCACGTAGGGCTCGGCGACCTGCCCCATCGCGATGGCGGTCTGGACCCTGGTGTCGATGCCCTCTTTCTCCAGGAAGTCCTGCAGCGCAAGGCAGTTGATGACCGTCCCGAGCATGCCCATGTAGTCAGCTCGTGGCCGGTCCATGCCCTGCTCGGTGAGCTCGGCGCCCCGGAAGTAGTTGCCGCCGCCGACCACCACGCAGATCTGCGCCCCGGTGCGGACGACCGCGCCGATCTGCCGCGCGAGCGCCTTGACCGTCGCCGGGTCCACTCCCATGTCGCCCCCGCCGGCGAACGCCTCACCGGACAGCTTCAGCACCACCCTGGGGTACGACGCGGAGGCCGCCTCCTCGATCGCGGTCATCGGGTGGCGGCCTCCTCGGCGTACGTCCTGGTAGGTGTGCGAACCCTAGTGCTAGGCCTGTCCCACCTTGAAGCGGGCGAAGCCGAGCACGCGCACGCCGGCCTCCTCCAGGACCTTGCCGACGGCCTTCTTGTTGTCCTTGGCGAAGGGCTGCTCGACCAGGACGTTGTCCTTGAAGAACCCGTTGACACGGCCCTCCACGATGCGGGACAGCGCCGCCTCCGGCTTGCCCTCCTCCCGGGCCGTCGCCTCGGCGATCTCGCGCTCCTTGGCGACGACGTCGTCGGGGACCTCCTCGCGCGTGACGTACTTCGGGGAGAAGGCGGCGATGTGCTGCGCAACGTCCTTGGCGACGCCCGCGCCCTCGCCGGACAGCTCGACCAGCACGCCGATCTGCGGCGGCAGGTCCGGGTTGGTCCTGTGCAGGTAGCTGCCGACGTGCTCGCCGGTGAAGCTGGCGACCCGGCGCACCTCCACCTTCTCGCCGAGGGCGGCGCCGGCGTCGGTGAGGACCTCCGACACCGGCCGGCCGTCGATCTGCGCCTCGAGCAGCGAGGGCACGTCGGTGCGGCCGGCGGCAGCCCCGAGCACCTGCTGGGCGACCTGCTGGAAGCGCTCGCCCTTGGCGACGAAGTCGGTCTCGCAGTCGAGCTCCAGCAACGTCCCGCTGGTCGACCCGTCGAGCCGTACGGCGACCAGGCCGTTGCTGGCGGCCCGGCCCTCGCGCTTGGCAACGCCCTTGAGGCCCTTGATGCGCAGGGTCTCGACGGCCTTGTCGTAGTCGCCGTCCGCCTCGACGAGCGCCTTCTTGCAGTCGCTCATGCCGGCGCCGGTGCTCTCGCGGAGCCGCTTGATGTCCGCGGTGCTGATGGAAGCCATGTCTGCTCTCGGTTGGTCTTCTCTGTGTGGGTGCGGGGTGTGGGCTACTGCTGCGCCGGCCCCGCGGGCGCGTCGGTGGGGGCCAGCTCGCTGGGGGCCGGCTCGGTGGGGGCCGGCTCAGCCGAGGCCGGCTCGGTTGGGGGCGCCTCGGTGGCCGGGACCGCGTCCGTCGCCGGCGCGTCCGCCGCACCGGCCGACTCGACCGCGCCCGTGTCAACCCCGGCGGCGGAGGCGGCGGAGCCGGTGAGCAGCTCCTTCTCCCACTCGGGGAGCGGCTCGTCGCCGCCGAGCTGGCCGTCGCGGGACGGCTTGTCCTCGCCGTCGCCCTGCCCGCTCGAGCCGGCGCGGGCCATCAGCCCCTCGGCGACGGCGTCGGCGATCACGCGGGTGAGGACCGCGATGGAGCGGATCGCGTCGTCGTTGCCAGGGATCTTGTAGTCGACGATGTCGGGGTCGCAGTTGGTGTCCAGGATCGCGACAACCGGGATGTTGAGCTTGCGCGCCTCGTTGACCGCGAGGTGCTCCTTGTTGGTGTCGACGATCCAGACGGCGCTGGGCGTGCGGGTCATCTCGCGGATGCCGCCCAGGGTGCGCTCGAGCTTCTTGCGCTCGCGGTCCAGGACCAGCGCCTCCTTCTTCGTCAGCACCGTCTGGCCGCCGGTCTGCTCGATGAGCTCGAGCTCCTTGAGCCGCTGCAGCCGCTTGTAGACGGTCTGGAAGTTGGTGAGCATGCCGCCGAGCCAGCGCTCCGTGACGTAGGGCATGCCGACCCGGCCGGCCTGCTCGACGATCGACTCCTGCGCCTGGCGCTTGGTGCCGACGAACATGACCGTGCCGCCGTGGGCGACCGTCTCCTTGACGAAGTCGTAGGCCCGGTCGATGTAGCCCAG
>JAABUT010002147.1_pt1 | contig 19961 bp, 22 predicted proteins | sample 5559281 | NCBI WGS metagenome assembly JAABUT01 (sample SAMN10711880, study PRJNA513359) | rock metagenome | isolation source: Antarctica rocks | place: Antarctica: Victoria Land, Ricker Hills nord | collected 2016-01-04
TTGACGGTGCCGTTGGCGACGCGGGTCGCGTCGGTTCTGGCCGTCGACTTGTCCCCGGCGATGCTGGAGTCCCTGCGCGATCAGGCAGCCCAGGTCACGGGTACGGTCACCACGCAGACCGCGGACATGGCCCGGCTGGACCTGCCAGCCGCCTCCTTTGACCTCATCGTGTCCAGCTACGCGATGCATTACCTGCTTGATGAGGACAAGACAGCGCTGCTGTTGCGCATGTGGGACTGGCTCACCCCAGGCGGCCGGGTAGTCATCTCCGACATGATGCTGGGTCGCAGCCTGGATCGGCACCACCGGCAGGTCCTGGCCGATAAGGCCAGCGCGATGCTCCGCCGGGGCCCGAGCGGCTGGTGGCGGCTGCTGAAGAACATCGTCCGGATCGGGAGCGGACGAGGCCGTTTGCACCCGTGCACACCTGACTGGTGGACCCAAACGCTCCAAGCGGCGCAGTACACCGCCATCCGCTACCAACACGTCTCATCCGAAGCTGGCATCGTGGTCGCGGCCAGGCCTGAGTGACGCAGCGCCCCACCGGTTACGGCAGTTCTACTCGCGGCACAGCTTGGGCCACGGCGTCTCGGCTATGGCGACCCGGCAGCCACTCGGGACGTCAGGTGGTAGCGATCAATGCCGCTCGCTGGTGGTCAGGTTGGTCGCCGTACGGCTTGGGTGGCGGCGGCGGCGAGGTCTTGGCGGAGCAGGTGCGGGCTGACCAGGGCGGGCTGTGCTTGGCGGTTGGCGTCGCTGATCCGGGCTAGGACAGCGATCAGCGCCCAGTTCGATAGGACGCTGGACCCGCCGTAGGACAGCCATGGCAGGGTCACTCCGGTCAGTGGGATCAGCCCGGTGACACCGCCGACGATGAAGAACACCTGTAGGGCCAGTACGGTGGTCAGCCCGGCGCCCAGGAGCTTGCCGTAGCTGTCCCGGCAGCCCAGGGCGATCATGAAGCCGCGTTCCACCAGCAGGGCGAACAGCACCACGATGGCCATCAACCCGACCGGGCCGAGTTCTTCCCCCAGGCTGGAGACCATGAAGTCGGTGTTGGCGAACGGCACCAGCCCCGGTGAGCCTTGGCCCAGGCCGGTCCCGGTCAGCCCGCCGCTCCCGAGGGCGAACTTGGCTTGCAGCGGTTGGTAGCCGGCACCCAGGGCGTCGCGCATCGGGTGCAGCCACACCTCGATGCGGTTGTGCACGTTGTGTACGAGCTGGAAGGAGGCGAGCAGGCCCGCCACGGCCAACAGCAGTGCGGTCAGCACCCACCCGATCCGGTTGGTCGCCAGGTAAAGCATCGCGACAAACGCGCCGAAGAACAACACCGACAGGCCCAGGTCGTGCTCGAACGTCAGGACCGCCAGGCTGCCGCCCCAGGCCAGTAGCAGCGGCCCTAGATCCCGGCCGCGGGGCAGGTGCAGCGGCCCGAGGCGCCGCCCGGCCAGACTCAGCACGTCGCGGGTACGGGCGAGGTAGGAGGCGAAGAACACAATCAGCACGATCTTGGCCAGCTCAGCCGGCTGGACGGTGAACGGCCCGACCCGCAGCCACAGCCGGGCACCGTTGATCGTGGTGCCGAGGACTGGCAGCGCCGGCATGATCAGCAGGAACAGCCCGACTGCGGCAGCGGTGAAGGTGTAGCGGGAGGTGCGGGTGTGGTCCCGCACGAGTAGCACGACGGCCAGGAAGCACCCGATGCCCAGCGCGGTCCAGATCAGCTGCAGCGGGGCGTCGGGCCGCGGAACGGCCCGGCCCACGGCCCGGGCCTTGGTGGCTGCTTCGGCGTCCAGGCGTTCGATCATCACCAGCCCGAGACCGTTCAGGAGAACCACGATCGGCAGCAGCAACGGATCAGCGGCCTTGGCCACCCGGCGAAGCACCAAGTGCACCACCAGCGCGAGGCCAGCCAGCCCGATCCAGGTCCGCATGCTCGTGGCCTGCGCTACCCCAGCGCCGCTGACCTGCAACGCAAACAGCGCCAGGCCAACCACGGCCAGCGCCAAAAGCAGCAACGCCAACTCCACCGACCTCGGGCCCCACCACGGCGCTCGCACGAGCCCAGCATCGCATCGCAGGCCCCACCCACAGCAGCGCGGTCAGGGCCTACCCAGCACAACGACCCGAAGCCGTCGGACCCTAACGCAACTGGCTCGCCCCGGGACGGCGCAGCCGCCGAGGGCCAGGAGTCGATGCCGCACATCAAGCGATGGGCAGACGCCGACCAGGTCAACGTGCGGTCGGGTCCCCGTCGCGTTGGTGGGGCTGGTTTGCGCTCTGGGACCAGCCGCGGCGGCGGGCGTGGTCGGTGAGCGGGCCGGCATCGATCTCCCACCACGGTTGGTGCAGCAGCACGTCCAGCGCAGGGTCGTTGTGCACGGCGCGGGCGGCGCGCTCGGCCGCGCTGATCGAGTCCAGGGCCGCGTCGATGTCGCTGGCCTGCCGCGCGTCGCTGCGGACCCACGCTGTTAGGAGCACGATGAGCGTGGGCAGCCCGACGAATTCGCTGAGCGCGATCATGGCGGTACCGCCGATCTGCTGCGCCCTCACCGGCGAGGGGCCCCACGAGCGGGCGACCCTGGTGTAGTAGCCGGCTGCGATGACGTGCCCAGTGCCCAGGACAGCCAGGCCGGGCAGCGCGTCGAGCAGCCCGTCCAGGAACGCGATCACAGCCCGGACTGGGTAGGACGTCCGGCCGGTGCCCTCGTCCACGCCTAGCAACGGGAACAGGAACCCGCAGCCCGCGGCGAGCAACACCAGCCGGGTCAGTGCCAGCAACCAACCGTGCTGGAGCCGGGCCTGGTCCCAACCGGTCGTGTAGACCAGCAGCAGCAGCGTGACGGCCAGCACCGAACCGGTCAGCGGGAAACCCAGCAGGCGGCCCAGCGCCCGTCGCGCCGGGGAGGCCGCTACCCCCCGGGTCGGGCGCACCGCTCGCCATAGCGCTACGGGGCGGCCCAGGGTGAGCCCGACCGGGACGAGTGTCATCAGCAGCACGTCCTGCACCGCCAGGGGCCAGAACAGCACCCGGGAGTAGGTGCCCAAGAACGAGCCCGTCACCAGCAGCAGCGACCCGGCACCGACCCCGACGAACCAGCCAGTCGCTGCCCCGGTTCCAGGAACCGCCGCGGGCCCGCACCCGCCGGACCGCCAGCACGTACACCACGACCGCCAGCACTGCCAGCACCACCGCAGGCACGTCCCATGACCACCCGGTCAACCACCGACCAGGGGTCAGGGGCGCCGCGGCGGTGCCCGTCGAGAGCGTTGGTGTCACGTACACGCTGCACCTACCCGTTCAGTCAACCGTCGGAGTACAGCAGCCGTACCTCGATTTGCCCCGGGGCTGGGCTGACAGGTCCGTGCCGGGCGTGCCGGGCGTGCCCTTAACCCTGGCGGACGATAAGGGCAATGACCGCGACGACGGTGGCCGCGGTGGCGGCCAGGACGACCACCCGGCCGTAACGCGTCGTGCGAGGAACGCTTCGGTACGGGAACAGCAGCTGCCGCAGCTCGGTGTACGCGGCCAGACCGGCCACGGCGACGATGCCGCCGGTGTGACCGTCGTCGTTCCACACGAAGAGCCCCACGACGATGGCGAGAACTCCAGCGCCTGCGGACTCGAGCAGCTGCGTCGGGATGCGCCGGACGCCGAGGATCCGGTCGGAGGACCAGCGTCCCCAGCGCGAGGTGGTCGGCCTTCCCGCGCAGCAGCCCCCGAAAAAGCAGCCGAGCCGCCCGACCGTCAGCCCAACGAGCAGGCCGGCAACGGTCACGTCCAGCACCCTTCCAACTGGGAACGACAGCAGCGCGCTTGCCGTCACCATGCTCGCCAGCGAGCCGAGGATGAATCCCTGGATCGCCATGCCCGTCTGCCACAGCCCCGGTATCTGGCGGTCCCGGTGCAGCGCGAGGAAGTAGCCTTTCCCGCCGACGGCGCCGAGCATGCTGCTAAGGACCGCGGCGAGCAGCACCTGACCGGTCGGCAGGTGCAGCCGATTGGCCAGTAGCGTCATGGTGAGGGTGCCAAGGATGACACCGAGCAGGACCAGCCCGGGCCAGGCGCCGAGGACGACGCCGGGCGCGAGGCTGCGGACGACCGGTGCGTAGGCGGTCCGTCCTTGCCCGGAAGCCCGCGGCGGTCGCCATCCCGATGTTGGCTCGAGCAACTCCGGTTCGACGCTCACCTGCCAGTCGCCGGCGGCGAGGTCGAGCGCTCGGACCGTGAAGGTCGCCTCGCCGCGCGCCGGCAGGGCCGGCACCTCCGCAGTCACGGTGAACGTGCCCGCCTCGGGGGCGAGGTCGGGGGCGCGGTGACGGCCACGGACGGTCAGCCGCATCGGCGGACACGTCTGTCCGGGCGGGAGAGGAAAGCGGTAGGTGACGCCGAGAGCTTGTGGCTCTGTGTCCGCCAAAACCGGGAACGGCACACGCACGAAGTCGACCGGGACGTCCCCCGGTTGCGGCGCGTCACCAACAGTGGTGACCGTCGGCTGCTGAGGCAGCGTCGCGCGTGGACGCAGCAGGAGAGGCGGCGGGTCAGGAGGTAGCGGACGCCAACTCCGCGTCATGGCCAGCGGCGCCGACGCGGCCACGACCCCAGGTGGCCGCTTCCTGTCCGATGTCTGGTTGCGCGGGGGCGTGCGCGGCCGCTTGCGCTTCTTCGACACCTCGAACCACCACCTCGGCTTGACTACTACTAAGTGTAGTAGATTACGCCGCAAGTCCGGCGGTCAATTGTCGTAGAAAGTCGTGAACCGAACCGGGAACCGGGTCAGATGCTGGTGGAGTACCCGGAGACCCACACACGCAGTTGAACCGTCAGTTCGTTCCACAAGCCAGTCATCAGCAGCAGCCCAATGACGACGAGCATGCCGCCGCCGAGACGCATGACGAGCTGTGAGTGCCGCCGGACGACCGCGAACACGGACAGAGCTCGGCGGAAGGCCAGGCCGCTGAGGATGAACGGCAATCCCAGACCGAGGCAATAGAAGAACGTCAGCAGCGCGCCACGCCCGGCGCTCCCTTGAGTGTAAGCGAGCGACTGAACAGCGCCGAGTGTCGGTCCGAGGCAGGGGGTCCAGCCGACACCGAAGACGATGCCGAGTAACGGCGCGCCGGCTAGTCCGACGCGCGGGAGGCGGTGGATGCGGAACTCCCGGCGCCGCCCGGGCAGTAGTCCGGCGAACGACAGGCCGAAACCGACCGTGACGGCACCGAGGACGAGCTCGACGGTTCGCTGGTGCACGAGCAGCAGGGTGCCGAGACCGCCAAACAAAGCCCCTTCGCTGACGAAGACCGCGCTGAAGCCGAGGACGAACAGGACACTGCCGAGCAGCACCCGGCCGCGCGCCCGTGGGGCGCTAGGGCTGGCGTTTGTGCGGGTGGCGGCGCCGGTCGGTGCGGTCAGCACGGCGACCGGCCCCCCGGAACCCAACGCGGCGCTTGTGGCAGCCGGCGTCTTTGTCCCGGTGACGGCATCACCGACCTCGCCGGTGAGGTCGGCCCCAGACAGGCCAGTCATGTAGGACAGGTAGCCGGGGACGAGCGGCAGGCAGCACGGCGACAGGAACGACACCAACCCGGCGATGGCCGCGACGGGTGCGGCGATCAGCATCGGCCCGTCGGTCACGGCGGACACAAAGCTGTCGACGACACCCATCTTTGCCCACGCCCTGACACGTCGAAGGGGCCGTGCCCGCGGTGGGCAGGCACGGTCGCAGGTGTGACTCCCTTTTGGGGAACCGGGCTACTGCTACGCGCCATAGTAGAAGGCCGTTCGGGGTTCGTCCTGGCGAGCCTCAGGAGGTAGCGAAGCCGAAGCGGCCCATCACGTCGATGAGCAACGTGGTCGTCCTGCCGGGACATGCCAGCGTTAGGTCCGAAGGGGCGGCGGGAAGTGCATCGTCCAGGACGGCCCGTGAGGAACGCCCGAGTTCCGGCCCCGTACCCGGACGTACTCGAGCAGTGTGCCCGCCGCCGCGGGTGTGCTGACGGAGCCGGTCGTTGCCACGTCACGGCCGACACCGATCTTGAACACGCGCAGCGCGGCAAACGGGACACGTACACCCGGTTCGGCGTGTCCGGAACGAGGTGCTGCCCGTCGCAGCGCGGGGCGGCGACGGCGCGCCGAGCCCACGCTCCACGAGGCGCACGGCAAGGCGACCGCGCGGGCCGCGGCGCCGCAGACCCGATCTACACCCGGCGAGCGGTCGGTCGCGAAGCTGTGTGGTGAGGACGCCGTCTTCTCGACCGGACACTCTCGGCTACTTCCTGGACGGAATTGCCGTACCCGTGGAGCAGACCCCTGAGCGCCCGCTGCTCGTCCTTCGTGGTCATGCCCGCTCCTTGGCCGTCGGCCCGCTGCCTTCCAGGACCCGCGGCGGGCATTGTTGATTGCATGGCCGGCGCCGTTGTGCAATCAGCTGCCCCGCGGCGGCGTCCTGACCAGACAGGAGGTGACCGTTGACACCGCAGGCGGGCGAGGAGTTCCTGCAGTCGACGCTGGCGCATCTCGACGCCGTACACGCCCTCGCCCGGCGGCTGGTGCGCGAGCACGCCGAGGACCTGGTCCAGGAGACGTGGCCCAAGGCGTACGGCTCCTGGACCGGCACACCGCCCCGCGGCCCGCGGGCCTGGCTGGTGACGATCTGCCTCAACACCGCCCGCTCCTGGTACCGCCGGGACGCCGCCAGACCTGAGCTGCTGGCCAGCGACCCGGCTGCGACCCTTGCCGGCGCCGCGGACCCGGCTGCCGACGCCATCGGCCGGGTCCGTGCCGAGGCGGTGCACAAGGCGCTGTGGACGCTGCCGGAGGTCCAGCGGGTCGCCATCACGCTGATGGACCTGTCGGGGTTCACCGCTCAGGAGGTCGCCGGGCTGACCGGCGCTCCCCGCGGCACCGTCCTCAGCCGGGTCCACCGCGGCCGCAAGGCCCTAGCCGGCGCTCTGCACGCACACGCCCCCGACGGGCCGGCAGCCAGGACGGAGCGGTCAGATGACCGGCCCTGAGTCCGCCGGGAACGGGCGGGGGCGCCCGCATGACAGCGAGACGGCCGCGGCGGCCTACCTGGGCGGCGGGCTGCACCCGCAGGCGGTCCGGGCATTCGAACGGCACCTGTTCGGCTGCGAGCAGTGCTGGCAGGAGGTCGAGGCCGGCCGGACCGGCCGTCGGCTCGCCGAGTCGGCCCGGCAGGTGGCCCCCCTCGAGCTACGCGAGCAGCTACGCGCGGTCATCGCCAGCGAGGTCCTCGCCAGCGAGTTCGGGGCCAGCGAGGTCGGCGCCGGTGCGTCCCGGAGCGGCCGACCCGCGGCTGGCAGGCCGATCCGGCCGAGCCGGCGCGGGCGGGGCCAGCGCGGGCGGGGATGGCTGGCGGCGCTGCATGCCGGCCGTCTGACCTGGCGCCCCGCGCTCGGCGGCCTCGCGCTGGGCGGCCTCGCGCTGGGCGGCCTCGCGCTGCTGGTCGTGGTAACCCTCCAGCCGGGCCGGAGCGGACCGCCCGCCCAGCCGGCCGCGGTCGGCGCCGCAGTCGCGGACTTCCGCGCGCTGCGACTACCCGGCACCGAGGTACCGCGGGGCGCCGCACCCGACCTCAGCCAGGTCCGGCTGCGCCCGATGGGCGCCGCCGCCGGCGTCCTCGTTGGCCGGGCGGTCACCGCCTACTCCTACCGCGACAGCGCCGGTCGGGACCTACTGGTCTACCGGTCCCGGGAGCCGTTCCCGACCGCCGCCGGCGCCAAGCGGTTGGCTGGACCTGACGGGCCGTGGATCGCCGGCATCGGCGGGGTCACCGTGCTGTGCGCTCGCAGCCCGCACGCATTGCTGGTCCTCGGGCTGGACCGTCGGCTGGTCCTGGACGCCGCCCGCGCCCTGGACATCACCTGAGAGCCGGCCGGTCCGGTCGCGGCGTGACCGGCCAGGCGCAGCCAGCCCACCCTCGGGGCCCGAGGACCGGCTCCTGAGCGGCCAGGACGGAACGGGGGTCGCTGCGGGGCGCTGGATCAGCCCAGCGTCCGCGGACGTCAACCTGGGCCTGCTCCGCCCGGCGGAGCTGACCCACCTCCAGCGGTTCGGCTCCCTGCGCCGGGTGGATGCCGGGACGCTGGTGGCTACGTCCGGCTCGCAGGCCCTGCAGGTGCAGGTAGTGGTGGACGGCGAGCTGGAGCTGACGCCCGGCTGCACACCGGCCGGACGACGATGGCGGTGGTCCGCCGGGGGGGCGTGATCGCGGACATTCCCATGCTGCTGGAGGCGCCGATGCCCTACGACGCGGTAGCCACCCGGGACACCGAACTCATCGCCCTGTCCCGACCACGATGGACCGCCTGCTGACCTCCTCACCCACGCTGGCTTTGCGCTGGATGACCTCGATCGCCCGCCGCCTCGACGAGGACCGGCGGCGGCTGGTGGTGGTGACCTCCAAGCCCTTGATCGCCCAGGTGGCCTACCTGCTGCTGGAGCTGCAGGAGGTCCAAGGCGCTGGGCCACCGACCGTACGGCTCAGCCACAACACGCTCGCTCAGCTGCTCGGGGCGCGCCGACAGTCAGTCACCCGGGTCCTCGGCGAGCTGCGGGACCGCGAGCTGATCCTGAGCCACTACGGTGCGACCGTCCTGCGGGACCCCGCGGGTCTGCGCGTCATTATGGGCAGCGAACCGCTGCCCTGACCCGTCGAAGGGGCGCCCGGGGTGGTGGCGGACGGCGGCGAGGTCGGCCGAGCCGGGAGTGCGGAGCGCCCGGACCGGGCGCGGCGGATCAGCCTCAACGGATGTTGAGAACTCCGTCGTCGCCAGGCGGCCGGCCCTCGGCCAGGTCGAGCAGCAGGTCGACGGCGTACGCCAGCGGGTCGGTGCGTCGGGTCACGAGCAGATCGAGGTCCAGCACCCCGGCGGTGACCGTCGGCCCGAACGGCGACCAGAACGCCCCGTCCACGGTGACCGTGAGCTCGGGGTGCAGGTCGGTGTCGATGGCGGGCACCCCCATCCCACCCGTGCTGGCGCGGCCGCGGCGGACCACCGGCCGGACCAGGTGATGTTCGTCGGACACGCCGAGGCTACGGTGCAGGTCGCACAACCGGGCCAGCTCGGCTGCGTCCTCCTCCAGGAGGGTGGTTGCGATCCTGACCTCGTGCCCGCGCTCGACCAGTCGCGGGATGGCTTGGATGACCTTGCGGAAGTTGTCCGGTGCGCGCAGCAGGTCGTTGTCGTCGGCCTCCGGCCGGTCCAGGCTGATCTGTACGGCGACCGGCAGGTCGGCCAGCGGGGCGATCCGGTCGAGCAGCTGCCGGGTGAACAGCGTGCCGTTGGTCAGCACGAGCACCGGGAGGTGTGCGGCCAGCTCGCGCAGCAGCTGCGGCAGGTCGGTGCGCAGGAACGGCTCACCGCCGGTCACGCCCACGCCGGTGAAGCCCAGCGGCCCGGCCTGCTCTGCCAGCTTCAGCATGCGAGAGCCGGCCAGCTCGCGGCGCGGCACTCGCGGGGCGGACTCGGTGAGGCAGTAGGCGCAGGCCAGGTTGCAGTGGTAGTTGCTGTACAGCCACAGCCGCCCGGACACCGTGGCGTCCGCGACCGCGCCGGACAGGCGGGTCAGGGCGGCGGTGCTCACCCGACCAGGCCCTCGCTGGCCAGTCGGGACAGCGTCTGCGGCGCGGTCGGCAGGGCCAGCGACGTGGCGTACCGGTTGAGCATCAGCGTGGCGGTCGCGCACACGGTCAGCTCCACCACCGCGCCATCCTCGAAGTGCGCCGCGAGCAGCTCCCGGGCGGCCGCCAGCTCCAGCTCGCTACCGGCGTGCACCGCGTCGGACCAGCCGATGACGGCCAGGTCGGCGGCGTCGTCGAAGACCGGGCTGAGCGGCAGCTCGCCGCGCAGACCGCGCACCTGCTCGCGGGTCAGGCCGCTGTCCAGCGCCACGACCGTGTGCGCCGCCGTGCAGTACCGGCAGCCGGCCAGGGCTGACACCCGCAGGATGACAATCTCCTTGGTACGTGTCGGCAGCCACGAACCGCCCAGGGCCGCGCCGATGAAACCCAGCCCGGATGGCAGCAGGTCGGGCACGTGCGCCAGCGACGCTGCGATGGGGCCGGGGTCGCCGTCGGCGAAGTACGGGCGGGTCGGCAACGGCGCCGAGGCAGCGTCCAGCAGCCGCACGCGGGCGGCCGGCTCCACACCCGACAGCCCGGTCAGGACGGCCACCGCCCGCGCAGCCGGCCCTGCACCGCAGGTGTGCCGTCTAGCCCCCATACCCGTCCCGAGGGCAGCCAGACCAGCAACAGCAGCGGCACCACCCCCAGAGGCTGCTCGAACAACCACCTGTCGTTGCTGAAGTAGAGCGCTGCCAGGAAGCCGAACTGCAACAGCCCGAGCAATGCGCCGAGTCGGCTGGCCAGACCGAGAACGAGCAGCAGCCCGATGCCGAGCTCGGCAGCGGTGAACACCCACTGGAAGAAGTCGAAGTGGGCCAGGAACACGTCGTTCACCAGCGGCCGGATCCCCGGCAGGGCGTGCTGGGCGTTCTTGTTGGCCTCCGCGTTCAGGATGAAGTGGGTGTCGCTGCGGTCGATGAGGTTGGCGACGTAGGGCCCGACCGTGACTGCGTGGACCTCGAACAGCTTCGCCAGGCCGTTCAGCAGGAACACCAGGCCCAGGAAGCCGCGCAGCAGCGCCAGACCCCGCGCGAAGCTGCGCGCCGACATCACCGGCGAACCGGTCCCCTCTGTTCGAAGCTCGGCCGCACCGTGGTGGCGTCAGGTGCTGTGGGCATGTGTCTTCCCCTCGAGGACGGTCCTCCGTACAGCAGGACGCGGCGCAGCCAGCCTTGATTGCACCGCGGTGCGACGCCAGCCCCTGGTCACCTTAGACGTCCCAGCCGGTCTCGGGCCCGATGCCCCCGACCAGCAGCCGCCGGGGGTTGTCGTGGGTTCGGCAACCCAGGCGACGCTCGGCCACCGCCCGGGGCCTTGATCGGGCACGCTGCAGCACCAGGGACAGGACGGAGGTACCGGTGACCCGCAGCGCCGTACCGGGATGGAGCCGGCCGAGGCAGGCAGTCGTGCTGGTGCTCACCGGCGTGACCGCCCGGACCTGCGGGCCGGTAGCCGCCGTCGTCGGCAGCCTGCTGACCGCTGTCAACCAGGGCGCCGTCCTGCTCGCCGGTCACCTCGGCGCCGCCACCTTCGCCCGGGTCGCCGCGAACTACGTCATCCCGTACTGCGTCGCCAGCTACGGCGCCCTCAGCGCCGTCCGGTAGCCGGACCCGGCTGGCCCGCCGAGCCGTCCCGAACCCGACGAGGACCACCGCTGGCAGCCCACGGCATGACCACCCGCGGGCACGGCCCCGGCCGCGGCTCTGGGGCGCCGCGTAACGCACCGCCGGTCCCACCACGCCGGCCACCCCACCCATGAGAACAGCGGAGACAGCCGTGAACCCGTACGACGTGATCATCATCGGGGCGGGCGCCGCCGGGCTGTCCGCCGCGCGCGCGGCCCGATCAGCCGGTCGGCGCGTGGCGCTGGTGGAGGCGGGCCGTCCCGGCGGGGACTGCACCCACTACGGCTGCGTGCCGAGCAAGGCGCTGCTGGAGACCGCCCGGCGAATCGCCGGAGCCCGCGACGGAGCGGCGTACGGCTTCTCGGCGCCCGTGACGGTGGACTTCCCGGCGGTCATGCAGCGGGTGCGCCGGGTCATCGCCGACATCGAGCAGGACGAGTCACCTGAGCTGCTGGCCCGTCAGGGCATCGACCTGGTGGCGGGCTGGGCCCGGTTCACCAGCCCACACAGCGTCGACGTCGACGGAAGGCGGCTGACGGCCGGCCGGTTCGTCCTGGCCATCGGCGCGCACGCCGCCATCCCGCCGATCCCCGGGTTAGACCAGACCCCGTACCTGGACAACAAGAGCGTGTTCGCCCTCACGGCGCTGCCCGTCCACCTGCTCGTGCTCGGTGGCGGCGCCATCGGCTGCGAGCTGGCGCAGGCGTTCCGGCGGCTGGGCGCTCAGGTCACCCTCGTCGAGGCGGCGCCGACGCTGCTGGTCAAGGAGGAGCCGGAGGCGGCCGCCGTGCTCACCGCGGTGCTGGCCCGGGAGGGGGTGACGGTGCGGACCGGTGCCGCGGTCGAGAGGGTCAGCCGCAGCCCTGACGGGCCACTGCTGCACCTGAGCGACGGGACGACCGTGAGCGGCACCCACCTGCTCGTCGCGGTCGGCCGGGCGCCGGCGACCGGCGGGTTGTCCCTGGACGTCGCCGGTGTCGAGCTCGGTCCGCGCCGCGCCGCGCCATCGCCGTCGACGCCTACGCGACAATGGACCTACTGGCCAGCTGCGCGGCTATCCGGCACTGACGGTCCCGCCCGGCCCGGGTCAACAACCCCGGAAGGGGCGGGAGGCTACGACACCGCACGCAGGCACCGGAGTCAGGTGCCTCATGACCGAAGGAGCTCACCATGGCATTGTTCGACCAGTTGAAAGGCCTGCTCGGCACGGCGAAGAAGGCCGCCGCCGACCACCCGGACCAGGTCAAGTCCGCCCTGGCGAAGGTTGAGGACGCCGTTGACAAGCAGACCGGCGGCACGCACCACACCCAGATCGTCAAGGCCGGCGACAAGGCCGAGCAGTACCTCGACAAGCCGCACCGCCCCTGAAGGCGATCCGTGGCTGCGTCGCCGGTCGGCTGGTTCAGCTGATGGTGTCGGCCTGGTCGGTCGGGGGACTGAGCCGCTGTACGACGGCACCGAGCTGGGCTGCCAACTCGATCATCTCGGCGCTCAGTTCGTCCCGGCGTCGCTGCAGGTGGTCGACGTCGGCGCGGGCGGCGGCAAGGGCTGCCGGGGCCTGGCGTGCGGCCTGATCCTGGATGCGCTGCGCCTGTGCCGAGGCCCGCCCGAGCGTGCCCGCCACCTCCAGCTCGGCGTCCCGCCGGGCCTGCTTCCACTCCGTCTCCAGCAACTCGCCCCGGCTCTGGCCGGAGAAGTCAGCCCAGGTGGTGCTCATCGTCGCCTTAGCCCGGGGCTAGCCCAGGGCTAACCAAGGGCTAACCAAGGGCTAACCCGGGGCTAACCCAGGGCTAACCCAGGGCTAACCCACGCAGGAAACGGGCGGCGGCTGGAGCGGCAACGTCCGCGCCGAAACCGGCACGGTCGAACTCGACGGCAAAGGCGACGCTGCCGCGGAAGCCGACGAACCAGGAATCAGTGAGCTTCGGGTCGGAAACGCTCGCCGCCGTCTCCGCCGTCCCGGTCTTGCCGTAGGTCCCGGCGGGCAGTCCGGCCTTGCCCGCGGTGCCCTGCGGCGAGACGACCGCCGCCATGAAGGTGCGCAGTGCGGTCGTGACAGCTGCCGGCAGTGAGATGGTTCTGGTCGTGCCCGGAACGACCGCCGGTTGCCGCCAGCTGCCGCTGGCGACAGCCGCCGCGACACTGGCCATCTGTAGGGGGGAGGCGAGCACGAGATCCTGCCCGATCGCCTGGCCAGCCGCCTGTGCCCGGTCCTTGGGTGTGGGGTAGCTGCCGCCGAAGGACCGGGTCGGCAGGATGCCGGCCGCTGCGTCTGGCGAGGTGGAGAAGCCGAACAGCGCCGCCGTCGTGCTCAGGGTCTGTAGCGGCACCTTTGCCTGGAGCTTGACGAACCAGGTGTTGCAACTCTTGGCGAACGCTTGACGCCAGTCGATCGGCCCGAACGACTCGTTCTCCGCGTTGGTGAAGGAGCGGCCGTTGATGGTCGCCGTCGGCGAGCAGTCCAGCGTGGTCGACGGCGGCACGCCGGCGATCAGTGCGGCGGCGGAGGTCACGATCTTGAACGTCGATCCGGGGGGGCTTTTGCCGGCGATCGCCCGGTTGAACCCTGATGCGGGGGAGTTCACCAGCGCCAACACCCGTGAGGTCCGGACGTCGAGCGCCACCAGGGCGCCGGGCTGGCCCACCCCGGCGACAGCCGCCCGCCCGGCGCGCTGGGTCCGCGCGTCGAGCGTGGTCCTAACGTCGCTGCCGCCACGCGAGGCAACTGACAGCAGTGTCGCCACCGTCTGCCGGTCCGGGCCCAGGATGGTGAGCGAGCCCCCGGGCTGGCCCCCCAGGGTGTCGTTGTAGACGCGCTCCAGACCGGTCACGCCCACTGTGTCCCCGGGAACGAACCGGGGCCCTGCCTTCGCCGCCTCGCTCGCCGACGACGAGGCGGCAACCCTGCCGCGCAGGTTGTCGTCAAGGTCGGCGTCGCGCGACAACGGCTGGCCGTCGGCGAACAGCACCTGCCCGCGACGAGGGCGTTGCCGCGTATAGCTGAAGGAACCCCCAGGGCGGAGGTCCGGATGCACGACGGCCGGGCTGAAGGCGACCAGCCACGTTCCCCCGCGACGGACCAGCGGAACCCGTCCGGTCCACGTGGCGGACCCTAGACCGCGTACCTGCACGGTCGCCTGGTAGTCCGCACCGGGCCGCCGTTGTGTCGACACCGGGCCTCGCCGCAGGTAGGAGACCGTCACGGCATGGAGTTGCTGGCGACTGCTGACGAGCAGTCGTGCCGCCTCGCTCCGCTGCGGAACGTCGACCAATGCCGCCGTCTCCGCCCCGTCGCCTCGCGACCATGCACCGAGGAAGTCGGCCACGACTCGGGTCGCCTGTTGGCGGCTCTCAGCCCGCGACCGGTCCAGCTTGACCCTGGCGACCTCGACGCCGACCGCGCCAAGCCCGAGGAGGACCGCGAGCAACGCGAACCAGGTGGCCGGCCGGGGACGGTCTCGCTGCCGCCCACTTGGCATCAGTGGCATCGGTACACGCTAGTCCGTAGTGGCGACGCTGCTGTTGAGGGTTCCCCGGATGCTCGGTCCATCACCCATCGGATCGGGATGCCTACCGTTCTGCGTGGCTGGATCGGGTTAGTTCAACGGCAGCGGCATGAGCTCGCGAGTGCCCAGGACGGCAGCGTCCGCAGGTCGCGGAGTTCTTCGGCATCAGCCGCAACCTCGCCTTCCGCTGCCTCCCGAAGGATCCGTGCGCCAGCGGAAACGGCCGGCCTTTCCATGCGGTCGCTTGAGGCGCACGCGCGGGTCTGCAGCCTCAGCAATCCTGCTGCTGGTGCAGCGCCTCGTCGGGCCGGTCTTGCTGCTGGCGGCAGGGCGCGGGAGTGGTCGCCGCGGCGCGCGGGATGTCCGTCGAAGCCGAACGTTCCGGTGGCGGTTGCGGCCTACCGGAAGACCCCGGTGTGCCCGAGGGAGTAGCGGCCTGGCTGGGGGTAGATGGCGATGCCATGCGGCTGCGAACCCACCCGGATCCGAGCGAGCAGCCTACCGCTGGTGCTGTCGAGGGCGTAGATGTCGCTGCGGTAGCGACCGGACAGCCACAGTACTTTTCCGTCGGCTGTAAAGCCGCCCATGTCCGGGGTCCCACCTGGGATGGGCCAGGTCTTCTCGACTCGGCCGGTGGCGAAGGAGATCAACGAGACTGAGCCACTACTGCGGTTGGTGACGTAGAGGTAGCGGGCGTCACGACCGACGTACAGGCCATGGGCGTCACCGCCGGTGGCCGTGAAGCTGGTGATGGAGAAGGTGTTCGGGTTGATCGTCCACACGCCGCCGCGGTAGCGGTCGGCGACGTACATCCTTTTGCCATCAGGGGCGGTCTTGACGTCCTGCGGGGATGTGCTGCGGCCCAGCGGGAGGTACCCGACGACCTTCTGCCGCGCGACGTCGACCTTGACCAGCTGCCGAGAGAACTCGCAGCTCGCGATCAGGTACCGCCCGTCGGCGGTGAAGTCCATGTGGTCGATACCGGGGCAGCGGACGGGCAGCGCGTGCACCAGCGCCATCGTCCGCGGATTGCGGAAAGCGAGCGTCTCTCGGGCTTCCTCAACGACCAGCGCGAAGCGGCCGTCGGGGGTGAAGTACATGTTGTAAGGGTCGGCGACAGCAATAGTCCGCCCCGGGCTTCCGTTGCGGGGGTCCAGCGCGGTGACGCTGTTGCTCAGGTCGTTGAGGATCCACAGCGTCTTCAAGTCGTAGGACGGGACCACGTGCTGAGGGTTCAGCCCGACCTGGACGCGCCGCACGATCCGGTGGGTGCCGGGGTCGAGCTCGTCAATCGAACTCTCTCCGCTGTTGGGGACGTAGAGCAGCGGACGGAAGCCGGCGACGGTCGGGCTGAGCGTACCGGCACGGTCGGCGGCGTAGATGTTGGAGGGGTCGGTCACCGGCGGCATGCCCGGCAGCAGGCGCAGCGGGCCAGGAGCGGCCGCCGCGGCCGTCCCGCCTGTCGTTGTCGGTCCGGTCGCACCGACCGCCCTGGGGGGATGCGCGCCGGACGACGAGTTCGTGGCCGGCGCGCCGCAGCCCGCAACCGCCAGTGCGGCCGCGACCGCGCTGGCGGCGAGCATCGAAGTACGCAACGCTGTCCCATCCCTAAAGCGCCCCTGGCGGTGGAACGTGCTGCCATCTTACGAGCAGCAGTCGCGGCTCGCCGCCCGCGCCGCGCGTCACTCGCTGCGCGGTGCTGGACGGTACTGCCCAGGCACGATCACCGGTATCGGAGGCCTCGCCACGTGGCGCGTGCATCCGCAGCGCGGTCCCGGTCACGCACCGACGAACCGCAAGACGACTCGGCGCCCATGGAGATGCAGGTTCGTCGAGGACGCTGGATCTGATTGGCACCTACATGAGCTGGGTGGCTGCTTCAACAGCAGTTTGGCAGGAGACCTGTGGTGGCGGGGCGGTGGTCGTGCTGAGCGCGCACGGCACGCAGCGCGCCGCCCTGACTGCGCTTGCTCGGGCACGCGGTGAGCGCGCGGCCGTGCCGGGCGAGCCGGTGGGGGAGGGGCTACAGGTCCGGACGGGCGAGCAGATCACCCGCCGGCTGGAATGGGATGCCGAGCTGGGCCGGTCCGTGGAGCAGCAAGGGCCGCCGTCGTGATCCGGCGCAGCGTGCCCGGGCAACTGTCGTTGCTGCCGTTGTGCCTGGACGGGCGGGACCGGGCGGTGCTGTCGTTCGCCCGCGCCCGTCACCTGCAGGGCTCGGTCAGCAGCTGTGTCCATGACGAGCTCGGGCTCACCGAGACCCGCTACTACCAGCTCCTGCTGCAGCTGTTGCCCCGCCCGGAAGCCGCCGACGCCGAACCCGAGCTGCTCGCGCAGCTCTGCGCTCTGCTCGAGCGCCGTCGGCGCCCGGGGGGTCGGTAACGACGAGCGGGTCGCGTCGCTGCCGGTGGCCGTCCAGCCACCTATGACCGGCAGGCCTACCGCGGCCGCAACGTCGTCGAGCGAGCCTTCCATCAGTTCCAGCCGACCCGGGTGGAGCATCACCGGTTCACGCAAGCTCCTGCGCGGACAGGAGTCCGCACCGGATTGCCGCAGGTAAACTGGTCGCTGGGCGGCGCAGCGAAGCAGGCGAGGCTAGGTCCTCACCGGTACGCCGCCCCGACCGGCCGGCTCGGCGGGTACCGGTCGGAGCTGCGCCAGCCCGTAAACGACGAGCAGCACCGCCAGCCCCGTCGTCAACGCTGTGCCCGCGTGCTCGGCGACGGTCATGGTGCCGCCGATGAACAGCACCGGCAGCGCCAGGCTCATCGGGGTGATCCGGGAGAAGCCGTACTGCGCGAGCAGGGCCGCGATCAGCAGGCCGGTGCCGAGGCAGAGGTAGAACATGCCCGGGAAGGTGTGGCCGTGCAGGGCGCTGAGCGGGGCGACGCCCCAGGCCGCGATGACGACCCCGGGGGCCAGCAGGACGCCGCGGCGTCCGGACAGCAGACCGGAGGCGGCGTAGCTCAGACCGATGAGCACCGGCACCCAGCCCTGCAGCGGCAGGCTTCCGATCGGCTTCAGCAGCAGCAGCACCAGAGCGGCGCCGACGAGCAGCGGAACGGCCCGGCGCAGCCGCGACGACATCGGCTCGATGCTGATTCCAGCAACGCCAGGCGCTTTCGCGCGTTCAGGCCCCGTGTCGCAGCACCAAGATCAGCCACCTACTGCAACGCCAGGGCTAGCGCCGCGGCACGACGTGTGTCCACACCGTCACCTTTCGAGTTATCCTCATGGCCGCCCCGGGGCTGAGGTGGGGACTCCGGCGTTGATCCTGGCTTGAGCCGAAGTGGACCCGAGCTGGTTCTCCGACGTGGGGCGCGTACTGTCGGCCACTACCCAACCGGCGCGCCCAGGGACCGTAACGAATGTGCCAGGGGGTGCTGGGCGACGGCGCGGCACGGCTGGCCGTGGTTCAGACCTCCCGGCGGCTCTGGGCATCAACGTTCACAAGCCGAGCGACGCGGTGCAGGGCACCTCGGATCAGGCCTTGGCGAAAGTGCTCTGTGGAGTCTTTCGCTGACGTGACAGGCGATAGCCCCGTGGCGCTTCGATCGGCCGCCCAGACACCGGTGTTCCACGCCAAGGCTCAACTTAGGGTAAGCCAACGCAGCGCTGAGCCGGGGGACGTCGCCAAAAGATCGCCCCCCAAGTGCGACCAGGACCGGCTCACCGGCGGAACTTGCATTGCTCGACCCGAACGACATGACTTTGCGTGGGCCACTACGTCCGTCATCGGCGTGCCCGAGGGGCGCTTGGGGCCACCCTTCCGGGCGGTAGCCGTCAGTTCGCACCCCACAGCGAACGCGCGTTCCGCACTACGATCGCTTAAACGATCGCGCCCTCCTACCCCACCCGGAGATCTTATGGCGGCCGCCGCCGACGATAAAGTCGACGTCGTCGTGGTAGGAGGCGGGCCGGCGGGCCTGAGTGCCGCTCTCGTCCTCGGCCGATGCCTGCGAACGGTTCTGCTGTGCGATTCGGGACGTTACCGGAACGCCGCCTCGCACGCGGCCCATGGCTACCTCTCCCGGGATGGCATCCCTCCCGCCGAGATCCGCCTCGCCGGCCGTCAAGACCTTGCGCGCTACCGCACGGTGCAGGTGGCGGACTTGGAGGCCACCGACGCTACGCCGACGAAGGACGGTTTTCGCGTCCTGATGGGCGATTGCAGCTCCGTGCTCTGTCGACGGCTGCTGCTCGCTACGGGTGTGCAGGACCGACTTCCGCCGCTGCCCGGCGTCGAGGCCCTATACGGCCGCGGGGTCTGGCATTGCCCGTACTGCGACGGATGGGAGCAGCGCGGCCGACCCCTGGCAGTGTACGGCGAGGGCGACACCGGCGTCGCGCTGGCCTTGGAGATGACCCGCTGGACGCGAGATCTCGTCGTGTGCACACACGGCCAGGAGCTGGCGGCTACCTCTCGGGGGCGATTGGAGGTCCATGGCATCCAGTGGCGGCTGGAGCCGATCCTGCGATTCGACAGCGATGCGTCGGGCATGCGGGCTATCCACTTTAGTTCAGGTGAGGAACTGCCCCGGCGCGGGCTGTTTTTCGTCACCCAGGAGAGCCAAGCTTCTCCGTTGATCACCCGACTGGGTTGCCGCCTCAACGACCAGGGCACGGTTGACACGAACGACAACGAGGCCGCCGGCGTGCCGGGACTCTACGTCGCCGGTGACGCCTCAAAGGCCGCTCAGATGGTCGTGGTTGCCGCAGCCGAGGGAGCGCAGGCCGGCGCAGCCATCAACACGTCGCTTATGCTCGACGATCTGCAGCAGGAGGCCCAGGGGTTGGGTGGCCCAGGCTGAGGACGCGCCAGAGGGAACCATGGTGTAGAGGTGCTCTTCATGTACTCGTGGGCCCTGTTGGTGGCCCAAGTGGGGCTGTCCGCCCTCGTCGACATGTTCGGCTTCCTGCTAGTGTCCTGCGCCTCCAATTCATTGGATAAGTGGTAGAGTTGGGGTATGGCGAGGACGGGGCGACCCAAGGCCGAGTTGGTTCTGACTGGCGAGGAGCGCGAGCAGTTGGTGCGCTGGTCGCGGCGTCGGAAGTGTTCACAGGCGTTGGTGTTGCGTTCCCGGATCGTGTTGGCCTGCGCGGATGGTGTGGACAACAAGACCGTGGCGGCTCAGTTGGGGTGCGCGCAGGTGACGGTCGGGAAGTGGCGGGCTCGGTTTGTG
>JAABUT010002148.1_pt1 | contig 19960 bp, 12 predicted proteins | sample 5559281 | NCBI WGS metagenome assembly JAABUT01 (sample SAMN10711880, study PRJNA513359) | rock metagenome | isolation source: Antarctica rocks | place: Antarctica: Victoria Land, Ricker Hills nord | collected 2016-01-04
ACATTCAGGACCGGCGTCAGGTCGACGGCACCGATCTCGTCGCGGCGCCCGCTGAGCATGCCGACCACCGCGCCGGAATCCTCGGTGGCCACGAGCATGGCGCGCTCGCCGTCGGCCAAGATCTGCGCGAAGCGTTCGACCAGGTGCTCGGGGCTGGAATCGACCACCGCCCAGCCGGAGAAAGTGCCGCTCGCGGTGTCGACGGAGCGCACGAGGCGGGCGAGATCGGTGACGTCGTCGAGCGTCGCCGGGCGCACACGCACAGTGCTGCGACCCACGTGCCACCTCTTTCGACCGGCTCCGTCCGATAGGCGTTGCAATCGCCACCATAGGCGGGTCGCGCAACTTGTCACAATGACTGGTCGGTGCGCGACAGCATGCTGTGCATGGACTACCAGGCAGCCCGGAGCAGGGCTACGATGCCGTGATTTCCTCGCCGAGGTAGGCAGCGCGAATGCGGTCGTCGGCCAGTAGTTCGCGCCCGGTTCCCTCGAGCACGATCTCACCGGTTTCCAGCACGTAACCGCGGTCGGCCAGGGACAACGCCTGAGCTGCGTTCTGCTCGACCAGCAGCACGGTGACACCGGTGCTGTTGATCTCGCGGATGATCTCGAAGATCTGCGCGACGATGAGCGGGGCGAGACCCATCGACGGCTCATCGAGCAGCAGCAGGCGTGGCTTGCCCATCAATGCTCGCCCGATCGCGAGCATCTGCTGCTCGCCGCCGGACAGCGTGCCCGCCTGTTGGCGTACACGCTCGCGCAATCGCGGGAACAGCTCGAACACCCGCTCCATGTCGGTCTTGTCGACCGTCTTGAAGCGGAATGCCCCCATCTCGAGGTTCTCCGCGACGCTCATCCGCGGGAAGACGTGCCGACCCTCGGGCACGTGACAGATGCCCAGGCGGATCAGCTCGTGTGCCGGGATGCCGTCGATGCGCTTGCCGCCTAGGGTGACCGTGCCCAGCACGGGCCGCAGCATGCCCGAGACCGTCTTCTGCGTCGTCGTCTTACCGGCGCCGTTGGCCCCCAAAAGGGCCACGATCTCACCCTCGCGCACTGTGAAGCTGATGCCCTTGAGCGCGGCGATCGTCCCGTAGCGAACCTCGATGGCATCGACGTCCAGAAGAACCTGGCTCGGCTCGGGTGCACCCTTGCGCAGCACCGGCGGTTCACTCATCGGGCGTCTCCTCTCGCTCTGCCGCGACGGCGTCGGTGTTGATCAAGTGCAGCTCGGGCTGACCGGCGGCCTGTGCCTGCGCATCCTCGGCCGACGTTCCGAGGTACGCCGCGACCACGGTCGGATCCTTCTGGATATCCTGCGGTGTCCCCTCAGCGATCTTCTCACCGAAATTCAGCACGACGATGCGGTGCGCGACCGACATGACCAGCTTCATGTCGTGTTCGATCAACAGAATGCTGACGCCGCGCTCGGCATTTATCCGCGAGATCAGCTCAGCGAGATCGCGCTTCTCGACCGGGTTCGTACCCGCGGCCGGCTCATCAAGCAACAAGACGCCCGGGTTCGTCCCCAGCGCCCGGGCGATCTCGAGGCGCCGCTGCTCGCCGTACGCCAGGGAACCGGCGAGCTCGTTGGCTTGTCGCGACAGGCCCACGTCACGAAGCAGCGCAAGCGCCGCCGCGGTGCTCTGCCGTTCCTCGCGCCGCTGCCACGGAACCCCGAGCATGGCGGCGATCGGACCGGCCTTCTGCCGCGTTTCGATTCCGACCTTCACATTCTCGATGGCGGTCAGCGCCGGGAACAGGCGGATGTTCTGGAACGTCCTGGCGACACCCAGGTGGTTGACCACGTGTGTCTTCTTACCGAGCACGCTGACTGGAGTGGCGCCCTCCCGACCGACGACGACGACGGAGCCCTCTTGCGGGGTGTAGACACCGGTCAGCGAGTTGAACAGCGACGTCTTGCCCGCACCGTTCGGCCCGATCACCGCAAGGATCTCGCCGCGGTACATCTTCATCGAGACGTCGTTGAGACTCACCACACCGCCGAACCGCAGCGTGACGTGATCGACGTCGAAGACGACGTCCCGCGCTGAATCGGTCATGGTCACAGCGCACCTGCCCTCGGGACGGCGCCTGACTCGCTCGATGACGGCGCCTCGAGTCCTTCGAGTTCGGCCCTGCGTCTCTTCGCCGGTAGCAGCCCCGCCGGCCGGAAGATCATCATGGCTAGGACGAGGGCGCCGATCCACATCTGACGATCCTCGGCGGGCACCTGATCCTTGAGGAACTGTGGCAGCCAGGTGAGCACCGCCGCGCCGGCCATCGCGCCCTGGAGCGAGCCCATCCCGCCGAACACCACATAGGCCACGATGAGAATCGACGCCTGCAGGGTGAACAGGGTCGGGTCGAAGTAACCGACCTGGGTGGCAAAGAACCACCCCGCGAGTGCAGACGTCGAGGCACCGATCGCGAACGCGAGCAGCTTGACCCGCATGGTGTTGACACCGCTGGCCTGCGCGGCGATCTCGTCCTCGCGGATCGCCGCCCACGCGCGACCGAGGCGCGAGCCCTCGAGCCGGTAGAAGAGCACGATGACGATCACCAGCATGATGAGCAGGAGGTACCAGTAGGGCAGGTTGTCCTGACCCCAGGTGATGTTCAGCCAACTGATGTGGATGTGCGGATGCGGCACCGTCGGTCCCTGCGGACCGCCGGTGAACCCGCCGGGGTTGTTGACCGAGATGATCTGGATGATCTCGCCGAAGCCCAGCGTCACGATGGCGAGGTAATCCCCACGCAGCCGCAACGTCGGCGCGCCCAGCAGGACTCCGGCGATCAGACAGGCGACGATCGCGAACGGGATCGACCAGAGTGGCGAGTGGAACATGTGCAGCCAGTGCGGCGGTTTCACCGGCAACACGCCCGTGAGGTAGGCAGTGGTGTACGAGCCGATCTCGTAGAACGCGATGTACCCGAGGTCGAGCAGACCGGCCCAGCCGACGACGACGTTGAGTCCGATGGCCAGCAGCACGAAGACGCCGATCTGGCCGACGAGCACGTTCTGCCAAGTGACAGGCAGCGTCGGCGGGTAGAACAGCGCGAGTCCCATGCCGATGATCAGGAATGCCTTCGCGGTCGACGACGAGCGCATGCGCTCGACCATCGCCGTCACCGGCAGCTTCTTCCTCGCGCCGGCCTGCGCACTCTCGGCCGTCTCTGCACGCAGCAACTTCTCGGCACCTGCACGCTCCCGCGACGTGCTGATGACCAGCCCGGCCGCCGCGACGAACAGGGTAAACACCAAGCAGGCCGCGAACCCGCCCGCGCCCAGGTTCTTCCATTCCGTGCCGAACTCCGGCGCGACACTTGCCGCGACCCCCGTCATCGAACGCAGCGTCAGGAACGTGAGCACCACCGCGACCAGGGACACGACCGCGGCCGCCCAGCCGATAACTTGCCGGCAGAGATAGGCCGCGCCGATGGTCAGCGCTGCGCAGACGACGAACAGGGTCCAGCCGAGCCAACTGAGGTACTGCGTCGCGAGACCGGACACGCCAGTGCCCGCGAACGTGTCGTGCGACTTGGCCAGCGTGTCGTTGCGCTGACCACCGGTGCCGAACCAACCGGCGGTGGTGAACGCCAGCAGCCCCCAGACGACTCCGACCACCGCGATGACCAGACCCGGCCGGAAACTGTTCAACGCGTTGAGGAAGCGCCGGGTATCGGCGACATCCGAACGGGCGCGCGCCGCCGTGATCCCGGCTCCGGCAAGTACCAGGAAGCCGACAACGTCGGCATAGACGCCCAAGGAGTGGTCGAAGCCGCCGCCGACATCGACCACATCGGCGTGCGCGAGGTAGGCGAGGACCGCACCGGCGACGCCGATGACCGCGGCGGCATAGCCGGCGAGCCTGAGCCGCACGATGATCGCGAAGCCGCACACGACCAGCGCCAGCCCGACAAGCGCCCAGGCCAACCACGAGAAGAACGGCTGCGTGATCGGCAACAGGCCGGAGGTGCCGTCAACGGCCGAACGCACTGCGCCGAACTTCGCGCTCCCCTGCGTGCCGATAAGAGGGTCGTACCAGTTCATGATCGTCTGCGCAGTGACCACCACGAGCAATCCGGCGCCGAGCGGGTAGGTGCCCGGCCGAGAGAGGTACGGGACCACGAGCGGCCAGAAGGTGATCAGGCCAAAGATCACGACTCCGATGAGCAGGAAGACGACGACGCGCGGCTTGAAGATCGCATCGGTGATCCCGACGTGGAAATCGTTTTGCGTGCCGTGCTGGCTGCCGACCATCAGGGCAAGGACGATGCCGCCGAAAAGGCAGGCTACGAGCCGCTGCAGCGACGCGCGACCGAGAAGGTTACCCGCGAGTCCCCGCGCGGTCGCGCGGCTGGCCTCGCTCATGCCGCGCGCCCGAGTCGCTCGCCGAGGATGCCGGTGGGCCGCACGAGCAGGATCAGGACCAGGACGACGAAGCTGACGACATCGTTCCACTGGGCACCGACAAAGGGTAACGCCGAGATCAACACTTCCGTCTCCCCGAGCAACAACCCACCTATCATCGCGCCGCGCACGTTTCCGATACCACCCAGCACCGCTGCCGCAAAGGCCTTGACACCAGGCGTGAAGCCCATCAGGTTGCTTACCCCGATCAGCGAGCCATACATGAAACCAGCCACGCCGGCCAGCGCCCCACCGATGACGAACGTGCGCGAGATGGTCCGGTCGATGTCGATGCCCATCAACGCGGCGGTTGGCGCGTCCTCCGCGACGGCGCGAATGCCGCGCCCGAGCTTGGTGCGATTCACCAGCCGATCAAGGAAGACCATCATCGCGAACGCCGAGACGATGATGACCGTGTCGAGCAGCTTGAACTCGGCGCTGCCGACGCTGAAGAGCACTCGGTTCTGGGCGAAGTACTCCGGGAACGGATTGTTCGACAGATGGTTGAACAACTTGCCGGCGAGATTGGACAGGAACAGTGACGCGCCGATCGCACTGATCAGGAACGCGAGCTTGGGCGCGCCACTTCTACGCAGTGTCTTGTAGGCGACCTTCTCGAGCAGCCAGGCCGTCCCTGCGCCGACCAGCGCGCCGCTGATCACTCCGCACGCGATGGTGAGCGGCACCGCGGCGCCGCTGAGATGTCGTTTGCCGACGATCCCGTCCACGACGAGGTAGCTGCCGAAACCACCCAGCATGAACACCTCGCTGTGCGCGAAGTTGATCAATTGAAGAACGCCGTACACCAGCGTGTAACCCAGCGCCACGAGCGAGTAGATCGACCCCTGTTCGAGGCCGATCACCAGGTTCTGCGGCAGCTGGTGCAACCAGTCTTCGGATTGGCTCAACGCCGGCGCTCCCTTAGCTGACGATGGGCGATGTGATTGCGCATCCGCCCCGGTGCGGGCAAATGGACGGGCGAGCCGGGTCTCCCCGGCTCGCCCGCCCAGCGCTCACCTGACTAGCCGTGTGCCACTGTCACTTCGCCTTGTTGATGTCGCCAAGACCGACAATCTTGCCCGCCTTCTCCCGGAACAAGTTCACGACCAAGTTCTGGGCCGCGACCTCTCCGTTCGGTTGGAACTTGATCGTCGTGGTGATCCCCTGGAAGTTCGCCGCGTTCAGCGCCGTCAGCAGGCTGGTGCGGGTAACCGCACCGGACGAGGACGCCCGCTTGATCGAGTCGATGAACAGGTTTGCGACGTCGAACGCCTCCGGTGAGTACGTCGACGGCGGTGTCTTCCACTTCGCGGTGTACGCCGACGTGAACGCCTTCGCCGACGGGGCCACCGTGGCGTCCTGACAACCGCAGGTGAAGTACCAACCCTCACCGGCGCTGCTTGCGTTCTTGGTAAAGATGTCCGACTTGCCACCGTTCCCCGTTACCGTACGGCCGGTGAAGCCTGCCGACTTGAGCGCCTTGGCCAGCAGCGCAGCCTGCGCGTCGTAGCCGCCGTAGAAGATCGCGTCCGCACCCGAAGACTTGATCGTCTGGGCGATCGGGTTGTAGTTCTTGGTGGTGGTTCCGTCGACGCCGGAGGTCACAACCGCGACGCCTTTCTTCTTCAGCTCGGCCACGACGGTGCCGGCCACACCGGCGCCGTACGCACTCAGGTCACTGAGGACGTAGACCTTCTTGGCCTTGGTCCGGGCCAGCCAGTCGGCACCCTGCGCACCCTCGACGTTGTCGTTCGGGATGATCCGGTGCCAACACTTCCAGTTGTGGGTCTGCAGGGTCCCGCGGCTCGCCGACGCCGTCACGATCGGCATCGCTGGGCTGGCCGCGCAGAAGCTGGGGTTGACGGCCTCGCTCTCGCCGGAGAACGCGGGCCCGATGACCCCGAGGATCTCGGGGTTGGAGTTCAACGCGGTTGCCGCGGCGGGCGCCTTGGCCGGGTCGCCCTCACTGTCCTGCGAGACCAGCGTGACCTTGAACTTGTTCTTGCCCGACGCGTTCGCCTGGTCGACGGCCAGCTGCGCACCCTGCCGCTCGTTGATACCGAGCTGGGCGTTCGGGCCGGACAGCGCTCCGATGAAGCCGATCTTGTACGTCTTGCCTGCCGTATTGCCCGCGCTGGAGCTGCCCCCGCCGCCGAGGCCGCCGGTCTTCTTCTTGGCTCCGCCGCTGCTGGAGCACCCGGCCAGCACAAGAGCGCCGGTCGTTGCCAGGGTCACCGCCGTAATCGTTACTCGAGATCGCACTGCTGAGCCTCCTGTGAGGGCATTCGAATCGTTCGGCATCCGCGTTTGTTGACGTCGCCGGTTGGCCGGACGTTAGCTCAATCTGCGGGCTACCGGTACTAGTGCTTCCATGCCGCGCGGCGGTCGTGACCAAATCTCTACGTATCGCCGAGTGATTTGTCCGGCTACTGATCGGTAGCGGGCGACTGATCGACGTCGCCGGCAAGCACCAGCTCGGCGACCGCGCGCATCGAGGTGCGGTTGTCCATGGCCGCGCGCTGGATCCAGCGGAACGATTCGGGCTCGCTGAGCTGGTGCGCGGTCATCAGCGCGCCCTTGGCCCGCTCGATCAGCTTGCGCGCCTCGAGGCGCTCGCGCAGGCCGGTTACCTCCGATTCCAGGGCCCGGATCTCGGCGAAGCGGGAAGACGCCATCTCGATGGCCGGCAGCAGGTCACGCTTCTGGAACGGCTTGACGAGATAGGCCATCGCTCCGGCGTCGCGGGCGCGCTCGACGAGGTCGCGCTGGCTGAACGCGGTCAGCATGACGACCGGGGCGATGCGTGCCTCGGTGATCAGCGCCGCTGCGGCGATGCCGTCCATCTTGGGCATCTTGACGTCGCAGATCACCAGATCCGGCACGAGATCTCGTGCGAGCGCGACGGCGTGCTCACCGTCGGCGGCCTCGCCGACAACCTCGAAGCCCTCCTCGACGAGCATTTCGCGCAGGTCGAGACGGATGAGCGCTTCGTCCTCGGCGATCACGATCCGCATCGGTGGGGACGGGGGCGGGGGCGAAGTCGCAGGAGCGGCAGCCACGCAAGTCCCCTCAGGTTCCTCGTTGAACGAGCCACCAGCCTAGACCGGCTAGCATTTCCACGGCGTCACGCCCCTGTGGCGGAATCGGTATACGCGGTGGTCTCAAAAACCATTGCCGAAAGGCGTGTGGGTTCGAATCCCACCGGGGGCACCTCCGTTCCACTGCGGGTGATCTTCCTGCGCCTGGCGCGCTGAGACGCACCGTGCGCAGGGACGTCAACTCCCGTCGCTAACCTCCGGTCCCATGAGCCACGAAGCGCCGGCGCACATGACACCGGACGAGTTCCGGCTGCACGGGCACGCGGTCATCGACTGGATCGCCGACTACTACGAACGGGTCGAGTCGTTCCCGGTGCTGTCGCAGGTCTCCCCCGGCGAGATCCGCGGCAGGCTGCCCGCACATCCCCCGGAACAGGGTGAGCCATTCGCTGCGGTGCTGAGTGACCTAGACCAGACGATCCTGCCGGGCATCACCCACTGGCAGCACCCGTCGTTCTTCGCGTACTTCCCCGCCAACACGAGCGGTCCGGCGATCCTCGGCGATCTGCTCGCCTCCGGCCTCGGCGTGCAGGGCATGCTGTGGGCCACGTCGCCCGCAGCGACCGAGCTCGAGACGCACGTGCTCGACTGGCTTGCCGAGCTGCTCGAGCTGCCCGACCGGTTTCGTTCGGACGGACCCGGTGGCGGCGTCATCCAGCACACCGCATCGGACGCCGCGCTGGTCGCGCTGCTGGCCGCCCTACACCGTGCCAGCGGCGGCCGCACCGCGCACGAGGGCGTCACGGCTGGGCGCTGCGCCGTCTACACGTCTGCCCAGACGCATTCGTCGGTCGAGAAGGCGTGCCGGGTCGCCGGTCTGGGCACGCAGGCGCTGCGCAAGCTCGACGTCGACCCGGCGACGCTGGCCGCGCTGCCCGCGCACCTGCGCGCGCTGATCGACGCCGACCGGGCCGCGGGGATCGTCCCCGCGCTGGTCGTCGCCTCCGTCGGGGCCACCGGCACCGGCGCGGTCGACCCGGTGCGTGAGCTGGCGACGATTGCCCACGACGTGGGTGCCTGGGTCCACGTCGACGCCGCCTGGGCCGGGGTCGCCGCGGTAGCGCCGGAATTCCGCTGGCTCAACGACGGCCTGGAGCTCGCCGATTCCTACGCCACCAACCCGCACAAGTGGCTGCTGACGAACTTCGACTGCGACGCGTTCTGGGTGGCCGATCGCACGGCGCTGCTGGGCGCGCTGTCGATCCTGCCCGAATACCTGCGCAACGCCGCGAGCGAGTCGGGTGCCGTGCTCGACTACCGCGATTGGCACGTCCCGCTCGGGCGGCGCTTCCGCGCGCTCAAGCTGTGGGCGGTGATCCGCTGGTACGGCGCGGTGGGATTGCGCGCGCACATCCGCGCCCACGTGGCGCTGGCACAGGAGTTCGCGTCCTGGGTCGCGTCCGACGGGCGGTTCGAGCTGGTAGCGCCGCACCCGCTGTCCCTGGTGACGTTCCGGCTGCACGCCGGCGACGACGCGACGTTGGATCTGATGCGGCGGGTGAACTCGTCCGGCGAGATGTACCTGACGCACACGCTGGTCGGTGGCCGCGCGGCGTTGCGCATGGCGATCGGCTCGCCGCTCACCGAGCGACGTCACATCGAGGCCGCCTGGGCGCTGCTGTCAGCTTGACTGCGGGAGCGGGAGCGGACGCGGATCATGCCCTCTTGCACCACGCTGGCGACCTGCCTGCCGTCCCGCGTGAAGAACCGCCCGGTCGCCAGACCGCGGCCACCGGAGGCCGAGGGCGAGCTCGTCACGTACAGCAGCCACTCGTCGGCGCGGAACGGCCGTTCGAACCACATCGCATGATCGAGCGAGGCCATCGAAAGGTCGTCGATGCCGGCGGCCAATCCATGCCGAACCAGCACCGAGTCGAGCAACGTCATGTCCGAGGCGAAGGTCAGCACACATACGTGCAGCAGCGGGTCGTCGGGCAGCGTTCCGTCCGCCTTCATCCAGACGCGGGTGAGCCCGTCGCGGGGGCCCTTCGCGTGCTGCAGCCACGTCGGGTCGTCGACCCAGCGAAGGTCGATCGGCTTGGGCATGGATCGGAAGAACGCGACCGCGTCGGGCGAGTCGCCGTACCGGTTGACCAGGCCGGGAAGGGTTTCCGGCTCGGGCGTGCCGGGCATCGAGGACTGGTGGTCGACGCCGACCTGATCGACCTGGAACGACGCGGACAGCGAGAAGATCGTCTCGCCCTGCTGCACCGCGATCACCCGCCGGGTGGAGAACGAGCGGCCGTCACGGACGCGATCCACCTCGTACACGATCGGGACGCTCGGATCGCCGGGGCGCACGAAGTAGGAATGCAGCGAATGCACCCGCCGCCCGCCGGGCACCGTGCGTCCGGCGGCGACGAGAGCCTGGCCGGCGACCTGGCCGCCGTAGGTCCGCTGCCAGCGCGAGCGCGTGCTCAACCCGCGGAAGATGTCCTGTTCGATCTGCTCCAGGTCGAGCAGCCGCACCAGGCCGTCGACGGCGACCTGTCCGGTCAGACCCTCGTCAGTAGCGTCACCCATGGCGCAGGACGTCGCCGATGTGGTGGACGCGGATGGTGTTCGTCGAGCCGGGCGTCGACGGCGGCGTACCGGCCACGACGATGACGAGGTCGTGTGGATGGCACACGCCACGGCTGACGAGCGCGGAATCGACCTGGCGCACCATGTCGTCGGTGTTCTTTACCGTCCACACCAGATGCGCCTCGGCGCCCCAGAGCAGCGCCATCTGCCGTTGCACGCTCTCCAGCGGGGTGAAGACCAGCAGCCGCTGCGTGGGTTGTAGCCGGGCAAGGCGCCGGGCGGTGTCGCCGGTCTGCGTGAAGGCAACCAGCGCGACGGCGCCCATCGCGTCGCCGATGTCCTTGGCTGCCTTGACGATCGCGCCGCCGGCGGTACGGGGGTTGTGCTGCAGGCCGGTGGGCCGGGCGCCCGACTCTTCGACCGAGCGGATGATCCGGCTCATCGTCGCGACCGACTGCACGGGATACTTGCCCACGCTCGTCTCGCCCGAGAGCATCACCGCGTCCGCGCCGTCGATCACCGCGTTCGCGACGTCGGAGGCCTCGGCGCGCGTCGGCCGCGAATGCGTGATCATCGACTCCAGCATTTGGGTCGCGACGATCACCGGCTTGGCGTTGTTGCGGCAGATCTGGATCGCCCGCTTCTGCACGACCGGAACCTGTTCCAACGGCATCTCCACGCCGAGGTCGCCGCGGGCGACCATCATGCCGTCGAAGGCGAGGACGATGTCCTCGAGCCGGTCGACGGCCTCCGGTTTCTCCAGCTTCGCTATCACCGGGACGCGGATGCCGACCTCGTCCATCACACGGTGCACGAGCTTGACGTCCTCGGGATTGCGGACGAATGAGAGCGCGACGAAGTCGACGCCGAGGCGCAACGCGAACGCGAGATCGGCCGCGTCCTTGTCTGACATCGCGGGCACGCTGACGTCGACACCGGGCAGCGAGAGGCCCTTGTTGTTGCTGACGATGCCGCCTTCGGTGACGTCGCAGACGACGTCGACGCCCTCGAGTATGTCGACGGCGATCAACGCCACGTTGCCGTCGTCGACGAGCAGGCGATCGCCGGGCTGCACGTCCGCGGCGAGGTTCTTGTAGGTCGTCGAAACACGGTCGTGGGTGCCGGCGCAGTCCTCGACGGTGATCGTCACGCGCTCGCCGGTCGCCCAGAGGACCGGCCCGTCAGCGAACGTGCCGAGCCGGATCTTCGGCCCCTGTAGGTCGGCCAGCACCGCCACGTTGCGCCCGGCCGCCTTGGCAGCCTGGCGGACCTCCCAGTGGCGGCGGCCGTGGTCGGCGTGCACGCCGTGGCTGAAATTGAGCCGCGCCACGTCCATGCCTGCCTCGACGAGCGCGCGCGCCCGCTCCGGAGTGTCGGTGGCGGGACCGAGCGTGCAGACGATTTTCGCGTGCCTGATCACCCCTCCAGGGTAGGGGCTACCGGTGAGAAATCGCTTCCACCGCCCGGCCCGGCCCGGCACCAGCGAGGCACCAGCATGCTTTACGCCTTCGCGGCGGCCATCACCGCCACGTCGACGTCCTGGCCCGCGTCCTGCGCCTGGCGGGTCGCGTCGAGCACCCGTTTGAAGTCGCGCGGCACGATCGCGCTGAACCGCCTCAGCGACTGCGACCAGTCGGCCAGCAGGTCCGTGCCGACCTCCGAATCGGTGTACGCGACGTGTGCCTCGACGACCTCGCGCACTCGCCGGGCATCTTCCTCGCTCAGCGGTTCGATCTCGACGAGCTCGGTGTTGACCAGCCGCTGCTGCAGGTCGAGCACGTAGGCGTACCCCCCGGACATTCCGGCACCGAGGTTGCGCCCCGTCTCGCCGAGGACGACGGCGATGCCGCCGGTCATGTACTCCAGCGCGTGGTCGCCCACGCCTTCGGCCACCGCGGTCGCCCCGGAATTCCGCACACAAAAGCGTTCGCCGACGACGCCACGCAGGTAGACCTCGCCCGAGGTGGCGCCGTACGCGATCACGTTGCCGGCGATCACATTGTGCTCGGCGCGCAGCGTCGCCGAAGAATGCGGCCGCACCGCGAGCACGCCGCCGGACAATCCCTTAGCCGCGTAGTCGTTCGTGTCGCCGAGCAGTCGCATGGTGATCCCGCGCGGCAGGAAAGCGCCGAAGGACTGCCCGCCGGAGCCGGTGAACGTGATGTCGATCGTGCCCGGTGCGAGGCCGTCCGCGCCGTAGCGGCGAGTGACCAGCGAGCCGAGCATCGTGCCGACGCTGCGATTGACGTTGCGCACAGGCAGCTCGAGGCGCACCGGGGCGGCGTCGAGCAACGCTCCCTCGCACAGCTGGATCAGCGTGTTGTCCAGCGCCACCTCGAGGCCGTGGTCCTGCTCACGGGAGCGGAAGACCGTCTGCCCGTACGGGTTGTGCGGGACACGAAGCACCGGGGTCAGGTCGAGCCCGTCCGCCTTCCAGTGGTCGATCGCCTTCGCCGTATCGAGCGCCTGGACCTGCCCGATCGCGTCGCCCAGCGACCGGAAGCCCAGCGACGAGAGGATCTCGCGCACCTGCTCGGCAATGTAGGTGAAGAACGTCTCGACGAACTCGGGCTGGCCGGTGAACCGCTCACGCAGCAGCGGGTTCTGCGTGGCAACGCCCACCGGGCAGGTGTCGAGGTGGCAGACGCGCATCATGATGCAGCCCGACACGATCAGCGGTGCGGTGGCGAAGCCGTACTCCTCTGCCCCCAGCAAGGCGGCGACGACGACGTCGCGGCCGGTCTTCATCGCGCCGTCGACCTGCACAGTGATGCGGTCACGCAGGCCGTTGAGCAGCAGTGTCTGCTGCGTCTCGGCGAGACCGAGCTCCCACGGCAGCCCAGCATGCTTGAGCGAGGTCAACGGCGCCGCCCCGGTGCCGCCGTCGTGCCCGGAGATCAGCACGACGTCGGCGTGCGCCTTCGACACGCCGGCCGCAACGGTGCCCACTCCGGCCTCGGAGACGAGCTTGACGTGCACCCGCGCCTGCGGGTTCGCGTTCTTCAGGTCGTGGATCAGCTGCGCGAGATCCTCGATCGAGTAGATGTCGTGGTGCGGCGGCGGCGAGATCAACGCGACGCCTGGCGTGGAGTTCCGGGTGCGCGCGATCCAGGGGTAGACCTTGAAACCGGGCAGCTGTCCGCCCTCGCCCGGCTTCGCGCCCTGCGCCACCTTGATCTGGATGTCGTCGGCGTTGACGAGGTAGTGGCTCGTCACGCCGAATCGACCCGAGGCGACCTGCTTGACCGCCGAGCGGCGCAGATCGCCGTTGTCGTCGGCAACGTATCGGCGCGCGTCCTCGCCGCCCTCGCCGCTGTTGGACTTGCCACCGAGCCGGTTCATCGCGATCGCCAACGTCTCGTGGGCTTCAGCCGAGATCGAGCCATAGGACATTGCGCCGGTGGCGAACCGCGTGACGATCGAGCTCACCGGCTCGACCTCGTCCAACGCAACGGGAGTGCGGTGACCGAAGTTGAACTCGAACAGCCCGCGCAGGGCGCCCCCCTCGCGATTGAGTTCCTCGATCTTGTCGCAGTACTCGCGAAACACCTCGTAGCGCCGCCCGCGGGTAGCGTGTTGCAGCAGGAAGACCGTCTCGGGATTGAACAGGTGCAGCTCACCCTCGCGCCGCCACTGGTACTCGCCGCCGACGTCGAGGCGCCGGTGTGCACGCGAAGTGGCGACGAGCGGATATGCCGCGCCGTGCCGGGCCTCGGCCTCGGCGGCGAGCGCATCGAGGCCGACGCCGCCGAGCCGCGACGGTGTCGCGCCGAAGTATTCTTCGACCAGGGCCTTCGACAGGCCGAATGCCTCGAACACCTGGGCGCCGGTGTAGGACTGGATCGTCGAGATGCCCATCTTGGACATCACCTTGAGCACGCCCTTGCTCAATGCCTTGACGTAGTTGTCAACGGCTCTGCGCGCCATGGCAGCTGGACCGACGGGCGGCGCGTCGCCTGCGGCGCCCGCCACCTCTGGTATCGCCCCGGAGCGGACGAGATCCTCGATGGTCTCGAAGGCGAGGTACGGGTTGACCGCCGCGGCGCCGTACCCGATGAGCAGCGCGACATGGTGCACCTCGCGCGCCTCACCGGTTTCCACGACGAGACCGACCTGGGTGCGCTGCCCGGTGCGCACGAGGTGCTGGTGCACCGCCGAGGTCAGCAACAACGACGGGATGGGCGCGTGGTCGGGATCGCAGTCGCGGTCAGACAGAATGAGGATGCGTGCGCCCGCGTCGACGGCAGCCGAGCACTCGCGCCGCACGCGTTCGAGCGCGGCGGCCAGGGCCTCGCCGCCTCCGTTCACGCGGTAGCGGCCGTCGATCAGCTGGCACTTGAAGCCCGGCATGTCGCCGTCGGCGTTGATGTGCCAGATCTTGGCGAGCTCGTCGTTGTCGAGCACCGGGCGCGGGATCACGATCTGCCGGCAGGACGCCGGGCCCGGGGTGAGCAGGTTCTGCTCCGGCCCGATGCCGCCGGCCAGCGATGTGACCAGCTCCTCGCGGATCGCGTCCAGCGGCGGGTTAGTCACCTGCGCGAACAGCTCGGTGAAGTAGTCGAAGAGCATGCGTGGACGCTTGGACAGCACGGCGACGGGGGTGTCGCTGCCCATCGAGCCGATCGGCTCGGTACCGGCGGTGACCATCGGTGCGATGAGCATCCGCAGCTCTTCCTCGGTGTAGCCGAAGATCTGCTGTCGGCGCGTCACCGATTCGTGGGTGAACACGACGTGCTCGCGTTCGCGAAGATCATCGAGCTGCATGAGGCCACCGTGCAGCCATTCGTCGTAGGGATGCTCGGCGGCGAGCTCGGCTTTGAGGTCGTCATCGGAGCGGATCTCGCCGCGCTCGGTGTCGACGAGGAACATCCGTCCCGGTTGCAGTCGCCCCTTGGCGACGACCTGGGCCGGGTCGAGGTCGAGGACGCCGGATTCGCTGGCCAGCACCACGAGCCCGTCTGTGGTCTGCCACCAGCGTCCCGGGCGCAGGCCGTTGCGGTCGAGGACGGCGCCGATGATGGTGCCGTCGGTGAAGTGCACGCACGCCGGGCCGTCCCACGCCTCCATCACGCACGAGTGGAACTCGTAGAACGCCCTGCGGGCGGGATCGAGATCGGCGTTGTTCTCCCACGCCTCGGGAATCATCATCAGCACCGCATGCGGCAGGCTGCGCCCGCCCAGGTGCAGCAGCTCGAGCACCTCGTCGAAGGTGGCGGAGTCGCTGGCATCCGGCGTGCAGATCGGGAACAGCCGCTTCAGGTCGCCGGGCCTGCGCTCACCGTCGCGGTCGCACGCTCCCGCGAGCAGCTCCGATTCCAGCAGCGACTCGCGGGTGCGCATCCAGTTGCGGTTGCCGCGGATGGTGTTGATCTCGCCGTTGTGCGCGATGTAGCGGTACGGGTGCGCGAGCGGCCAGGACGGGAACGTGTTCGTCGAGAAGCGGCTGTGCACGAGCCCGATCGCACTCTCGAACCGCTCGTCGGTGAGGTCGGGGAAGAACGCGCCCAGCTGGTCGGTGGTGAGCATGCCCTTGTAGACGAGCGTGCGCGTGGACAGCGACGCGAAGTACAGCTGCGCGCCGGCTGAGCGCGCTCGCCGTTCGGCGACCTTGCGCAGTGCGTAGGCGCGGCGTTCGAGCTCCATACCGGTCTCACCCTGCTCGCCGCTCACGAACAGCTGGCGGAAGCGCGGCATCACGCCCAACGCCGTCGGGCCCAGGCTGTCGCTGACGATCGGCAGCTTGCGCCAGCTCAGCACGACCAAGCCCTCCTCGGCAGCGACCGACTCGACGAGCTCGCTGGTCTGCGCGAACTGCTCGTCCTCGGCCGGCAGGAACACGTTGCCGACCGCATACGCGCCGGGCGGCGGCAACTCGATCTCGAGGACCGCGCGCAGGAAGCCGTCGGGCACCTGGACGGTGATGCCGGCGCCGTCACCCGAGGACGGCTCAGCCCCCGCGGCGCCACGGTGGTCGAGGTTGTGCAGCGCGGTGAGCGCCTGGGTCACGATCTCGTGGGTGGGCCGGCCGTGCAGGTCGGCAACGAACGCGACGCCACAGGAGTCGGTCTCGAACGCAGGGTCGTACAACCCCTGTGCCGGGGGCACGGCTGAGAAGGCAGGCACACAGTCTCCTGTCGTGGACGATGCATTTCGGTTCCTGCGAGACGCCACCTGGGCAGTCGTTGCACGCGGTGGGTCCTGCGGCCGGGACGACATCGGCCCGCACACCGTCCACCAGATTACCGCCGGGTATCGCCGCAGCGGAACTGACATGGCGCAGCAGCGCAGGCGTGGGGGGCGTCAGGTAGAGAACACGGCCTGCAACTCGGTTTCCAGGCCAGGCCGGACGTGTGCGTCGATCGCCTTGCCATCGGCGTCGGTGACGTAGAAGGCGTCGACCACGATCCCGGCCATCGACGAGACCCGCGCCGAGCGCACGTCCAGTCCGGCGCGCTCGAGCGACGCGGTGATGCGCGACAGCAGTCCGATCTCGTCGTCGCCGCGGAACTCGACGACGGTCGCGTCAGTCGCGTCGTCGAACCAGTGCACCGCCGGCCGGCGGCGCGGTGCCCCGGCCGCATGCCGGGAGTACACGCGCTCCTTCTCGGCCAGCTTGTCGGCCAGGCCCAGCTCCCCCCTGAGTGCCCGCGCGAGGTCACTGCGTAGGAGCGCCTCATCGGGCATCCGGCCGAAGCGCGGCTCCACGACGAACCGGTTGACTGCCATCCCCGCGTGCGTACGGATGGACGCCTCGCGGATATCGAGCGCATGCAGCGCGAGCACGCCTGCGGTGCGGTAGAGCGTGCCGCGCGCGTCGGGTGCTGCCACGACCACCTCGTCCGGGCGGACGACGACGGCCAGCTCACCGGCTTCGGCGAGCATCCGGCGCTCCTCGTCCAGCGGGCTGACCGCCGGCTGCCCCGCCCCGTTCGCCGCGGCCCCAGACCGGCGGACCAAGTCGGCGATCAGCCTGGCCTTCCAGTTGCTCCAGGCGCCTGGACCGGTGGCGGCTGCATCGGCCGAGGACAACACCTCCAGCAGGTTGAGCAGCTCGGTCGAATCGTCAACGGACTCCCGCACGATGGTGATCGTCTTCGGATCGTCGAGATCGCGACGGGTCGCGGTGTTCGGCAGCAGCAGATGATGGCGCACGAGTCCGACGATCACGGCGAGATCGTCACCGGTGTACCCCATGCGGCTCGCGATCACCTGCGCGTGCTCGGCGCCCACGACCGAGTGGTCGCCGCCCGGGTAGCCCTTACCGATGTCGTGCAGCAGCGCGCCGATGATCAGCAGGTCGCGACGCTGGACCTCGCCGTCGTGCTCGGCGGCCGTCGCGGCCGTCTCGAGCAGGTGCCGGTCGACGGTGAACCGGTGCACGGGGTTGTGCTGCGCGCGGCAGCGCACGGCGTCCCACTCCGGAATCAGCCCGACGAGCAGCCCCGCCTGGTCGAGCGATTCGAGCACCGCGACGGCCTGATGTCCTGCCCCGAGCACTGCCAGCAGGTCGTCGAGTACCGGCTTGGGCCACGGCGTCGGCACCGGCGCAGCCTCCGAGGCGAGCCGTTCGAGGGCGAAGGGCGCGATCGGCAAGTCGTGCTCGGCGGCCACGCGCGCCACCCGCAGCACGAGCCCGTGATCGGCCCACGGGTCGGCGTCACGCGCCAGCATCACCTCGCCGCCCTGGGCGACGACGTTCTTCGCCATGCCGACGCGCTGCGCGGCCGCGGGGCGTGCGGATCCGAACAGCCGGCGCCGGCCGCCCGAGCGTGCGCTCTGCGCGTCGACCCGCCGCCAGGCGAGCTCGAGCGCGTGCGCAATCGCCCGCGCAGCCTCGTTGACCTCGCGCAGCAGTGCGTCGCGGGCATCACCGTCGGCGCCGTCCTGGTATCCGAGCGCTGCAGCGACGCCGTCGTGCTCCTGCAGCCGCAACACGTCCTCGCCGCGTCCGGTGAGGCGGTGCAGCTCACCGCGGACGTCGAGCAGTACCGGATACGCCTCGCGCACCCGAATCGGGTAGTCGAGCAGTTGCGTGGCGGCCAGCGCGCGCACCGTCTGCGCGTCGCGCAGACCGCCACGCGATTCCTTGAGGTTCGGTTCGAGCAGGAAGGCGGCCTCACCGGCGAGCTTCCAACGCTCTCGCGAGATCTCCTTCATCTCCTCGAAGCGCTTGACGGCGGTGGCGCGCCACACGTCCAGCACGCTGCCGCGTACCCGCCCGGTCACGCCCGCGTCGCCCGCGATGTGCCGGATGTCCAGCAGGCCCAGCAGCGCCTTGAGATCGTCCTTCGCCACCGACACCGTCTGCTCCGGCGTCCGGACGGAGTGATCGAGGCCGATGCCGCTGTCCCAGACCGGGTACCAGATGGCATCGGCCATCTCCGCGAGCCCGTCAACCTTGCCCTCGTGCAGCAGGACGAGGTCGAGATCGGAGTACGGTGCCGGTTCGCGCCGTCCCAGTCCGCCAACGGCGACGAGCGCGACGCCCGCTTCTGGCGCGCACAGTTGAGCCAGCCAGGCGTCGTAGGCATCGCACAGCGCCTCGCGCAGGGCGGCGCCCACGAGCCCGGGCCGGCGCAGGACGCCGGCCCGGACCTCGCGAGACTCAGATGGCGTCGGAGTCACGCTCTCCCGTCCGCACCCGGACGAGGGCCTCGACCGTGGTCACCCATACCTTGCCGTCGCCGATCTTGCCGGTACGCGCGGCTTCGACGATCGCCGCGACCAGCTTGTCGACGTCACCATCGGCGACGATGACGTCGACGCGCACCTTCGGCACGAAGTCGACCGTGTACTCGGCGCCGCGGTAGACCTCGGTGTGCCCGCGCTGCCTGCCGAAGCCCTGCACCTCGCTGACGGTCAGGCCCTGCACACCGAGAACCTCGAGCGCCGCCTTCACGTCATCGAGCTTGAACGGCTTGACGACTGCCGTGATCTGCTTCATGCCGCTCCTCGCTTCGCAGTCGGGGTGAGCCTACGGATGCCTGTGCTGCTCACGCTTCCACCCTTTCCTTGGGCAGGGCGGCCGGCGATCCCTGACCGCCGATGGTGCCGCCGAGCGGGCCGAACTCATAGGCCGACTCACCGTGGATCGCGGTGTCGAGCCCCTCGGCCTCGTCGTCCTCGCTCACCCGGTTCTTCATGACCAGGTTGATGACCAGGGCGATGACCGCGGTGGCGACGAAGGAGTAGATCGACACCGCACCGGCTGCGCCCGCCTGGTGCATCAGCAAGTTCCACCCGCCGAACTGGCCGCCGCCGCCGTAGAAGATGCCGTCGTTGCCCAGCGGGTTGACGCCCTTCGTGCTGAAGAAGCCGACGCTCAACGTTCCGATCCAGCCGCCGACGAAGTGGACGCCGACGACGTCGAGCGAGTCGTCGTAGCCGAGCTTCGTCTTCAGGCCGATGGCGAGTGCGCACACCGCACCGGCGATGAAGCCGATGAAGATCGAGCCCATCGGGCTGACCCAGCCGGCACACGGCGTGATGGCGACCAGCCCGGTGACCGCACCGGACGCGGCACCCAGCGCCGTGGACTTCCCGAACTTGATCTTCTCGACGAGGATCCAGCCCAGCAGGGCGGTGGCGGTGGCGGTGTTCGTGTTGACCCACGCGAAGCCCGCCACGTTGTCGGCGCCCAGCTCCGACCCGGCGTTGAACCCGAACCAGCCGAACCACAACAGCCCGGCGCCGAGCATCACGAACGGGATGTTGTGCCCGCGCATGTTCGTCCTCGGCCACCCTTTGCGCTTGCCGAGCACGATCGCCATGGCCAGGCCGGCCGCACCGGCGTTGATGTGCACGACCGTGCCGCCGGCGAAGTCCTGCGCGAAGAAGTGCGCGCCCGGATCGATCAGCGACCGGTTGAGCCAGCCGTACCCGTCGAACACCCAGTGCGCGACCGGCGCGTAGACCACGACCGA
>JAABUT010002149.1_pt1 | contig 19956 bp, 19 predicted proteins | sample 5559281 | NCBI WGS metagenome assembly JAABUT01 (sample SAMN10711880, study PRJNA513359) | rock metagenome | isolation source: Antarctica rocks | place: Antarctica: Victoria Land, Ricker Hills nord | collected 2016-01-04
CTTCTTGACGTCGCCGCCGACCTCGAGCTTCCAGGAGTCCTTGGAGACCTTCGGCACGGTGAGGTTCGTGTCGACGCGGTAGAAGTCAGCGGTCGGCGTGCGGAAGGCCGAGATGCCGGGCACCTGCGCCTCGAGACCCAGGGGGAGTGGACGGGCGGCCTCGGCCGCACCCGGCAGCTTCACCGAGGTCGGGTCGGAGGAGGCCGAGGCAAGGCGCTGCCCCGCGCCCCCGACCACAACTGCTCCGGCGGTGACTCCGGCCGCGCCGACGAGGAACTGCCGGCGGGAGCCTTCGGAGGCCGGACGAGCGCCGTCCGAGGCGGGGCGCGAGCCGTCGTCGGGCACCGACCGGCCGGCCGCCGGGGCCGGGTCCTCGGACCGGACCAGATACCGGCGGAGCCAGACGAGGACGCCGATGCCGACGATGCCGGTCGCGAGCGCCGGGAGCAGGTCGACAGCTCTCGCGGCCGGACGGGTCATGGCCGCAGCGCCGGCGAGGACGACGAGCAGGACGAGAAGACCCAGACCGATCCGCGGGCGGCGGCGGGCGAGCAGGCCGGCTGTGGCGGCGATGTGGACGGTCACGAGGCCCACCGAGGCGAGCAGGATCGACTTGTCCGCCGTGCCGAACTTCGCGATCGCGAGCTCCTTGAGCGGCGTCGGCGTCAGGTCGATGACCGTCGAGCCGACGGAGAGCACCGGCGAGGCGGCCGGGTCGACGAAGGCCGCGACGAGGTGACCCACCGCCATCCCCGCGAGAGCGGCGAGGACGCCGGTCACGGCGAAGGCGACCCGACCTCCGGCCGTGTTCGTGCGGGTGGGGGTGCTCATGGCCGGAGTTCGACACCGACGTCATTCGCGGATTGGGCCAGTGCCGCGTGACGACTGCGTGGAGCCGGGCCGGGCGGGCTCGTCGATCTCCCCGGTGGGCAGCCTGCTGGTCGCTTCAGCGTTTCTCCGGTCGTCTTTCTGCTCCGCACCGTGCGGCCACCGCTGAGCCGCCTCCTCGGGATCCTCGCGACCAACCTCACCACCGGCTTCGCGATCATCGCCGTGCTGCACCACGGTCTGGGCGTCGGCACTCCTCGTCCTGGTCTGCTGGGCGGTGCCCGGCCTCGTCCTCGCTGTTCCCCATCCGCCGCCGCCGCAACGCCTGATCCCGCGCCACGGCATACGGTCAACGCGCCGGTATGCCGTTGCGAACCATTGGAGGAAGTCACCGTGCCCGTCCCCACAGCTGTCACCCGCTTCAACAAGAAGTACCTCAACCGGTTCATGATCCGGCTGGCCGGTTTCGGCCCCTTCGTCGAGGTCGAGCACGTCGGGCGGAAGTCGGGCACGGTCCGTCGGACGGTGATTATGGCCTTCCGCAGCGGTGACGTCATCACCATCGCCCTGACCTACGGACCGGGCGTCGACTGGCTCAAGAACGTCCGCGCGGCCGGCGGCTGCCGGATTCACCTTGGCAGCCGCCTGCTGACCCTCGGACCACCCAGCATTGTGGACACGGTGGAAGGGCTGCACCGAATGCCGTTGGGCCCGAAGCAGATCCTGCCAATCCTCAGGTCGAGCGACTTCGTCGAGATGGACATCCTGAGTGAGGCGCCGTTGCCGCCGCACTGGTGACCCTCCCGCACCCGAGCGTCCTGGTCGGCCAACGATGCCGCGCCTGGCCCGCACGGTCATGAGTTCGTCGCCGGGTCCACCCCATGGCCGTGAACCCAGACGAGATCAGAGCCGCGATCTCCGGATGACCTCTGGCTCAGAACGGTGGTGGAGGGCAAACGGTGTCCAGCCGGTCCACCTGCGCCGGGGTGGTCGGACTGCTTGGGTCGGTGTACTTGTGGGGAGGCTGAGGAGAGGTCGCAGGCGCGGGCCGGTTGGCGCAGCCCGGGCCGCGGCGGGTCCCCTCGAGCACGGCCGCTGCCTGCCGCATCCGGGCGGTGGGCCGGTAGCTGTGCGTGGCGACGTCGATCACGCGCCCCGGTCATCGGGTCGGTCACGATCCGGCGCCACACCGATCCTTGCGAGGGCGATCTGCCGGGCCTCGGGGGCGGGGACGAACCCGCATCCGGGGATCTCCCCGACCCCGTGCGCAAGATGGCCCTCCCCCCACCGGCAGGTGCAGCGGAAGCGTCCGCTACCTATAGCGTTGACCAACTCTCGCTTGTCGCCTCACTGGCCGAGCGGAGACCGTGTGGCGCTGCTGAACCAAGAGAAGGTCTGGAGCTGACCATCAACGACGACTGGCGCACCACGTTCGACCACGCGTCGCGACGCTATCTAGCCGCACGACCGAACTATCCGGCAGAGCTCTACGACGACCTGATCGCCGTGACGGGCGTCGCACCACCTGCCTCATTCCTCGAGGTGGGATGCGGACCGGGTACGGCCACACTGCCCTTGGCCCGACGGGGCTTTGCAATCACCGCCGTCGAGCTCGGCCCGGCCCTGGCAGCACGGGCTCGGGCAAACCTCGCCGGGTTTCCCGGCGTCACGGTGATCACCTCGGCATTCGAGGACTGGCAGCCGACATCCCACGAGTTCGACCTGGTCTACGCCGCCACCGCCTGGCACTGGGTCGATCCGGCGATCCGCTACGCCAAGGCGGCCGAGCTCCTGTGCCGTCGGGGACACCTGGCCGTCTGGGCCGCCGGCCACGCTTTTCCACCCGGCTTTGATGCCTTCTTCACCGACATCCAACGGGTCTACGAAGACATCGGTGAGAGCCACCCGGGTCCATGGCCACCTCCGCCGCCGGACGAAGCTGCCGATGCCGGCGCGGACTTCGAGGCGTCGGGCCGGTTCGAGGTGGTCGGCGTCAGACGCTACCTGTGGGCCGTGTCGTACACCGCAGACATGTACATCGAACTGTTGGACACCTTCTCGGGACACATCGCCATGGAGGCGCCCAAGCGCGAGCTCCTCTACGCCGAGGTCCGCCGGCTCATCTCAGCAAGGCCCGACCCCCAGGTGACTCGGCACTGGTCGTCCGTCCTCACCATCGGTCGTGCGACGTGACCTGCCGCACCAAGCGGCAGCGAAGCCTGCCGCCCGTAGCCGAGCGAGACGCTGGGACAAGGAGTGACGGGCTGGTTCAGCCAAACGGCAGGTCGAGCGGGTCGGCGTTCCCCCCGTAGACGATGACGACGACGCGCTCATCTTTCGCGGGGACGCGGCCCCCGGACAGGAGGTCCGCGAGCGCCGTTGGCCCCGGGGCTCGGTGGTGACGGTCTCGCCCGCTTGCATCGCGGCATTCGGGGTAGGGCAGCCCCTGCGCTCGACCGCGACGATCCGCGCCCGGTCGGATCACCAGGCAGCGATTCCACCCAGCAAGCCGCCCCCACCGACGGCGACGAGTAGCGTGTCGGTGTCGGGGATCTGCTCCTCGATCTCACGCCCGAGGGTGCCCCTGACCGGTCACCGTCGACGAGCTTTCGTAGGCGCTGACAGCGAACGCATCCATCCGAGCCGCGAAGGCCGAGCTCGCCTCACTCGCTTCGGAATACGGGTCCCCTAAAGCTTCTGGACCTTCTGGCGGTCCACCAGCTCGCCCGAGATCTGGTAGATCTTCCGGTTTGTCTCCGACGAGGTCCGGCGGAGCACCTCGAACGCCTGATGGCTGTCCAGCCCGTAGCGCTCCATGAGCATTCCGGTCGCCTGCCCCGTCACCGTGCGGCGCGCCAGGCCCACCTGGAGCTGGTCGATGTTCTGGGCGGCGGCCACGGCCACGGCCGCATGAGCCGCGATCGCGAGCGCCTCCTCCTCGGCATCGGTGTCGAACCCATCGGGTTTGGCCGCGAACAGGTTGAGCGCTCCCATCTGGTGCTCGTGGGTGAAGAGCTGCACGCACAACAGGCTTCCGACCCCGAGCTCCGCGGCGGCTCGCGGCGCCCAGTTGGGCCATCGCTCGTCGCGGGTCAGGTGTGGGACCCGGACCAGCTGCTCTTCCCAGGCGGCGTCGACGCAGGGGCCTTCGCCGCACTCCTGCTGCAGCCGGTCGCTCCTGACCGGCACGTCACCAGTGGCGGCAGCGGAGTCGACCCGACCGTTTCGGTGGGCGATCGTGATCCCTGCGTGGTCACATGGACCGACGAGCTCGATGGCCGCGAAAACGACGTGCGCCATGGTGAGACTGGCTGAGGTCTGGGACCGGAGGTCGCGCGCCAGGTCCGCCATCCGGTCGGCCAGGTCGTGGAACTCCATGCTTTCACAGTAGACGCAATCATTCACGCACCTACGTCAGTGAAGATGCCGGAAGTACGCACCGGCCCAAGGAGGCGCGCATGGGCCAACCCGGCTCTGGGTACGCGGCACGCATGGAGCCGATCCCCCCGACTGCCGACGCCCTGGCGAGGCTCGAGCGACTCGGCGCGACGGAGGTGCATTCGGGGCTGGAGAGCGTCGCCCGGCTGCTCGAGCTCGTCGCCCCCCAGTGTGTCGGCCTGAGCCTGAGCCTGGTGGAGGACGGCCTCACGTTCACCCTCGCTGCCTCCGACCTGCAGACCGTAGGACTCGACGCCATCCAGTAACTCGACGGCGGACCCTGCGCCGACGCGGTCCACGGCAACGAGGTGCTGGAGGTGGAGACCACCGCCCTGAGCGAGGACCGTTGGTCGATGTACGCCCGAGCCACCGCCGCCCACGGCGTCCAGAGCAGTCTGTCGATGCCCCTGGTCGACGGCGATCGAGCGGTGGGCGGAGTCAACCTCTACGGGTCGACGCCGGACGCCTTCGAGGACCGCGTCGACGAGATCGCCACGATCGTCGGTGCCTGGGCCCGCGGGGCCGTCCGCGATGCCGACCTCTCCTTCAGCAGCCGGCTCCGCGCTGCTGAGGCTCCGAAGATCCTCGCGAAGCAGGCCGATGTCGACCTGGCCACCGGACTCCTCGCCGCCAGCCAGGGCATCGACACGCAGACCGCCGAGCTGCGGCTGCGCGAAGCCGCGGAACGAGCCGGGATCTCCCCGGTGGACGTCGCCCGTACCGTCATCAGGATGCACACCACGGGCAGTGAGTGACGCCGGCCACCACACCCTCGAGGACCGCAGCGTTGCGCGCCTTCGCCGTGTCGGCCCAGTCGCGAGCTGAGCCGCTCAGCCCTCGACCGCCGGGATCCGACCGACGCCGGCAGCGGCGGACGACGGGAACAGCCCGAACCGCAGCTCCTGCCCGTAGTCGGTCATTCACGTGCCTTTCGGTGCGGAACGAGGACGGGCTCGGAGGTCACCAGCTCCGAGGCCAACGCGAAGGCGCCCGCACGAGTGGTCCGGCTGGGGCCCGCAGCTGACGGCATACTGGACACCGAACCCCGCGCAAGGAGCACTGATGGACATCACCGACGTCATCCTGACCCAGCACGCCGAGCAGCGACGGATGTTCGCCATGCTCGAGGAGTGGCCGCCCGACGACACGGAGGGCCTCGGCGCCGTCTGGACGCGGCTGGAGATCCTGCTCGAGACCCACGCGGAGGGCGAGGAGCGCTACTTCTACCCCGAGCTGCTTCGCCTCGGGAAGGGTGCCGGCGACGCCGAGAGCCTCGATGAGGAGGTCCTCGACGCCGTCAAGGACCACAACGAGATCCGGGACGCCATCCGAAAGGCCAAGGACGCCACCACGGGCAGCGACGAGTGGTGGGCGGCGATCCTGGACGCCAACGTCGCCAACAGCGACCACATGGCTGAGGAGGAGCGGCAGGACCTCACGGACTTCCGCCGTCATGCGAGCCATGACCTGCGGCACGAGATCGCGGTGGCATTCCTGCGCTTCGAGGCCCTGAAGGCCGCGACGGGCGTGACACCCGTCAACAAGGACCCGGAGGGCTGGGTCCGCGACCACAGAACGTAGATCATGACGAGGCTCGAGGCTCGACATCCCGGCCATGGAGAGGGCTGCGGCAGGCGGTTGAGGACAGGTCTGCTCGCTCAGGCCGGGCGAGGACGCCGATCGCTAGATGTCACAGCACCTTTCCCGGGTTGAAGATGCCGAGAGGATCGAGCGCCTGCTTCACCGCCTGCTGCAGGAGCACCGAGGCGGGATCGAGTTCACGGCGCATCCCGTCGCGCTTGAGGATGCCGACCCCGTGCTCGCCGGTCACCGTGCCCCCGAGGGCGATCGCGGCATCGAGCATCTCCTCGAACGCCGCCTGCGCCGCCTCACGGGCAGCGTCGTCTCCGGGCGGCGTGAGCAGGAGAGGGTGCAGGTTGCCGTCCCCGGCGTGGGCGATGGTCGCCATCCGCACGCCGTGCCGGGCGGCAATCTCCTCGAGCTGGCCGAGCATCTGCGGGACGGACGAGCGCGGCACGCAGACGTCCTCCGTGAGCACCGGGCTGAGTCGCTCGAGGGCCGGGTAGGCGAGCCGCCGGGCATCGAACAGCGCCTCCGCCTCGGCGTCGTCGGTGGACACCACGGCCCACAACGGGTCTCCTTCCTCGAAGGCCGCCACGACCGCCTGCGCCTCCACCTCACCGGAGTCGCCAGGGGTGTCCACCCTGGCCAGGAGCAGCGCCGCCGCGTCCGCCTCCAGCCCCAGGTGCTTCCAGTCCTCGACGGCCTGGAGGCACTCACGGTCGAGCAGCTCGAGCGCCGAAGGAGTCAGGCCCCGACGGGTCACCGCCGCGACGGCGCGGCCGGCGTCGACGAGGCTGCCGAAGGCTCCGACCACCGTGCGCGGTATGCCGGGCAGCGCCGGTCGCAGGCGCAACGTCACCTCGGTGACGATGCCAAGGGTCCCCTCGGAGCCGACCATGAGCCCGGCCATGTCGTAGCCGGCGACGCCCTTGCTCGTCCGTCGCCCGAGCCGCACCGCCGTGCCGTACCCAGCCGGGCCGCCGACGACGGCCCGCATCCCGAGCACGTAGTCCCGGGTCACGCCGTACTTGACGCAGCACAGGCCGCCCGCGTTCGTCGCGACGTTTCCACCGATCGTGGACCAGGCGGCGCTGGCGGGGTCGGGCGGGTACCACAGGCCCCGCTCGCGCAGGATCGCCTTGAGGTCGTCGTTGACGATCCCCGGCTGGACCACGCAGAGAAGGTTGTCGGCGTCGATCTCCACGACGGCGTCCATCTTGGACAGGTCGAGGACCAGGCAGTGGTCGACGGCATTCGCCCCACCGGACAGTCCGGTGCCGGCTCCGCGGGCGACGATCGGCACGCGCAGGTCGGCGCAGACCCGCACCGCCGCCTGCACCTCTGCCTCCGTGTGGGCACGCAGGGCCACCGCCGCATGCCCGACGGGCGCCCACTCGGCGTCGTCGTGCGACAGGCTCGCGAGGACGTCACGGTCGACGACCAGACGCTGGTCCGGCAGGGCCCGGCTCAGCGCCTGCACCAGCACCGTGCCCGACGCGGGCGGCCGCTGAGTCGTTTCCGCAGCCGTCGCAAGAGGCACGCTCGGCGTCGAGGTCATGCCATCACGCTACGTCCCCGCCGGCTCCCGAGTCAGGCCCGGACAGGCGACCCTCATCGAGCAGCGCCCTGACCGCGTCGGCGGTTGCCTCCAGCGGCGTGTAGCGCGGCGTGAAGCCGAGCAGCCGGGTGGCCTTGTCCATCGAACAGTGCGGGCTGTGGCTGAGGTGGTCCCACGTGATTCGGGCGCTCTCCTCGGGCACGGTCTCGCGCCACTGGTCCCAGGGCAGAAAGGCGAGCTCCGCGTCGCGGCCGAACCAGCCGGCGGCCGATGCGGCATACCCCCGCATCGTCATTGCCCCCTGCCCCACCGCGTGGAAGCTCTCACCGACGGAGACCGACCGGTGGGCAATGACCTCGACGAACACGGCTGCCACATCGGCGGCGTGGACGTGCTGCAGCGTCTCCATGCCGAGGTTCGGCAGCGTCACCCCTCTCCCGTCCGCGAGGTCCTGGAAGACGGTGAGGTCGAGGTTGCCGGCCGGGTTGATCGGCACCCACCCGGGTCCGGTGATGTGGCCCGGGTGAATCACAGTCGCAGGGATCCCACCGCTGCGCGCCCGGCCCAGCAGGTAGCGCTCGATGGCAGCCTTGGCGGTCCCGTACTCACCGAGCGGTCGCCGCGGCGCGTCCTCACGTGTCGGCACCGATGCGCTGGGTCCGTGCACCCAGATGCTTCCGCAGTTCAGGAGGTGCTGCACCCGGCCCTCGAGTGCCTCAGCCAGCTGTCTGGCACTGTCCTCCGTGTAGCAGATCAGGTCGACCACCACGTCGGCGCCGAGGCTTGCGACGAGGTCGCCGAACGACCCCCGCGCGTCCTCGGCCGGCCGGTCGACGTCGACCATGCTCACCCTCGACCACGCCCCGTGCGGCCGGTACGGATCTCGCCGCCCGCGGCTCAGTACGGTCACGTCGTGCCCGAGGGCGACGAGCCGCGGGACGAGGAAGGTGCCGATGTGGCCCGTTCCCCCGATGACGACGATGCGCATGACCCGATGCTATTCGCCCGGAGCAAAACGGTTTGCCCTTCAGGAGGCGTTCTGGTCGGCTGCAGCCATGGACCCCCGAGCCGTTCTGGCGGCCTTTGACGAGCAGATCCGCCGACAGCTCAGCGCCGGCGCACCGGATCCACTGGTCGAACGCGATCCGCGATGGGTTCGCCGCACTGACTCGGACGGATGGGCCGGCATGACGTGGTCACGGCTCGACGAGGCGTCGGCCGACGGGGTGATTGCCGACCAGGTCACCCGGTTCACCGGGCAGGAGCAGCCGTGGGAGTGGAAGCACTACTCGTACGACGAGCCGCCCGACCTACCGGACCGGCTGGTCGCAGCCGGTTTCGTCGCCGAGGAACCGGAAGCGCTCCTCGTAGCGGAGATCGCCGACCTTCCCCTCGAGGTGGTGCTGGCCACCGGACTCGAGCTTCGGCCGGTCATCGACCAAGCAGGCGTCGCCGCGCTCGTGTCCGTGCACGACGACGTCTTCGGCGGCGACCACACCCACATAGGACGAGCAGCGCGCAACGGGATGGCGGCCGACCCGCCCACCGCTGCGGCAGTAGTCGCCATGGCAGGGTCACAGCCGGTGTCTTCGGGTCGCGTCGAGTTCCATCACGGCACCGACTTCGCAAGCATCTGGGGAGGTGGCACCCTTCCGGCATACCGGCGGCGGGGCCTGTTCCGGGCGTTGGTGGCCCACCGCGCCGCCCTCGCCGCACAGCTCGGCTTCCGCTACCTTCAGGTCGACGCCACCCCGGACAGTCGCCTGATCCTGCAGCGGCTCGGGTTCGTCGAGCTCGCCACGACGACCCCCTTTCTGCACCCGGGCCGCACCGACTGAGCCCGGGACAACATCCACGAGGGACGATCGAGACAACCTGCTCGTATCCTCATGCCGGTCAGCCCGGCCGGACTGGACCTGCCGGGTCGGACGGGTCGGACTGGGCAACCTGGGCGACCTGGGTGGCCGGGTCGCGCTGGTCGCGCTGGTCGATCTGGTCGATCGGGAGGCGCAGCTTCTCGAGCCGGGCCCGCAGGAGGGTCTGACGGTGGCCGTTGCCGTGGAGCTCGAGGTAGCGGGTGCCGAACACGGCGAGCAGCGCGTCATCGAGGCGTCGGACCGCGCCCGGCGGGTAGCGATAGCCCATCCGCACATCGATGGCTTCGGCGTCGATCGACGAGAGCAGGCCCGCGAGCTCGTCGAGGGAGGTGATCCCCAGCTCGAGAAGCAGCCCGGAGATCCACTCGTAGTGGTCCGTGCGGGACCAGCCGGCGTCGGTGAACTGGCCGGCGAGGAAGGTGGCGAGGTCCTGAGCGCTGATCCGCGGGTCGCTCGCATCGACCTCCGGCCGCTGGTCCGTCATGGTCGCCTGCAGCCGGTCCCGGATCGCGGAGAACTCCCGGTCCGCGAGCTCCAGGAGGCCCGCCGCCAGCGTGAACCTGCGGTCGAGGTCGGGGGCATGCTCCGCGGGGATGGTGCCCTTGTATCGGATGTCGTGCTCGAACTCGGCCCAGGCGTGCTGCAGGACGGTCCGGACCTGCACCGAGACGCTGAGGCCGCCGAGCTCGGCGAAGGCGGTGGGTGCGCTGCGCCTCGCGTCGAGGGCCACGAGCAGGTGCCGGCTCGCGTAGCCGAACCGGCCCTGGCTGGCCGTCTCCTGGCCCATGTCCCGGTCGTCCAGGACGGTGAGCTGGTCGGACAACAGGTCAACGACGGCGGCGACGTCGCTGTGCAGGTAGGTGATGACCCGGACGCCGAGCTGGTCGGTGATCTCGATGAGCGGGTCGGGGTAGAGCAGGGAGCCGTCCGCGGTGCGCGCCGCCTTGCCCGCGAACGAGGCGACAGACTTCGCCCGGCCGGTGACGCTGAGATAGTTGATCCCCGCGTCATCGAGGAGGGTGGTGACCATGGCGACGACGGAGTCAGCGGTGGCCCGCAGCCCGGGTTCGCGGACGGCATACTCCTGCACCGCTGCGTGGACCGGGTCGACGTCGGTCACGGGGACCGGCGCGGGCGCGGCACTCGCTCGTCGCTCCCGGGGGGAGGGGACGTGTCCGCCCGGCAGGGTCGGCGTGACGATGTAGCCGGTCGCGAGGTCGCCGTACGTCGTGGTGAGCTCGCCGCGGAGCGACGCGAACATCGCGACGTAGGCGCACACCACCGCGTCGACCTCGTCCTCAGCGGGGCGCAGGTCACTCTTGCGTCCGGCAGACTCGATCCGGGAGACGAGGCTTCGCCACTCCTCGCTTCCGTGCAGGCGCAGGGGGACGGCTGCGTCGGCGAGGCCCTCCAGCAGTCCGACCAGCCGGAGCAGCTCGCCCGTGAGCTGCCCGAGCGGCCGGTCGCGCTTGTGCTTGTACTTCAGCACCCGTCCGAGCCGGAAGAGGGCCACAGTCGCCGGGTGGGGGTAGACCTCGATCGCCCTGCGCCGCGCCGTCGACGACGGGTCCATTTCGAGGCCCAGCCGGGCAGCCAGCCGGGCCCCGCGAGGAGTTTGGCTGAGCTCCTTCCGGCCGGTGTTCGCCGGATGCGCACCGGCGTCGAACTTCGCGAAGTCACGGTTGAGCGCGGCCTCGGCGGGCCGGTTGCCGGTGGAGTTCGTGACGATCAGCGGAGCGTCGATGGCCACGAGGCAGCGGCCGGTGACGTAAGGCCTGACAGCTGCCTCGATCGCTTCGTCTGGAACGGCTGCCGAGAGGTGCACCAGCTGACCTCCGCCGTCGAGGACGGCGATCCCCGTGGGGTTCTGTTCGCCCCAGGCGAGGTCCACCCCGACATAGTGCATGGGGACACCCTGCCCCATCGACCGGGCACGTGTGGCTCCTTGCTCCACCCGGGCCCGGACGAGGCGGCGGCTCAGGTCTGGGTCTGTCCGATGTTGACCATCCACCCGACGCCAAAGCGGTCGCCACACATGCCGAACTCGTCGCCCCACATCTGCTTCTCGAGCGGGACCGAGACGGTGCCGCCGTCGGAGAGCTTGTCCCAGTAACCGTGAAGCTCCTCGACGTCGTCTCCGCTCAGGCTCACCGCGACGTTGGTGCCCGGCTTGTGCTCCATCCCGGTCGGGGTGTCCGCGCCCATGAGCCGGAAGCCGCTGTCGGTCACGAGGTTGCCGTGCATGATCTTGTCCGCGTCGGGGGAGTCCGGCTGGCCGTACTCGCCGAAGGTGTTCAAGGTCAGGGACCCACCGAAGACCTCGCGGTAGAACTCCATGGCTTCGCGCGCGTTGTCGGTGAAGCTGATGTACGGGTTGAGATGGGATGGCATCGGGACTCCTGGGTCGTGGGGTGCGGTCGTTCTCGTGAGGGTAGTAGCGGGCGCCGACAGAAGGTAGGCCCGAGCGACTCCCCTGGCCTTGGGGCCCGGGGGGGCCCGGGGGCGGCAGTCGCTCCCGTCAGGCCATAGCGTGGCTGCGTGAACTATGAGGACTTCGCCTCCGCGTCCGTCAAGGTCATCGAGAGCACGGGTGGCGCCATCATGGTCATCGGTGGTGTCGTGGCGTTCGCCTGCTACGTGCTCGGGACGGTGCGTCACGGCACCGGCGCCTACCGGCAGCTGCGTGCCAACCTCGGGCGGGTCATCCTGCTCGGCCTGGAGGTCCTCATCATCGCCGACATCGTGCGCACCATCGTCGTCGACCAGTCCGTGCAGAGCGTCGGGGTGCTTGGCCTGATCGTCGTGATCCGGATCGTCCTGAGCTTCTCCCTCGAGGTCGAGATCGAGGGGGCATGGCCGTGGAACGAGTGGAGGGCCAAGAGTGTGGGCACCAGCGCGGGTGCCTCGACGGGAGCGCCGGCCAAGGAGCCCAAGGACTGAGAGCGGCCGTCGCTCGAGGAGCGGCCGCGTCAGTCCGCCAGGTTTGCCTCGGGCGGAGTGGGGTATCTCGCCGCCATGAGCGACTCGAGCACCCCATCGAACGAGCACGAAGTCCTGGGCGCCGATGGCCCCGGCAACACGACGGAGAAGGACCCCGAGCAGTGGGTGACCGGCGACGAGCCGATGACCGGGGCGCAGCGCAGCTATCTCGACACGCTGGCTCGGGACGCCGGCGAGACGTTGGACGCTGACCTCACCAAGGCCGAGGCCTCCCAGCACATCGAGCGCCTGCAGGGGCGAACGGGCCGAGGGCAGGACTGACCACCTGACGTTGCTCAGCCGGCGGGCGGGTAGGCGCTCACCTTGAGCACGGTGGCCAGGTGGGCGGCGTTCGCCGCCAGCGAGGTGGTCGTGCTGGTCACCGTCTCGGGTGTGGTGTCAAGGTCCTTGTAGTCGGTCGAGTGCATCGCCTCGCCGTTCCAATAGGTGACTCCACCGGCGGGAATGGTGAATCCCACGTCGTTGAGGCACTGGAACGCCACAGCGCTGATGTGGTGGGCGCCGTCCTCGTTGCCGACCACCGCGACGATGCCGACCTTGCCGTAGGTCTGCAGTCGTCCCTGCTCGTCCTTCTCGGACAGCTCCGCATCGAGCCGCTCGAAGGCGCGCTGGCAGACGCTGCTGTGCTGACCCATCCACGTCGGGGTCGCAATGAGGAGGATGTCGCTGTCGATGATCTGCTGGCGGATCCGGGGCCACTCGTCGCCGTCACCCATGTCGAGCTGGACGCCGGGGCGCACGTCATGATCGACGACCCGCACCATCGAGCCCGCCACGTCGTGCTCGGCCAGGGCGTCGAGCACCTGCTGGGCCAGCAGCTGGGTGCTCGACTCGGTCGGCGACGGGCTGAGGGTGCAGTTGAGCGCGAGGGCGCGCAGAGCCACGGGGTCTCCTTGGGTGGTGGGGGCGTTCAGGCGGTCAGCGGTCAACTACCCGGACCTCCATCCGTCAACCGTCGCGGCGCACCGGGCTCACCGAGGCACGAGTGGTCAGGTCCGCTGGGCGTCGACGACAATCTGGTGCACGCACCACTCCCGTTCGGGTCACTCGCCGCGCTGGAGGCGGACGGCTCCGGCTCCCGTATGCCGTGACGACGGCTCGGAGCCGGTCGCGGAACCCGAGCTTCGCGAAGGTCGCGTGACCCTGTCGACGCGACGCGGACGGGGCCTCCCGTCAGGCGGTGTGCCGGGGACGGGCCGAAGGTCGGCGTCTACCCTGCGTCCGCATGGCTCGTCTCAACCGAGGATGGCGTCGGGGTCGACGGCGCCGAGGCGCAGGTGCTCGGCGTGGTAGATGGCTTGGTCGATGAGCTCGGAGACGTGGTGGTCGTAGAGCGCGTAGACGATGTGTCGGCCCTGGCGCTGCCCGTCGACCAGACCGAGGTTGCGTAGCAGCCGAAGCTGGTGCGACACCGCGGACTGTTCCATGCCGACCGAGGTGGCGAGCTGGCCCACGGTGGTGGGACCGCCCTGGAGGGTTGCCAGGATGAGTAGCCGGCTCGGCGTCGCCAACGCCTGGAGCGTGGTGGCCACCGACTTCGCCGTTGCCGGGTCCAACCGTGACGTCGTCGCGCGGCCGGCCACCCCATGTCCCATGGGAGCCACGATACCCGGGATTGGATGAACAGGTCTTCATGTCTCTACACTTTCCGGGTGCCTGTCTCAGAGAACACCGAACGCGTTGCCCCCGCCCCGGACCGCGAGCGTCTGTTGTCTGCCGCTACCCCCACGCCGGCGCGGGCCGCTGCCCTGTTGAGCGCGGTCTCGCTCCCGGAGGTGAGGTGGGCCGCGGTCGCGACCGTGCTGTTCGCCGCCGGGGGACTCACGCAGCTCGCCGGTGGGCCGGCCCCGGCCTGGTGGGCGCTCTACCTGGCCTCGTACGCGGCCGGGGGATGGGAGCCGGCGCTCTCGGGTCTGGCGGATCTGCGCAGGAGGGTCCTCGACGTCGACATCCTCATGATCGTCGCTGCGGTAATCGCCGCGGGCATCGGTCAGGTCTTCGACGGCGCGCTGCTGATCGTCATCTTTGCCACCTCTGGAGCGCTGGAGGCCTTCGTCACCCGGCGCACCGCCGACTCGGTGTCGGCGCTGCTCACCCTCGCCCCCGAACGAGCGACCCGACTGACCGATGGCGGCGGCGAGGAGGAGGTCGACACGAGTCGGCTGAGCGTGGGCGATGTCGTGCTGGTGCGACCCGGTGAGCGGGTCGGCGCTGACGGCGAGGTCATCGACGGGCTCAGCGAGGTCGACCAGGCCTCCATCACGGGCGAGCCATTGCCCGTCGTCAAGCAGTCCGGGGACGAGGTGTTCGCCGGCACGTTCAACGGCACCGGTGCCTTGCGGGTCAGGGTGAACCGGGCCGCGCACGAGTCGGTGGTCGCCCGCATCGTCGCCATGGTGGAGGACGCGTCGGCGACAAAGGCGAAGACGCAGCTGTTCATCGAGAAGGTGGAGCAGCGGTACTCCGTCGCCGTGGTCGCCGCGACACTCGTCCTGTTCGCCGTGCCTCTGACGTTCGGCGCGGCGTTCGAGCCGACGCTGTTGCGGGCGATGACCTTCATGGTCGTGGCCTCGCCGTGCGCGGTGGTCCTGGCGACGATGCCGCCGCTGCTGGCGGTCATCGCCAACGCCGGCCGACACGGTGTCCTGGTGAAGTCGGCGGTGGCGCTCGAGGAGCTCGGCACGGTCGACGTGGCCGCGTTCGACAAGACCGGCACGCTGACCGCCGGCACGCCGAGGGTCACCGAGGTGGTCCCCGTGGAGGGCATGGACCGCGAACGTGTGCTGGCCTGGGCTGCCGCCGCCGAGCACCCCAGCGAGCATCCGGTCGCCCGCGCGGTGGTCGCTGCTGCCCACGAGCAGGGCCTGCCCATCGAGCACTGCGACAGCTTCACCTCGATGCCGGGACGCGGCGTGTCCGCCACCGTTGGCGGTCGACACGTCCAGGTCGGCTCACCGGCCCTCCTGGACCGCGCCAGCGCGGCGAGCGAACGCGCGCGGACCGTGCTGCGCGACCTCGAGGACAGCGGCCGCACGGCCGTGGTGCTCCTGCTCGACGGGGAGCTCGTCGCTCTGCTCGGGGTCTCCGACCGGCTGCGCCCCGAAGCGGCAGCCACCGTGGCTGCGCTGCAGGAGACGACCGGCAACCCGCCGGTGCTGCTGACGGGGGACAACCAGCGCGCCGCACACCGGCTCGGGACCGAGGTCGGCATCAGCGAGGTGTATGCCGGGCTGTTACCCGCCGACAAGGTGGCCCGGGTGCAGACGCTCAAGGACAGCGGCAGGCGCGTGCTGCTGGTCGGCGATGGCGTCAACGACGCGCCCGCAATGGCCACCGCCGACGTGGGCGTCGGGATGGGCCGCAACGGTTCCGACCTCGCGATGGAGACGGCCGACGCCATCCTCGTGCGGAACGACCTCGCCACCTTGCCGATCGTCATCGCTCTGGCACGTCGAGCTCACCGGATCGTCAAGGCCAACCTGGTCATCGCAGCCGTCGTCATCACCGGCTTGGTGCTGTGGGACCTGCTCGGCACCCTTCCCCTGCCGCTGGGCGTCGCGGGGCACGAGGGCTCCACCGTCATCGTGGGACTCAACGGGCTGCGCCTGCTGCGCCCATCCGTGTGGGCCAACCCCGGCAAGGACCAGGCCGACTGATGGCACACCGGAAACCGGTTCGTTGCTGCCGTTCCCAACCGAAGTGCGCCAGCTGTCCCCTCGCCCAGCTTCTCGCCGAGCGGGCCGAGCAGAAGAGCCGATCGGGCGGACGCAGACGCGTGCGCCATGACCGGCACGAGTAGTCGCCGGCGCGCTGGACCTCGGTCGTCTCCGTCAACGTCAGTCGTCCCCGTGTCCGAAGTCGATCCGCCGCGCTGGACCTCGGTCCTCTCCGTCAACGTCCGTCGTCCCCGTGTCCGAAGTCGATCCGCATGACCACCCGCCGGACGGTGGGGCGGCTGGCCTCCTCGAACCCGGCCTCCTCGAGGACCTGGCCTGGCGGGCGCCCACGTGTACTTCGCCCCAGGTGATCTCCTTGCCAGGCTGGGTGATCATCGGGCAGGCCGCCGCGAGCGTCCGGGCGCCGCACCGTCGTCGTCCTTTGTCCTGCTCCCGACCGGGCCACGGGACCCGGGAGGCGCAGCTTGGGGTATGCCGTCCACGGCTCGACCGCGACCCAGCCCGCCGGCTCGTCCTCGACGTAGGCACCAGCCCGCTGCGTGGCCGCAGCGGCCGGGTCGCCGCACGCCTCATTGGCAGGGACGACCGGCACCTGCTCCTCGGTGATCGCCCCGGTCGTCGCCACGTCGGCCATCATGACTGCGGCGGCTCCTCGCCGACCAGGCCGTCGACGGCCTCGCGAAGCAGGTCGGCGTGCCCGGTGTGGCGGGCATACTCCTCAATCATGTCCGCGACGATCCGCCGCAGGTTCGGGGTTCGCCCGTCGGGCCAGGTGAGGTGGCTGGGCTGGTCGGCGCCACCCTCCGCCAGCGCTTGGGCGACCATCGCGCGGGAGCGGATGACCGCGACCCTCCACAGCGCGTAGAGCTGCTCGGGGCTGTCGTCGGCCGCCGAGCGCCACTCCCAGTCCGGGTGGCCATCCCCGTCGATGGAGTCCCACGGCGCCCCGATCGGCTCACCCCGCAGCTTGACGGCGAACCAGTCCGCCTCGACCAGGGCGAGGTGCTTGAGCAGGCCGCCCAAGGTCATCGTGCTCGCGGCCGTGGTGGCCCGGAGCCGATCGGCGTCCAGGCCCCCGCACTTCCACGCGAAGGTGCGCCGGATGCGTTCGAGCGTGCTGAGCAGGGTCGCGATCTCGTCGCCGTCCATGACGACCTGCGCGTACGGTGTCTCATCCGTGTCGTCCCTGTCCTCCATGCCGTCCACCATAGAGTCGAAACCGGACGATCCATATCCGGAATGAGCGATGCCGACGAACACGAGCCCCACCGTCCGCATCCTGCTGGACCTCGAGCCGCTCGATGCCGAGATCACCCGCCTGGACGGCAGCACCAGCCATCCGGTGTGGTAGGCCGAGCAGCTCGCGGCGTTCCCGGCGTCGCACCGGATCGCGGTGCCCCGAGCTCCAGGAGGCCGTGCGCGTCCTCGGCCGGCGACTCGTGGCTGAGTGGCGTACCCCTTGTAGCGCAAAAGGATTGAACCGTATGCCGTTGAGCTCGCCGATCGCCCGACGTTGCGTCCAAGCCCGGCAAGAAGTGGGTGGCATGCAGCGCTCAGGGCGTCTCTGGGACGTCAGCCCAGGCTTGGGCGGACCTGCCGTCATCTGCCCCCCACCTAGCCCTCTCTAGTGCCGGGTACCGGGGGCGGCCGAGCCGAGCGCACATGTCGAAAGCTCAAACTTCCACGCTTCGCCCCTCTCTGGGCTAGCGTCGTCATTGCCGAGCGGTGCTCGGTCGGTGACTGTGACGTCGATAGTCAGCGGCGACGCTCTGGCCATAGGAGGAGGTGCTTGCGATGACCTCGTCGAGCGTCCCAGCAGAGGGTTCTTCGAGACGGCGATTCTGCTCGCAGTGCGGTGACCTTCTCCCCCACACCGGATCGTTCTGTCCCGCCTGCGGGACGGCCATAGGCGCCTCCACCAGCGCGCCACCGGTGCCTTCTCAAGCGGTGGCGTCTGCACGCTCAGCCGAAGTAGAAGAACCCGCCCAACCCCCAGTCACACCGAGTGCTCCTGCCACTTCCTCGTCAGCGCACTCCCGCAAGAGCGGGCGCCTTCTCGTTGCGGTGATCGTGGTGCTCGTGCTGCTCGGAGGTGGGATTGCCACGGCTCTGGCCCTGCACAAGTCAGGCGGCCAAGATGTCCCGGTCTCGGCGCTGACATCGGCCGCACCCGCCGCGACGGCCGCACCCGCCGCGACGACTACGTCAGCAACGTCAGTGCCGCCGGCAGCAGTCCCCGTCACGACTACGGTCACAGCAACGGCGCCGACCACCGCGACCGCGACCGCGAATGCTCAGACTTTCGCCGATCTGTACAGAAACGTCAACGGCGGCGTCGTCCGCATCGAGACGACGACTTGCACCGGCGGAGGAATCGGGACTGGTTTCCTCGTCGCTCCGAACCTGGTAGCGACCGTGGCGCATGTTGTCAACGGCGCAGCCGCCTTGAGCCTGACCGTCGGAGAGAACGGCTCGGGAGGGACCACATCAGGTGTGGTCGTCGGCATCGACCCCCAGGCCGACGTGGCCCTGATCCGATCCAACCGACCGTTGACCGGCCACGTCTTCACCCTCGCCGACAAGCCACCCACCGTCGGCCAAGAGATCGCGGCCATCGGGTTCCCCGAAGGTCAACCGATGACGCTGACCCGAGGCATCGTTTCCGGTCTCGACCGCAGCATCCCCATTGAGGGTCTCAACCGCTCCGGACTGATCCAGACGGACGTCGCCATCAACCCCGGCAACTCCGGCGGTCCCATGCTCGCCACCGACGGCCAAGTGTTTGGGCTGATCGACGCCAAGAACGTCGAAGCCGCAGGCCTCGGATACGCCGTCTCGCCAACGACGGCAGCCGCACGCCTTCGTGCGTGGAACGGTTCCACCACCTCGGTAGTGTCGGCGGCGTGCGACCATCCCGCTGGCCCATTGCCAGGCCGCACCCTGGACCCAGTCGTGCCCCCGGGAAGCGACCCGCGCACAGTCGCGGTGGCACAGGCACTACAAACCTACTTCCAGGCAATCAACGCGGCCGACTACCGGACCGCCTGGCTCCAGACAAGTCCGCGCATTCGAGGCACGTCCCCTGACTCCCTGGCCAATGGTGACGCCACGTCGTACGACGGCCTCGTCGTCGTCCACTCGGTCACTCCGGCTACGGCCGGTGCCGTGCTGGCCCACGTCACCTTCACCAGCGTCCAGGCGCCCAACAAGGGGCCTAACGGCGACTCCTGCGACAACTGGGACCTGGACTACAGCATGATCCCCTCCGCAGGGACCTGGCTCATCGACCAAGTGCGTGGCCACAACGGCGGCCAAACGCACATTGCCTGCTGACGGCGAAGACAAATCCTCGGCTGTAGTCGGTAGCGGCACCAGCACCGTAGAAACGTGGCTCTCCCACCTGAGGGTCGTTCCGCCACCTGTCCATCGAGCTCTCGACCACGGCGAGACAGTCGGCGTCGTAGCTCAGCGTGTGACCAGCCTGCGACAACAACTCGGCCAGCCGTTCGTGGTGCTCGAACAGGCTCCTCAGGCCAGCTGGGTCCTGTTCGAACCCGGGCGAACGGAGCACGGCGACACCACGCGCCACGCCCTGCTTCGGTCCGCGAGCCCAAGGCCAGTGACGTCGCATCCAAGCAGTCTGACAGTCGGTGCCCATGTCTCGCGGCCAACGTCGCCTCAGCGTTCTACCGCGATCCGTGTGGACCTTGCTGAGATGGGGTTCCTGCGAACGCGAACCGGACGCCTCTCCCAGTGTCGCAGTCCGCCGGGGACACGTAGGCAGCTGTCGCCCACCGGGCGCCTCCGGCTGGTCTCGCGGGCCGAGGGGGCGTGAATGGCCACCCCGCCGGGTGGGTGGGGTGGGGGGCGGGGCAGTTAGAGGTGCCAGGTGACGCCGGTGTCGGTGACGGTTGCGGTGAGATCGCGTTGGTGGACCAGGGTGTGGTGTCGTCCGCAGAGCAGGGCCGCGTTGGACAGGTCGGTCGGCCCGCCG
>JAABUT010002150.1_pt1 | contig 19915 bp, 13 predicted proteins | sample 5559281 | NCBI WGS metagenome assembly JAABUT01 (sample SAMN10711880, study PRJNA513359) | rock metagenome | isolation source: Antarctica rocks | place: Antarctica: Victoria Land, Ricker Hills nord | collected 2016-01-04
CCCTCCAGCCCAAACCAACCGGAGAGCTTCGAATCCCAACGCAACACCAAGCGCAAGCTATTTTCTATTCTGGTCAGCCTGAGAACGCTCTAATACGTTGCGAACATCCGGGCTATCTCCTGCGGATCGTCGGTGCGGGTCAGCGCCAGCGCCAGCAGCAGCCTGGCCTTCTGCGGCAGGAGGTTGTCGGCCGACAGAATCCCCGCATCGCGCAGGCGCCGCCTGACGACGACGCGCCCGCTGCCGGCGCGGGTGCTCTGCACCACCACCGCGCCGGCGGCCACGGCATCCTGCAAGGCGGCAAGATCGCCCGGACCCGGCGACCCCGGCGCGAACCCAGCCGAAACGATGCCGCGCGCGCCGGCCGCCGTGAAGGCGCGCACCGCGGTGCCGTCGGCGCCGGCGTAGGCATAGGCATAGGCATAGGCATAGGCATAGGCGATGTCGACCCTGGGCAACGCGTCCAGGGTGCGGATGTCGAACTCGGTGTCCGGCGCGGTTTTCCGCAGCGGCCGACGGTAGAACGCCAGCGCGTCGCCGTCGGCATGGCCCAGCACGCCGAAATCGGCGGTCCGGAAGGTCTGCAGCCGGAAGGTGGAGGTCTTGGTCACGTCGCGGGCGGCGTGGATCTCGTCGTTCAGCAGCACCAGCACGCCCATGCCGCGGGCGGCGGGGCTGGCGGCGGCGCGCACCGCGTTCACCAGGTTCAGGTCGGCATCGCTGGACAGCGCGCTGGGCGGCCGCTGCGCCCCCACCATGACCACCGGCACCGCCACCTTCAGCGTCAGGCCGAGCATGTAGGCGCTCTCCTCCAGCGTAGAGGTGCCGTGGCCGATGACGATGCCGGCCAGGTCCGGGTGGTCCGCCACCAGCCGGTCGCACAGCAGCACCATGTCCTTCCAGTCCGGAAAGGCGATGTGGGCGCTGACCACCGAACGTAGCTGCACCGGGATCAGCTCGACCATCGCCGCCAGCTCGGGCAACCGCGCCACCAGTTCCCCGGCCTGCAGCATCACGCCGTTGGCGCCGTAATCCTGCAGGTCGAGGCTGGTGGCGCCGATCGACGCGATCGTGCCGCCGGTGCCGATGAAAGCCACCTTCGGCCGGTCGGCCATCAGGCTGGCCACGGGTCAGGCGTTGCGGTCAACGCCGCCACCAGCCCTTCTTCGGCGGCGCGGCCGGCACGTCGTCGATCCCGGCCAGCTCCGGCTGAACGGCCAGCTCCGGCTGAACGAGTGGCGTCGGCTGTGCCGCCTCGGCCGCCGACGGCAACGCCGGTTCGACGGGTGCCGCGTCGGCTTCCTCGCGGACCAGGTCCAGCATGGCCTGGCTCGCCCGATCCTCGGCGGCTTCCGGTTCCTGCGTCGGCGCGACCTCCGCCACGTCGCTGCCAAACCGCCCGGTCGACACCATTTCCGCTGCCACCGGCTCCGTTGCCATCGGCTCCGCTGCCGCCGGTTCGGGTGGCGCCTCCTCGGCGCGGGCGTTGCGCGCCTTCTGGAAGGCGAGGTCCTCCTCGGCGGCCTGGTCGATCATGTCGAAGATGTCGAAGGTCTGGCCGCCGAACGGATCGGCCGGCGTCGGCCCTGTCCAGGCCGGGGCGGGTTCGACGGCGGCCACCTTGGCCGCGGCCTCCGGCGGCTCGCCGTCCTCGGCGGCGCCGTCTTCCGCCCCGACCTCGCCCGAGGCCTCGCCCGGGGCGTCACGACGCCGGCGACGACCGCCGCGGCGACCCCGGCGGCGTGCCCGCGGCTCGCCGTTCTCGTCCAGCTCGGTGTCCGGGCTCGGCTGTTCCGCGGTTCCCGAAGCGGCCTCGCCAACGGGTTCGACCACGCCCGGCGTCGCTTCCCGCAGCGCCGGAACATCCACCGCGAGTTCCGCGGGCATCGGCAGGGCCTCATCGGAGAACGGCGTCGGCAGCGGCGTCGGCAGCTCGTTGCCCGATGGGATGTCGCCATCCGCCACGGCGCCGGCCGGATCGCCGTCGGCCATGTCAGGTCGCGCATCGACCACGTCAGGTTGCACATCGGCCGTGCCGGGCTGCCCATCGGCCGCCACGTCGGCGTCGCCCTTGCGCTTGCCGCCACGGCGGCGGCGGCGGCGGCGGCGGACCTCGTTCTCCTCCGCGTCGGCGCGCGCCTCGACCGAGCCGGGTTCCGCGGCGCTGACGACATCGGCGTCCCCGGCATCCACGAAGGCGGCCAAGCCCGGCGAAGCAGCCAAGGCCGGCGGAGCGGCCACGACCGGCACCGGGCGTTCCTGCCCACGACGGCCACGTTCACGGCGCTGCGGACGCGCGCCACGTCCGGCGTCGGCCTGCGAGGGTCTTTCCACCTCGACCAGATCGCCGGCCTCCTCGCCGGCGACATCCTCGTCGGCGAAGTCCTCGTCGGCGACATCCTCGTCCGACACCCCCAGCAGCGGCGCCATCGGCGCGACCGGAGCGGCGACCGCACGCTCCTCGACCGGGATCTGCGGGCGCAAACGGTCGATGCGGATGCCCGGCGGCACCAGCGTGTCGTCGGACGCGAACTGCACCCGCATGGCGTATCGCGCCTCGATCTCGGCCAGGCGCTCGCGCTTGTGGTTCAGGATGTACATGACGATCGCGTTCGCCGCGAACACCATGATGACGCTGGCGCGGTCCTTGGCGCCCTCCTCCTCGATGCCGCGCAGCACGTGCACCGCGCTGCTTTCCACGCTGCGCACATGGCCCAGCCCGTTGCAGTGCGGGCAGGTGACGAAGTTGGTCTCGGTCAGCGACGGGCGCAGCCGCTGGCGGCTCATCTCCAACAGGCCGAAATGGCTGATGTAGCCGACCTGGATGCGCGCGCGGTCGTTCTTCAGCCCCTCCTTGAGGCGCTTCTCGACCATCGCGTTGTGCTTCTTGGCATCCATGTCGATGAAGTCGATGACGATCAGCCCGGCCAGGTCGCGCAGCCGCAGCTGGCGCGCCACCTCGTCGGCGGCCTCCAGGTTGGTGCGCAGCGCGGTCTCCTCGATGCCGCGCTCGCGGGTGGAGCGGCCGGAGTTCACGTCGATGGCGACCAGCGCCTCGGCCTGGTTGATGACCAGGTAGCCGCCGGACTTCAGCTGCACCGTCGGGCTCAGCATGGCGTCGAGGTGGGATTCCACCGCGTGCTTGGCGAACAGCGGCTGCGCGCCGGGTCCGTCGGTGCGCCACAGCTGCACCTTCTTGGCGTGGCTCGGCATCAGCATGCGCATGAAATCGTGCGCCGCCTTCCAGCCCTCGTAGCCGTCGACCATCACCTCGTCGATGTCGCGCGAATACACGTCGCGGATGGTGCGCTTGATGAGGCTGGCTTCCTCGTAGATCAGCGCCGGCGCCATCGAACGCATGGTGTGGTCGCGGATGTCGTCCCACAGCCGCATCAGATATTCGCAGTCCCGCGTGATCTCCGGCTTCGGCCGCGCGGCGCCGGCGGTGCGCACGATCAGCCCCATGCCGGCGGGGATCTCCAGCTCGGCGGTGATCTCCTTCAGGCGGCGGCGGTCGGCGCCCGAGGTGATCTTGCGCGAGATGCCGCCGCCGCGCGGCGAGTTCGGCATCAGCACGCAGAAGCGTCCGGCGAGCGAGATATAGGTGGTCAGCGCCGCGCCCTTGGTGCCGCGTTCCTCCTTGACCACCTGGATCAGCATGATCTGGCGGCGGCGGATCACCTCCTGGATGCGGTAGCTGCGCAGGAAGCGCGCGGTGCGGCGCTGGCGGGCCTCCTCGGCGCCGTTGCCTTCGAAGGTGTCGCTTTCGCCGCCCAGCATCTCCGGGGCAGGGCCGTCGTCGGCGGGCGGCTGGTCGCCGTCGAGATCCTGGCCAACGGGTTCGGCCATGCCTGCTTCGGCGCGAGCCTCGGCCTGCGGTTCCGCCACCTGCGCGTCGGCGGCCTCGTCCATGCCGTTGGCCTGCACGACCGCCTCGGGCACCGGCATATCGAGCACCGGCGTATCAAGCACCGGCGCGTCGGGCACCGGCGTGGCGGAGCCGTAGGCGACCTGGCCGAAATCCACCTCGCCGTGGACCGCCGCGGGTTCGGCGACGGCAGCCGGTGCGGCCTCCTGCCGGCGCGGGGCCGCCGGCTCGGGCGCGTCGTCGTCGTCGTCATCCCCGGCGCGGGCTTCCTCCGCCTGCATGGCGAGCAGCCGCTGCCGGTCGGCGACGGGGATCTGGTAATAGTCCGGGTGGATTTCGCCGAACGCCAGGAAGCCGTGCTTGCCGTTGCCGTATTCGACGAAGGCGGCCTGGAGCGACGGCTCCACGCGGACCACCTTGGCGAGATAGATGTTGCCCTTGAGCTGCTTCTTGTTCGACGACTCGACGTCGAAGTCTTCGAGGCGGCTACCGTCCAGCACCACCACGCGGGTTTCTTCGGCGTGGGTGGAATCGATCAGCATGCGCTTGGTCATTCAAGCTTGAACTCCGATGCGCCGCGCGCCCGGGCCATCTGGTGGCGCTCCGGGGGCGGTACGATAGGCTTGCATGGGAGGGCGGCTGGTCCGACCGCAGGAGCAACAGGAGGAAGGTTTCGGGTGTTGCCCGCGACCTGTCCGCGCTTGCCGGCGCCGTTCGAAAACGGCAAGGCGCGTCTGCCCGAAGGGCGTGGCACCTGGCTGGCAGTGAACGCGCGGCTGAGGTCATCGGGTCCTGTGACTGCGGGCGGGCACGTCCGAAAGGGATGCCGCCCCGGTGGAAAGGTTCGACCGCCGAGGCGGTCATGTCGCGCGGTGAAGCGCGCCAGAGAAACGACGCGCGGTGAAGCGCGCCGGGAATTGACGCCGCGCAGCGTGCGCGATGTACCAACGGTGAAGCGCAACCGGCACCCGAGGGCGGAGCCTGTCACGATGTCATTCCACGCGCCTGATCTGCGCGATTGCGAATGGCCTGGGACCGGGCCGTCTCGTTCGCCAGGCCTGCACGGGGCCGCCGCGTGATCACGGCATTCCCGGCGCCTCATCGAAGTGGAAATGACCATGACGCAAAGACCCGAAGTCCGCAAGACTTCGTCGCCAACGCGAAAAAACGCGCCGTCCGGACTCCGCCCAAATCCGGCCTGAATCAGATGCGAAGGTGCAATGGTGCATGTCGTGTGTTAAGCCAACCCGCCACCGCAGAAAGCACCATCCCGTGATCACACGACGCTCTCTGCTCGGTGCCGGCACCCTGGGCGGCATCTTCGCTACCTTCCTGTTGCCCGAACCGGCGGATGGCGCCTCCCTCCTTGGCCGGCGTCCGCCCGCGGCAGCCGCCCCGGTCCGGCCCGGTGCCGCGGTGCCGCTGGTGATGCTGGACCCCGGTCACGGCGGCAAGGACCCTGGCGCCATCGGCGTCACCGGGCTGTACGAAAAGACCGTGGCGCTGGCCGCGGCACAGGAGCTGAAGCGCCAGCTGGAGGCAGGCGGACGCTTCCGGGTCGAGCTGACCCGCCAGCGCGACGTGTTCATCCCGCTGGAGGACCGCGTCGGCATCGCCCAGCGCCGCGGCGCCGCCCTGTTCGTGTCGATGCACGCCGACGCGCTGACCGACCGCGGCGTGCGCGGCGCCAGCGTCTACACCCTGGGCGACGCCACCGACGCCCAGACCGCCGCCCTGGCCCGGCGCGAGAACGCCGCCGACCGCTTCGGGCCGGCCGGGTGGCGCGACACGCCGCCGGAGGTGGCGCGCATCCTGGCCAGCCTGGTGCGCCAGGAAACCCGCACCGGCGCCGCGCGCATGGCCCGCAGCGTGGTGGGGTCGCTGCGCGCCGATCTGCCGATGCTGCCCAACCCGGCTCGCCACGCCGGCTTCATGGTGCTGAAGGCCGCCGACATCCCCAGCGTTCTGGTCGAGATGGGCTTCATGTCCAACCGCGCCGACGAGGCGGCGCTGCGCCGGCCGGAGCACCGCGCCCGCGTCGCCGGCGCCATGAAACGCGCCATCGACGGTTATTTCAACCTGGCCGACGCGCCGGTGGACGCTCGCCCGCAACAGGACCCGACCAGGCGGCGCATGGCCGGTTAGAGCATGTTCGGGCCAGGTTGCTTTACCTGATCCGGAGTCCTGCGTTCTTGAACAATAAATTGGAGCGTTGTGGGTCCGTCGACCAAGCGCCTGTCACGCTCTAATCCTCCTTTTCCCATGCCGGGTTCAGGCGTTTCGTGTATGGGCGGGCCATGAAAGAGCCTTTGACTGCCGGCGATCGCCTCGTGAAGCTGTCCCGCCGCGCCGAACCCGACAGGAGCGCGCCCGCCAAGCCGCCGACCCGCCGCCGCATGGGCTGGCTTGCTCGGTTGTTCACCGGGCTGATCGGCCTGATGGCGCTGGGCGTGCTGGTTTCCGGCATCGCCGGCTTCGTGCTGTATCAGCGTTTCGCCGCCGACCTGCCCGACCACGAGACCCTGAACCACTACCAGCCGCGCATGATGAGCCGCGTCTACGCCGGCGACTCGCGGCTGCTGGCCGAGCTCGCCACAGAGCGCCGCATCTTCGTGCCCTACGCCGCCATCCCCCAGGTGGTGAAACAAGCCTTCATCTCCGCCGAGGACCAGAACTTCTTCGTCCACAAGGGCGTCGACCCGGTCGCCATCGTCCGCGCCGGCGTCACCGACCTGATGCAGTACGGCCAGGGCAGGCGCCCGGTCGGCGCGTCCACCATCACCCAGCAGGTCGCCAAGAACATGCTGCTGGGCAACGAGGCGTCGTTGTCGCGCAAGGCGCGCGAGGCGATCCTGGCGATCCGCATCGAGACCAGCCTGTCCAAGGAACGCATCCTGGAGCTGTATCTGAACGAGATCTACCTGGGCCTGCAGGCCTACGGCGTGGCGTCCGCCGCCCAGGCCTACTTCAACAAGTCGCTGACCGAGCTTTCCCTGCCCGAGGCGGCCTTCCTGGCGGTGCTGCCCAAGGCGCCCAACAACTACAACCCGTCGCGCTTCGCCGATGCCGCGCGCATCCGCCGCGACTGGGTGCTCGACCGCATGGCCGACGACCGCGCCATTACCCCGGCACAGGCCGCCGAGGCGAAGGCCGCCGTTCTGGTCACCACGTCGTTCCGCCGGCCGGAGTCCATCGTCGGCGCCGACTACTTCGCCGAGGAGGTGCGCCGCCAGCTGATCGACCGCTTCGGCGCCGAGCAGACCACCCAGGGCGGGCTGATGGTGCGCACCACCCTGGACCCGGCGCTGCAGCTCGCCGCCGACCGGGCCTTGCGCGACGGGCTGATGCGCTATGACCAGCGCCGCGGCGGCTGGCGCGGGGCGGTCTCCAGCGTCGAGGCCGGGCCGGCCCTGCGCACGGGATGGGCTGCCATGCTGGAACAGGCGCTGCATCCGGCGGGCATGCTGGCCGAGTGGCGGCTGGCGGTGGTGCTGGACGCCGGCGACACCGAGGCGAAGCTGGGTTTCGTCGACCGCGCCACCTTGCAGGCGCGCGTGCTGCCGCTGCAGCTGGCCGACCTCGCCTGGGCCAGGCCGGCGCGCGACGACAGGCTGGGCCCGCCGCCCCGCCGCATCGCCGATGTCGCCAAACCCGGCGACCTGCTGATGGTCGAACCGGTGGCCGCCAGCCCGGCGGCAGGGCGCGCCGCGGCCCGTCCGGAGCGCCTGTTGCTGCGCCAGGTGCCGCAGGTGCAGGGCGCGCTGGTGTCGCTCGACCCGGCGACCGGGCGCGTGCTGGCCATGTCCGGCGGCTGGAACTGGGAAACCAGCCAGTTCAACCGCGCCACCCAGGCCAACCGGCAGCCCGGATCGAGCTTCAAGCCGTTCGTCTACCTGACCGCGCTGCAGGCTGGCACCTCGCCGTCGCAGCGTTTCCTGGACGCGCCGTTCGTGCTGGACCAGGGGGCCGCCGGCAAGTGGCGGCCATCCAACTACGCCCAGGACTTCAACGGGCCGGTGCCGATGCGCATCGCGCTGGAGAAGTCGCTGAACCTGGTCACCGTCCGCATCGCCAACCGCGTCGGCATGGAGGCGGTGGCGCAGACCGCGATCGCCTTCCACATGGTCGACAGCATGCCGCGCGTGCTCCCGGCCGCCCTGGGCGCCGTGGAAACGACGGTCCTGCGCGAGACCGGCGCCTACGCCAGCCTGGCCGCCGGCGGGCGCGAGGTGATCCCCACCCTGATCGACACCGTGCAGGACCGCACCGGCGGGGTCATCTGGCGCGCCGACGGCCCGCAATGCGCCGGCTGCGAGGACGCCACCCGCCACCCCGACATCGTCGACAACCGCCGCGAGATCGCCGACGCGCCCAGCGTGTTCCAGCTGGTGACGATGATGCAGGGCGCCGTCGCGCGCGGCACCGGCGTGTCGGCCGGCGCCGGGCTGAACCGCGCCATCGCCGGCAAGACCGGCACCAGCCAGGACTTCGTCGACAACTGGTTCGCCGGCTTCACGCCCGACCTGGTCACCGTCGTGTGGATGGGCTTCGACACGCCCGGCAGCCTGGGCGACAACGAGTCGGGCAGCAGCAACGCGGCACCCATCTGGCACGACTTCATGGCCAGCGCGCTGAAGGGCCGCCCCAACCTGCGCTTCGCGGTGCCGCCCGGCGTCACCATGTCGGCCTGGGACAGCGGCAGCGGCCGGGTGACCGACGCCTTCAAGCCCGAACAGGTGCCGGGCGCCTCGGAAGCGGTGGTGGGGGTGTCCGCCAGTTCCGGGCGTTCGACCGCGGGCGGCGCCAGCGTCGGCGGGGTGGACAGCGGACTGGGCGGATTGTACTGATTTTCCCTCTTTTCCATGGAACGCCGCCGATGTCCGCCGAATCAGACGCCTTGAACGAGCAGATCAGGCAGTCCGTCGCGTTGCTGCGGAGGCATCTTTGACTGGGATGCCTCGCTCGCCCGCCTCGACGAGCTAAACAACCGCGCCGAGGACCCCGAGCTGTGGAAGGACGCCGCCGGCGCCCAGACGCTGATGCGCGAACGCACCCGCCTGGCGACCGCGACCGGAGGCGTGCTGCGCATGGAACGCGACGTCGCCGACGCCTCCGAGCTGATCGCCATGGCCGAGGCTGAGGGCGACGCCGGCATGGTCGCCGACGGCATCTCCGGCCTGCAGGCCATCGCCGCCGAGGCCAAGAAGCTGGAGATCGAAAGCCTGCTGTCCGGCGAGGCCGACTTCAACGACGCCTACGTGGAAATAAACGCCGGCGCCGGCGGCACCGAGGCGCAGGACTGGGCCGAGATGCTGATGCGCATGTACACCCGCTGGGCCGAAGCTCACGGCTACAAGGTGCAATTGCTGGAGGAAAGCGAAGGCGAACAGGCCGGCATCAAGTCCGTCACGCTCCAGTTCTCCGGCCCCAACGCCTATGGCTGGCTCAAGACCGAGGGCGGCGTGCACCGTCTGGTGCGGATCAGCCCGTTCGACAGCGCCGCCCGCCGCCAGACCAGCTTCGCCAGCGTATGGGTGTATCCCGTGGTCGACGACACCATCGAGATCGAGATCGACCCGTCCGACCTCAAGGTGGACACCTATCGCGCATCCGGCGCCGGCGGCCAGCACGTCAACAAGACTGAAAGCGCCATCCGCATCACCCACCTGCCCAGCGGCATCGTGGTGGCCTGCCAGACCGACCGCAGCCAGCACCGCAACCGCGCCACCGCCATGGGCATGCTGAAGGCCCGCATGTACGAGGCCGAGCTGCGCCGCCGCGAGGAAGTCTCCGCCGCCCAGGAAAGTGCCAAGACCGACATCGGCTGGGGCCACCAGATCCGCAACTACGTGCTGGCGCCCTACCAACTCGTGAAAGACCTCCGCACCGGCCTGGAGAAGGGCAATCCGGCGGCGGTGCTGGATGGCGCGCTGGATGATTTCATGGCGGCTGCCCTGGCCGCCCGAGCCGGCGCCACCCGCAGCGACGCATCGGCCCAGGCCCAGTAGCTTTCGCCGGCCCGCCGGTTTGATGCCAACGGCCGTATTCGATGACCCTTCCATCGGATGCGGCCGTTGGTTTTCGCGCGCCGGGTTGGCGGGCGGCGGCGCGCAAAAAGCGACTCATGCCAAGGGTCATCCTATATGTCCGTTGGTTTGACACCTGCCGAAGGCACTTCCATGTTTGCCCTCAACGACCGAAGGTCGATCGGGGAGAGACATCCATGACCAGCATCACGCGCCGACACGCGGTGGGCGGAGCCGCCGGGCTGCTGGCCTCACGCGCAGCCAGCGCACAGACGCCGGGCACGCGGCCGATCAAGATCGGCATCATGAGCGACATGTCCGGCCCCTATGCCGAGGCCACCGGCCCGGGCGACGTGCTGTCCGCCCGCTTCGCGATCGAGGACTTCAACCGCGCGCATCCGGCCATCAAGGTCGAGCTGGTGTCGGCGGACATGTTGCTGAAGCCGGATGTGGGCGCGTCGATCGCGCGGTCCTGGTACGACCAGGAGGGTGTGGACGTCATCTTCGACATCCCGCAGTCGGCGGTGGCGCTGGCGGTGGGGGCCATCGCGCGCGAGAAGGACAGGCTGGTGATCTTCACCAGCGCCGGTTGGCCGATCTGACGGGGAAGTTCTGCAGCCCGAACCACATCCAGTGGACCTACGACCTGTGGGCCAACGCCAACGGCATCGCCAAGGGTCTGGTGGCGGCCGGCGGGGGCAGCTGGTTCTTCATCATCGCCGACTACATCTCCGGCCACGGCATGGCCAACGACTGCGCCGAGGTGGTCCGGCAGCTCGGCGGGCGGGAGGTCGGGCGGGTCGCCTACGCGTTTCCGGGCACCACCGACTTCTCCAGCCAGCTGCTGGCGGCGAAAGCCAGCGGGGCGAAGGTGATCTGCCTGGCCAACGCCGGCGACGACACCGCGAACTGCATCAAGCAGGCGCACGAGTTCGGCATCCCGCAGTCCGGCGTGTACCTGGGGTCGCTGGTGATGCAGGACTACATCGTGAAGTCGGTGGGGTTGGCCACGGCGCAGGGTCTGGTCGGCACCATGCCGTTCTGCTGGAACATGAACGCCGACACCATCGCGTTCGCGGACCGGTTCGCGCCGCTGTACCGCGGCAACCGGCCCAACTACTATCATGCCGCCGTCTACTCGGCGGTGACCCACTACCTGAAGGCGGTGGCGGCGATGGGTCCGGCGAAGGCGCGCGCCAGCGGCCGGGCGGTGGCCGAGCAGATGAAGGCGATGCCGGTGGACGACAAGCTGTTCGGCCGCGGCTCGGTGCGCGCCGACGGCAAGCACATCCACGACATGCACGTGTGGCGGACCAAGACGCCGGCGGAGTCCACCGGGCCATGGGACTACTTCAGGCTGGTGCAGACCATCCCCGCCGAGACCGCCTTCAAGTCGATGGCGGCCCTCGGCTGCAGCCTTGTGAGAACCTGAACCGCCGGCTCAGCCCGGCGCGGCGCCCTGGGTGTTGACGAACACCGCGTAGATCGACTGGCTGCCCGCCATGAACAGCCGGTTCCGCTTGGGTCCGCCGAAGCAGATGTTGCCGCAGACCTCCGGCAGGCGGATGCGTCCGATCAGCCTGCCGTCCGGGTTCCACACCGTGACGCCGTTGTAGCCGACGTTGCGGCCGGCGTTGCTGGACGACCACAGGTTGCCGGCCACGTCGCAGCGCACGCCGTCCGGCCCGCATTTCACGCCGTCGACCATGCAGTCGCTGAACAATTTCTGGTTCGACAGCCTGTTGTCGGCGCCGACATCGAACACGTGGATGTCGCCCTTGCCGCCCGGCCCGGTGTCGCCCGGCCCCTTGCCGGTGCTGACGATATACAGCTTCTTGTGATCGGGCGAGAACGCCAGCCCGTTGGGGTCGGGCGCCTGTTCCTCCCGCACCACCAGGTCGAGCCGCCCGCCGGGATCGATGCGGTAGCAGTTGGTCGGCAGCTCGCGCCGTCCGCTGCCCGCGCCGGCGGGCTGGCCGAGACGCGGGTTCAACAGGCCGGCGGCGTTGCTCGGCCCGCCGGCGGCGTCGGGGGCGCCTTCGTACAGCTGGCCGCCGTAGGGCGGGTCGGTGAACCACAGGCTGCCGTCGGGGTGCGGCACCACGTCGTTGGGCGAGTTCAGCCGCTTGCCCTCGAAGCTGTCGGCCAGCACGGTGACCGAGCCGTCCAGCTCGTAGCGCACCACGCGGCGGGTCAGGTGCTCGCAGGAGATCTGACGGCCCTGGTAATCGAAGGTGTTGCCGTTGCTGTTGTTGGACGGCTGGCGGAACACCGACACCCGGCCGTTGTCCTCCAGCCAGCGCAGCTGGCGGTTGTTGGGAATGTCGCTCCACAGCAGGTAGCGGCCCTGGGCGTTCCAGGCCGGACCCTCCGCCCACAGCGCGCCGGTCCACAGCTGCGCGATGGCGCTGTTCGGCTGGGCGAGGCCGTCGAACGACGGATCGACGCTGAGCACGTCGGGATCGGTGAAATACGTGGTGGGCGCGCCGTTCGGGCCGAAGTCGCGCGGCGGGCTGGTGACGGTGCTGGGCGGGCCAGGCCGGGCGGCGCCTTGGGTGCTCCCTTGGGCGAACGCCGTGCGGGCGCCCACGAACACGGCGCCGGCCGCCAGCCCCGCCACCATCGCGCGCCGCGACGGGACCTGTCGGGCGTCATCGGTCGGATGCGTCATGCTGTTCCTCCGCTGCCGGGCCGGTCGTTGCGTCGTGCCGGCCCTGGCCGACGCTAACCCGGCGCCCGCTGCAGACGCCACCGCAATTGCAACGTCGGTCTACATTTCCGCGGCCTTACGGGGCCGTGCGGACGCCTTTCTGTTCCGCCTCGGCGATCAGGCGGTTGGCGTCGTCGGGCAGCAGGAAGCGGCTGGCCACCAGGCGATCGGCGGCCATGCGCACCGCGTTCACATAGGCGGCCTTGTCGGGATAGCGTTCGGCGAGCGACCGCCGCGAGTCGCCCACCGCCTCGCGCTCCGCCCTGGCCGCGGCAAACGGAGAAAAGCTGCCGACCAGGGTGCAGGGCGCGCCGTCGAACCAATCGGCGCGGTAGCTGTTCCAGCCGGTGTAGGTGCCGATCGGGACCTGCACGAACAGCGAGCGGATGCCGGCGATGTCGTTGCCGTCGGCATCGACCTGCGGCACCAGCACGCCGTAGGCGGCCGAGCCCACCTTGGGCGGCACCACCGTCTCGATGCTGCTGGTGTCGCCGCGCGGTACTGCGGGCCGCGGTCGTAGACGTGCAGCGGGTTGGTGCTGCCGATGAAGTGCAGCGCCGGACGCTGCACGCCGCCGTAGCCGACGGCCGGCACGACCGGGAAGCGCACCTGGTCGGCCGGCACCAGCGTGGCGTCGGCGATGCGGGGCAGGGTGCTGGCCGGCGGGCGCTTGTCGTCCACCACCCAGGCGGTCAGCGCCGTCAGCAGCGCGCGCATGGTCCAGACATGCGGGTTCGGGTTAGGCTGCTGCGCGCACACGCCGAACGGCGCCGTCGTCGGCAGCGGCAGCGCCGCCGGGCCGTGCTGGGTGCTGGCCATGATGTAGCTGCGGACGTTGGCCGGTTCCGCCACGTCGCGCATGCCCAGCGGGTCGGTGAAGCCGAGCGACTGCCGCCCGTCCCAGACTTCCAGCGCGGTGGCGGCATGGACGATGCGCGGGCAGGTTCTGTCCGCCGTGCAGCGGTCCAGCAGGCCCTGGGTGCGCCCGGTCAGCGGATCGGACTGCCGGGCGTAGCTGAACGGAAAGTCGTAACCCGGATAGTCGCGGTCGACGGCGCTGCCCCAGGCGCGGCCGGGCTGGCCGAAACGCACGTTCAGGGGCATCAGCCCGCCGCCGATATGCGGCAACGCGCCCTCGAACACCTGACCCCCGGCCTCGCCCTTGTTGAAGCCCAGATGGATCAGGCTGTGGATGTAGCGCCCGCTCTGCGAGCTGCCCATCAGGATCGCGCGCGTGTCGCGCCCGTGCGCCACCGGGTTGGCGGTGCCGGCGTCGTCGCGGTCGCGGGTCTTGAGGAACACGCCCAGGTCACGCCCGGCGGCATAGCCCAGGCCGAGCACGGTGGGGTCCTTCGCCGTATACGTCAGCTCATAGATCACGCCGGGCCTGAAGCCGCCGGCCAGGCATATCCTCCGGGCGTCGGCCGGATCGGCACAGCTGCCGAAATGCCAGTCGGCGACGGCGATCGGCGTGGCGGCGGCACCTTCGCGCGCCCGCATGGTCAGGGCCGGCGCCACGCCGCCGCGCGGGACGGCAAGGTTGTCGGTGCTGGCCGTCGGATAGCTGTCGGTGATGTTGCCGGTGAACCAGCCGCCGTCCAGGTTGGCGCTGTCGGCCGGCGTGGTCACGATGATCTCGGTGCGGACGCGCCCGGTGATCGGGCTGCCGTCCGGGTTGCGCGCCACCGGCACCTGCAGGGCTATGCGGTTGTCGCCGGGCAGCACGTCGCCCTGCCAGGCGTACCAGACGGTGGTGTAGCCCTGCTTCTGGAGCCAGCCGTCGCCGGCGTTCGCCAGCGCGTTGATGGCCGCCACGGGGCCTGGCACGTCGGCGTTGAACAGGCTCAGCGCACCCTTGTTGCCACGGTTGACCACGTTGAACAGCAGCACGCCGTTGGCGCGGGCGGGGTTGGACGGCCGCACGATCTCCACGTCGGAGGTGTATTCCACCATGCCGCGGGCGTTGCGCGGCGCGAAGCCGATATCCTGGATGACCGCGTTGGCCGCCGCCTTCGGGTCGACCTCGCCGTGAGCGCGGGCGGTGATGCGCTCGAAGCCGCCGACGGTGCCGAAGCTGGCGCCGCCGAAGGCCGGTTCGGTTTTCACGATTTCAAACCGGGTGATCCGCGCCTGCGACGGCGTCGCCGCCACCACGCCGGTCGCGACGATCCCGGCCATCCACGCCCGACGCATCGTCATCGCACCAACGCCCCGCCGTCCACCGGCAGCTCGACCCCGGTGATGAAGTTCGCCTCGTCCGACGCCAGGAACAGCGCCGCGTTGGCCACATCCCACCCCGTCCCCATGCGCCCGCGCAGCGGCACCTTCGCATCGCGCTCCGCCGCCACCTCGGCCCGCGAACGGTTGCTGACGCGGGCGCGGGTGTCGACGGCCATCGGCGTGTCCATCAGCCCCGGCAGGATCACGTTGGCGCGGATGCCATGCGGGGCGTTGTGGATGGCAAGCTGCCGGGTGAACGCCACCAGCGCCGCCTTGCTCGCCTTGTAGGCCACATACGGATAGTTCTCGTACGCCGCCACCGAGGAAATCGTCAGGATCACGCCGGCTTTCTGCGCCTGCATGATCGGCACCACGTGCTTGCACGCCATCACCGCGCCGCGCAGGTTGATCCGGCAAACGCGGTCGAACGCGTCCTCGGTGATGTCGGCAAGTGGAGCGTCACCGCCGCCCAGGCTGACGCCGACGTTGTAGTGCAGCACGTCGATGCGCCCCCACGCCTCCATCGCCGCCCGCACCATGGCGATTAGGCTGGCCTCGCTTTCAACATCCGCCTCGAAGGCCCTGCAATCGCCGCCGGCCGCGCGCACCATGGCGGCGGTCTCCTCCGCCGAGGCCAGCACGCGGTCCACCGCCAGGATTTTGGCGCCCTCCTGGCCGAAGCGCAGGCAGGTGGCGCGGCCGTTGCCGATGGCGTCGCTCTCGCCGAAACTCTGCCCCGCGCCGATGACGACGGCAATCTTGCCTTGCAGGCGCATTCTTGTTCCCTCCGCCGCGGAATGATGCCGGCGCCTCAAGCCGGTGGCAACCCGTTGTGCTATGATACCGCCTTGTCTGGGGAAGTGCCTTGCCGAACATCTTCGACGTCATCGTGATCGGCGCCGGCGCCGCCGGGCTGATGTGCGCCATGGTCGCCGGTGGGCGCGGCCGGCGGGTGCTGCTGCTGAACCACGCGCCGGAAGCCGGCCGCAAGATCCTCATCTCCGGCGGCGGACGCTGCAACTTCACCAACACCGACACGCAGCCCGACCGCTTCATCTCGGCCAACCCGCATTTCGCCAGGTCCGCCCTGTCGCGCTACGACCAGCACGACTTCATCGCCCTGGTGCAGCGCCACGCCATCGCCTTCCATGAAAAGACCCTCGGCCAGTTGTTCTGCGACGGTTCCGCCCGCCAGATCGTCGCCATGCTGCTGGCCGAATGCGATGCCGCCGCCGTCGACCTCCGCCTGTGCCACCGCGTCACCGACATCACCCGCGCCGACAGCTTCCGCGTCGAGACCGACCACGGCGCCTTCACGGCACCCGCCCTGGTGCTGGCCACCGGCGGCCTGTCCATCCCCAAGCTGGGCGCCACCGGCCTCGCCCACGACACCGCCGCCCGCTTCGGCCTGCCGCTCGCCGGCATCGCCCCGGGCCTGGTGCCGCTGACCTTCGCCGCCACCGAGCTGGACCTGATGCGCCCGCTCAGCGGCGTGGCGCTGGACGTGACGGCCACCGCCGGCGGCCACGGCTTCCGCAAGGCCATGCTGTTCACCCATCGCGGCCTGTCCGGCCCCGCCATCCTCCAGGCGTCGTCCCACTGGCGGCCCGGCATGGCCATGACCCTGGACCTGCTGCCCGGCCAGGACGCCGCCGCTACCCTGTTGGCCCGCAAACGCGACCGCCCGAACGCCGAGCTGCGCACGGTTCTGGGCGAGATGCTGCCCCAGCGCCTGGCCGCCGCCTTGTCGGAGGCTCGCATCCCCAGCCGCCGCATGTCCACCCTGCGCGACCGCGAACTGACCGACATCGCCACCCAGCTGAAATCCTGGCAGCCGATCCCGGCCGGCACCGAAGGCTACGCGAAGGCCGAGGTCACCCTCGGCGGCATCGACACCGCCTGCCTGTCCCAACGCACCATGCAGGCCACCGCCGTGCCCGGCCTGTTCGCCGTCGGCGAAGCGGTCGACGTGACCGGCTGGCTCGGCGGCTACAACTTCCAATGGGCCTGGTCGAGCGGCTGGTGCGCCGGCCAGGCGGTCTAGGGTGGTCGCCTGGAGGCAAAGCAAGGCGGGGGCTTTGCCCCTCGACCCCACCAGGGAGGGGCGCGCCGCCCCTGGACCGGCATTTCCAAGCAAGAGAGTGGCCTGCGGCAAAGGGGGGCTTACTCGGACGTTGCCAACACTTGGGTCAGCCCCCCTCTGCCGCAGGCCACTTGCCTTCCCTTCGAGAAGCCGGTCCAGGGGGCGCTGCCCCGTCGCGCGGAGGCGCGCACCGGACTTGGCGGGTCCAGGGCAGCGCCCTGGCCTTGCCTTCCTTCGAGCGATCACCCTGATAGGCCCGAACGGGGTGACAGCCTTGGATCGCGGGTGCATGCTCGCCTGAATTCAAAACCGATGGGGATATCCGATGGCCAAGAAGATGCTCGAAGGCAAGGTGTGCGTGGTCACGGGCGGCGGGCGCGGCATCGGGCGCGCCATCGCGCTGGTGATGGCGGAGAACGGCGCCAAGATCGTGGTGAACGACGTCGGCGCCGGCGTCGGCGGCGAAGGCCACGACGAGACTCCGGCGCAATCCGTGGTGCGCGAGATCGAGGCGGCGCACGGCCAGGGCCAGGCCGTGGTCAGCACCGACAGCGTGGCGGAATGGGACTCGGCCCAGCGCATCATCGCCACCGCCATGGACACCTTCGGCAAGATCGACGTGGTGGTGAACAACGCCGGCATCCTGCGCGACGTGATCTTCCACCGCATGACGCCGGAAGACTTCGACGCGGTGATGAAGGTGCATCTGTACGGCGCCTTCTACATGAGCCGCGCCGCCATCCCGCACATGCGCGCCGCGGAATCCGGCTGCTTCGTGCACATGACCAGCACCTCGGGCCTGATCGGCAGCATCGGCCAGGTCAACTACGCCGCCGCCAAGCTGGGCATCGCCGGCCTGTCGCGCGCCATCGCCAGCGACAGCGCGCGCTACAACGTGCGCTCCAACTGCATCGGCCCGCACGCCTTCAGCCGCATGATCGAGAGCATCCCCGGCCAGAGCGAGGAGCAGATGCAGCAGCGCGCCGCCAAGACCCGCCCCGACCAGGTGGCCCAGCTTGCCGCCTTCCTGGCCTGCGACGCGGCCGCCGGCGTCACCGGGCAGATCATGGGCGCGCGCGGCAACGAGATCTACCTGTACAGCCAGCCGCGCCCGATCCGCACCATGCACCGCGGCGACGGCTGGTCGGCCGAGCTGATGGCCGACACCCTGCTGCCGGCCTGGAAGGGCAGCCTGACGCCGCTGGAGCGGACGCGCGACGTATACCCCTACGACGCCATCTGAGCAGGGGAAGTTCGCCATGGACATGAACACGCTGCCGGACGGCGAATTCCGTCACGTGGTGCGCGACTGGATCGTGGCGAACTACCCGCCGGAGCTGCGCAACCCGCCCAAGCGGCTGCACTTCCCGCAGACCAAGGGCTGGTACCACACGCTGTCCAACCGGGGCTGGCTGTGCCCCGGCTGGCCGGTCGAGCACGGCGGCATGGGCCTCAGCTCCGGCCGCCAGCTCATCATGATGGAGGAAATCCAGCGCCACGGCTGCGCCCGCTTCAACGACATGGGCGTCAACATGCTGGGCCCGCTGCTGATCCGCTTCGGCACCGACGCGCAGAAAAAGCACTTCCTGCCGCGCATCCACTCCGGCGAGCACATCTGGTGCCAGGGCTACAGCGAGCCCAACGCCGGGTCCGACCTCGCCAGCCTGCGCACCGAGGCGGTGCCGGACGGCGACGCGTGGGTGGTCAACGGCCAGAAGATCTGGACCTCGCTGGCGATGGACGCCAACTGGATCTTCCTGCTGGTCCGCACCAGCAAAGCAGGGAAAAAGCAGGAAGGCATCAGCTTCCTGCTGGTGCCGATGGACAGCCCGGGGATCACCGTCCGCCCCATCAGAAACCTCGATCTGCATGACGAGTTCTGCGAGGTGTTCTTCGACGACGTGCGCGTGCCGAAGGGCAACCTGGTCGGCGAGGTCAACCGCGGCTGGACCATGGCCAAGGCGCTGCTGAGCTTCGAGCGCATCGGCATCGGCTCGCCGCGGCAGTCCACCTACGCCCTGGCCCGGCTGCGGCTGCTGGCCGAGCATTGCGGCACCTGGGACGACCCGCTGTTCCGGGACCGCTACGCCCGCCTGCGCCTGGACCTAGCCGACCACGCGGCGCTGTACGAGACCTTCGCCGACAAGGTGCGGGCAGGCGAGGCGCTCGGCCAGGACGTGTCGATGCTGAAGATCCACCAGACCGAGCTGTTCCAGCGCATCACCGAGGCGATGCTGGAGGTCGCCGGCGAGGAAGCCGGGCTGCTCGACCCGATCGGCGGCAACCGCGAGCTGAACCCGGCCGGCCTGTTCATCCAGGCGCGCCCGAGCACGATCTACGGCGGCTCCAACGAAATCCAGCGCAACGTGCTGGCAAAGAACGTGCTGGCGCTGCCGGGCGACGGGGTCAGAGCGTGATCGGTTCCGGTAGGCGCGCCGATCGCGCTCCGGTCCATCGTTGAAGAACGCAAATCCTCGGCTCAGGTCGAAGCAACCTGATCCGAAATCGCTTCAAAGCGACAGGTTGACCAGAAGCCCAGGCTGCACACGGCGCCGGCGGTCGTAGCCTCGCCAGCATCGGTTCGCGGTTCGCCGCTCCTGAATGCGCGGGGCCGCGATCCGCGCCGGTCCGGCACCAAGATGCGGACTCAGCAGTTCGGCCACGCCCGACCAGGCAAGGCCACGGCGGGCAACGAACGCGCTGGCGAGCAGGCCGGCCGCGCCCGCTCGGCTTCGAACGGCGAGGCCAGCCGCGCCAAAATACCCGCCAAACGTGCGCGTTCCCGCAAAGTCAATCGGATTTCAGAACCAACCCGTGCTGGCACGATCACTTTCCGCCAGATGTTGCAGCCAGACGACGCTCGTCTCTTTTTCACGAATTATCAACAAAATTTTGCAGTTGGCTGAGCGTGAAGAAGGCCAGGGCTCTGCCCTGGACCCTATGACCAAGGGAAGGAAAGTGGCCTGCGGCAAAGGGGGGCTGACTCGCATGTTCCAACGCCTGGGTAG
>JAABUT010002151.1_pt1 | contig 19913 bp, 18 predicted proteins | sample 5559281 | NCBI WGS metagenome assembly JAABUT01 (sample SAMN10711880, study PRJNA513359) | rock metagenome | isolation source: Antarctica rocks | place: Antarctica: Victoria Land, Ricker Hills nord | collected 2016-01-04
TCGGCGTAGTAGCGCCCGAGCGCCTCACCGAAGACCTTGCTGACGCCGTAGAGGGTGTCCGGGCGAGGCGGCGGGTCGGTGGTGAGGCCTGCCGTCACAGGCGTGAACCCGGTTGCGTGATTGGACGAGGCATAGACGACGCGGCGCACGCCGTTGCGGCGCGCGGCCTCGAACAGCTGGACGAGGCCCTCGATGTTGGCCTCGCGCACTACCGGCCACGGCGCCTCGGTGGGCACGCCGGCGAAGTGCGCGACGGCGCTGGGAGCCGGGTCGCCGGCCATTGCCGCGTCCAGATCGTGCGCCGATGCCAGGTCGCCGACGATGCCGTCCGGAACCGGGTCACGGTCGAAGCAGCGCAGCTGCCAGCCGAGCTCGGGTAACCGCGCGCGCAGCGCCGTCCCGATCCGGCCGGCCGCGCCGGTGAGCAGCACCGTCATCACCGCACCGTCATAACCGTGGCAGGACCTCGGCGAGCAGGCGTCCCATCCGGGTGGCGGAAGCCTTGCCGACCGCGAGCACCTCTTTGTGATCGAGGGGATCCCCCAGCCCGGCGGCGAGGTTGGTGACCAGCGAGATGCCCAGCACCTCGCACCCCTCGGCCCGCGCGACGATCGCCTCGAGCACGGTGGACATCCCGACGAGATCCGCGCCGAGCACGCCGGCCATGCGTACCTCGGCCGGCGTCTCGTACTGCGGTCCGGGGAACATCGCGTAGACCCCCTCGGCGAGGGAGGGATCGATCTCGCGCACGAGCGCACGCAGCCGCGCCGAATAGCAGTCGCTGAGATCGACGAATCGTGCGCCCAGCAGCGGCGAGCGCCAGGTGAGGTTCAAGTGGTCGCTGATCAACACCGCCTCGCCGACCGACAGTCCGGGGCGCAGGCCGCCGCACGCGTTGGTCAAGATGACCGTCTTGCAGCCGGCGGCCGCGGCCACGCGCACGCCGTGCACGACCGGGTCGGTGCCTCGACCCTCGTACAGATGGGTGCGGCCGAGGAACGCCAGCACGCGGCGTCCGGCGACGTCGAACGAGCGGACCCGTCCGGCATGGCCTTCGACCGCGGGCGGCAGGAACCCGGGCAGGTCGGTGACGGGCAGGTCGGCGGCGGCGCTGGTGACATCGCCGAGGACGTCGAGCGCCGGCACCCAGCCGGATCCTAGGACGATCGCGACGTCGTGCGCGGCGACGCCGCTGCGGTCGGCCAGCATCTCGGCCGCGGCCCGCGCGGCGCCGGCCGGATCGTGCGTTTCCGACGCGGTGGCGAAGGCTCCGGTCACGCCCGCAGACCCTACCCGGCCGGGCGTGTGCAGCGGCCGGGCCGGGCGCCGCGGCTAGGTCTGTGCGGCGGCCTGGCGGCAGGGCAGGCACAGGTCCGTCTGCGGCAGGATCTCCAGGCGCTGCACTTCGACGGGTTCGCCGCATGCGGTGCACAGGCCGTACCGTCCCTGGCCCATCCGCCACAGCGCCGCGTGCGCGTCGCGCAGCGCTGCCTGCGCGCCCTCGGACAGCCTGTGCAGGATCTCCGGGTCGGTGCTGCTGAGCGGGCTACGCGCGTCAGGACGGCGCAGCTGCCGCAGCTGCTCGCCGCGGAACTCGCGCTGCTGCTCGAGCATGCCGCGCAGCACCGTCACATCCGCGGCCGACAGTGACGAGGTACGTCTGGCGGGCAGCGTGGCGTGGGACATCCGGACTCCTCTGATCGTCCTGGCGGTGTAAGCGCATACCGCAGCGTGCGCCGGTAACCCGCGAACCGCCGATGTGCGAGCTGGGTGCCAGCTGGCAAGACCGCCGGGAGAGATCGGCCACCTGGCCCGCGCCGAGAGCGCTGCCGGGCCCTACGATCCACAGAATGCCCGCTGAGCCCGCTGATCCGGCAGCCTTGGCGCTCGCCGCCGACTTCCCGTCCTCGACCCGTGCGCAGTGGCGTTCGCTGGTCGCTGCGGTGCTCGCGAAATCGGGCGGTCCTGACGATCCCGAGCTGGTCGAGGACGCGCTGAGTCACACCACGTACGACGGCATCCGTATAGCGGCGCTGTACACCGCCGAAGACGCGCACGAACTTGACGCCGATGGTGTGCCCGGCCATCCGCCGTTCGTGCGCGGCTCGACCGAGGACGGTGCGAGCGCGACCGGTTGGGACGTCCGTACCCGGCACGCCGACGCCGACGTGGCTCGGGTGAACAAGGCTGTGCTCGAGGATCTCGAGCGCGGCGCGACGTCGCTGTGGCTGGTGCTGGGCGATGCCGCCGACGGCGGCCTCGACGCGGGCCATCTTGCCGCGGCGCTGGAGGGGGTGCACCTCGACCTCGCGCCGATCGTTCTCGACGCCGGCGCTCACCCCCACCGAGCAGTGCATGCTCTGCTCAGCCTGGCTGAACATCGCAGCGTCGACGCAACTCAGCTGCGCGGTTCGCTCGGCGTTGATCCCATCGGAACCCGCGCGCGCACGGGTGCGGCCGCCGACCTCGCAACCCTGCTCAGCGTGGCTGAGCAGAGCAAATCGTTCGAGCACCTGCACGTCGCCACCGTCGACGCCACCGTCTATCACGATGCGGGCGCCTCGGATGCCCAAGAGCTCGGCTTCGCCACCGCCGTCGGCGTCGCCTACCTGCGCACGCTCACCGACGGCGGCCTGTCGGTCGACGACGCACTCGCCAAGATCGAATTCCGCTGGGCGGTCACCGTCGAGCAGTTCCTGTCCATCGCGAAGCTTCGGGCCGCCCGGCGCATCTGGGACCGGGTCGCTGAACTGTCCGGCGCCGCCGAGGACCGCCGAGGCCAGTACCAGCACGCGGTCACGTCCGCGGCGATGATGACCCGACGCGACCCCTGGGTGAACATGCTGCGCACCACGATCGCGTGCTTCGCGGCCGCGATCGGTGGCGCCGATGCCGTCACGGTGCTGCCCTTCGACGCCGCGATCGGCATGCCCGACGACTTCGCCCGGCGCATCGCCCGCAACACGCATTCGGTGTTGCACGACGAGTCGAGCCTGGCGCGGGTCGTCGACGCGGCCGGCGGCTCGTGGTTCGTCGAGTCGCTGACCGATGAGCTGGCGCAGAAGGCGTGGGAGGTGTTCACCGGCATCGAACGCAGCGGGGGCGCTCTCGTCGCGCTGGACGACGGGACGATCGGCACCCTGCTGGCCGCTACCCGCGAGGCCCGCGACGACGACATCGCGCACCGCCGCGCGCCGATCACCGGCGTCAGTGAATTTGCCTTCGTGAACGAACCAGCCGTCGCACGCAACCCGTTGCCACCGACGCCGGATGGCGGGCTGTTGCCGCGCATCCGCTATGCGCAGCATTTCGAGACGCTTCGCGATCGCGCTGACGAATGGGCCGCCGCGTCAGGTCACCCACCCCAGCTCTTTCTCGCCACACTCGGGCCCGTCGCAGCGCACAGCGCGCGCGCGAGCTTCGCAGCGAACCTCTTCCAGGCCGCTGGGCTGGAGTGCGTCACCGGCCCCATCGAGGAGTTCGCGGACGGCGGGTCGAGCGTCGCGTGCCTGTGCTCCTCGGACAAGATCTACGCCGAGGACGCCGATTCCGCCGCCAAGGCGCTGCGCGACGCCGGCGCGCGGCTGGTCTGGCTGGCCGGCACGACCGAGGCCGACGGCGTCGACGGGTACATCCATGCCGGCTGCGATGCCCTGGCCGTCCTGCGCACCACCCTCGACATGCTGGGAGTGGCCGAATGATCCCCGACTTCAGCGCCGCGACCCTGGGCCGCGCCGCGACGGCGGCCGAGCGGGCGTCCGACACGACGTCCGACACGACGTCCGACACGCGGCCCGACGTCACACCGTGGGAGACGCCCGAGGGCATCGACGTCGCGCCGCTCTACACCGCGGCCGACCTCGGCGACGTCGATTTCCTCGCGACGTACCCCGGCATCAAGCCCTACCTGCGCGGGCCGTACCCGACGATGTACGTCAACCAGCCGTGGACGATCCGCCAATACGCCGGTTTCTCCACCGCAGCCGAGTCGAACGCCTTCTACCGCCGCAACCTCGCGATGGGCCAGAAGGGCCTGTCGATCGCCTTCGACCTGCCCACCCACCGCGGCTACGACAGCGACAACCCGCGGGTGGTCGGTGACGTCGGCATGGCCGGCGTCGCGATCGACTCGATCTACGACATGCGCCAGCTCTTCGACGGCATCCCACTGGACAGGATGAGCGTATCGATGACGATGAACGGGGCGGTGCTACCCGTGCTCGCGCTCTACGTCGTCGCGGCCGAAGAGCAGGGAGTCAAGCCCGAGCAGCTCGCCGGGACCATCCAGAACGACATCCTCAAGGAGTTCATGGTCCGCAACACCTACATCTACCCGCCGCAGCCCTCGATGCGGATCATCAGCGACATCTTCGACTACGCCTCGCAGCACATGCCGAAGTTCAACTCGATCTCGATCTCCGGGTACCACATCCAGGAGGCCGGGGCGACCGCCGACCTCGAGCTCGCCTACACGTTGGCCGACGGCGCCGAGTACCTCCGCGCCGGCATCGAGGCGGGCCTTGAGGTCGACACATTCGCGCCGCGGCTGTCGTTCTTCTGGGCGATCGGGATGAACTTCTTCATGGAGGTCGCGAAGCTTCGCGCGGCCCGGCTGCTGTGGGCCGAGCTCGTCGCGCAGTTCGACCCGAAGTCCGACAAGTCGCTCTCGCTGCGCACACATTCGCAGACCTCGGGCTGGTCGCTGACCGCGCAGGACGTGTTCAACAACGTTATCCGCACCTGCGTCGAGGCGATGGCCGCGACGCAGGGCCACACGCAGTCGCTGCACACGAACGCGCTCGACGAGGCCCTGGCGCTGCCGAGCGACTTCTCCGCGCGCATCGCCCGCAACACGCAGCTCCTGCTACAGCAGGAATCGGGCACCACGCGGGTCATCGATCCCTGGGGCGGAAGCGCCTACGTCGAGAAGCTGACCTACGACCTCGCTCGCCGCGCGTGGGCGCACATCACGGAGGTCGAGCAGGCCGGCGGCATGGCGAAGGCCATCGACCAGGGCCTGCCGAAGCTGCGCATCGAAGAGGCCGCCGCCCGTACGCAGGCGCGCATCGATTCAGGACGTCAGCCGGTCATCGGCGTCAACAAGTACCGCCTCGACGTCGAGGACGAACTCGACGTCCTCAAGGTCGACAACGCCGGGGTGCGCCGGGAGCAGGCCGAGAAGTTGCAGCGGCTGCGCGACGAACGCGACCCCGCCCACGTCGAGGCCGCGCTCGACGCGCTGACGAAGGCGGCCGGCGGCGACGGCAACCTGCTCGCGCTCGCTATCGACGCGGCTCGCGCCAAGGCGACGGTCGGTGAGATCTCCGACGCGCTGGAGAAGGTCTACGGTCGGCACTCGGCGACGATCCGGACGATCTCCGGCGTCTATCGCGAGGAGGCGGGCGCGGGCGTGGACGTCATCGAGCGGGCCCGTGCGGCGACCGACGAGTTCGCGCAGGCGCAGGGCCGCCGTCCGCGGATCCTGATGGCCAAGATGGGCCAGGACGGGCACGACCGCGGCCAGAAGGTGCTCTCGACGGCGTTCGCCGACCTCGGCTTCGACGTCGACGTGGGCGCGCTGTTCCAGACGCCCGCGGAGGTCGCGCGCCAGGCGGTCGAGGCCGACGTGCACGTCGTCGGCGTCAACTCGCTAGCCGCCGGTCACCTGACGTTGGTGCCCGAGCTGCGTGATGCGCTGGCCGAGCAGGGCCGCGGCGACATCATGATCGTCGTCGGGGGCGTCATCCCGCCGCAGGACTACGACGCGCTGCGCGAGGCAGGCGCCGCCGCGATTTTCGGGCCAGGCACGGTGATCGCGCAGGCGGCGATCGAGTTGCTCGACAAGCTCACCGATGGCCACTGAGTCGCTCGCGGACGGCGTGCGCGACGGTGACCGCGCCTCGATCGCGCGCGCGATCACGCTCGTCGAATCGCGCCGCGCCGATCACGGCGAGCAGGCCCAGCAACTGCTCGCCGCGCTCCTGCCCGATACCGGCGGCGCGCAGCGCGTCGGGGTCAGCGGCGTCCCGGGCGTCGGCAAGTCGACCTTCATCGACCAGCTCGGCGTCAACCTGATCGCCGCGGGGCATCGCGTGGCGGTGCTCGCGGTCGATCCCTCGTCCGGGCGCACGGGCGGCTCGATCCTCGGTGACAAGACCCGCATGACGCGGCTGGCCAACGACGAGCACGCGTTCGTGCGTCCCTCGCCGAGCGCCGGCACGCTCGGCGGCGTCGCAAAGGCCACCCGCGAGACAATGCTGGTGATGGAGGCCGCGGGCTACGACGTCGTGCTCGTCGAGACCGTCGGCGTCGGGCAGTCGGAGTACGTGGTCGCCGGCATGGTCGACACCTTCCTGTTCCTCACGCTCGCGCGCACCGGTGACCACCTGCAGGGGATGAAGCGCGGCATCCTCGAGCTCGCCGATGTCATCGCGGTCAACAAGGCCGACGAGGCGCACGAGACCGAGTCCGAGCGCGCCGGCCGGCAACTGTCGGCGGCGCTGCGTTTCGTCAGTGGCAGCGGAAACGCTGCGCAGGAATGGCAGACGCCGGTCGTCACCTGCAGCGGTTTGCACAACGTGAACCTCGACCGGGTGTGGAAGCACATCGGCCGGCACCGTGCGTGGCTCGACGGGCACGGCGGCCTGGAACGCAAGCGCCGCGACCAGATGGTCGAGTGGACGCGCGCGATGGTGCGCGACCGGCTGATGGCGCGCCTCGATGTGCCGGGCGCGCGTGCGGCGGCACGCGCTGCCGAGGCGGCGGTGCGCGCCGGTGACATCACCCCCGACCAGGCCGCGACGCGGATCCTCGGCGCACTCGACGAGGCGTGACGTCGGGCAGGCCCTCATTCACGGCGTGCGCCAGCAAGGCCTGCGCCGACCACTGCACGACGGCAACGGCATCATCTCTGCTCAGCCCGCCGACGTCGATGAGCCACACCAGCGCCTCGATGCCGACAGCACTGCGGATCGCGACCGCAAGCCGGCGCACCCCGGCGTCACCCAGTTGATCGATCAGTGGGCGCAGCGCCTCCTCGAACCAGCCGATTGCACGGCCCTGACGCAGCGGAAGCTCCTGCCGCTCGCTGTCGGACTCGAGCGAAAGCCGGAGCATGGTGCGCTGCTGCTGCTCGGTGTCGATCACCATGCGGGTGAACGTGTCCATGGAAGCCGCGAGACGGGCTGCCGGGTCGTCGCCGATGTCCGGCGGAAGCATCGACTCGGTCGCCGTCTCGGGATGCGCCGCAATGAGCAGCGCCGCCCGGCTGGGGAAGTATCGGTAGGCCGTCGTGCGAGAGATGGACGCCGCTGCGGCTGCCTCCTCGATAGTTGGTGCGACTCCGCCCTGCGTGATAAGCGTGCGCGCCGCCGCGATCAGTTCGTTGCGGGTGCGCAGCTTCTGCCGGGTTCGACCGGACTCCTCGTACGTTGACATGCGCTTCACGGTACCCTAGTGTCGTCATGGGACAGAAGTCCCATGATCGAGGAAATAGGCAGCCATGCATACGCTTGCGGCGACAGTGCGCGACAGCGGCGAGGGTGAGCGGCGGTGGTTCTGCGGGGGTGGCCAGATAACCTGGAAGGCAACCGAGGCCGAGACCGGCGGCGCGTTCCTGATCTTCGAGGACCACCTCGACGGCGGCAAGGTGACACCGTTGCACCGGCATCCCGTTGCGGACGAGACGTTCATCATGCTCGAGGGCGAGATCGCGCTGCACATCGACGGTGCGCAGCGCACCCTCACCGCGGGCGGCATTGCGGTGCTTCCCCGCGGAGTCCCACACGCATTCCTGGTCACCTCGGCGCGCGCCCGGATGCTGTGCCTGCAGACGCCGGGCAGCGGTGAGGCGTTCTTCCGGCACGCGAGCGAGCCCGCACCTGAGGGATCGCAGCCCGGGCCGGTCGACTTCGAGCGCGTCCATGCTGCCGCGAGCGAAACAGGTGCGATCGAAATCCTCGGACCACCCCCGTTCTGACGTCCGCTTGGCACACAGGTTGCGCCCAGTCGGCGCACAGTGCCCACTCGTCTGAGCGGCGCATCATCGAGATCCGGACGCCCAGCGTGGCGACCCGAATCTCGAGGAGATCCGATGGACGTCCCGTTCTGGGCCTGGCTGGCCTTCGCCGCCGTGGTCGTGATCATGCTTGCCGTCGACCTGCTCGTGCACCGCGGGGCGCATGTCATCGGCTTCAAGGAAGCCGCGTGGTGGAGCGCGGTGTGGGTGGGGCTGTCGCTTGTCTTCGCCGTCGTGGTGGCGCTGACCCTGGGTGGCAGCGCAGGCGTCGATTTCACCACCGCATGGCTGCTGGAGAAGAGCCTGTCGGTCGACAACCTGTTCGTGTTCGCGCTGATCTTCGGCTATTTCCAGGTGCCCCGTGAGTACCAGCACCGGGTGCTGTTCTTCGGCGTCGTCGGCGCCCTCGTGTTCCGCGGCATCTTCCTGGCCGCCGGCGTCGCGATCGTCAGCCAGTTCACCGCGGTGCTGTTCGTCTTCGCGGCGGTGCTGCTCTGCAGCGCCTACAAGCTGATAAAGGGCGACGAGGACACCTACGACCCGGGCACGAGCATCGCGCTGCGTCTCATGCGCAAGGTGGTTGCGGTGCACGAGGAATACGCCGGCACGAAGTTCTTCGTCAAGAAGGCGGGCAAGCGGGTCGCCACCCCGCTGCTCGCCGTGGTGGTCGCCATCGAGGCGGCCGACCTGGTCTTCGCAGTCGACAGCGTGCCGGCCGTGCTGGCCGTCAGCAACGACGCGTTCATCGTGTACTCCAGCAACGCATTCGCGATCCTGGGCCTGCGGGCGCTGTACTTCCTGCTCTCGGGTCTGCTGGAGAAGTTCCACTACCTGTCCAAGGGCCTAGCGATCATCCTGGCTTTCATCGGCGTCAAGTTGGTTCTGCAGGCCGGGCACAAGGTGATCAGCACGTCGATCCCGGAGATTCCGTCACTCGCTAGCCTGGGTGTCATCGTGGTGATGCTCGCCGGCTCGATCGTGCTGAGTTTGCAGAGCCCCGCCGCAGCCGAATCCGATCCCGACACCGACTTGGACCCCGATACCGAGACGACGCCCGTCCACGCGGACGCCGTCACCACCGAAAGGAACTAATCATGAGCGTCAGCCTCAGCAAGGGCGGCAACGTCTCCCTCACCAAGGAAGCGCCCGGCATGACCAAAGTGTTGGTCGGCCTGGGCTGGGACGCCCGCACCACGACCGGCGACGACTTCGACCTCGACGCTTCGGCGATCATGCTGAAGCCGGACGGGAAGGTGCTCTCGGACCAGCACTTCATCTTCTTCAACAACACCAGCTCGCCCGACGGGTCGGTCGAGCACACCGGGGACAACCTGACCGGTGAAGGCGAGGGCGACGACGAGACGATCAAGGTCGACCTCACCTCCGTGGCGGCCGACGTCGACAAGATCGTCTTTCCGGTCACGATCTACGACGGCGAGGCGCGGCACCAGGGCTTCGGACAGGTGCGCAACGCGTTCATCCGCATCGTCGACGAGTCGGGCAACACCGAGATCGCGCGCTACGACCTCACCGAGGACGCCTCAACGGAGACGGCCATGGTGTTCGGCGAGCTGTATCGCAGCGGGTCGGAGTGGAAGTTCCGCGCCGTCGGGCAGGGCTACTCGGCCGGGCTTGCCGGTATCGCGCGCGACTTCGGCGTAAACGTCTGACCAAGCGACGCTGGCTGCTCGCCTCGCGACATGAGGGAGTCCGGGTGAACACCCGCTGGCAGTAGGGTTATCGCCGGTGCGCCGGGAAGCCTGGTCGGCAGTCTCCGACGCCTGCCCCCGGGAGGGATCGCGCACCATGGGTGATCTCGTTCACTTCGCGGTCGTCACGCTGCTCGTGGCGCTGGCCCTGCTCGCCGCCGTCGGCTCGAACCGGCTCGCCGAGCACCTGCACGTGCCGGCACCTGCGCTGTTCCTCGTCGTCGCCGCCGCGGCATCCGACTTGGCGCCGAGCCTCGGTGGGCTGTCCATCACCGTCGACCAGCGCATCGTCACCGTCGCGTTGGTGATCATCCTGTTCGACGGCGGGATGCACATCGGCTGGACGAGGATGCGCGCAGCCGCCGCAGCTGTCGCTTGGCTGGGCGTGGCAGGCACGTTCGTCACCGCTGGCGCCCTCGCCCTCGGCGCGCACCTGCTGTTCGGCTTCGACTGGCGCACCGCACTGCTCATCGGTGCCGCGCTCGCACCCACCGACCCGGCCGTGGTGTTCTCCGTCCTCGGCCGCCGCGAGGTCTCCGGGCGCACCGGAACGTTGCTGGAGGGAGAGTCAGGCGCCAACGATCCGGTGGGTATCGCGCTGATGGTCAGCCTGCTCGGCGCCACTGGCAGCGGCTGGTCGGCGTTCGGCAGCGGCGCCGCTCACTTCGCGTTGCAGATGGGTGTCGGTGCGGCTGTTGGGCTCGTGGGCGGATGGCTGCTACTGCAGTTGATGCGCCGAGTGCCGCTGCCCAACGAGGCGCTCTACCCGGTACAGACCGTGGCGTTCGCACTCATGCTCTACGGCGGCGCGACCGCGCTGGAGGGATCGGGCTTCCTCGCGGTGTTCCTCGCCGGGATCATCGTCGGCGACGCCCGCGCGCCCTACAAACGCGAGATCGAGCGGTTCGCCGGCGCGCTCGCGTCCATTGCCGAGGTCGTCGCCTTCGTCGTGCTCGGCCTCTCGGTCGAGCTCTCCTCGCTCATGCACGACAACCGGTTGTGGACGGGACTGGGATTAGCCGCGCTGCTCATCGTCGTCGTCCGCCCGTTGCTCGTGGGGCTGGTGCTGTGGCCGATCGGCTTGCGCGATGGCGAGCGGTGGTTCGTGCTGTTCGCGGGGCTGAAGGGCGCCGTGCCGATCCTGCTCGGTACGTACGTGCTGGCCGAAGGGACTGCGCACGCCGCGGAGATCTATGACGTCGTGTTCGTCGTGGTGCTGGTGTCGGTCGTGGTGCAGGGCGGCCTGGTGCCCACGGTGGCGCGGAAGCTGGCGGTGCCGATGCGGGTCACCGAGCCCGAGCCGTGGGCGTTGGGCATGCGTTTTCGCGACGAGCCCGAAGGTCTGCATCGCTACCTCGTCGAATCCGGCTCGCGGGCCGAGGGATGCACCATCAGCGATCTGGACGTCGGCGAGGACTTCTGGGTCAGCATGGTCAGCCGCGAAGGGCGGCTGGTGCAGGTGCGCGGCGACACCGTGCTGCGGGCCGGCGACGAGGTGCTGGCGCTCACGGGCGACGCCGCCGGCGCGGACTCCGCCGCCGCACTGTTCACCCAATAGGCTCAGCCCTGTGCAAATTGACTTTACGTCGTCCGAGCGGACGAGCCTGGGCGTGGAGTGGGAGCTCGAGCTCGTCGATCTCGACACTCGTCAGCTGACTGGCGTATCCGACGCGATCCTCGTCGGGATGTCCGAGAACGGGGACGGCGAGCATCCGAAGGCCAAGCACGAGCTGCTGCAGTCGTGCATCGAGGTCATCACCGGCATCAGCCAGACCGTTGCGGAGGCGCGGGCCGACCTTGCCGACACCGTCGCCGAGGTCGCGTCGACCGCAGCCGAGCTGAACGCCGGCGTGCTGTGTAGCGGCACGCACCCGATCACCGACTGGTCGACTCAGCGGATCACCGACAACGAGCGGTACCACCTGTTGATCGAGCGCAATCAGTGGATGGCGCGCCAGCTGCAGATCTTCGGTGTGCACGTGCACTGCGGCGTCCGCGCGCCGGAAAAGGCCATCCCGATCGTCAACGCGCTGCTCGGGTACCTGCCGCACTTCCTGTCGCTGTCGGCGTCCTCGCCGTACTGGATCGGATCGGACACCGGGCTCGCGTCCTATCGCTCCAAGATCTTCGAGGCCCTGCCGACCGCAGGGTTGCCCTACCAGCTCAGCGGCTGGGACGAGTTCGAGAAGTACATGGAGATCCTGATCTCCTCGCACGCGATCGAGTCGATCCGCGAGGTGTGGTGGGACATCCGTCCGCACCCGAACTTCGGCACCGTCGAGCTGCGGATCTGCGACGGGCTGCCGTCGCTGGACGAGATCTCCTGCGTCGCAGCCCTGGCGCAGTGCCTCGTCGACCGATTCGACCGCCAGCTCGACGACGGGTACACGCTGCCACAGCCGCGCCCGTGGCTGGTACGCGAGAACAAGTGGCGCGCGGCGCGATACGGATTGGACGCCGAGATCGTGGTCGACAACACCGGGCGGGTGCAGCCGGTGATCGAGTCGATCACCGATCTCGTCGACGACCTGTTGCCGACCGCGCGTCGGCTCGAGTGCGTCGACGAGCTGGAGTCGATCCCGCGGTTGATTGAACGCGGTGCGAGCTACCAGCGTCAGCGCGCGGCCGCCGCCGCGAACGCCGGCGCCCTCGAGCCGGTGGTCGACCTGCTGCTCGCCGAAATGCGCGACGGGCTGAAGTTGTGAGCGCTGCGCAGCAGCTGGATTCCTTCGACGTGGTCGCGGTTCGCCGGGATCTGCACGCGCACCCCGAGATGGCTTATGCCGAGCACCGCACAACCTCGCTGATCATGCAGACGCTGCGCTCGTGGGGCCTGTCGCCGCGGGTCATGAGTTTCGGCACCGGCGTCGTGTGCGATATCGGCGCGGACGGCCCGCTCGTCGCGTTGCGTGCGGACATCGACGCGCTGCCGCTGACCGACGAGAAAGCCGTCCCGTACCGATCGGTGATCGACGGCATCTGCCACGGCTGCGGGCACGACGCGCACACCGCGATCCTGCTGGGCGCCGCGCGCGAACTCGCGCAGTCCCCACCGGCATCGGGCGGCCTGCGGCTGATCTTCCAGCCCGCGGAGGAGACGGTGCCCGGTGGCGCCCACGCGGCGGTCCAGACCGGCGTGCTCGAGGGCGTCTCGCAGATCTACGCGCTGCACTGCGACCCGCGGCTGGAAACCGGTCAGGTAGGGGTGCGCGCCGGCGCGATAACCGCCGCGTGCGACCACGTCGAGGTGCGGGTGTCCGGCGCCGGCGGGCACACCGCCCGCCCGCACATGACCCAGGACGTCGTCTACGCGCTGGGTCGGTTGATCACCGACCTGCCCGGGTTGCTGTCGCGACGCGTCGACCCGCGGGCCGCGCTGTCACTGGTCTGGGGATCGGTGGAGGCCGGCCGCGCGGCCAACGCGATACCGACGTCCGGACGGTTGCGGGGCACGTTGCGCGTCTTCGGTCGAGACGCGTGGGACGCCGCCGAGGCGCTGGTGTGCGCGCTCGTCGACGAGATCATCGCGCCGACCGGCGCACGCGCCGAGACGATCTACACGCGCGGCGTGCCACCGGTGCTCAACGCGGCCTCGGCAGTGGCCGTGCAGAAGGCGGCCGTGGTCGATGGGCTAGGCGCGGACGCTCTCGTCGACACCGAGCAGAGCATGGGTGGCGAGGACTTCGCGTGGTACCTCGAATCGGTGCCGGGCGCGCTGGCCCGGCTCGGGGTGCGACCGCGGGGCGGGACGAACTTCGACCTGCATCAGGGGACGTTCGACATCGACGAGGCGGCGCTCGATGTCGGGGTTCGCTACACGGTCGCGCTCGCCCGTGTCGCACTGGGCGGCTGATCAGGCCAGGCGAACGTGGTCAGGTGGGCGCGACCCCAGGGTGACCCTGCTCGGGTTGCGTTGTCGGGTGCTGTCAGGCGTCTCGGACGATCTCGTAGGTCAGGTAGATGAGACTGTCCCCGACGGTCCGGATGTTGAGAGGGCGAATGGACAACTTGTCGCTGGTCTCGCCGAAGAGACGCTCGCCAGCCCCGAGCACGAACGGGTAGACCATCAGTCGCAGCTCGTCGACCAGGTCGTGCTCCATCAGTGTGTGCACGAGCTGACGGCTGGCGTAGACGACGATTTCCCCGTCTAGATCTTGTTTCAGTTTCGAGACCTCGTTTACCACGTCGCCCTTGAGAACCGTCGAGTTGTTCCAGTGGGGTTCGACGAGGGTCGATGACACGACGTACTTGGGCAGGCTGTTCAGCCGGTCCGCCCATTTCGCCACTGCGGCCTGTCCACCGCGTTGCGAAGTACTCGTCGCTGCGCCGACCCAACAGCAGGGCCTCGGCGCCCAGCGCCTCCTCGAACTCGACCTTGGCCCACTCCTCGCGGTCCTTGTCCCCAACCTGGCCGAACCAGCCGCCGTGCCTGAAGCCCCCCTCGCCGGTCGGGTCCTGGACGACTCCGTCAAGCGAGACGTTCTCGCTGATCACGATCTTTCCCATTCGATTCTCCTTCGTTGACGTTGGCAGTCACCACTGATGTAGACACCGCGGTAGCGGGAAACTGGGCGCCACCGGAGCGCCCAGTTCGCACCTCGGTCGGTGTCTATACGTCAAGAACGGCGGCGAGATACGGGGAGAAGGTGACGCGAGGTGGCAACCGGTGTGTTGCTGCCCGGTCGAGTCGTAGTCGTCGTCAATCACGGGGGTTCCTCTGCCGCTGCCTCGAATCGTCCGGAATTGTTGTGCTGTAGGGGCTTGCGGGACAGACCTCGAGCCAGCGAAGCGACGTCGACGTGTTCGGTGCGCTGGCCCGATCTGCCTTGCTCAGGCAGCACGAGTGATTCGACGTGAACTGACGGGTGTCTGGACGCTCATGCCTGCAGCGCGCGTCGGTGCCGCCACGACCAGGTGAGCAGCAGGACGCCGAGCGCCAACGTGAGCACGTTGATGACTAGTTCGATCCAGCCACCCGCGCCCGATCGCCACCAGATCGACTGCTCGATGTCGTAGAGGACGTCCATGCAAGCCAGGTAGACAGCGGATCCGCCGGCCGCGATCAGCCACAACAATGCCGTCGGCGAATGGCGCATCAGCAACACGAGGGCGGCAAGCAGGCACACAACGAGCCAACCGTCGGCGAGCGGGAACGCGTTCTCGAACTCGTAGTAGGCGGCGCGGTGGTTGCTGGCGACCACCCCGCGATCGGCGTACCAGAGCACCCAGTAGGCCGCGGTGATCACCGCGCCAAGGCCAAGCGCACCCAGCACGACGCGACGCCCGGGCAGGGGGGCGGGACCGTTCACTCGCCGAGCGAGCGACATTCACGACCGCGCAGATCGGCCAGGTACTCGTCCGGGGCGCCGGCTGCCTCGGCGCCATCGGCCATCAGCCCGATCGTGCGGGCCGAGGGCAGGCCGCCCTCGTAGCCGTCGAGGATGTACACCCACGCGAGGACGTCCGCGTCGAGAGTGGAGACCCGGAGCCGGATCTTGTTGTAAAGGCCGGTGTCCGCGCCTTCCCAGCTGTCCAGGGCGGCGAGATCGGGCGGCGAGACGTCGTAGAGGGCGACGAAGACCTGCGCGTCCCGGTCCGGCACGATCATCGGTAGGGAGCCGTCCCAGCCGAGCTCCTCGCCGCCGAAGGTCAGCCGCCAGCCGCTGAGCCACCCGGTACCGGCAGCCGGGGAATGCGGGCAGCGCATACGCATCTGGTCGGGATCCATGTTCGAGCCGTACGCCGCATACAGCCCACCCGACGCGTTCATCGCAGCTCCTTGGGACCACTCGCAGGCTCGGGTCCGTCGTCGCAGCGATCCCGCTCCTTCGTCGCGGGCAACGTCTCCCGACTCTTCGCGCGAGCGCTCATCGCAGGGCAGCGTACCGAGCATCGACGCCCAACGGGGACACTGGAGCCATGGCCGGCCCGACACGCATCGTCATCGTCGGCGGCGGACCGGCCGGGTACGAGTCCGCGCTGGTCGCGGCGCAGCTCGGCGCCCAGGTCACGATCATCGACCGCGACGGCATCGGCGGCTCGTGCGTGCTCACCGACTGCGTGCCCAGCAAGACGTTGATCGCCACCAGCGACCGCGTTACGGCGCTTCGCGACGCGCCTCGTGTCGGGGTAGGGGCCGGCGCCGCCGATGCCGTGGTCGATCTCGCGGCGGTGAACGAGCGGATCAAAGGCCTGGCGCACCAGCAATCCGACGACATCGCCGCGCGCCTGCGCAACGAGGGCGTGACGATCCTGGCCGCCAGCGGGCGATTCGCGCAGCAGCAGCCGCCACGCGCGCACCTCGTCGAGGCCCTCGATGCAGCCGGCGTGGTGCACGACTCGATCGAGGCCGACGTCGTGTTGCTGGCCACCGGCAGCACGCCGCGCACACTGGCCACAGCAGTGCCCGACGGCGAGCGGGTCCTGTCGTGGCGCGACGTGTACGAGCTGACGCAGCTGCCCGAGCACCTCGTCGTAGTCGGTTCCGGCGTGACCGGCGCGGAGTTCGCCAGCGGTTACAGCGAGCTCGGCGTGCCGGTCACGCTGGTGTCCAGCCGCGACCGCGTGCTGCCCGGCGAGGATCCGGACGCCGCGCACGTCATCGAGCAGGTGTTCACGAGCAGGGGCGGCACGCTGGTCAAGCAGGCACGTGCGGCGGCGGTCACCCGCACTGCAGACGGGGTGGTCGTCGAGCTCGTCGACGGCCGGACGGTCGAGGGCTCGCACGCCCTGATGTGCGTGGGATCGGTGCCCAACGTCGAGGGCCTCGGCCTCGAGCACGTCGGCGTCGAGCTGGACTCCAACGGCTACCTGCGCGTGGATCGCGTGTCCCGCACGTCGGTGCCGTCCATCTACGCCGCAGGCGACTGCACAGGCGTGCTGCTGCTCGCGTCGGTGGCCGGCATGCAGGGCCGGATCGCGATGTGGCACGCGCTGGGCGAGGCAGTCGCGCCACTTCGGCTCAAGACAGTCGCGGCGAACGTCTTCACCCATCCGGAGATCGCGACCGTCGGCGTCGGGTACGACGCGGTCGCGTCGGGCACGGCCCCGGCGCGGCAGGTGACACTGCCGCTGGCCACGAACGCGCGGGCCAAGATGCAGGACCTGCGCGACGGCTTCGTCAAGCTGTACTGCCGCCCGGCAACCGGCGCGGTGATCGGCGCGGTCGTCGTGGCACCGGATTCCTCCGAGCTCATCTACCCGCTGGCGCTCGCAGTCCAGCGCGGCCTCACCGTGAACGACCTCGCTGCGACGATAGGGGTCTATCCGTCGCTGTCCGGCTCGGTGGCCGAGGCCGCGCGCAGGCTGATGTTGCACGACGATCTGGATTGAGGGACGCATGACCAGCCACGGTGATCACTCACCCGAGGCGCGTGCGGGCGCCGAGCGCAAGGCAGCAGCCGCAGCCGTGTTCGCCGAGCACGCGGACGTGATCGTCGCGGCGCTGCCCGACGTACCCGATGGCCACGTGCTGGTGGCAGTGGTCGACGACGGGCACCTCTTCAGCGGCATGCATCACGTCGCGCAGGACGAGATCGTGGCGCGGGTTCCCGAGCTGGAGGGCGCGGGGTGGGCGATGGTGTTCACGACTGGCGCGGACGTCGACGACGTGCGGCGGCGCACTGCCGAGATGGCCACCCTCGCGCGGCGGCGGGCCGAGATGATCACCCGCATCCGCGCCCGCAAGAACGGCTAGACGCAACATCCGGCGTCAGAGAACGGCCACGCGGGCCCGGTGCGCGTGTCCCGCCGCGTGCGCGTCCGCGCCGGGCGCCCCGGCGGGGACTGTCAGTCCTTGATGTCGCAGATGACGGTGCCGGCGGTGACGACAGCGCCCACCTCGGCTTTCAGGTCGGTGACCTTGCCCGCCTTGTGGGCGGTGAGCGGCTGCTCCATCTTCATCGCCTCGAGGACGACGATCGCCTGGCCGGCTTCCACCGTGTCGCCCTCGGCGACCGAGACCTTCACGATCGTGCCCTGCATGGGGGCGCTGAGCGAGTCACCGGACGCTGCCGCCCCGGACTTCTTGCCGGCCGAGCGCTTCGGCGCTTTGCGGGCGCCGTCCCCGCCGCCGTTGCCACTCCATGCACGTCTCAGGCTCGCGGGCAGCGAGACCTCGAGGCGCTTGCCACCGACCTCGACGACGATCGTCTCGCGTGGGCCGCCATCGTCCGCGCCCTCGACCGCGGCACCGAACGGCTCGATCTGATTGTCGAACTCCGTCTCGATCCACTGCGTGAAGATCGTGAATGGGTCGGCGGTGAACGCGTGGTCGCGCACGACAGCCCGGTGGAACGGCAACGCGGTGGCCAGGCCCTCGACCACGAACTCGTCGAGCGCGCGACGGGCGCGGGCCAGTGCATCGTCGCGGGTCTCGCCGGTGACGATCAGTTTGGCAAGCAGTGAGTCGAAGGCGCCGCCGATCACCGAGGTGCCGTCGATGCCGGAGTCGACGCGCACGCCGGGCCCGGCGGGTTCGCGGTAGGTGGTGACGGTGCCGGGCGCAGGCAAGAAGTTGCGGCCGGGATCCTCGCCGTTGATCCGGAACTCAAACGAGTGCCCGCGCGGTGAGGGATCGACGTCGAAGCGCAGCTTCTCGCCCTCGGCGATGCGGAACTGCTCGCGGACGAGGTCGATGCCGCTGGTCTCCTCCGTGACAGGGTGCTCGACCTGTAGGCGCGTGTTCACCTCGAGGAAGCTGATGACGCCGTCGGAGCCGACGAGGTATTCGACGGTGCCCGCGCCGGTGTACTTCGCCTCGCGGCAGATGGCCTTGGCCGAGTCGTGAATGCGTGCGCGCTGTTCGTCGGTGAGGAAAGGGGCGGGCGCCTCCTCGACGAGCTTCTGATTGCGGCGCTGCAGCGAGCAGTCCCGGGTGCCGACGACGATCACGCTGCCGTGCTGGTCGGCGAGCACCTGGGCCTCGACGTGCCGCGAGCGGTCGAGGTAGCGCTCGACGAAGCACTCGCCCCGCCCGAACGCGGCTGTGGCCTCGCGCACCGCGCTGTCGTAGAGCTCGGCGATGTCCTTCTTGTCGCGGGCGATCTTCAACCCGCGCCCGCCGCCGCCGAAGGCCGCCTTGATCGCGATTGGCATGCCGTGCTCGTCGGCGAAAGCGAGCACCTCCTCGGCGCCGGAGACCGGGTCTTTGGTTCCGGCGACGAGCGGCGCGCCGGCGGCCTGCGCGATATGCCGAGCGGTCACCTTGTCGCCGAGGTCGCGGATGGCCTGCGGCGAGGGGCCGATCCAGGTCAGGCCCGCGTCGATGACCGCCTGCGCGAAATCGGCGTTCTCGGATAGGAAGCCGTAGCCGGGGTGCACCGCGTCGGCACCGGACTGCTCGGCCGCCGCGATGACCTTCTCGATCAGTAGGTAGGAGTCGCCGGGAGTGGTGCCGCCGAGGGAGAAGGCTTCGTCGGCCATCCGGACGTGCAGGGCGTCGCGGTCGGGATCTGCATAGACGGCCACTGACGTGTAGCCCGCGTCGCGGCATGCCCTGATGACACGCACCGCGATCTCGCCTCGGTTGGCGATGAGCACCTTCTGCACGGTGGAGCCTCCTGAATCCGGGCACACACGCGGCCCCACCCGGCGTTGAAATGGGTCCGCCGCAGACTACCGGCGGCTCCTCGGCACTGAAACGGCAGTGGCGTTGCGCGCAGGGCTGCCACAAACTCCCCGCCACATCTACGCTTCCGGACATGGGAGACATCGGGGAAGAACAACCCGAGATCGAGATCATGCCGGGCCGCCCGGCCGAGCCCGGACGCGCACCGAGTCCCGAGCATCAGCCCGAGCACCAGCCGGCTGAGCCGGCACCGCCCCCACCGTCGCCGGTGCCGGCTCCGGCGTGACCGCGGCGTTCGACGGGCCGGACCTGCTCGTCGGCGAGATCCACGCTGTACGCACGTTCGACCTGCGCTCGGACGGCTCGCTGTGGCCCGTCTTCGCCGCGAACCGGGCGTGGTCGCCCGGCGTCAACGAAGCCCATTGCGGCATGCACCGCCCGGCCGGCGCTGCGGGGTGCAAGTGTGGGTTCTGGGCCTACGGATCGCCTGCTGCGCTGCGCGACCAGTCCGCGTCGCACAACGTAGCCGCGGTGGTGTCCTGCTGGGGGCGCGCGACCCCCGGCACCCGCGGCCTACGCGCCCAGTTCGCCCGGCTGGACGCGATCTGGCTCGCCCGCC
>JAABUT010002153.1_pt1 | contig 19898 bp, 16 predicted proteins | sample 5559281 | NCBI WGS metagenome assembly JAABUT01 (sample SAMN10711880, study PRJNA513359) | rock metagenome | isolation source: Antarctica rocks | place: Antarctica: Victoria Land, Ricker Hills nord | collected 2016-01-04
TCCCCTCCCCGGCGATCATGGAGAAGATCGGTACCGCGTTCCGGCGGTCGGTGCACGCGTTCGCCGAGAGTAACGAGATCCCGATGGTCCGCTTCGCCAAGGGCGACCGCAAGATCGAGGTGATGCCCCGGTACATCGACGCGCAGGCCCGCACCGGCCGGTCCGGGGTCGCTGCGATCGGGGTCGCGCAGGAGTACCAGAACGTGTTCGCCGCGACTCAGCGGCCGGGCGGCAATGGAGTGCCGTGGTTCTCGTTCACCAAGGCCGACCGGCGGGTGACCTGCTTCTACTTCTAGCTGTGGGACGTCGACTTCGGGCCGGGGTTCGTCAAGGTCTGCGCCTACTTCCCGTACCCGGTCAAGGTGTGGGTCAACGGCCACGAGTGGGCCAAGCGCCAGGCTACCCGGGCCGGGCTCGGGTTCACCGAGCTGTCCAACGGGTTCGCCACCTGCGCCGATCCTGCCGCGTTGCAGGCGATCTGTGACCGGCTCGGCCCGGAGGTGATCGAGGAGTTCTTCGACCGCTGGATGTCCCGGCTGCCGCTGCCGCTGACCGAGGCCGACCGGGTGGCCGGCTACTGGTGGGAGCTGTCGATGCGCCAGGTCGAGGTCTCCCGGACCATCGTCTTCGACGCGCCACGTCGGGCCCGCAGCTTCTTCGAGGCCCTCGTGGTCGACAACCTGGACATCGGGCGTCCCGAGTCCGTGGAACTGATCTTCACCGGCAAGCACGAGACGCGAGGGCGCCGCCCCAAGGTCGAACCGGTTTACAAGACGAAGGTGGTCACCCGCGACACCGAGGTCACGGTGAACGCGTTCTTCAAGCACTCCCGGGCCAAGCAATACCTCAAGGACGGCCGCGCGCTACGCGTCGAGACCGTGGTCAACTCCCCGGACGACCTGGGCTGTCACCGGCGGCTGGAACACGTGGCCGAGCTACAAGCCAAGTGCCGTGACGTCAACGCCCGCCTGCTCGATACTGAACGTGTCGGGCAGGGCTGTGTCCTTGCGAGCCCAGCCTTTGAGCGGGTCGCGCTGCCTACCGTCACCACGGACGGCAGGAGGGCTCCAGCCCTGCGGTTCGGCGACCCTCGGGTCATGGCCCTGCTCGGCGCCCTGTGTGTTGGCCTCAACGCCCTCGGGTTCACCCACCGGAGCCTCCGTGCCCAGGTGAACCATCTGCTCGGCCTCGCCTACACCACCAACCAGATCAGCTACGACCTGGCCCGGCTTCGCCTCAACGGCCTCATCGCCCGCCGTGAGCACACCAACACCTACGACCTGACTCCGGACGGGCAACGCGTCGCGATCTTCTACACCAAGGTCCACGACCGGCTCCTGCGGCTCCTGCGGCCCCTGATCGCCGCCGACCAACCACCCGCACCGCCCGAGATCCGTCACGCCCTGGCCACGATCGAGCGACATGTCCACGCCCGGATCCACACCACACGACTCGGAACCGCCGCCTGAAACTCAAGATCAACGTCAGAGTTTGAGGAACCAAGGATCCCTAGCCCTCTAGCCTCGACCATCTTGAGCTGGCTGCCGTCACGCCTCGAAGCGTTGGCAGCCGGGCAGAGCTCGTTGAGATTCCTCACCTCGAAGCGTGAATGCGACCGGAACCCCACCAGTATTTTCCTCATCGACGGCTTCTCGGTGTGGGTCAGAACTTGGTAACGAACGAGTTCGGTTGACGCCGACGGAGCCGTGGTGGTCACCATCAGCAGCCATTGCCGGGGAGGTGCACGAGTTTCGAGCGCCAATGACCCACCGTGGCGGCATCGGCTGCGACCGCGGAGTAGCCGCCAAACGCTCCCTATCGAGCCGCCGCGCCGGCACGCCTCATCAACGCCCGGCGGTGCCAACGGGCGCGCCCCACTTCACGACGGAATGACCTTCGCCGGTGGCGTCGACGATGCCTCGCTCACCTGCCGCACCATCCACGCGCCGCCAAAGCCGCGTCGCCTCGCGCCGGGTCAGATCGTCGCCGCACCAGGTGACGGCCTCCCGCAGCGTCAGCCCCTCATCCTCGGTCATCGCCCGCAACGCCGCACCGGCCCGCAGCTCGCACGAGCTCACGAATCCGTCCCGCTCCGCCAGTGCCACCATGACCGCCGCCCCCAGCGCGCTCAACCGTTTCTCACGCTCGACACGGTCGGCCCGGATCTTCGACTGAGCATCCAACGCGGCACGTCTGGCGGTCTGGCGCACCGACTGTTTCCCGATCCGGCTCACCCATCGTCAACGCCTCCTTGTGACTCATCCCTTTCCACTCACCTAAGCCGGCCGCGACCTCGCCAGTGGACAACACCGCACTAACCCTGACCGAACCAGGCCGCCGACAAACCAGCCAGCGAGCGACACCCGTACCCCCTCCGACAAACGCCGAATGCCATGTCTCACACACCTCATGCATTCCCGGTAGTTGAACACGCAACCAGTGACCATCGGGCGCGCCTGCCCGGCTTTCTGAGGTGTGACCATGTCGATCCACAAGCTGACGGCCGGGAGCGGGTATGACTATCTGACTAGCCAGGTCGCGGCTCAGGATGTGACCGAGAAGGGTCACACCGGCTTGGCCAGCTACTACGCGGCCAAGGGCGAGGCGCCGGGACAGTGGGTCGGCTCCGGCATGGCCGGGATCGACGGCCTGACGGCCGGTGACATCGTCACGTCCGAGCAGATGCAGGCCCTGTTCGGCTCGGGTCACCACCCGCTGGCACAGCAGCGCCGCGAGCAGCTGCAGGGCCCCGGACTGACCGACCGGGACTACCAGGCGGTGACCCGGCTGGGTGTCCCCTACAAGGTTTACGCCCACGACGTCTCCGCGTTCCGACTCGAGGTCGCCCAGCGCATCGCGAACCTCAACGTCAGCGAGGGACTGCCCCGTGACCTGGCCAGGTCGGTGGTGGTTCCGATGGAGCAGCGGGCCAGGATCCGGACCGAGGTGGCGGTCGAGTTCTTCCAAGCTGAGCACGGGCGAGACCCCGGGGACGCGCGCGAGATCGCCGCGACCATCGCCAAGCACTCCCGCCCCCGTACCACGGCCGTGGCCGGCTACGACCTGACCTTCTCCCCCGTCAAGAGCGTGTCGACCCTGTGGGCGATCGCCGATCCGGCCACCGCGGCGCGGATCGAGCATGCCCACCAGGCGGCGGTCAAGGACGCGTTGACGTTCCTCGAGGAGCACGCCCTGTACACCCGCACCGGCACGAACGGGGTCCGTCAGGTCAACGTCCAAGGCCTGGTCGCAACCGCGTTCACGCACCGGGACAGTCGCGCCGGCGACCCGGATCTGCATACCCATGTCGCCGTCGCCAACAAGGTCCAGACCGACGACGGGCGCTGGCTGAGCATCGACGGCCGCGTGTTGTACAAGGCCAACGTCGCCGCCAGCGAGACCTATAACACCGCGCTGGAGAAGCACTTCACCTCAGACCTCGGCCTGCGCTTCGAGGAGCGGCCCAACCCCGACGCCCGCAAGCGGCCGATCCGTGAGGTAGTCGGCGTCGACCCTCGCCTGAACGAGCGGTGGTCGGCGCGACGAGCCAGCATCCAGGCGCGCCGCAGCGAGCTCACCCAGCAGTTCCAGGCCACCCACCACCGGCCCCCCACCGAGGTCGAGTCGATCCAGCTGGCGCAGCAGGCCACCATGGAGACCAGGGAGGCCAAGAAGGAGCCGCGCAGCCTGGCCGAGCAGCGGCAGAGCTGGCGCGTCCAGGCCGCTGAGCTCCTCGGCGGAGACCGGGCCGTCACGGCGATGGTGGGCTCCGCCGTGGCCACCGACCAGGGCGCCGCGGTGCCCGCGGCGCAGCGCGTCGACGCGTCCTGGATCCAGGTCACCGCCGCCACCATCGTGGCCGCCGTCGAGTCACGGCGCAGCACCTGGCAGGTGTGGCACGTACGCGCCGAGGCGCTGCGCCAGGTGCGCTGCGCCCAGCTCGCGCCGCGCGACGTCGACCACGTGGTCGACCTGCTCATCGGTGAGGTGCTCGACCAGCGATCCGTGCGTCTCACCCCAGCCGGCGACGACATCGCCGAGCCATCACGGCTACGACGACGCGACGACTCCAGCGTCTACACGGTGCACTGGGCCGACCGTTACACCTCGGCCCGGGTGTTGGAGGCGGAGCAGCGGATCGTGGCCGCCGCCGGCCGCACCGGCGGCCGAGTCGTGCCGGCCCAGGCGGTCGACCTGGCGCTGTTGGAGACCGCCGCGAATGGCGCCACCCTCAACGCCGGACAGGTCGCGCTGGTGCGTGGCATGGCCACCTCAGGCGCCCGGCTGCAGCTGGCGATCGCTCCGGCCGGGGCCGGTAAGACCACCGCGATGCGGGCACTGGCCGCGGCGTGGGAGAACGGCGGAGGAACGCTGATCGGCCTGGCCCCGTCCGCGGCCGCCGCGGCCGCCTTGCGCGAGCAGATCGACAGCCCAGTCGCTGACCACTCGGTGCACACCGACACCCTCGCCAAGCTCACCTGGTCGATCCAACACCCGCACTTGACTGACCTTCCGCCCTGGGCACAAGGCATCGGGCCGGACACGCTGGTCCTGATCGACGAAGCCGGCATGGCGGACACCATGTCCCTGGACACCGCGGTGGCGTTCATCACCTCCCGCGGTGCCAGCGTCCGGCTCATCGGCGACGACCAGCAGCTCGCTGCGATCGGCGCCGGAGGCGTCCTGCGGGACCTGGACGCCACCTACGGGGCGCTGCGGCTGACCGAGCTTTCAGCACGTCGTCACCGCCAGCGTCGGTGACGAAGGCGTACGCGTCCGCAGCTCCCGCCGACCCGGTCCCGTTCAGCCCGGCGGCGGTGCGGGCGCCTTCCTGCGCGGCCGCGATCGCGACGGTCCGCGCGTGGTAGAACAGCGCCCCCTGCAGGCCCAGGAACATCACCGAGAACAGCGCCGGCATCAGCAGCACCATCTGGATCGATGTCGAGCCACGCTCGCGCAGTCGAGGGCCCTACACGAGGCCATGGCCGCCGACACCATCGCCCATCTGGAAACCGCGGTGAAGGGCAGGGCCCATCTTGTCGGCCGCAGCGACGGCGCCGTCGTGGCGCTGCTGGTAGCCCTGCAGCGTCCGGACCTTCTCGACTCGATCGTCTACGACGAACGCAGCTTCGTCATCGTCGATGCCGACGGCAATGAGCGCACCGGCCTCGAGCACCTAAATGCCCGCGCGACCCTAGCGACGCTCGCTGGCCGACATTCTCGGGCCGGTCGTGCTGCAGCTCGGGCCGACTGGCCCGCTTGCTCGACCGCAGCCGCCGTGCTGAGATCGGCCGGCCCGACCGCCCGGCGATAGCCGCTATCGCTGGACGTTCCCGGCGCGAGGTGCGGAGGACGCTCGCACGACGAGCCGGGGTGGGGGGTCGGTGATCTCAAGATCAACAAGGTCTTCCCCGGCCAACGCGGCGTAGATCATCTCGGCGGCAGCGCACCCTGCTGCACGCATCGGCATCTGGACCACACTGAGCGACGGTCGGGCCACGGCCGCGAACCAGGTGTCCTGGACGGCGACCAAGGCGAGATCCTCGGGCACCCGCAGCCCGCGGTCGAGCGCCACGGCCAGGGCACCGAGGCCGGCGTTGACGCTGGCGACCACGACAGCCCTCGGCGGGCTCGGCAGGTCGAGCAGCGCAGTCATCGCAGTGCCGCCGTCCTCGGCTTCCCATCCGCCCTCGACCACCGCCCCGGCCGTCACCTCGAGACCGTTATCGCGCAGGCAGGACATGAAGCCCGCACGACGCCGGCGGGCGGCGTCGTGGATCTCACGTCCGGCCAGGAGTCCGATCTGGCGATGGCCCTGGTCGATCAGGTGCTGAGTCGCCACCCGGGCCGCCTCCTGGTCGGCGAGGATGACGGAGCCGGCCCGGTCGGCGAGTCGTGAGTTGAAGGTGACGGTGGGGACGTCGGTCCTCAGCACCTGGCGCAGCGTGTCGTCGTTCATGGTCTCGGCGCGCTGCAGGATGACGCCGTCGACCCGGCCGCGGCCCACGATGGCGTCGAGGTCGTGCCCGTCGCGGATGTGGCTGAGGAGCACGGCGGAGTTCTGCTGCTGGACCACGCTGTCGACGCCGCGCTGGAGCTCGGCGAAGACGGCGTTGCTGACGTCGGGGACGACGAGGGCGATGGCCCCGGCGCGGGACGTCCGCAACGCGCGGCCGCGCTGGTCTGCGACGTAGGACATGCGGGCGGCGATCTCCTGGACGCGCTGTCTGGTTGGGGGACTGACCCGTGACCGCATGTCCCCCGTCAACGCTCGGGAGGCGACGCTTCGGGAGACGCCGGCGGCATCGGCGACGTCTTGCAGGCTCACCACGAGGACGAATCTACCGCCGGCCTACCCGCCGCACAATCGATTTCACAGGAATTGCGCACAATCGATTGCGCAACTGACGAGCGCTGTGCTTTAGTTCAGCTGTGGCCGGTTCGCGCCGGCCCCCATCGAGCCAACGAAGGTGGTGAGCGCTGTGTCGAAACTACCCGACGACGTTGCTGCGGTGATCCGGGAAGGCGCGGCGATCCCGGCCCATCCGCTCGCCTTGACCGCTGACCTGCAATTGGATGTCAGGCGTCAGCGGGCGCTCACCCGCTACTACGTCGATGCCGGCGCGGGTGGGGTCGCGGTCGGGGTGCACACCACGCAGTTTGCGATCCGGGAGCACGGGCTGTTCGAGCCGACGTTGCGGATCGCGGCCGAGACTGCGCGAGATTGGACCGATCGCCCGTTCGCGCTGGTCGCCGGGGTCACCGGGCCGACCGCGCAGGCGGTCGGTGAGGCCGGTGTCGCGGCGGGTCTCGGCTACCACGCGGCCCTGGTGAACGTGGCGGCGCTGCGGGGGCAGCCCGAGGAGCAAGTGCTCGGTCACTGCCGGGCGGTCGCGGAGGTGATGCCGATCATCGGCTTCTCGCTGCTGCCCGAGGTCGGCGGCTTCCACCTCAGCTACGACTTCTGGCGCGAGTTCGCCACGATCGAGCAGGTGGTGGCGATCAAGATGGCGCCGTTCAACCGGTACCGGACCGTCGACATCGTCCGCGCCGTCGTCGACGCCCACGCCGAGGACCGGATCACCCTCTACACGGGTAATGACGACCACATCGTGCTCGACCTCGTCGCGCCGTTCAGCATCCGCCGCGACAACCAGGACGTCACCGTCCGGATCCGCGGCGGGCTGCTCGGCCACTGGAGTGTGTGGACCCGCCGCGCAGTGGAGCTGCTCGACGAAATCCACGCGAGCACCACCGGCGACACCATCGCGGCCGGGCTGCTCGCGCTCGACTCCGTGGTGACCGACGCGAACTCCGCCGTCTACGACGCCGCCCACGACTTCGCTGGCTGCATCCCCGGCTGCCTGGAGGTCCTGCGACGCCAAGGACTCGTCGAGGCTGTCCGCTGTCTCGATCCCACCGAGGTCCTCGGCGAGGGGCAGCTGGAGGCCATCGACCGCATCATCGCCACCTACCCCGAGCTCACCGACGACGCCTTCGTCGCCGAGCACCTCCAGCGCTGGCTCACCGACCAGCCCGCCGTCGACCAGCCGGTCACCCAGAAAGAGAGCGTCCTGTGATGACGACAAGCACCGCCGTCCCCGTCTCCGTGCTGTTGAGCCGGCGCGACATCCCCGACCACTTCACCGACACGGAGCACCTCGAGGAGTTCATGTCCAGACCCACCCAGGAGCTGATCGACGACCTGGTCAACGCGCCGGGCGACATCATCATCCTCGGCGTCGCCGGCAAGATGGGCGTGACTCTGGGCCGCCTCCTCCAGCGCGCCGTGCCCGACCGCCGGGTGATCGGCGTGGCCCGGTTCTCCGACACCGAGGCGAGGGACAAGCTGGAGAGCTGGGGCGTGGAGACCATCGCCTGCGACCTGCTCGACCGGGCCGCAGTCGACGCCCTGCCCAAGGTGCCCAACGTCATCTACATGGCCGGCCTGAAGTTCGACGCCGCCGGCCGCGAGGACTTCCTGTGGGCGATGAACACCCTCGCGCCTGCGAACGTGGCCGAGGCCTACAAGGACTCCCGTATCGTCGCGCTGTCCACCATCCACGTCTACCCCTGGTCGAATCCTGCGCAGGGCGGGGTCGACGAGAACACTGCACCGCGCGCCCGGCCCGGGGAGTACGCGAACTCCGTCGTCGGCCGTGAGCGGATCTTCCAGTACTACTCCCACCGCCACGGCACACCGGGCCGCAACGTCCGCTTCGTATACGCCATCGACACTCGCTACGGGGTCCTGCAGGAGATCGCCGACTGGGTCTGGAACGGCGTACCGATCCCGCTGGAGACCGGCATGGTCAACGTCATGTGGCAGGGCGACGCCATCAACCACTTCGCCCGGCTGCTCGCCCGCACCGAGTCTCCCACCACCCCAATCAACATCGGCGGCCCCGAGCTGGTCAGCGTGCGGCACCTGGCCACCCAGTTCGGCGAGATCTTCGGCACGGAGCCCGTCTTCACCGGCACCGAGACCGACTGCCTGGTCGTCAACTGCGAGCAGGCCGCCCTCGAGCTCGGCAACCCCTACATCCCGGTCCGCACCATGGTCCGCTGGGTCGCGGAATGGACGTCGGCCGGCAAGCCGACCATCGGCAAGCCCAGCAAGTTCCAGGTCCGCACCGGATCGTTCTGACCCACCACGCCACCTCTCCTGAGCTCCACCACGTTTGCGAAAGGACACTGATGTCTACCTTCTCCACGACCGCCGCCGCGCGCGGTGGGGCCGGGACCACCGAGGACGTCGCCAGCCGGATCGAGCGGCTGCCCTCCACCCGGTGGCAGGTCAAGATCCGCATGATGATCGGCACCGCCACCTTCTTCGACGCCTTCGACGCCCTCACCATCGCCCAGGTGCTGCCCGCCCTGATCGCGGTCTGGCGGCTCGACGCCGGACAGATCGGGCTGCTCATCTCCGTCGGCTACCTCGGCCAGCTCGTCGGCGCCCTCGCCATGTCCGCCGTCGCGGAACGCCGCGGCCGCGTGCCGGCTATGGTCGCCGCGATCATCGTGTTCTCAGTGATGAGTGTACTGTGCGCGTTCGCGCCGAGCTTCGCGCTGCTGCTGGTGTTCCGAACCGTCCAAGGGATCGGTCTCGGCGCCCAGGTCCCGATCGCCGCCGTCTACATCTCCGAACTCGCCAGGGCCTACGGCCGCGGTCGGTTCGTGCTGCTGTACGAGTTGATCTTCTCCGTCGGTGTGGTCGCGGCCGGGCTCGTGGGGTTCTGGGTCGTGCCGCACCTCGGCTGGCGCTACATGTTCGCCATCGGCGCCCTGCCCATCCTGCTGGTCTTCTTCATCCTCCGCTACGTGCCCGAGTCGCCGCGCTGGCTTGCCTCCCGCGGCCACCGCGACCGCGCCGACACCGCACTGACCAGGATCGAGCAGCACGTCCAGGCCGCCTCCGGTGGACCACTGCCCCCGGCCGCCGCGGTCACCGTCGATCACGGGCCCACGCGGTCGACCAGCTGGCTGGAGATCTTCCGCGGCGGCTACGCCCGCCGCACCCTCGTGGTGTGGACGATGTGGTTCGCCGCCTACCTCGTCTACTACGGCATCGGCACCTGGATGCCCACCCTGTACCGCACGGTGTTCAAGCTGGACCTGACTACCGCGCTCGGCTACGGCCTGATCGGCAACGTCGCCGCCTTGCTTGGCGCCGCCTCGTGCGCCTTCCTGATCGACCATGTCGGACGGAGGCTGTGGTTCACCGGGTCCCTCGCCCTCACCGGCCTCATCCTCGGCATTCTCGCCGCGGTCGGCGCCAATACCGTCACCATCGTGCTCGTCCTCGGCAGCGCCGCCTACTTCTTCGCCTCGTCCACCGCCATCGGGCTTTACCTGTACACACCCGAGCTCTACCCCACCCGCGTCCGGGCCCTCGGCGTCGGCACCGCCACCGCCTGGCTGCGGATCGCCTCGATCCTCGGCCCCCTGGTCATCGGCGCCCTCGTCGCCCACGGCCTGTCGACGATCTTCGTGATCTTCGGCGCCATCTCCCTCGTCACCGCGGTCTTCGTCGCCGCGTTCGCCGTGGAGACCAAGCAGGCCATCCTCGAAGAGCTCTCCCCCTAAGCACCCCAGAAGCAGCCGGGCCTGACCAAGCCCGGCTCGCTGACCCGCCCCTCACCCACAGATCGGAACCTCTCATGCTCAGCGGCGTACGCGTACTCAGCTTCACCCACTTCCTGCAAGGTCCCTCCGCCACCCAGATGCTCGCCGACCTCGGCGCGGAGGTGATCAAAGTCGAGCCCCCAACCGGCGCCTTCGAGCGCAGCTGGTCGGGACCGGACGCCTTCCTCGACGGCCACACCAGCGTGTTCTTCCTGCTCACCAACCGCAACGTCCGCAGCCTCGCCGTTGACCTCAAAGACCCAGCCTGGATCAAGGTGATCCTCAAGCTGGTCGCCGAAGCCGACGTCCTTATCGAGAGCTTCCGGCCCGGAGCGATGGACCGCCTCGGCCTGGGCTGGGAGCGACTGCACGAGCTCAATCCGCGGCTGGTGTACTGTTCGCTTTCGGGCTACGGGCCGGATGGTCCCTATCGCGACCGGCCCGGCCAGGACGTCCTGCTGCAGTCCCTGTCCGGCCTCGCCGCGGCCACCGGCCCGGCCAGCACCAACCCGACCCCCGCCGGCGCCTCCCTGGTCGATCAACACGGCGCCGTCCTGGGAGCCTTCGGCGTCCTCGCCGCCCTGCACGGCCGCAACCGCACCGGCGAGGGCTGTCACGTGGAGAGCAACCTGCTTAACTCCGCCCTCGACCTGCAGATCGAGCCCCTCAACTACTTCGCCAACGGGTTCACCGGCGAACGCAGCGGCAGCGGAATCTCCTCGGTCTACTACAAAGCCCCCTACGGCGTGTTCGCCGCGGCCGACGGGCACCTCACCCTCTCCCTCACCTCGCTCGCCGCCCTGGCAGAGGTGTTCGACGACCCGTGGTTCGACACCGTCGGCGAACAGCACAGCTACCGCCGCCGCGAAGAGGTCAACCAGCGCGTCGCCGAGCATCTGCGCACGTGCACCATCGCCGAGTGGGAGACGCTGTTCACCCAGCACAAGGTGTGGTTCGCGCCGGTCAACTCCTACGCCGATGTCGTCGCCAACCCGCAGGTACAGCACAACCAGAGCTTCACCACCTTCGACCACCCGATGGCCGGCCCGGTCACCGTGCTCGCGCACCCCATCACCTACGACGGTGTCCGGCCCGGTGTCCGCACCACGCCACCCGACCTCGGTTCAGCCAACACCGACGTGCTCCGCGACCTCGGCTACAGCAGCGAGGAGATCGAGACCCTGCAGAGCAGTGTCGACACCCGGAACCCCGCTCATGTCTGAGCTGAACCCGACACTCCAGCTGCGGGTCCGCCAGTACGGCGCGGTCGTCGAGGTGAGGTTGGCCAACGACAGCAAACGCAACGCCCTCACCCACGCCATGCTGACCGGTCTCGCCGACCTGCTAACCTGCCCACCCGACGGCACCCGGGTGATCGTGCTGACCGGCGGCGCCCACTTCAGCGCCGGCGCCGACATCAGCGTCTACGCCGCCCACCAAGCCGACGCCATCGAGAACCTGACCAGCACCGCGGCCCGTGTCTGCGAGACCATGACCGCCAGCCCGATCCCGATCATCGCCGCCGTCGAAGGGGTCGCCCTCGGTGGCGGGTTCGAGCTCGTCCTCGCCGCCGACCTCGTCATCGCCTGCACGGCGGCCTCGTTCGGGCTCCCCGAGACAGTGCTCGGACTCATCCCCGGCTGGGGCGGCACCCAACGCCTCACCGCCCAAGTCGGGCCGCGCCGGGCCAAGCAGATGATCATGCTCGCCGAACGTCTCGGAGCCGACCAGGCCGCAGCCCTCGGCCTGGTGAACGAGGTGGTGCCGGAAGGCCAAGCGCTCCCCCGGGCCCTCGAGCTGGCACAGCGGCTGCAACACGGGTCGGCCGCGGCAATCGCGGCCACCAAGACCCTCGTCCATGCCGCCCAGCACCCGCTCGCCCTCGAGGCGGAACGGGCGACCCTGCGCCGCCTGTTCACCAGCCCCGACGGCATCGAAGGCGTCACCGCCTTCGTCGAGAAGCGCTCACCCGACTTCACCCGGCGGCCCGGTCGCAGCCCAGCCGCCTGACCCGCCCCGCGTCACCGCCGATCCCGGAAGGCTCACCCCGCGTGCCCGTCTCCGCCGTCGCCCCCGACTGGTCCCTGCTGGCCGAACGTCACCAGAGCGCACCCGCGGACCTGCCCGTCCTGGCATCCGTCGACGTGCTCGTCGTCGGCGGCGGACCCGCCGGCGTCGCCGCAGCCACCACCGCCGCCGAGCTTGGCCAGCGCACCCTGCTCGTGGAGAAGTACGGCTTCTGCGGCGGCGCCGCTGTCGCCGGCATGTCCGGCACCATCTGCGGTCTCTACCTCGCCCACGACCAGCCGAGTACCCCCACCCAGATCGTGTTCGGGTTCGCCGAACGGTTCCGCGAGCAGCTGGCCAAACGCGGCGGCCTGACCGAACCCCAGCTGTACGGCAAAACCTTCACCGTCGTCCACGACCCCCTTGTCTGGCGGGAGACCGCCGACGACCTCCTCACTGGCGCCGGCGTCCAGGTCCTCTTCCACACCGCCGTCAGCGGGGTCATCGTCACCAACGACACCTACACCGGGGTCATCGTCGAATCCAACGCCGGCCGCAGCATCATCAATGCTGCCCGCATCATCGACGCGTCTGGCGATGCTGCCGTCCTCGCCCGCGGCGGCTACAACTACCGCTTCGGCGACCACGGCGTCATCCAGAATCCCACCATGTTCTTCCGCCTCGGCGGCGTTGACCTGAACCAGTTCAGCGCCTACTGGGGAGCCGACACCATCTCCCCACCACAGGTATCCGACCTCATCGATGAAGCCAACGCCAGCGGCCACTACGACCTCCCCCGCCGCAAGATCTGGATATTCCCCAGTCCCCGCCCCAACGAGCTGATGATCAACGCCACCCGGCTCACCGCCGCCGACGGCCGCATGCTCAACGTCATCGACCCCGCCGACTTCACCGAAGCCGAGATCCTCGGCCGACGGCAGGTCCGCCAATACGCCGACTTCCTCACCCGGAAGCTGCCCGGCCTGCGCGACGGCTACGTCGTCGACACCGGCGTCGAGGTCGGCATCCGCCAAACCCGCACAATCGCCGGCCAGAAGACCCTCACCAACGACGACGTCGTCAGCTGCCGCAGACAGCCCGACAGCATCTGCCGGTCCCCCTGGCCGATCGAACTCCACGCCGGAGACCGGCCCAAACTCCAGTGGCTCCTCGACGACTACTACGACGTCCCCTACGGCACCCTCGTCCCCGAACAGGCCCGCAATATCATCGTCGCCGGGCGCAGCCTCAGCGCTGAACACGAAGCCCTCGCCTCCGCCCGAGTCACCGCACAATGCTTCGAGTACGGCCATGCCGCCGGCATCGCCGCCTCCTTATCCCTAGCCACCGACACCGACTTCACCCAGATCGATGTCACCCAGATCCAACAAGAGATGCGAGCCCGCGGCAGCCAGCTCTAGCAGTCCCCAGCAGATCTACCTGCACCTGAAACGTCAGCACAAGTCGTTAGCGAGCGTCCGACATCTCCTTCGCGGGGGAGCACGACACCCTCGAATAGGTGCTGACGGCGACCGACCTCAGAGTGGCCAGCGGACCGCGGGTCAGCGTCGACGAGCAAGGAACTTGGACGGTAGACACCCGATCATCCCCCAACGCAGCAAGGCAACCAGTCCCTTTCCGCGCACTGACGTCAGCATTGAGAGCAGCACCTGCCGTTTCAGCCCCGGGTGACCGTCAGGAGGATGCCCCAAGTTTCGTGGAACTTCGGCGGCGGCCGGTTGAGCATCGGGCGGCGTTCACGTCTTGATCATGACAGGTGGCACCGTCAGGCTGGGCGACCTCGCGTTCGAGTGGGGCGCGGAGGGCGGGTAGGTGCAGGTGGCCGTTGACGCGGTGGAACTGCTTGCTGGCCTGGAGCATGCCGGCGGCGCACCAGCGCAGCGCCATCTGTCCGTTACGCCAGCGTTTGACGTTGTGGCGTGCTCGCGGGCATATCCCGATCATCGACTCGAAGCATTCTTGTCAAGCGGCGGCACATCGATCGGAGAAGTCGCGTCTCAACCCGTCGATCCCGCCAGTACCTGCGTGTCGCTTGCCAGCGTGATGGGACCACCTTGTTGCCACGAGTATGGGACCACTTGGAGGTGTCAGTGAGCATGCTGGGCCTGCCTGTTGGTGTCAACTGGTGTGTGCGGTGTTTCCGCGGATGCCGGCTGTTTCTCGGGCGCCTGGGTGGGTTGTAGGTCTTCGACGGCCACGGGCTCATCGCAGTTCGGGCATAGACCGCCGGGGCCTACTCGGGTGCAGGGCTGGTTGCAGTCATGGCACCACTGCTCGGCGAGGTAGCGCTGTTCGCAGCCGCCGCACTGGTAGATGGTGCTCTGTTTGCGCGGGGCTGGCACCTGTGATGGCGGTGTCGCCGTGGTGGGTTGGTGGGCACGCCGGTATGCGGTTTGCCGGCAGGAGGGACGGCAGAAGCGTTGGCGGCGGATCGGGGTGAAGACGGTCCCACAGACGGGGCAGGTGGTTGTCGTCACGTTGTCGTCACGCCACGGGGTGCGGGGCAGGGTCGGGTCGTTCCTGGGCCGGTTCGTTGCCGGTAGGAGGGTCCTTCGATGATCAGGGTGTGTGCTGCTGAGGTGAGCCGGTCGATCGCGGACTGGGCCAGGAGGGTGTCGCTCATCATCGACATCCACTCCGCGGGTTCGCGGTTGGAGGTCACGATGGTGGCGGCCTTGCGATGGCGTTCGACGATGAGCTCGTAGAAGTCGTTGGTCTCGGTTGCGTCGAGGCGCCGCAGGGCGAAGTCGTCGAGGATGAGCAGGTCGACGCGGGCGAGTTTGCGCATCTCGGCTTCGAGGGTGTTGTCCAGGCGGGCCGCGCGTAGGCGGGTGAAGAGCTTGTCGGTGCGGGAGGCGTGGACGCTGAGCCGGCGTCGGATCCCGATGTGCCCGAGTGCGGTCGCGAGGTGGGTCTTGCCGACGCCGACGGCTCCCAGGATTAGGACGCCGTGGCCGGCTTCGGCGAACCGCAGGCTGGTCAGGTCCGAGAGCAGCATCCGGTCGTAGGTCAGGTCCTGAAGTTCGTCCCAGGTCTCCAGGCGCATGGAGGGGTCCAGGCCTGCTGTGCGGGCGCGCAGCATCGCCGAGCGGGACTCGCGGCGGGTGACCTCGTCGCCCAGGAGCAGCTGCAGGAACGCGGCGTGTCCCATGTTGCGTTGCCGGGCCAGCGTGAGCCGCTCGGGCAGGGTGTCCTTGAGCCCGCCGAGCTTGAGGGTGCGCAGGGTCTTGTTCAGGTCCGCGCCGAGCGGGTCGAGGGGCCCGCCGCCGGGCGCGGTGGGCAGTGTTGTCGTGTTCTGAGTGGTCATGGGCTGGTCTCCGGTTCTGGGTCGGCGCGGTTCGCGCCGCCGTGGATGAGGGTGAGCGCGGTGGTGCCTGCCAGGGCGTACTCGCCCGGGTCGCGGGCGAATCGGGCGGTGGGTGCGCCGGCCGCTGAGGGCAGCACCGGCGCCTGGGCTTCGATCGCTTTCTCCAGCATCGAGGCGATCTTGCTCACCGAGACGACGTCGAGGTCCAGCGAGCGTGAGCAGGCGCTCTCGACCGGGCCCGGTCCGTAGCGGCGCACCAGCCCGAGCAGCCGGTAGACGGTGCGCATCCGGGTCCAGGGCAGGGGGTTGTCCAGGAGCCGCTCGGCATAGATCCCGATGTTCTTCCCGTGCCCGGCGCAGACGCCGATCAGCGCGCTCAGGTCCCGCATCGCGTACCCGGCCCGCTCGACGGGCAGGTCGGCCCGGTCGGTCGAGCGGGCGCCGCGAGGCTGCCTGGGGTGGGTCTTGACCAGCTGCCCGGCGTGGAAGAGCTTGACCAGCTCACGGTCGGCGCGGGCGTCGAGGTACTGCCCGATCCACTGTGCGGGAAGGGAGTACAACGCTTTGGCGACCTCGACGTGGAAGTCGCGGTGGACCTTCACGCGGGTGAAGACCGGCACGTCATAGCAGGATGGGACCGGCAACAGGCACCCGGCCTCGACCCGAGCGAACGTCTCCACCGGCCGGGCGTCGGTGGTGCCATGGACCCGCATCCCGGCCCGGCCCGAACACCACGCTACGGCCCGTGCCTGGGCGTCGGGCAGGTCGGCGAAGCTCTCCCCGGCCCAGAAGTTGCCGCGCACGAACTGGACCGCCCGCTCGACCCGCGGTTTGTCCTGAGGCGTCCTGATCCTCGCCGGGTCGGTGGCGAACCCGGCATGCTGGGCATAGTCCAGCCAGCCCACGCTCAACCGCGGGTTGACCGCGTCGGCCTTGGCGACCACGGCCTTGAGGTTGTCCGGGATCAGGACCTTGAACACGCCCCCGAAGAAGTCCCACGCCGCCTCACAGCCGGCGATCACTGCGACCAACGTCTGAGAGTAGGTCAACCACACGAACATGTGCCGCGAGAGGACGGCGGTGAAGATCAACGCGTGCACCCGACGCTTCTTCCCGCTCTCCGGATCGAGGATGAACCCCATCTGAGCGAAGTCGACCTGGCACTCCACCCCAGGCTCGCCATCGTTGACGCGCATCGTGGTGGACGCCACCCGGAACCCACACCGCTCGACCGCGAACCGGTGCACCGTCCGATACGGCACCACACAACCCTGGCGGGCCAGCAGCTCCTCGATCTTCACGATCGAGATCGGCCTCTGACCCTGCCCGCCGTTCACCCACTTGGTGATCTGCTCCTGCCGGGCCAGCAGCAGATCCCACGAGGAACCGTGCCCGCTCGGACGCGCCGGGCGGACCGCAGCGACCACCGCACCGACCAGCCCATCGGTCAGCGCCTCGACACCTACCTGCCGGGTCAGGCCCTCAGCCTCGGCCGCCGCCACATAGCGGCGGGCGGTCTTGCGGTCCACGCCCGCCCGCTCAGCGACCTTGCGCAGACCGGCTCCCTCGAGCCAACCGCGAAGCACCTCTCGTACCTCAACCACACTGACCTCCCTGAATCCCATGCTGGATGACCTCCACGTCGACGAACCTGACATGGCGAGTCAACGAGCCGACCAAGCAACCCCCGACCAGGCGCGCCGGGTGGTCCCATAACTGGCAACCCAGGTGGTCCCATGAACCTGGCAGAAAACCGCTCAGAGCGGTCCCATGCTCATGGCAGGCGACACCTGCGGATCCGGGTCAGAAGACTGACCGCGCAAAGCACCATTCTGCCGCTGGTCGCGCGCAGACGCGCAAGTTGTACGCCCCACCAGGCTAGGACCATCTGTGCAAGGTGTCCCGCTCGGAGTCGTGCGACCTTCGGTGCATCTCGACAAGAACAGGCTGCCTTAAGTGTCGCTGGACGCATAGCCGCGGTGTCACGCCGGGATGGGGTCCGTCGACGTCCTATCGTCAGGCCATGAGCGAGTCAGCACGCGTGGCTGTCCGGTTCGTTGACGAGCTGCCGCCGTGCTGTCTTCAGACGCCGCTGCGCCTGCCGCGACCCCACTTGCTCCGCCACCGCATCACCGGTGGGGACGATGGGGCCGGATGGGACCTGGGGCTGAACCTGTGGGCGCTGACCGTGGGCGTGTCGTGGGTGGACGGCGCTGAGGACCTCGTCGAGGCCCTCACGGCCCACCTGGGCAAAGCCCCCGAGACGCCAGGGGAGACGCTGGCCAATCTGGCGTTGCACGGCATCGTCTTCGATGCGGAGGAGGTGGCCTGGGTCGGCGCCGCAGACCTTGCTGTTGCGGCGTTGCGCAGCACCCTTGCTGCAGCCGCTGGTCGGAATCCGTTGGAGGAAGGCAGCGACCTGTTGGATGCCGCTGACGCCGAATCCGGAGATCTCGAGCACCTGGTCGGCGCCCTCGTCTCGGTGAGGGATGACCAGATCTGGTCCGAGGAAATCCTCAACTGGTGGCCCGATGCCACTGAGGCTGCGGTCGCCATCCTGGTCCGCACCGTTCACATCACCCCGGTGATGCGGGGGCATCGACTGGGCGCGTGGGCCGCGGCACAAAGCATCGGGCACTTCGACCAAGACCGCTCCCTGGTGGCTCTTTCCGCCGCCCCCATTGAACCGTGAACCCCGTGCACTGGTGTCGGAGACCCACCTAGATCCCGCTAGGGTCCCGCGGGCTCCGTTTGACGTCTCCGGATCCCGTCCGGGAGGTGGTCTCGCGCTAGCGCGACCAGAGCCGCAGAGTCCCTTCGATTGCCGGGTTTTCGAACGCACTGCACCAGACCAGGACGTTCGGATCGGTGGCCAACCGGGTCAATCCGAGGTGGGACTGCCAGTGTTCGGCGAGGCGGCGTTGTTCCGATCGCCACTTGGCTGTCTCCCACTCGGTGAACTCGGCATTGTCGTCCACGCGCATGAGCCTGAGGTCCCGCCCTTCAAGATGGCTCGGCGGCGAGGATTCTTTGCGCAAATGCAGCAGGCGGCCGCCCAGGCCGAACGCGACCGGAAACGCCGTGAGTCGGCCGCGTCGAAGCAGGCTCTGCGGGTAGGCGTGAGGCAGCTCGAGCCAAGTAGGCGGCTCAGCGGGCGGCGTTCATCGCTAGTCGTGAGCACACCGCCGCGGCCCGCGGGGCCGAACGGGAGGCCCAGCGCCTACGTCGAAGACGTGCAGATGATCCACTTCTCCAACGACGCCGTCGGGGTGGAGTTTCAGCTTCATCAGGCCTTCGGCGGGGCACGCATCAACCAGGTGACCTGCGGCGTGAGTTCTTCTGGGCAGCACCGCGAGAAGTTCGCGTGATCCTGCTCGCTCGGGTGGGCGATGTCCTTGAGTTCACTGACGAACCCGAAGCTGCCCAGTACCGGCAGAGCCAGGCACACCACGACGTGACATGACGTGACGACACGGCGCGGCTACGGTTTGTGGCCCGCTGATGGTTCAGCGGCCAGGTGTGTGGTCGCGGGGGGACAGCCCGAGGCTGGGCGGTTGGATCGGTGGCTGAGGCCGACGGCGGCGCGATGCCTCGACCCGCGCGCCCGGTCCCGGTAGCGGCGTGTCGTCCGGGTCGAGGTCCGCATCGAGCCGGTACCGCAGGTCAGCAGCGGGATACTCGGCTGCTAGGGGCCTTGTGGCGACCATGCTCGGCAGCAGGGTCTGCACGTCCACTCCAACGCGGTCGGCCCGGTCGATGGTGGCGGCCAGTGAGCCCCAGTCGTGCGCGCGGACCAGGGCCGGGTTGATCTGCCGTGCCAGGGGCGCCCACCGCTGAGCCGGGCTGAGGGCGGACTGACCGGTGATCCGGTCGCGGGTCGCGTTGTCGTGGATCCGTGACCCGCTCTGGCCGGCGCGGTCTCGGTCCCAGGCCGCAACCATGGGCATCAGCTGGGTGAGCGCCACCTCGACGGGGACGTGGAGGCGTCGCGCGATGTCCGTGGTGCGGGACGTCCACCGGTCGGCGTCGCCGGCTGCGACGACGGCCAGAGCCTCGGCCAGGCCCTCGGCGACCGGCAGGTGGGCCAGGCGTTCGTCGACGAGCGCGTTGGCGAGGGGCCCGGCCTGCTCGAGGTGGCGGCGTAACGCGGCGGGGCCGGCGGTGCGCAGGACGTCGGCGGGGTCGAGGCCGCGGGGGAGGGCGGCGTGCTGGGGGTCTGCGCCTCGGGCGGCGAGGATCCAGTAGTCCCGGTCTGCGGCGAGGTGGCCGGCGACGTCGGGGTCGGTGGCCACGACCAGCTTGGCGGGATGTTCGCGGGTGAGGATGTCGGCCTGCGTGTCGCTCAGGGCGGTCCCGAGCGGGGCGACTCCGACATGGTCGGGGCAGGCGAGGCTGACGGCGATGGCGTCGATCGGGCCCTCGACCAGGACCGGGGCGG
>JAABUT010002154.1_pt1 | contig 19889 bp, 18 predicted proteins | sample 5559281 | NCBI WGS metagenome assembly JAABUT01 (sample SAMN10711880, study PRJNA513359) | rock metagenome | isolation source: Antarctica rocks | place: Antarctica: Victoria Land, Ricker Hills nord | collected 2016-01-04
GCCCGCAACGTTCGCCGCCACGAAGAACAACTCCGCCGACTGAACAAACAACAACGCAGCAACTGACCGGCCACCAAAGGCGCTCCACCGGCGGGCACCATTGTGACCTCGGATTAGCCGGATAACCCCGCGGCCGCGGGAAGATCGAACGATTTTTCGGCACCGTCACCACGCATCTGCTGCCGACCTTGCCCGGCCACATCCCCCCGCACAACTTCGGCCGGCCCATCACCACGCCGACCATGACGCTGTCGGACCTGGACTCCGCGATCGGGCAGTGGCTCACCAACTGGTACCACCGCCGCGCCCATCCCGAAACCGGCCAGAAGCCGTTGGAACGGTGGCTCGGTACGGGTTGGCTCCCCCGGATGCCCGAATCGCTGGACGAGTTGAACCTGCTGCTGCTCACCGTCGCCACTCCCCGCAAAGTGCACCGCGACGGCATCCACTGCCACGGCCTGCGCTACCTGGCGTTGACGCTGACCGCCTACGTAGGAGAAGAAGTCACCGTGCGGTACGACCCCCGCGACCTCGCCGAGATCCGGGTCTTCCACCGCAACGAATTCCTCTGCGTCGCAATCTCTCGGAGCTGGCGTCGGCCAGTATCAGCCTCAAAGACCTACAAACCGCCCGCAACCAGCGGCGCCGCGAACTACACCACGAACTGACCAACCGTCGCAGCTTGGTCGACGCCCTCACCCACCCCGTCCGGGAAGCAGTCCCGGCCGACGCCGCCACCATCACCCGCACCGACACCGCGCCGGCCGACGATGAACCGCCGGTCAAAACCCGCCTGAAGCTCTACGCCGCAGACTGACCCCAGCACAGAACAGAAAGGCTTCTTTCGATGACCGAGCCGGCCGCTGCCTCCGATGAACGCCCACCGCGCCGGCTCAACGGCGTTCCTGCCCACCCGGCAACACCGCCGGTTCGTCGAATTCGCCGACGCCGTCCGCCGCCACCGCTACATCGGCGCCTGCTACGGCGCACCCGGCATCGGCAAAACACTGTCCGCCCGCACCTACGCCGCAGCCGACGACTACGACCAGTGGGCAGGCGACCGATTCACTCGCGGAGCGGTCCTCCCACCGGCTCTGCTGGCCAGCCGCACCGCCATGCTCACCCCCGGTGTCACCACCACCGCCCGCGAACTCGAAACCCAGATCCACACCCGGTGCGGTGCCCTCAATGCCGACATCGCCCGAACTCTGCGCCCGGACGTCTCCCCCGAGCTGTCGCCCGCCTCGCCGCTGGGCACCGAACTACTCATCGTCGATGAAGCCGACAGGTTGAAAACCAACGGGCTGGAACTCGTTCGGGACTACTTGCCACAGCAGCGACGTCGGAGTCGTCCTGATCGGGATGCCCGGGTTCGAACGACGCTTGGCCCGCTACCCGCAGCTCTACAGCCGCGTCGGCTTCGCCCACCACTACCGACCACTGGACTCCACAGACATCCCCCGGGTCCTCGCCCAGTACTGGCAGCAGCTCGGTCTGACCTACGAACCGCACCGCCAGGCCGACGCCGAATCAGTGGTCAGCATCGTCCGCATCACCGGCGGCAACTTCCGGCTCGTCGAACGACTCATGAGCCAAGTCGCCCGCATCATGACCATCAACAACCTCGACACCATCACCCCCGACGCCATCGAAGCCGCCCGCGAAGTCCTCGTCGTCGGCGCCTGACTAGGCCAGATAATTCGAACAAAGTGAGCCATATAATTCGACAAGTCACACGCCAGGAACGCGAACACACTCCCGGCCGACAGCAGATGACCGGTCACCGACTCGGCATCCAACAACTCCCGCTGCGACTCCGACATTCCTTGCACAACAACATTATCCCAGAGGCCACACCCCTTGACCAGCAACAACACACCGCGTCGGGATCAACCCGGAACTACCGGATTGTTCAGCAGTCTCCTAGGAACCGAAGTCGAGGGGCGCCTACTGAGTCGGAATGGGTGCCTGACCTCCCTGGCGGGTAGCCGAGGCTGGACGGCGGGTCCGCTGGACGCGACTTCTCCCGACGGCATGGATTACCGCTGGGATCCAGCTACAAGACTGGCGGAACTGACGTCTCCAACCCATCGAGCCGTCACCGGTGCGGAAGGAGTTGTCCGTCTGTACGTCACGCTTCCCTGGCACATGGGTAGCGAGCTCGACATCAACGACGTGACGTCATTCCTCGACCATCCCTATGTCCAGTACGCCATCCGAGATGCGGGCGGGCCCGCCAGTGACCGACAGGTTTCTGACATCGAGGTTACCGCTCAAGGCGGCCGCGTAGACGGAATAGCCGTCGTTCCGGCCGACTTCTCGAGACTGCGTCGTCTCGCCGCGAAAGTGGCCCTCAACGCAGGTGCGCTGACGTGGGGCGACGACTTCGTCAGATCACCTTCGGCAGACTGGTTACGGGATGTACTGGACGCTCGCTCCTGTTGGTCGAGGGCGGCTTTTAAGCGGCGCGGGGTCAGTCCGGCGGATCCCGAACCAGCGCTGGCGGACCAGATCAGCGTTCCCACCGACTCCGGCACTATGGCGGCGCTTGAGGCTCGCCTCGCCGATCCCGGCGCAGCTCTGCGCTTTCCTCCTCAGGTCCACTTCGGGCGAGTGGACTCAGAACGGACCTGGATCGGTGTCTACCTGTTGGATGTCGAGCTACCGCAGCTAGTCGCGCCCCGACCATTTCACCTGGCACTGGACGACGACGAGGTCGTCGTTCTGACGCTCCGGCAGCGCGATCCGGGTACAGCGACCGTATAACTAGCCGCTGACATTGCGGCCCGGTGAGTCCATCTGCTCCGGTCGAGGCACGTCAGCCGAGCTCAAGGTGCTTGGTCTTGGCGACTAGCTCAGCGATGCGGGCCTCGATGTCGTCGAGGGCGTCGGCGAGCGGCGCGAGCTGCTGTACGGCGTCCTTTTTGCGTTGGTTGGCCGCCTCCCAGTCGTACACCGGCCGCACCACCGCCGGGGCCGGTTCGATGGCCGCTTCGTCCGCGGCGACGACGGCGACGAGCTCGTCGACGTCCAGCGCCTTGTGGTGGGCGAGGCCGGTTTCGGCTTGGCGGGCCAGCCGTGAGGTGGAGTGCGCGCTCAGCGGCCGGATCGGCAACGGGAGGTGTCCCCATTGGTTGATGGGCGGGAACAGCGGTACCTCGAGCGTTCTGTCGTCGATCGGCTTCGGCGCCTGGCAGGGGTGGTGGCTAGCGGAGGTGACCTCCTCGGCGTCCTTCAGGAGTTTCTTCACGCGTTTGTGTGTGGCCTCGGTGTCCAGGACTCGGCGCCACCGCACCAGTGCGCACGGTCCGCACAGCACCGGATCCGTCGCCGCGTCGACGACATGCGCGACGCCGTGTTGGTCGGTGACCGTCGCGACGCCGTCGGCGATCTGCAGGGCGGCGCCGGTGAGGCGAGGCAGCTGCCGGTACGGGATCGCCGTGTAGGCGGCGAGGGTGAGCAGCGCCCGGTCGCGGCGACCGAACAGCCCGGCGGTCCATCCGTTGGAGGGCAGCAGCCGCATCAGCATGTCGACCTGGCTCGGTTCGATCAGTTCCCGCGCCGGCGGACTAGCTACCTGCGCCGGGTCGGTGGGTGCGGGGTGGCCGGCGGCGCGGTGGTGATGGCCGATGGCAGCGAGTCGCCGGCGGATGGTCGCCGGGGCGCCGGGGCAGCCGGCGGTGAATGCAGTGATGGTGGCCCAGTCGGCCGGCAGTGCGATGCGGTCGGTGGCGGTGCACCAGTCGGTGAACAGCGCCCAGTCCGCCGCGTACCCGTTCCGGGTGTTGGTGGACAGCACCTTCCCGGTGACCGCTGACATCGGCGAGATTGTCATAGGTCGAGTTTCAGGACGGCGTTACCGACCAGGGGTGCGAACTCGCGGGCGTACACCTCGAGCATTTTCGGGTCCTTGTGGCCGGTCTGTCGCATGATCGAGTGGGCGTCGGCGCCGGCGCGGAACGCTTCGGTGACGAACCCGGAGCGCAGCGAATGCCCACCGAGCAGGTCGACCTGCGCCGCGGTGTACCCGGCGGCGGCGGCGCGGCGTTGGATCATCATGGCCACCGCATCGCCGGTCATCGCCTTCTGACTGGGTTGCCCGGTCTTGTGCACGGTCGGGAACAGCCACCGCTCCCCTCCCCCACCGTCGCCGGCCGTCGACTTCTCGTCGTCCGCGGCGTTGATGGTGGTCGCAATGTTCGTGTCGTCGACGCTGCGGCAGACGTGCTCGGTCGACAGTCCACGCTTGTGCAGCTGCGCGAGCGCCGCCGGGCGGCCACCGTCATCATCGATGTAGGCAAGTAGCAGTCGGCGCCACCGGACCAGCGCGCAGGGCGGGCAGGTCTGCGGGTCTCGCCCGTACGGCAATGCCCGCACCACGCCCTGCCCTTCCTGGTCGGTCTTGGACGACCGGACCCGCACGTGCAGGCCGTCCGCCGGGTGCACCGTCACATCCGACAGGTGCAGCCCGACCAGTTCGCTGCGGCGGTGCGCGCCGGCGAACCCCATCAACAACAGCGCGGTGTCGCGGTGCGCGGCCATCGCCGCCGGCCACACCCCCATCGACGGCCGCATCGCCTCCAGCAAGCTCCGGACGTCCGCTAGCAGCAGCGGGCTGCGGCGTTTCGGTGGGGCCTTCCGCATCCGGCGGACCCCGGACAGCGCGCGGCGGACCATCTCGGACCGGCCGGGCGCAGCGAACCCAGCCGCGGTGTGGACCTGGTTGATCGACGATGCCCACCTCGTCAACGACGCCGACCCGAACGCCGGCCGGCCATCGGGCTTGCGCTCCTCCGCCGCCTCGGTCAGGTAGCTGGCGACCAGCAACGGCGACGCCGGCAACACCTGGTGCCCACCCGCCGCCGCCCACCGCTGGAACCGGGCCCAGTCCGACCGGTACGCCGCCTTCGTCGCGGAGGAGGTCGACGCATCCACCGCGGCCCACACCCGGTCGAGAGCCTCGACGGGCAGGCCGTGGCCGGGGTCGCCCGGTGCTGGAACGACCGGTCGACCAGAGGTGATGGCCAGTCGCGTTGGCGCAGAAGTGAGCGCCGGCCGCTCCCCCACTGGCTCCACCGGACCCGCCTCCTCGACCATGTCGCCACCACGCCGGGCCTCGCCCTGACCTGCGGTACAAGGCAAGCGGCGACTTATGTCCCGTTCGCGTTCTGATGTCAGCCGGTGACGCTCAACTGACATGCTTTTTGCGCAGGATCGGGTCGTGCTGTGCCAGTTATCTTGTCAGTAGTCGGGGCAGGTGGGCGGAAGGTTGACCAGGTGCTCCTGACCAGAGTGGGTGAAATGACGTCCCGTTGAGCGGCTCGACCGGGTGGGTGGCCCAGTAGCTGTGGAGGTTCAGTGCCGCCTTGATCTCGCGCGTGTTCAGCAGCGTTGCGTCGCTCCGGGAAATCTGCATGAAAAGCCTGACGAGAGCAATGTTTTCCGGGAGCATCGACCAGTGCTGGGTATGCGCTCGGACGAACTGGTCGTTGGCGTTTGATTCCGGGTGCTGGAGTCGTTGACGCCCGATCCATCGCTGAACGAGGTGGCGGTGCCACCCTTGGCCGCGGCAATCATCGGTCAGGTGCTTGCGGATGAGTTGATAGTGGGCCTCGGTGAGGTCGTCGCCGTGGCGGCGGCGGATTTTGCGGAGCGCAGCGATTGCCGCGGTGACTTCTGGGGTGCTGCGGAGGTCGATGCTCTCGCCGATGATCAGCCAGGTGTTATGACGTGGGCAGGTGAACCGGAGCGGGCGGGGATCGGGCATGGGACTTGCTCCACCCGCTCGGTTCTCGCAGTGGTGGCAGCTTCGCAGGAGCGTTCGGGCAGGGCGGCGGATGAGGATGGTGGGTTCGTCCCAGCGTTCCTCAGCGGTGATCCACGGTAGCGCCCGGGTCAGTTCGCCAACGGTCTTGCCCAGGTAGACGGCGAGCCGGGTCAGCGCAGTGTGGTTCATGGTGACTGCAGCGGTGGCGATCAGGTCGGCGCGGTTACCGCTGAAGATGTGGCCGAGCAGCCGCAGAAACGACCATGGCGGACAGTGGTTGGCCTGGGCGAGCCGGATCAGGTAGGACCCGGTCCGTTCCAGGCGGTGCGGACGAGGCCGGACTGGAAGTAGCTGCGGGATGACGTGGTGGGGCTGGACGCTGAACTGGGTCATGCGGCACCAGTGTGGGTCTTGCTGCGGCTGGCGTTGCCCTTGCCGACTGCGATGTCTGCGGTGGCGGCGGCATGGTCCAGGGCGACGCTGTCAAGGCTGGCCTTGGTGATGCGTTCGGTGCCGTCGAGGATGGCGGTGATGGCCGCCGATCGGATCATCATCGACAGCGATGAGATCGAGCCTGCGGCTTTGCCGTAGAGGTGCGCCGAGAGCCGTGTTAGGGCACCGGGTTTTTGGTGGTGCAGTCGCAGCATCTGATCGAACCCGTCGACGAGTTGTTCCCAGCGGTCCCGGTCCTCGATGGTGGCGTAGGCGAACGGTTTGGTCAGGATTGGCACGAACCGGCCGGCCAGCTGACGGCCTCGGACTCCGTTGAACAGACCGTTGCCGGTGACGTCGATGCCGGCGTAAACGAAGGTGGCGGCGACGTTCTCAGCCAGATATTTGAGGTGGTCGCTGGCGTCGGCACCGACTCTCGTGTGGTGGTTGAGGTTGTGGATCTCATCGACCAGGATCAGTTCGGTGCCCAAATCGGCCAACAGGGAACACGCTTGCCGGGTCAGCTCGATCTGTGAGGCCCGGACCAGATAGGGCGCACCGAGGAACTTGAGCAGCTCGATGCTCAACGACTTCGGGGTGGCCTGCGGCGGCATCGTCAGATAGACCACGGGCACGCTACCCAAGGCTGCAGGTCTGGTGCGTCGGTGCGCGAGTTCCGCGGCCCGGCCCAGCGCGGTGATCGCAGTGGACTTGCCGGTGGTTGGATCTCCGCTGATCAGCAGCCCCCGGCGGGCGCCGTGTTGACGGTGGTTGAGCAGCAGCAAACTGCGCCCGGTGCTCACGATCTTGTGGAGCTCCGGAGTTTCCAAGGCCAACAGTTCCGCGTGGTAACCGATCCGATCTTCCGCCTCGGCGCAGCGTTGCTGCGTCTCGAGCTTTGCCCATTGCTGTGCGGGCATCAGGGTCGGTGGGTTGATGGTGCGGTCAACGAATGCGCGCCAGCCGGCGAGGGTGGTCAGTGGAGCGATCCCGGCGGCGCTCACCGGTACCTCCAGGCGTCGGCGTTCGGGTCGAACACCCCGAAACCGACAACCTTGCGGACTTTCCGTTCAGACTCGGCGGCGTTCTTGCCGCCGTCGCCGGGTCCGTGTTCGCTGTCCTGGCCGCGTGGGGTGGACGTTTCCTGGCTGGCCGCCACCACGACCAGGTGCGGCGGTCTAGGTAGGTTGTTGCGTTCTGCGGCCAGCAGCCGCCGGTCGGTCGGGCTCTGCTGCGCGGCGCCGGTTCCGGGGTTGAGCATCTCGGCGACGCGGCGGGCGATGTAGTCATCGCGAACCGGTGCGCCGGCGGCGGTGCTGCGGGCTCGGACATGCTCGTAGATGGCGGCGCTGAACGGCTGCGCGACCAAGTCCCGGTGGATCCAGGTGGCGGTGATCCAGCCGCCGGTGTGGTGGTTGCGGATCCAGACGGCGGTGACGTCGTAGGGATCGTGGTGCAGTTGCCACCGGCCGTTCTGCGCCTTCACCCCGGAGTTGGCTTGCCGGTAGGGGTTGAGCGCCGCGGTGTCGTAGACGCGGTTGTCGAAGGTGACCCCTTCCTGGTTGATCCGCCGCCACGCCGAGGGCAACAACTCCACGAAATCGGCGGTCGACCGCGGCAACGGGAGGTGCCCGGCCTGGGCGACCATCGCGGTGTAGGCCTCGTTCGGTGACACCGACCGACCTTGCCCCCACACATTGGTCAGGAATTCGTGGGGCCGGTTCTGCCACACCGCGACGACCCACTCGTCGAACAACTCCTGCAGCTGCGCGACGTTGAACACCGCCTCGGCGGCCGGGTCCTTACCGCGCATCGCGACGCTGGATCCGACGTAGCCGTGGATGTGCTGACAGAACAGGGTGTTGATGGAGCTAAAAGTTCGCTCGACCACGCCTTTGTCGGTGGGGGTGTAGGGGCGGGCGGGTTGCACCGAGATACCCAGGTACCGGCACGCCCGCAGGAACGTCTCCGACATGTAGATCGACCCGCGGTCACAGACCAACGTGTCGGGCAGAATCACCGGCAACGCCTGAGCCTGATCGAACCGGGCGTCCAGATTCACCAACGACTCGAACGGCAAACCGGAACGAGCCAACAGCAGCGATTCGGGCCACCCCGGGCGCAGTGGTTGCGGAACCACCATCCGGGCCAGCAATGCCGTGGCGTCCACCGCCTTCGTCGACGGTGCGATCACCCCGGCCAGGATGGTGCGGGTGGCGATGTCCACGGTGATCGTGAGCTCCGCCCGGCGGGCGATGCCGTCCCCGTAGCGGCACATGACGTCGATCGTGTTCGTGTCGATCTGCACCTGCTCCCCCGGTCGCAGCGTCACCGACGAAGTGAACGGCCGCTCCGGCCGGTTGTCGTTGGTCCGCCGCGTCGTCGCCGCGCCGAAGGTGTGCTGTCCTTGATCGAGCAACGCGGCCAACCGGTAGAGATCCCGGTCGCCGGGGACCGGCAGTTGCTCACCGTGCGCCTTGATCAACGCCTCACGGACCTGGATGAACATTGTTTTGCGGGTGATCGTCGACCCGTTAACCTGATGGCTCATCGCCTCCCGCATAGCGGCCACCACCCGGTCATCGAAACTGCGGAACGGATCCCGGCCGGTCAGCTGCTCCCGCAACCGTCCCTCGACCAGCCCGATCGAACCCTGAGCCCGGTAAGCGGCACGCAACCGATGCAGCTGCCGAATCCCCACCGCCAAATCTGTTCCAGCCAACTCCTCGACCTTGGCTTCCATCCGCTCCTGCATTCCCGCCAGGTGTGGCCGGCCGGCAACATCGGATTCCGTACTCTGCGCTGGGTCGTCCTCGAGTTCGACCAGGTGCGCCTCGAGCCGCCGCACCCGGTGCTGTTCGGCGGGTGGCAGGCCGTCAAGCAGTGAATCGGCAGGGACGGAAATTACGGCCTGCGGCTGGTCGAGCAGCTCGAAGTCGGTAGCGGTCAACAGATGGGAGACCAGCACCGCGGCCAGCTGACCATCGGAGGCGCTCTGCAGCGTCACCGCCAAGCCCTGGATGGCCATCACCCTCCAGATTCGGCCGTCATAACCGATGCGGCTTCCAAGAGTTGATGACCCCGGCGCGTTCAGCCACGGCCGGCCCACACACTGCTGTGGTCGGTCAGCGGTTGCTCCAGGTCGCAGCGGAGCGCTCCGGTCCAGAGCAGCTGAAACACGCAGGGCAGCATCGCGATCGGATCTCCTGTGCCCGTCGCGACGTCACGTAACGGCACTGGATGAGTCGCCAACTCGATCATCCGGCGTGTGGTCTGCTCGTCGTAGCCGCTGGGCCGGCGATAACCGGCTAGCCACCTCAGGTTCGCCGCCCGCGTCGCTGACGGCTCCCCTGCCAGCTGGTAGCTCCACCCGACCTCCTCGCACACCGCCCGCGTGACCGCCGCGACACGATGAAACTGCTCGTCAGCGCGCTCCACCGGACGGCAATCGATGACCAACGCCGACCCGTCGGCGAACCGCACGAACAGGTCCGGCACATGACTGTGCCGGCGGACCTCGCCCTGCCAGGACAGGGCGAACGGCTGCCCGCTGATCCCCACCACGTGCGGTTGCCGATCGAGCTCCATCAGATGGTGCCGTTCCAACCAAGACTCGTAGACCACGTGGTCACCAGTGGTGCTCGACCACCACCACCCCGGCATGTTCCGCTGCCGTCGATACGCCGGGATCTTCCGCGCCGGTTGGGAGAACTCGAACGAAGTGCCAGAACAACCCGTCCAACTCCACGCAGGCCATCTGACCGCCCGCCGGGACATGAATCACCGAAACGGCCGCCGGCAGCGCTGCCCGAGCGACCTCACGATGACAGGGAGGTCCGGGCGCCAACACCGTTGCAGTCATACGACGGAGCCTGCACCCCACCGCCGACAGTGGTCTTGATCAGCGCAAACGTTCCACTGACAAGTTGTCTGCGCCGCTGACACGGCACTGACCAGTTATCTGCGAGCTGACAAGTTACGTGTCACGGGACACCGGGAACCGGACAAAACGGATGTCATCCGGATCTACCGGATCCGACCCTAGTAAGTTACACCCACTGTTGTAAAGACTAGGATAATGGAACATTATGCTAGTCAGACCGATGCGGATAGAAAACCGATGCGATCCGCATCAGTGACCGGCTGAGAGGCCCGTAGAGCACTCAGCGGGCCAACCCCGGGGTGATTCCTTGCAGGTCACTGGGGTTTGCCCAGGGTTTGGTTGACCACTGACCCGGCCACCAATGTCGAGGCCAGGTGTCCGTTCCCATCGCAGGTGAGGCACGTCCCATCTATCTGAGGCATTAGGCCGCGAGTCCCAGCTATCTGAGGCATGAGGTCCTGTCCCGCGCCCACCCGGCCGGCCTGATGAGCCGTGACACCCGCTTGGTCGGCAGCCACTGTGCTGGTTCTGCCTGGCTTGCTCCTGGTCAGAGGGGCTTTTGATCGCCCAAGTGATCCGGATCGCCGCTCCCGATTGCATCGTTCGGCGGTCTGCCAACAAGCCCGCGTCCGCGTGAAGTTGCCTCAGATGGATGGGACGACCACTTACCCAGTTCCGTCCCACCTATCTGAAGCACGCCACCCAGTTAAGCGGGAGACTGCCTCAGATTGGATGGGAACGGACACTTGCTGGTCCTGGGCTTGAGCCGTCAAGGTGCCGGGCTGCTGCGAGTAGCTGTCGGGGGCGGGCTCTTGGCGCCTGACGGGGGCGTCGGCACTGAGCACGCTGATGCCGCGACCTGCCCCATTGACCGAATCCCGCATTGAATGCGAGAATCGCGCAATGAACGGGACCTTCCGTAAGTGTGGCGAGTGATGGAAAAGCTGCCTGGGCCGGGCAGGCCGGTTCTGCACCTGGTCAGCGGTGCGGTGGCGCACCCGGCCGAGCAGATGCTGCAGGCGATGCTCGAGGGGTGGCGGAGCCAGCAGTTGTCGCGGGGCTTGAACGTGACCACGATCGACACCGGCGAGAGCGTGGTCCGCCGGTTCCACGCTCACAACAACGAGTGGCCGTGGTTGTGGACGCCGCAGATGCTGGACGACTGGGTCAGTGACCTGCGGATGCGGCGCAGCAGTTGGTCGACCGTCCGCGGCTACCAGGGCGCGGTTCGCCGCTTCTGCTGGTTCATCACCGACCCGGCGTACTCCTGGTCGGTCGACTGTGAACGGTTTTTCGGCACGCACCCCGGTGCAGATCTGCCAGGACGGCAACATGATGGTGCACGTCGCCGAGGCCGAATCGGTGCCGGCCAAGCGCGCGTTCACCGCGCAGGAGCTGCAGACATTCCTGGACTACGCCGACGCCCAGGTGCAGAGCTCCCGCACAGCCGGCCGGAAGGGGTGGCTGGGGGCATTCCGCGACGCGGTGCTGTTCAAGGTCGCCTAAGCCTGGGGGCTGCGCCGCAACGAGACCCGCATGCTGGACGTCGTGGACTTCGGGTCGAACCCGAAGGCAGCGGAGTTCGGCCGCTACGGCGTCTGTTACGTCCGGCACGGCAAAGCCAGTCGCGGGTCTCCCCCGAAACGGCGTGGCGTGCTGACGGTCTGGGATTGGGCGCCGGAGATCCTCGAGGAGTGGATTACCCAGGTCCGCGGCTGCTACGACCGGTCAGCAAGTTCGGCGTTGTTCCCGTCCGAGCGGGCCGACCGGATCGATCTGTCCCAACTCAACCGCACCTTCTCCCGGTACCGGTCGGAACTGGGCCTGGACCCGGGGTTGGACTTCCACTCCCTGCGCCGCTCCTACGTCACTCACCTGATCGAGGCCGGGTTCGACGCGCTGTTCGTGCAGCAGCAGGTCGGTCACGAGCACGCCTCGACCACCTCGATCTACACCTGCGTGTCGTCGGACTACCGGACCGCGACGCTGCGGCAGGCGTTGGACAAGACCCTGGCCCAGCTACCCGCTTTGAAAGGACAGAGTTGATGCCCCGCAACGCCTCCTACCGTTGGTTGCTGCGCAAGATGATGGCCCAGCACGGCCTGTACGCCACCACCGCGCTGGTGCCGCTGCTCGCCGACCGCGGTATCGACCTGTCCCCCTCGCAGGTCCACCGGCTCGTCACCCAGGAACCGGAGCGACTGTCCCTGCCGATCCTGGCCGCTCTGTGCGACATCTTCACCTGCACACCCAGCGACCTCATCGAAATCACCGCCGCTGCCCAGCGCAGTGCCGCAGCCGCCGGCGGCGACAACGTCGTCGAGCTGGCCGCCACCATCAAACCCACCCGGGCCCGCCTACGCCCCACGCCATGACCGCCGCCGGCGTGCGGTGCCCACGCTGCGGTGAGAGCGTCGACCCGGGCCGCGGGACCAGGTGGCCCGAAGGCATCCTCTGCCGCCGCTGCTACCGGCATGCCACCGGCCGATACGGCCGCTGCCCGCGCTGCCTGGCCGACCGGCTGCTACGTACCGGTAGGCGACGGCTTCAACTGCGCAGCGTTGGCAGTGGAAGTCGATGCCCAGTGCGGCGCAGTCGCTGCAGATCGGGGCGCCGGTGGGGGACAGGCCCGGGATGGCCATCAGTGGGTGTGGGTGGTTCCGGAAACTGTGATGATCCAGCGGAACCGTTCCGGTGGCGAGCTGGTGGAGCAGGTCGCTCACGCCGGGGTTGCGTAGCCACAAGATTCCGCTGACCGGGTTGGGCTGGGCGGTGACCGCGTTGTACAGCGATATCAGCGCCGGGTTGATCTGGTCGGTGCCGTCATCCAGTGCAACGCCCAGATCATCACCGAGGCAGCAGCGGGCGCAGAGCCCGCCACCTGCGGGACCTGCTGGTCGGCTGCGGCATCCTGAGCCCGATCGACCGGCACACCGCCGCGTTCGAAGACTGGCTCGCCGCGCACCTGCCCCGCTACCCAGCAGAAACGCAGCAGCTCCTGCACGGTTTCGCCACCTGGCACCACCTGCGGCGGATCAGGCAGTTAGCCGCCGCCGGCACCCTGGCGCCCGGCACCATCCGCACCGCCAAACAGGAATCACCGTCGCCGCGCAGCTTCTCACCCACCTGCACAGCAACGACATCGCCGCCGGAGCCGCTGCGCAGGCCGACCTGGACGCGTGGCTGGCGAGCGGGCCATCGACCCGGTACACCGCCCGGACGTTCGTCCGCTGGGCCGTCGCGACCCGGCGGCTACCTGCCTTGACGTTCCCGCACCGGAAAACCCGGTCCAGCGCCACCCTGGACCAGCAGCAGCGGCTCCGCCTGCTCAACAGCTGCTTCGGGCAGGCCACGGCTCCGGTGGCCCACCGCGTCGCCGGAATTTTGTTGCTGCTCTACGCCCAACCCGTCACCCGCATCAGCAGACTCCGCACCGCCGACGTCAGCGACAACGGCCACGACATGGCCATCACCTTCGACACCGAAGCGGTGCCCGTTCTCCCACCGATCGCCCAGCTGCTGCGCCAACACGTGGGAGACCGGCCGAACATGCAGACTGCGGCCAACCCGACTTCGCCGTGGCTGTTTCCAGGCCTGCGGGCCGGGCAGCCACTGACCGCCGACCGGATGAACCACCAGCTCCGCAACCTCGGGATACCGCTACGCCAGGCCCGCAACAGCGCCCTGCGCCAACTGGTCCAGGACATGCCACCCGCCGTCGCCGCCAGAACCCTGGGCTACAGCCAGCACGTCGTCCAACACCACGCCGAACAGGCAGCGGTCTTCTTCAACAGCTACGCCACGGTCCACCGCCACCTCAGGAACACGCCGTGACCCCGTCGCACCGGCACACAACAGACCCCGCCCCGATACCCGAGGGCAACACCGGGCTCGTTAGAGGGCTCATGCTGGTGCCGATGCACAGGGCAATCTTCCTGGATCGGGCAGTGATGGGGCCGGGGTTCAGGCCGGGTGGGGTGCTTGCGGGGCTGACGTGGATGGTTGCTGCGGTGAGTCGGCGGACGCCGGTGAGTAGGTGGGCTTCGGCGTGGTCGGCGATGTCGTGGGCCTGGGTCACCGTCAGCGCTGGATCGACGGTGATGTCGGCTTCGGCGCGGAGCGTGTGTCCGATCCAGCGGATTTTCAGGTCGCGGATTTCCGCGATGTCCTCAACGCCGGCGATGGCGGCGGTGGCTCGGTCCACGACGTCTGGGTCGACGGCGTCCATCAGTCGGGCGCCGACCTGGCGGACGGCGGAGCGCAGGACTCCCAGGATCGCGATGGTGATCAGTAGTCCGACGATGGGGTCGGCCCAGTTCCAACCCAGGGCGACGCCGCCGGCGCCGATCAGAACGGCGAGGCTGGTGAATCCGTCTGTGCGGGCGTGCAGGCCGTCTGCGACGAGGGCAGCGGAGCCGATCTGCTGGCCGACGCGGATCCGGTAGCGGGCGACGATTTCGTTGCCGAGGAAGCCGACGACGCCGGCGCCGGCGACGGCCCAGAGGTGGGTGACCGGCTGTGGGTGGATGAGCCGGCTGATTGCTTCGTAGCCGGCCAGCACGCTGGAGAGCACCATCATGGCGATGACGAACAGTCCGCCGATGTCTTCGGCGCGGCCGTAGCCGTAGGTGTAACGCTTGTTCGGGGGTCGGCGGACCAGGGTGAATGCGATCAGCAACGGCACTGCGGTGAGAGCATCGGCAACGTTGTGCAGGGTGTCACCGAGCAGGGCGATCGACCCCGATAGGAGCACCACCACCCCCTGGATGAGAGCGGTGACGGCCAGTCCGACGAGGCTGATGACCAAGGCGCGTCGGCCGGCGCTGTCTGCTTCCAAGGCGTCGTCGATCTGATCGGCGGTGTCGTGTGAGTGCCCGCCCAGCAGCTCGGAGAACCAGTGCGAGACCTTCGCACGCCTGGACCCACCGTGATTGTGCGGATGCTCGTGATGGTGTTGAGCGTGATCCCCGGGGCCATGCCCGTGTGGATGGTCCTCGTGCCTGAGGTGATCATCGTGATCAGCGGGCTGTGGGTGTTCATGGGGAGCAAGGTGACTCATGGTGGGCGGGTCTCATTTCGCAACTGGTAGGCAAACTCTCTCCGACTCTACCGTTATCTGCGCATCCGTGAAGGTGTGAAGGGCCGTCGACTAGGGTGATGGGCATGACCAATGCTGTGTCGGCCGCCGCTGCGCCGGTTGTCGGCGGTCCGCATCCGCGGGACCCGTCGCCGGCGCAGGTGGACGCCGCGGTTGTTTCGTTTGCGATGTTGGCCGACCCGACTCGGGTGAGGATGTTGTGGGCGATGGCGGCGCAGGAGCTGGATGTGGCGAGCTTGGCAGCAGTGGCCGGGTGCCGCCCGACGGTGGCCAGTCAGCATTTGTCGAAGTTGCGGTTGGCCGGTCTGGTCGAGGGCACCCGCGACGGCCGCCGAATTCTGTATCGGTTGCGAGGCGGACATGTGCGGAACTTGTTGCGGGAAGCGATGTTTCATGCTGATCATCAAGTTAGCGGCGAACCGGTCCATGAGTAGGCGTTGATCTCGGCTGGTGGCTAGCCCGAAGTCGACGGATCTTCCTGTCCCCACCACTTCCCCGCTCAGTTCTTCGTCCGCATCAATTTCACCGGGGGCCCCGTCGACATCTGGGCAGTCGACGACGTGAACCCAAATGACCTGATCGAGTCGGACGACGGCTTCAGCTACGCGTCCCATACCGCATCGACTCGCAACGGTTGACCCTCCACGACCGGGAACTAACGGACGACGCGCCGCCACCGGCAGTTCAGATCCATAACAACGGGACGGGTTCCAGCACCGCCTACAGCTCCAGCCTGATCATCGCCCTTGCGACGGGACCGTGCTGCATGGTGATGCAGCCCGCGCCTTCCTCGCACAGCGCTCAGACCATCAGTAGCTCGGCACGACCAAAGCGCTGGTCGAGCACTGAGCTCGAACACGCACTACCTGAACACGCAAGACCGCCAGTAAGCCGGGTGGGGCCCCCGGCGGATGAGTTGAGCGCCGGAAGCCCGATTTCGGGCCCGTTCCGACCCGACGAGGGCCGCCACGCCCGCCGGATCGGTGCGCTGAGGGCCGCTGCTCTCTTTCGACGGCGATCTTTCCCGAACGGCAGCGCGACCCGGTCCTCGGCGGCCTTCGCCGTCTGCGCCTCGCCGTCGAGCGGCGAGCAGTACTTAAGGTCGCAGGTGGGGACCGCATCGTCAGAGGTGGTGCAGATCAGGGCGCATCGGCCGCCGCCAGGCTCGGCGGAGATGCGGAGTGGGCCTAGTGGCCTCCACCAGGGCATACAGGGGTGCGCTTAGCTCCGAGCTCCGAGCTCCGAGCTCCGAGCTCCGAGCTCCGAGCTGCGGTCGGTGGTCGAGGGCTAGTGCACCAACTCTGTCAGTCACGAAGTGGCAGAGTTTCGAGCAATGCCCGGAGATGGGGCCTTGGTGAGCCAAGGCACCCACTCCCCCACTGCTGTTAAAGAGTTGCTCGCACGTGGTGGGGGGCGGGGTTGCAGATTGGGCTTCGGGCCGGCCCCGGGTCGGAAGGCCGATCGAGTCGGCTTGTCCGTGGACATCCCCCCTTACTTAAAATTGCGGGGTTGTACATGGATCCCCTAGTGATCTCCAGGCGGACCCTCCCGGCCTGTCACTTACAGAGTCTCGCGCTTCGGTAGTTACGTGGCCTGGCTGTTGCGTAGTCCCGGATCTGTCCGCGCTGAATGGCTCGGTACTAACGGAGTTTCGGGCTAGGTGAATACCGCCCTCCGGTACTCGCGTCGAGCCGCATCGCTGGAGGGGGTTCGTCACTAACAGAGTCTTGTTGTACGGCAGTGACGCGGACTGGTTGTCACGGACTTCGTTCCTACCGGCGGCTCCATCTATCCGGGGCTGACCTTGCGTTACTGACACGTTGCGTTACTGACAGACTCACGTACTCCGCGAGTATCAGGTGATCGTGACTACCGAAGTTCCTCACCAACTGCTACCTCAGAGTCGGTTCTCCCAACCTTGCGACCTCCGGCACTAACAGAGTTCGGGATGCGGATTACAAATGGATCTCAAAATAGTGCGTACTAACGTACTAACGTACTAACGGAGTCCGGGCTCATCGAGATTCATGTCGCCCATCGACTATCGCGGCCCGGGCTCTGCGACTCTGTTAGTCGCGTACTGTCAACCTGTGCGACGATTGAATGATTCACATTGGGCTGATTCAGCCCCGGATGTTCCGGACTCAGCGACTAACAGAGTCTGCTCGATACTCAGCCTGGCAGTTCCGCACCTCGGTATACACGGACCCTCGGACTCTGTCAGTACGGGATGACCGGGCCGGGCAAATCGGCGTGTCGAGAGGTAGTTGGGGGAGTGCGGCCGCCCGGGCTCCTAGAGTCTCGAACTGACAGAGTTCTCGCTTGCTTTGGAGGGATGTGCCGTGCGCGTCGTGTCGATCGCCAATCAGAAGGGTGGGGTGGGGAAGACCACGACTGCGATGAGTCTGGCGGCGGTCGCGGCGGAGAGCAGCCGGACGCTGCTACTGGACACCGATCCGCAGGCGTCCGCCACCTGGTGGGCCGAACAGGCCGGTGATGGCCTTCCCTTCGATCTAGCAACCGACACCGATCCCGGAGTCATCCGCCGGCTGCGTGAGCTGGGCGACAAGTACGACGTGCTGATCGTCGACACGCCCGGATCTCTCGAAGGACAGGATGTGCTCAAAGCGGTCCTGCAGGCCAGCGACTACGTCATCCTGCCGACCGAGCCCGCCGCGCTGGCCATCATGCCGCTCATTCAAACGATCGAGTCCGTCGTGAAGCCGGCCGCACGTCCATACCGCGTGCTGCTCAATTTGGCAGACCCCCGATCGCCACAGGAGACCGAGGAAGCGAGGGCTTTGCTTACCAAGCGGGGGATACCGACCTTCGCCGCCGCGGTGCGCGAATACAAGTCGCACAAGCGGGCCCCGCTGGCCGGCGAGGTCGTCACCCAGTATCCGAAGGACCGCTACTCGGTGATGGCGGTGGACGACTACCGGCGGGTAGCACTCGAATTGTTCGCGGAGCTTTCCAGAATGACGGACTCACAGAGTTCCGATACGCGGCTGAAGGTAGCGAAGTGATGGCCAGACCAAAGCGCAGCTTGTCGGACCTACTCGACGTGGACCAGGGCGAGCTCGCCACCGAGCCGGCACGGACGCCGACGATGTTGGCAGTGGCGCCAGCCTTGCCGGTCGACCAGCCGATCGAGGAGCCAGCTCCCGTTGTCGAGGTGATCGCTGAGCCGGAAGCGGCCGCCCCGCAGGACGCCGACGCCGCTGCGCTGCCTTCAATACCGGATCCTGCAGCCAGCGCCGCAGCTGAGCAGCCCTCTGCGCCGACTGCTCTGCCCGGGAAGTCCGCCCGGTCACGTACGCCAAGTCCGGCGCGCTCCATCAAGGCCGCACCGGAGCCGCCTCCATTGCCGCTGTACCTCGAGCTGACTCGGAAAGAGGCCAGGTTCCGGCAGGACCAGCTCAATGACCTGACCACGCTGACCCGTCAGTTGAACCGCCGACGGGCGTCCACGGGGGAGCGGATCACCGACAACACGCTCATCCGAGTAGCGGTCGACATGATGTTGAAGGTCGCTGACTCGCTCGACGGCGCCACTGAAGCCGAACTGTTGCAGGCCGTCAGCGCCAAGCTCAAGCGCTAATTCGCTGTCGGCGCGAGACGGCGGTGGGGGAGTGGTAGGTACAATCCACTATTCCCTCGGGCCGGCAGTCTCGGGTTCCGGGACTTCCGTCGTACGAGAGTTTGGGACTAACAGACTTCGGTAGACCCGGGCCCCGCGAGCGTCGTTAAACCGTGCTCAAAGCTGAGCGTGCTGCAGCGTCCAGGCGCGCCAGGTGAGAGCCCAATCGGCTGCATCGCACACCCGGGTCGGCGTCGCCAGATCGATGCGGGCGGTCAGCTGATCGAACAGGGCGTCGATCTCCGGTTCAGTTCTGGGGTCGACGTGCCGCTGGTGCGACATGGTGACCCCGGCCTGGCAGGAGTGGCATAGCAGCCGCAGATTACCCGGGTCGGAGCTGTCACCGTCGATGTGGTCGATCTCGGTGCGGGGGAGTGGCATAGCACGCACTGGCCGCGGATTACGGCGATCCTGTTAGAAGCCAGCCTGACAAACCTAGCGGCCGAGCCGATGGCCGCTAGTCGACGTTAACCCCGTAGTCCCGGGCCAAGCCCGCGAGCCCGTCGGACCAGCCCTGTCCGACCGCGCGCAGGCGCCAGTTGCCGTCGCCGCAGAGGGATCTTCGTGGCCGACGCCTGGTGCCGGCAACTCAATGCAGAGGAGCCAACACCCCTGTGACTATGGGAGATCGAATCAAACCGGCCGAAACCCGGACGGTCGGCAAGCTCGACCCGAACGGAAATCCACCGGACTCAACGCCGCAGACCGCACCAGCGCACACCAACGCGGCGACTGCCGCCAGCCGACCTATCGCAAAGCCACGGACGCCCTGATCAGTGCATAGGGTCAGCCGCCCTTACCCACGGGCCGCGGCTTCTGCGAGGAGACCGCGGCCCGTTCTGCCGCCACCCACCGGCGTCGATGGGCGCCAGCAGCACCTATGTTGTCCTGAAGATTTTTCGCAGTCCCACCCGCCAGGTCAACGGATCAGTCGGATCGACCAACACCAGAGGCTGATCCGGCCCGATCCGCACGTCTTGGCCCGCGACCACGACATGGCCGTACTTCATCGGGCCTATCCCCGGTTCGGTGTAGGTCACTACCACAAGGCCGGGCGCGGACGCTGCGA
>JAABUT010002156.1_pt1 | contig 19879 bp, 22 predicted proteins | sample 5559281 | NCBI WGS metagenome assembly JAABUT01 (sample SAMN10711880, study PRJNA513359) | rock metagenome | isolation source: Antarctica rocks | place: Antarctica: Victoria Land, Ricker Hills nord | collected 2016-01-04
ATGAACGCCAGAGCTCCTCGAACAAAAACGGGCGGTCGATCATCCCGCCGCTTTCATCACATCAGAAGCTCGTCAGAAGCACCAGCCACTCCTCCGCCTGGCAACACCCCGGAACCCGACAAGAGCCTCCTGGAAAAGCGCCCGCCGGCCTTCCTCGGTCGGTAGTCCCGAGGATGGGGGGTACCGACGCCCTCAGCCGCGACCTCGTCCTTGTGGACGGCATCTCAGCCTCGCAGTGAGGGAAGCAAGGCACGGCGGAGCCTGCCGGCTCACATCCCGCCAGCATGTACGAAGCACAGCTTGTTCCCCTCCGGGTCGCGGCAGTAGGCACCGTAGAAGTCCGGCGCGTACCGCTCCCGCAGCCCCGGCGCACCCTCGTCCGCGCCGCCATGGGCAAGTGCGGACCGCCAAGCAGCATCGACGGCTTCCCGGGTCGGCGCGGCGAAGCTGACCTGGACGCCGTTGCCCCAGGTCGCTGGCAGGCCGTTGAAGGGAGGCTGTATGCAGAACTGCGGCCAGCGCCGCCCGGCCAATTGCCAGAGCACCCCAGGCTGCCCGCCTATCTCACCATCACCGACGCGGGTCAGCCCGAGGGGCGCCAGCACGGCGTCATAGAACCGCGTCAGGGATGGAAGGTCGCGCGCGCCGACGTTCACATGGCTGAACATCCCGTCCCCCACACTGGTGCCCTCAACGCTGCAGTTCCGCTTGTATCAGTGAAGCGACTTGATCCCTGAGCGGGTATCGATCTCTGCACGATACCGAAACTGCGCGCCTTGATGCACTTCGGGGCCACCCAGCATCCCAAGCCCGACGTAGAGGTCCTTCACCTCTGCGGGTTGAGGGTGCTCAATCGCGAACGCCACCAGCCGTGCGCCGAGGTCCAGCATCATAGGAGCCGGGGTTCCCCGCTGCCCCCAGTCGATCACCGAAGGTGCGACACCATTGGCCGGCAAGGAGCCGTCCGGTCGCACGGCGAACATCCAAGAGCGGTCGCCTCGGGACACCTCTCTTTTGCCCCCCAGCAGGTCGCCATGGCTGGCGAGAACCATGTTGAGGTCGTTTGTCCTGGCCACCCATCCGCGAAGGCGAAAGCCATCGTCCCAGGCAGATCGGACGGCACGCGCGTCGTCCAGCCCAAACCAGCGAGGCTGTGTTTGAGCCTGTGCGGCTGGATCGACCGCAATCACTTCCAAGAACACGTCATCGCCGAGCCGTAAGAGATGATTGTGGGTGCCCATCTCACGATGTACCCCGCCAAACGGGATATCGATGTCGAGGCATTCACGAACGTGGCCCACACCCTCGGCCAGCGAGGGGGCGATGATCGTGAGATGGTCCAGTTTCAGCATCGTCACCTCCTTGGCAGCCGACCGCAGGGCCGCGGCGCAGCAACGCCGCAAGGTTGGCGGCAGCGCAGGCCGGCCTCATCAGCCTGTCGGTCAGTGTGCAGCCGACCGTCTGCGGAACAGATACGCCGCGGTTGATCATGCACTTTTGCTTGCGGTCGCCGTGCTGGTCAGGTCACGCGCAGCTCCTCGTAGGACACCATGACATGCTCGCGGAACGCGGGCCGGGTGGTCAGCGCGTCGTAGTAGCGTCGCAGCGCCGGGTGGTCCCGGCGCGGGATCGAGATGTCGTAGTAGCGGAACAGCAGGTGCCCAAGCTGGATGTCGGCCAGGGTGAACACTGATCCCGCCAGGAAGGCGTGCCGGGCCAGTTGCGCCTCGGCGATATCCAGCACACGGCCGAACGCATCCACGGCCCGGCTGATGGCAGCCGCGTCCTGGTCGGCGGGCGCGGTGCGGACGACCCGCCAGAAGATCGGGGCGGTGAAGCCCAGGGTGGCGTTGACCTTCGCCCACTCCGCCCACTTGTCCACCACGGCGCGGGCCGCGGGGTCGCCGGGCCAGAACGGGCCGGCGCCGTAGCGGGCGGCGAGGTAGCGCAGGATGGCCCCTGTCTCCCACAGCGGCTCACCATCGCCGTCGCGTAGGACCGGGACGGTGCCGTTCGGGTTCATGGCGCGGAACGCCGGTGTGTCGGTGCCGCCGTAGCGGTGCCCGGCGTCGTAGCGCTCGTATTGCAGGCCCAGTTCGCCCACGCACCACATGAGGGCCTGGACGTTGGAGGAGGTCGTGCGGCCCCAGATCGTCAGCATCGGCAACCCTTCCTGCTATGGGCGACATTCCCTGTCCCGCATGGGACATGCCACTAGCGGCATCGGGCACCACGGTCATCTGCCGAAGCCCGTGGGCGGTGCAGTCCGCTCGGCTGGTCGGACCAGGACCCGGCCTCGCCGTGCCGCGGTTGCGGCGCCGGACGATCCACAAGCGTCAGACGGTCGTCTCATCCCGCCTTCCCGGCTTCATCCGCAACGATCCCGGCCAGCTCGGCGATGCAGCCGTCAACCCAGTCCGGCTGCGCCCCGGCGAAGCTGAGCCGCAGGAAGGGCGCCGCGGGTTCGGCAGGGTGCCAGTGGTGCCCGGCGCTGACCAGGATGCCGCGCGCCGCCGCCTGCCGCTCGACCGCGCGGTCCCCCGCGCCGCCCGGTAGGGCGACCCACAGGTGCAGCCCGCCCGCCGGCAGGTGCGGCAGGCACGCGGTGCCGAGGTGCCGGCGCACCGCCGCCGCCAAGGCATCCCGCCGCAGCCGCAGCGCCGCCCGCAGCGTCCGCAGGTGCCGCGGCCAGCTTGGCGCGGTGACGAGCTGCAACGCCGTCTCCTGCAGGATGCCCGGCACGAAGAAGTCGTCCACCAGCCGGGCCGCCCGCAGCCGCTGCAGCGCCGCACCCCGGGCGCAGATGGCGCCGACGCGCAGCCCCGGCGCCGCGCACTTGGTCAGGGAGCGGACATAAACGACGTGGCCGTCCGGGTCCTCCGGCGCCAGCGGCGGCGGCGGGGCCTCGCCGTCCAGGGCGAAGTCCCGCGCCCAGTCGTCCTCGATCAGGAACGCCCCCGCCTCCGCAACGGCAGCCAGCACGGCGGCGCGGCGGTCCGCCGCCAGCACGGCCCCTGTCGGGTTGGCATAGGTGGGCTGGCAGTAGAAGACCTTGGCCCCCGTGCGCCGGAACGCCTCGGCCAGCGCGTCGGGCCGCACGCCGTCCCCGTCGGTCGGCACCGGCACCGCACGCAGCCCCGCAGCCCGCGCCGCCGCCAGCGCGCCGACGTAGGTCGGGCTCTCCACCAGCACCGGGTCGCCCGGTGCGGCCAGCGCACGGAACGCCGCTGCGTTGGCGGCCTGGGTGCCGGGGCAGATCGTCACCTCGTGCGCCCCGAACGCGCCGGGCACCGCCGCGGCGAACCATGCCCGCAACGCCGGCAGGCCCTCCGGCGGCATCCGGCCCCAAACGTCAGGACGGCGCATCGCCCGGCTGGACGCGGCGGCGAGCAACGCGAGCGGCTGCAGCTCCGTCGTGAGATAGCCGGCGTTCAGCGGACGGGCCTGGTCGGAGGGGACGAGGCATAGGCTATCCAGCCCGCCCGCGGTGGCCCGGGGCGGCCCGAGCGCCAGGCTCTGCCACGCGAGGTCGGACGGACGCCCGTCCCCGGCACGACTCGCACCGGGCCTGCTGGCGACGAAGGTGCCTTGGCCGGGACGGGCGTCCAGCACCCCCTCATGCGCCAGCGCGTCCAGCACGTGCTGCACGGTGACGGGGCTGACCCGCAGCTCGGCCATGATCGCGCGCACGGAGGGCAGCCGCGTGCCCGGCGGCTGCCCGTCCGCGAGGCGCCGCAAGTGTTGTGAAACGCGGGCCATGCTGTTATCTGTCTTCATGAGATTGCACGATAACGCTACTGCTCCGGCCCGGGTAACGCAACCTCCGCGTGACCGGTCGTCATGACGCCCGCGCTGCTGCTGGCCTTCGCGGGCTTTGCGTTCGTCAGCTCGATCACGCCGGGGCCGAACAACACCATGCTGCTGGCATCCGGTGCGAACTATGGCTTCCGCCGCACCGTGCCGCACATCGCCGGCATCAGCCTGGGCTGCATGGCCATGCTGCTGGTGGTCGGCCTCGGGCTGGGGCAGGCGTTCGCCGCCGTGCCCCTGCTCTACGACGTGCTGCGCTGCGTGGGCGCCGCCTACCTGCTCTGGCTGGCATGGAAGATCGCGACTGCCGGGACGGTGAGGGACCACGGCGCCGGCAGCGGTCGTCCGCTGACCTTTTGGCAGGCGGCTGCGTTCCAGTGGGTCAACCCGAAGGCGTGGGTCATGGTCGTGGGCGCGGCCAGCACCTATGCCCCGCGCGACGACTTCGGGCGCGGCGTGGTCGTGCTGGCGGCGCTGCTCGGCCTGGTCAACGCGCCCAGCATCTGCGTGTGGGCCGGCTTCGGGACGGCGCTGCGGCCGTGGCTGTCGCACCCGCGCCGGGTTCGCGTGTTCAACGTGGGCATGGCGCTGTTGCTGGTGCTGTCGCTGCTGCCCATGCTGCTGACGTGAACGGGATGGCGGAGGCGGCGATGAAGAACCCATGGTCGGTGGTGCTGGAGCACGACCCCAACCTGGCGCTCCGGCGGGACATCCTGGCGCCGCTCGTCGCCGACAACGAAACCGCCGGCGGGCCGTCCCATGGTGAACTCCTTGCCGTGACGGTGCGGGACGCGGCAGGCACGGTCGTGGGCGGGTTGTGGGGGCGGACGGGCTACGGCTTCCTGTTCGTGGAGCTGCTCGCGCTCGGCCCGGCGAAGGGCCTGGGGCTGGGACGCACGGTGATGGGCATGGCAGAGGTGGAGGCGCGGCGCCGCGGGCTGCTGGGCATGTGGGTGGACACGTTCACCTTCCAGGCGCCGGGCTTCTACCCGAAGCTCGGCTTCACCGAGTGCGGCCGGATCACCGGCTACCCGCCGGGCCACGACCGCATCTTCTTCGTCAAGCGGTTCGGCCCCGGTTAGGGGAGGTTGCGATGCATGGCGGCGGAGGCCTGTGCGGTCCAGTGCGCCACCGCGTGGACCGCGCCATCGCCGATGGGCGCTGAATGGGGGACAGCATGCAACGAGCGACCGATGCGTGGGGCAGCGGCCTCCTTGGCGTCATCATCTTCAGCGGCTCGCTCCCAGCGACCCGGGTCGCTGTTGGCGGCTTCACGCCATTGTTCCTGACGTCGGCGCGGGCGGTGATCGCGGCGCTCCTCGCCACGGTGCTCCTCCTGGCGTTCCGGCAAAGGCGTCCGGCCGCACGCGACATCATACCTCTTGCGATCGTGGCAGCGGGCGTGGTGATCGGCTTTCCCCTGCTGACGGCGCTGCCCTCCAGCACATCAACTCGGCCCACTCGATCGTCTTCATCGGCCTCCTGCCGCTCGCGACCGCGATCTTCGGGGTCCTCCGTGGTGGGGAGAGGCCGAAGCCCGCCTTCTGGCTGTTCTCGGTCCTCGGCGGCCTGTCCGTCGCGGGCTTCGCACTGGCGCAGGGCGGACGCGCCTCGCTCGACGGCGATCTGCTGATGGTGGCAGCGATCCTCCTATGCGGCCTCGGCTACGCGGAAGGCGCGACCCTGTCGCGCCGTCTCGGCGGCTGGCAGGTGATTTCCTGGGCGCTCGTCGCCGCGCTGCCGATCATGGCCGTGATTGCCTTCTCAACCCTGCCAAGCCTCTGGGCTGGGATCGGTGGGCCGGCATGGCTCGGACTCGCCTATGTCTCGGTGTTCAGCATGCTCGTCGGCTTCGTGTTCTGGTATCGGGGCCTTGCCCTCGGCGGCATCGCAGGCGTCGGGCAGCTCCAACTGCTGCAGCCGTTCTTCGGGCTGGCCTTGGCTGGGCTGCTCCTTGGAGAACCCGTTGCCTGGACGATGCTCGCAGTCACGGGACTGGTCGTTCTCTGCGTCGCTGGAGCGAAACGCTTCGCCTAGCAGACCTGTCTGACCGGGGCCGACACCGCTGGCCCGTCCACTTTCAGGGCGATGGTCTGGGCCGTTTGGCGTCCGAGACGGGTCGCAAGCCGATATTCAAACCGAGACACGACCCACCCCCCCCATGGTGGCGGTCATTGGACCTGGAAGGAACACGCGGTCGATCCCGGCAGGGACGCAACCCCGCGTGCCGCATCACCACGCCGCTGCGAGAAGCGCCAACGCGCGCTTGAGGTCGTCCCGGGAGGATGGCGCACCCAGGGCAAGACGGACCGCGTTGGGCGCGCTGCCGATCCCGAAGGCCGACCCGGGCGTGATCCGCACGCCGGCTGCGGCGGCCCGCCCCACCATCTCCTGTGCCCGCCTGCCGGGACGGAGGCCGAGCCACAGGTGCATGGAGGCCGGGTGCGCGTGGCGGGACCGCAGCGCGGGCAGCAGCTTGGCCGCGAGGTCCTGGCGCGTCCTGGCCTCCCGCCGCTTCTCCGCCTCCAGCAGCGCGGCCGTGCCGTCACCGACCCACAGCGACGCGATGGCGGCGCCGAGGGGCGGGGCGGTCCAGACCGTGGCGCGCACCAGGTCGGCCGCCCGGCCATCCTGCCCCGGCGGCACCATCACCCAAGCCGCCCGCAAGCCCGGCGTGAACGACTTTGAGGTGGAGCGCACATGCCACGTCCGCTCGGGGGCAAGTGCCGCCAAGGGCGGCAGCTCCGGCAGGTCGTCCTCCGTGAGGAAGCCATAGGCGTCGTCCTCGATCAGCTGGAAGTCCAGCCTGCGCGCGATGGCGGCCACGGCCTCGCGCCGGGCTGCCGGCATGGTGGCGGCCGTCGGGTTCTGCAGCGACGGCATGCAGTAGAGCGCCACGATCCGTTGCCGGGCGGCCAGGCGCAGCAGGGCGCGCGGGCGCAGCCCGCCCCCGTCCAGCGGCACCGGCACGAGGTGGAGGCCGAGCGTGGTGGCGATGGACATGATGCCGGGCCAGGTCAGGGCCTCCACGGCGACCGTGTCGCCCGGCCTGGTGGTGGCCATCAGCGCCACCAGGATCGCGTGCTGGGCGCCGGCGCAGACCACCACGCGCGACGGGTCGTTCGGCAGGTGTCCCGTGCGCGACAGCCAGGCCGCGCCGGCCGCGCGGTCGGCAGCCCGTCCGGCATGGGGCTGGTAGTCGGCCAGCGCGTCGCGCTCGCGGCGCAGGACGGTGCGCGCCGCTGCCTCGAACCGCTCCGCCAGCCCGGGCAGCGGCATGACGTTCCGGCCGAGGTCGATGACATCGGCGGCCCCGGGCTCGATGCGGAACGAGGCGGCGTCGATGTGCCCAGGGGCACGGACGTAGCTGCCGCGTCCGACTTCGCCGACGACGATGCCGCGGGCGGCCAGCAGCCGCATGGCGTGGGACGCGGTGTTGAGCGCCACGCCATGGCGGTGGGCCAGGTCGCGGTGGGTCGGCAGGCGGGCGCCGGGCGGCAGGCACCCGCTGTGGATGTCCTGCTCAAGCCCGGCGGCGATGGACGCTGCCGTCGTGGTCATCCTATGCCTCTCCTTGTCTCTGTGACAATGTAGCCATTGTCGCATAGCCGAGGCCAGGCCACCCTGCGGGCATGAACAGCATCGCCCCAACCACACCCTGGCACCTGTTGCCGCCCGACGTGACCGAGATCGAGCAGGCGGCGGAGCGCATCCGCGGGGTCCTGGTCATGACGCCGCTGCTGGAGAGCGAGCGCCTGAACCGGCGGCTCGGCGGCCGGCTGCTGGTCAAGGCGGAGGGGTTGCAGCGCACCGGGAGCTTCAAGGCACGCGGGGCCTGGAACTGCCTGTCCCTGCTTTCCTCCGAGGAGCGGGCGCGCGGCGTGGTCGCCTTCTCGTCCGGCAACCACGGGCAGGCGGTCGCCTGGGCCGGGCAGAAGCTCGGCACCGGCACGGTCGTGGTCGCCATGCCGGCGGACGCGCCCGCGGCCAAGATCGAGCGGACCCGGGGCTGGGGTGCGGAGGTCGTGCTCTACGACCGGGCCACCGAGGACCGGGAAGCCCTGGGCAAGCGCCTGTCCGTCGAGCGTGGCCTGGTGCTGGTGCCGCCCTACGACGACCGCCGGGTGATCGCAGGCGCCGGGACGGTGGGGCTGGAGGTCGCGCAGCAGGCGGCGGCGCTGGGGGCGGAGCCGGACGCCCTGCTGGTGTGCTGCGCAGGCGGCGGGCTTACGGCTGGCTGCGCCCTGGCCTGGGAGGCGCGGCTACCATCGGCCAAGGTGTTCGGGGTGGAGCCGGAGGGCTTCGACGACACTGCCCGCAGCCTGGCCGCAGGCAGGCGGCTGGGCAACGAGCCGGGGGCGCGCTCGATCTGCGATGCCGTGCTGGCCCCCATGCCAGGCGCCTTGACGTTCTCGATCAACGCGCCGCGCCTGGGCGGGGTCGTGGTGGTCAGCGACGACGACGCGCTCGCGGCGATGCGGACCGCCTTCGAGGAGTTCGGGCTCGTGGCGGAACCCGGCGGCGCCGTCGCGCTGGCGGCCGTTATCTCCGGGCGTCATGCCATCGAGGGCCGCACCGTGGCCGTGGTGCTGACCGGGGCGAATGTCGATCCCGCCGTGTATGCGCGTGCCGTCCTGGACGGCAGGCCATCTTGAACGGGCAGCGCCCATGCCGCTCCTGGTTTCAACGGAGGCACGCATGAGGCGCCGCTACGTCACCGCAGACGTGTTCACCGATACCATGTTCGGCGGCAACCCCGTCGCCGTCGTGCTCGACGCAGCCGGGCTGTCCGCGGCGCAGATGCAGGCGATCACCTGCGAGTTCAACTACTCGGAAACCACCTTCGTGCTGCCGCCGCGCGACCCGTCCCACACGGCTTGGGTCCGCATCTTCAATCCCAGCCGCGAAATGCCCTTTGCCGGCCATCCCAACGTCGGCACGGCTTTCGTACTCGCACGGGAGCTGGCGGCATGCGGCGAGGCCGTCCCGGACCGGCTCGTGTTCGACGAGATGGCTGGCCTGGTCCCGGTGGACCTGTTGCGCGAATACGGTGCCGTGGTGGGTGCCGAGCTGACAGCGCCCGAGGCCCTGTCGCGCCGCGCACAGGTCGCGCCCGAGCAAGCGGCTGGCTGCCTTTCCCTCACGGCCGCGGACGTGCGCGCGGACGCGCACCCGCCGCAGGTGGTTTCCGTGGGCATGCCGTTCCTGGTGGTCGAACTCGCCTCGCGCGATGCGCTGCACCGGGCCAGGCCGGACCGCGTGGCCTACGACGGCTTGCTGCCGCTGGACGGGGCGTTTTCTGTCTACGCCTATACGCGCGACGTGGATACGGGGGCGTCGGAAGCCGGCACCGATCTGCAAGCCCGTATGTTCACCTCCCGCATGACGGAGGACCCGGCCACGGGCAGCGCGACCGCAGCCTTGACCGCGCTGCTGACAGAAGTGCGGGGCAAGGCGGAGCTGCACCTGCGTGTCGGCCAGGGCGTGGACATGGGCCGCCCAAGCTTGCTGCTCGCGCGGGCGAGCAGGTGGGATGGCGCGGTGACTGCGTTCGTCGGCGGGCGTTGCGTCACGGTGATGGAAGGCGGTTTCTTGTTGGCCGGTGACGAAAGCGACCTACCAAGCTGACCATCAAACTTCGGACGGTCGGAGTGTACTACGTGGTTGAACGCCCTACACATGATCTGGAATACCTAGAGGCGTGTCGCATTAGCCAGGGCCTTCCCCGAGCTGGCCGCCTCAGCGCGATGCCGCCCGTTGGCGGAGTAGGCGCCTGTTTCCAGGCGGCGGCTCGGCACCCAGGGCGCTAGAGAGGCGTCATGCCCCTTGCCCTGCCGGACCCCGCCACACTCTATGCTGCCCTTCTGGGGCGTGACCCGTCGTATGACGGCCATGCCTTCGTTGGCGTCACGACGACTGGCATCTTCTGCCGGCTGACCTGTCCGGCCCGCAAGCCGAAGTTCGAGAATACGCAGTTCTTCAGCTCCATCCCGGCCTGCCTGGAAGCTGGCTTCCGGCCCTGCCTCCGGTGCCGGCCGCTTGACCGGGCACGCGAACGCGAGCCGCTCGTCGCTACGTTGATGAGCCGGCTGGACGAAAATCCCGGCCGAGACTGGTCCACGGACGACTTGGTGGCGATGGCGCTCGACCCCTCGACCGTAAGGCGCGCCTTCAAGCGGCACTTCGGCATGACCTTCCTCGACCTGGTGCGTCTTCGGCGAACCGGGCGCGGCCTCGACAGGCTCGCTGAAGGCGATACCGTGATCGAGGCCCAGCTCGAATCCGGTTTCGAGTCTGGTAGCGGGTTCCGGGGTGCCGTCATGCGGCTGATCGGCGAGTCCCCCGCAGCTTTGAGAGGCCGCGCGCTCCTCAAGGCGGATTGGATCGAAACGCCGCTCGGCACGATGCTGGCCGTCGCGGACCGTCACGCCCTGCACCTCCTTGAGTTCTTCGACCGCAAGGCATTGCCGGCCGAACTTGGACGGCTCCGGACGGCGACATGCTCCTCCATCGCCTTCGGCCGCCTATCACCCATCGACTTCATCGAGGCCGAGCTGGACGCCTACTTCGAGGGCCGCCTAGCGACGTTCTCCATGCCGCTTACGCTTCACGGCTCGCCGTTCACGCGCAAGACGTGGGCTGCCCTGCAGGCCATTCCACTTGGTGCCACCCGTTCGTACGCGCAGGTCGCCGCGGCCATGGGGCAGCCCGCGGCAGCAAGGGCGGTGGCTCGTGCCAACGGGGCGAACCAGATCGCGATTGTCATTCCATGTCACCGGGTGATCGGCTCGGACGGTGCGCTGACGGGCTACGGCGGTGGGCTGTGGCGGAAACAGTGGCTCATCCAGCATGAGCGGCGGCAGGCGGCCAACACAGACCAGCACAGGGAACTGAACCCATGAGCTTCTCCGACAAGGCGCGCCTATTCGCGGCGCTGCACGTCAAGGGACGCCCGCTGGTCCTCACCAACATCTGGGACGCCGGCAGCGCCAAGGCGGTCGCGGACGCCGGCGCGCATGCCATCGCGACCAGCAGTTGGTCCATGGCCGCCGCCCAGGGCTTCGCGGATGGCGAGGCGATGCCGTTCGATCTCGTCGAGGAGATCGTCGGACGGATCGCGAAGACCGCCGACCTCCCCCTCACCGTGGACATCGAGGGCGGCTACGCGGTCGAGCCGGATGAGATGGCCGACAACATCGAACGCATCGTCTCGGCTGGTGCCGTGGGCACCAACCTCGAAGACGGGGTCATCGGTGGCAGCGGCCTCCACAACACCACCCTGCAATGCCGGCGCCTGAAAGCCATACGGACAAGGGTGGCCCGACATGGGATCGACCTGTTCATCAATGCCCGCACGGACCTGTTCCTGCAAGCGGGGGACAGCGCCCGCCATGCAGGGCTTCTCGACCCAGCCATAGAACGGGCGCACGCCTACGCGGACGCCGGGGCCTCCGGCTTCTTCGCACCGGGCCTTGCAGACGAGCGGCTGATAGAGGCGCTGTGCGGCGCAGTCAGGCTGCCCGTCAACGTCATGGTCGGTGGTGACGCACCTTCGACAAACCGATTGGGGGAACTCGGCGTAAGCCGGATCAGCTACGGGCCGATGCCCTACATCCACTGCATGCAGCACCTAAAACTGCAAGCCTCGCCTGCCAACAGATGACGTGGAACACCCGGAGGTGTTCCGCATCACCCCAGGACTGACCTACTCCGGATTGGCTGCCGCCCAGCGCCCGTTCTGCGTGCGTCCGCCATAGCCGTATGTGTCTCCATCCACCGCGTGAACGAGCACGTAGCTCTCCTCGTGCAGCGGCCCGAGTAGTGCGGCCATGCCGTCGAAGGCGGCTCGTACGAAGGCGGTCGTCTCTCCCTTCGTGTTCGTGCCGGCAGTGATCTTGATGTCGAGCCAGAACGCGCCCTTGCCATCCTCCACGGCCGGGCGGCGACCGGCGACGAACCAGTTTTCCGGGTCCGCCGGTTCAACAAGCACGGCCGTCACGCCCGGGTCCTTGCCGAGGCGTTCGGCTCCCAAGCGGTTCCCAAGGGCTGCAATCTCGCCGCGCAGCTCAGGGCGTGGCGTCGGTGTGACGTAGCGGACGGAGATCATAGGCATGGTGGGCCTCCTCGGTTGATGTGCCGACGCCCAATTTGACCAATCTCCCAGGAAAGCGGAACTCTATGATAGCATGTTCTGACCATAGTGGAGTCTTATGGTGCTTGACCTGGAATCCGTACGCCTGTTCGTGCTTGCGGTCGAGTTCGGCAACTTCACCCGCGCTGCCGAGGCCGCCGGTACGGTCCAGCCTGTTGTCAGCCAGCGCCTGAAAGCCTTGGAAGCCGCACTCGGGCGCCAGCTGCTAGAGCGGACGCCTCGCTTCGTGCGCCCAACGCCGGACGGCGCCGCCTTCCTGGACCGCGCCCGTGCGCTGCTGGCCGCACACGACCAGGCGGTGCGCTTCACGCCAAGCCCTGCCGTGCGCTTCGCAGTCGGCTTGAGCGAACACGCGGTCGGCGTTGGACTGGAGGGAGTGTTGCGCCGGGTGCGTGCCGCCCTGCCGGCCGGTGCCGCGGTCGAGGTGCGGACAGGGCAGTCACAGCCCCTGCGAGTTGCCTTCGACGCAGGTGAGATTGATGCCGCGGTGATCCGGCGCGAGACGGGCGGGGATAAGGGCGAGGTACTTGGGACTGACCCGCTCGGCTGGCGTGCCGCTAACGGCGTTCAGCTCCGCACTGGTGAGCCGGTGCCGCTGGCCACCCTTGGACCGCCTTGTGGCGTGCGGGCCGCTGCAATCCGCGCCCTGGAGCGCGAACACATCGCCTGGCACGAGCCTTTCCTGAGCGGAGGGTGTGCGGCGCTGCTTGCCGGGGTGCGCGCAGGGTGGCGTCGCGAGTCTGGTGGAAATGGCCTGACTGGCATGTCTCCGGCGTGGTGATGGTTGCCCGGCTCAGGCGGCGAGGTCAACCGGCATGGGATCGGCCAGCTTCTCGCCGAGCGTCTGCCACCCGTCCACCTTGCGCATGGTGATCTGGCCCGATGCCATCAAGGCCCAGAACAGCATGGCCGCGGTCTCGGCGGACGGCAGCACGGTCTGGGTCTTGATACGACGCTTGAACTCCTCGTGCAGCCGCTCGATGGCGTTCGTGGTTCGCGCCGACTTCCACTGGCTCGGGGGCAGGCGAAGAAAGGCGAACAGGCGGTCGCCGGCCTCTTCCAGGCTGGTGGCCACCGCCGGGCAGCGCAGGCGCCACTTGCGCAGGAACGCCCGCCGGCGCTCTTGGACGGCCTTGGGCGTGTCGGCGTAGATCATGTCCGTGTAGTCGGCCGTGATCTCTTCGTGCAGCGCGTCCGGGGCGTGGGCCAACAGGTTCCTGTGCTTGTGGACCGTGCAGCGCTGCGCCGGCACGTCGGCCCACAACGCCGCCAGCGCCCGCTCCAGCCCGGCCCCGCCGTCGGTGATGAGGAAGTCCGGCGTCCGCAGGCCGCGCCCGACCAGGCCGTCCAGGATGGCGCGCCAGGCGGCCTCGCTCTCGCCTCCCATGTTCTTGACGGCCAAGAGCACCTTCTGCCCGTCACGCCGCACGCCGAGCACAACCAGCAGCGAGATGTTCGTCGCCCTGCGGTCCAGGCGCACCCGCACAACGGTCCCGTCCAGGATCAGGCGCACGATGTCCTCGTCGGCCAAGTCGCGCGCATTCCAGGCATCCCAATCGGTCCGCACTTTGCGCCACGTGCGGCTGACCACGTCCTTGCCCACCGCGCCGCCGAACAGCGCGGCCAGCGCGCGCTTGACCCGGCGCGTGTTGGTGCCAGACAGGTAGGCTCCGGCGATCAATGCCTCGACTTGGCGCGTCATCCGGGCGTAGCGGGGCAGTGCCGCACTCCGCCACTCCTTGGTGCCGCCGTCAGCCGCGGCCATGCGGGCGCGGGGCACCTCGACCTCGACCGGGCCGAAGCTGCCCAACAACTGCCGCTCCCGCGTGCCGTTCCGGTAGCCCTTCGGCTCACCAGATGCCCGCTCGGACTTGCCGCGCCCCAGCGACGCCGTCAGCTCCTGCTCCAGCAGTTCCTGGATGAACCCACGGACTCTTTCCCGGATGCCCGCCTCGATCGGGTCAAACCAAGCGTCCCCTGCAAACAGCCCCGTGTCAGCCGCTTCGCTCGTTGTGCTACTCTGTTCCATGGCGTGGTCTCCGCCGACGCGCAAACGCCGGTCATGGCTCGTTGAACAAGCCGGAGGCTACGCCACCACCCGATTCCACCACCTACGCGACACCACCGCGCGCAGGCCTCGGCATCGCGCCAATGGGTCGTGCCGCGTCGGGCGATGTGCCCGATGCAGGACCGACGCTTGGGTTGCCGCGCTTGCCGGCCTCGGAGATCGTCCTGCTTGGCCGGACAGGCTTACCGGGGATGGCCGCGGCACTGCGTGCGCTGGGCGCAGGGGTGCGCGCGGGCCTGTATGAACTCTAAACCCAGAGACACTGGTGGCGAATTCACTGGCTCCGCTGCCCCGAGCCGGCCAGATTATCGGCACGGGGCAAGAACCGTCGCACAGCAAGCCTGCTGGCCTCTAACGCCCGTGAACAAATGGCCAATTCTGAATTCGCCACCAGTGTCGCTTCGTTTGGCAGATAGCCTCTCGCACCACCTTTCCGCTTGCCTGCTTCCCGGACCTCCATGTGACGACCTCCTATTGGCGCGGCTTCGTGTCTCCATGGATGGTGCCAGGTGCTTCCAGACCAGTTGCGGGGCTTGTCCCACGTTCCAGGTAGGATCGAAGGGCGACGTAGCTGCGCGTGTTCAGCACGCCTGGAACCGCATAGATGCGCGCCAGCACATCTTCCAGCGCTCCCGGGCCGGCGGTGCGGACCTTGAGGATGAGGCAGGCGTCACCGGACACGGAGTGGATCTCCTCGACCTCCGGCAGCAGCGCCAGGGCCATCATCGCCGGCGACTTGCCCCAGCCTTCCGTGTCCACATGAACGAAGGCCAGCAACGGCTTGCCGACCAAGTCCGCATCAAGGACGGCGACCGTCCGCCGGATGACCCCTGCCTGCTTGAGGCGTCGTGCCCTCTCATGCACCGCGGGCGCAGACAGATTGAGGCGTTTGCCCAGCTCCGCATAGGTCAGCGTCGCGTCCTCAGCCAACAGACCTAACAGCTTTCGGTCAACCTCATCGAGGGCAGGGGTGTCGCCGTTCTTCCGCCGAATTCCATCTGTATCTCGCACCATGCTGCAAACGCCCCCTCGTCACCGAACGTAGTTCGACGGTATCCGGTTCTTAGACGAAGAGGATTAGGCCATTGATCGCTCAAAGGCACGCCGCTGCGCTTCCGTTGCTGATCCTCGGCATCGCCGTGATCGGGTCCAACTCGCTTGCGCTCAGCCCGATCCTGACGGATGTCGCCCACAGCCTGTCGGCAACACCGGTGCAGGTGGCCCATGCCAACGCGGCTTACGGCGGTGCGACCGCCGCATCGGCCCTCTTGCTTGGCCCCGCCGTTGATCGCGTCGGCGCGCGTCGCATCCTGGCCGCCGGCTTCGCCGTGATGACGCTGGCGATGCTGTCCAGCGCCGCCGCGACGAGCTGGGCGATGCTGGCCGCAGCTCAGGGCTTGGCAGGACTGGCTGCCGGGATCGTCCTGCCCGCCACCTACGCCTACGCGACCGTCGCGGCTCCCCCAGGCCGGGAAGCGGAAACGATGGGCCGTGTCCTCGCCGGCTGGTCCATATCGGTGATCGCAGGGGTGCCGCTGTCCGCGTTCATCGCTGGGACGGCAGGGTGGCGCGCGAGCTACGTCCTGCTTGCGGTACTGCTGGCCGTGGTGAGTGCCGGCTTCCTCCGCCTGCGCGGATCGTCGGCGGCTGTCCGGGCGGGCGCAGGCGACATGAGCTTGCTGCCGGCGCTGAGGACCCCCGGCGTGCCCGCGCTGCTTGTCATCTGCTTCGCCTACATGACTGCGTTCTATGGGGTGTACGCCTACCTTGGCGACCACCTGCGACAAGCGCTGGGCGCCTCGTCCGGCACGGCTGGCCTGGTAGTCCTGGCCTACGGGATCGGCTTCGGGCTTGCAGGGTTCGGGGATCGCATGGTGGACCGCCTGGGACCGGGGCGCCTGCTCCCGATGACACTGGGCGCGCTGGCGCTGGTCTATGGATTGATGATCCCGGCCGCATCCAGCCTTGTGGCACTCGTCGCCCTGGCATTCTGCTGGGGGTTCGCGAACCACTTCGGCCTCAACATCATCGTCTTGCTGCTCGGACGCGCGAACGACGCACGCCGCGGCGCCGTGCTCGCCCTGAATAGTGCGGTCAGCTACGCGGGTGCGCTCGTTGGTGCCGGGCTGTTCGGCGCTGTTTACGAACGGGGTGGGTTTCCTCCCGCCGCCATGCTTGCAGCTGGATGCCTGGCCGGCGCGCTCGCGGTCGCGGTGATGGTGCGGGTCGGTCGAGCGACGGGTCGGGCCAGGGCCACCACTTGCTCATCCGAACGGCCCGAAACAGCCTAAGCAGGCATTTGGCTTTGTAGGAGCGATGCGGGCGGGCGACACTGCCCGGCGATAGTCGCTGCTGTACTACTTCGTCATACGTCCGGTCCACCTGACGAGGTGGAACATCGTTCCTTCGGAGGGACCGTGTGTAGGTTGGGCGTGCAGATGGAAAGTGAGAGTACGCCTTGCATAGGGTTGCCGTCATCTTCTTCTCCGCGAGCGGGACCACGGCCAAGCTGGCAGAGGCAGTCCATGCGGGCGCGGCCGAGATCGCCCAAGCCGTGTCATGCCGGATCGAGGCGACCGACATGGTGGAAGGACGCTTCGTGAACGAGGAGGTTCTGAAGCTTGCTGACACGGCTGACGCGCTCGCCTTCGGCAGCCCGACCTACATGGGCGGGCCTGCCGCGCAGTTCAAAGCCTTCGCTGACGCGACGAGCGACCGCTGGACCACCCAGCGATGGGCGGACAAGGTTGCTGCCGGCTTCACCACGGGTTCGTGTGCGAACGGGGACCAGGGCCATACGCTCGCCTACTTCACGATCCTCGCGGCGCAGCACGGTATGCTTTGGTGCGGCCTCGACATCCCCGGCGGAACGGACCCGCAAGGCCGCAACCGCCTCGGGAGCCAGTCCGGCCTAGCAACGCATGTGGTGGATGGGGCACTCGACGCCTCCGACCTGGCGACCGCGCATTACCTGGGAAGGCGGTTAGCCAGAGCGGCAGCACGAGCCGGCTAGGCCGTCTGGGTTATGAGCAAGGAATGGTAGGCAGCGCCGCAGGCTGTATGAACTCTAAACCACGGTTACAGGTGGGCTTTGTGGCTCAGGCGGCAGGCCGGTGCCACCCGGATCAACCCAGCCCTTCCAGCCCTGTGCCCGCCCGCGCCGGGTCAGCCGCGGCAGCCGTGACGAGGTGGACCGACGCGGGCACCAGGACGCCCGCATCGGTCAGGTAAGGCTGCATCCGCGCCGCAAGGTCCGCGAGCAGGGCCGCCCTGGCCTCCTCGCCGGCTGCCTGGATCGGCCCGGCCAACGTGCCGCCTGCGACGGCAAGGCCGGCCGCCTCCGCCGCGCTCACACCTGGCCCCCCGAACCGCACCTTGCCCTGCCACGGCGTGAAGCGGACCGCCTGGAAGCCCGCCCCGGCGAGCAGGGTGGGAAGATACGCCTCGTCGCTGAACGCAAACGGGCCGGGCGCGCGCGGGTCGCGCGGCGGCAGGCCGAGGTGGGCGCGCCCCACCGCCATGACCGCGCTGGCCCAGGGGTTGCCCTCGATGCCAGCCCAAACCGCGAAGTCCAGCCGCCCGCCTGGCGCCAGCATGGCATGGAGGTTGGCCATCGCCGCCGCCGGGTCGGCGAAGAACATGACGCCGAAGCGCGACACCAGCCGGTCGAACGGCGCCCCGAGCGGCATCGCCGTTTGCGCGTCGGCCACCAGGATTTCGAGGTTGCCGGTTCCGGCCTCCAAGGCCTCCTGCCGGGCGAGCCGGGCCAGCGCCGGCGAGATGTCCAGGCCGAGCACCATGCCGCCCGGCGCGACCGCCGCCGCGATTTGCCGGGCGAACCGCCCGCTGCCGCAGCCGATCTCCACCACCCGCTCGCCCGGCGCGAAGCCGGCATGGTCGAGCAGGGCCGCGCCGACGTCGGCCAGCATGATCTCGTAGTGGCTCGCGTTCGCGGCCCAGCCCTCGCCGGTGGCGCCCTGCCAATCGGAGTAGGCCGGAGCGCTGGCCGCCGGAGCTTCTAGGGTGAGTGCCATCTTCGTCTTCTCCTGGCTGCCCAGCGTGCAGCGCCTGGAAGCATAGCCCTTATTCAGGACCGCTTCTCACCAACTCCGGACGGGTGCTGGGCTGTATCGCTCTGTCGAACGTCGAATAGTCAGCGTGGAACACGTTCATGCTGCCTGCCCCATAGCCTTAAAGAAGGTGTAGCAGAACACCCCGTCCGGCTCCGCTGTCCGATGCAGCGCGCGCGTGCCGGCGTCGAAGGCGTCCGGCGTGGCAAGGTCTGCGGCGATGGCGCTTTCCCGCACGCCCTCAATCATCGCCGCAAAGGTGCGCCGGATGAAGCCGTTCACCAGGGCAGGCCGGCTGGCATCCACATAGACCATCCGCGGCGAGACGCGCACCGCCCCAAAGCCTGCGCCGGCCAGCAACGGATACAGCCGACGCCCGATGTTCGCATCACCTCCTGCGCGGCGCTGCAACTCGACCTGACAGGCGATTGCCGCGCGCGCCGCCTCGCTCTCGCGGTGGAAGTAGGTTGAACCATGGTCGCCCTCGATGGCCGTGATCGTGCCGCCCGGCCGGAGGACAGGGCGCAACGCAGCAAGCGCCGCGGCGGGGTCGGGCAGGTGTTCCAGCACGAAGCAGAGGAAGACGTAGTCGAAGGAGGCCGGCGGGAAAGGAGCGGCAAGAAGGTCCGCTTGCCGGAACTCAACGTTTCCGATCCCCGCGGCAGCGATCCGCGCCCGCGCCTCTGCAAGCGATACTGCCGAGACGTCCACCGCCGTGATGCGTGCGCCAGGGCTGCGCTGCGCGAGCGCGACCGTCTGCGCGCCCGTGCCGCAGCCGGCCTCCAACACCTCCGCCCCGTCCGGGAACCCCGTGTCCCCGTGCAGCAGCTCCTCAAGCGTCCGTGCCTGATCCTCTAGCCGAAGCGCTTCCCGTCCGTCGTAGCCATGCACGTAGCCGCCCATGCGCTGTTCTCCCCTGGAACCGGAGCGGCTTTTTCCACGGGTGGGCAGGCGCGTCTTGAACGGGATTGCAGCCCTGCTTTCAGGCGACGGAGGCCCGATAGCGCGCGGGGGTGATGCCGAACTGCCGGCGGAAGGCGCGGGTCAGGTGGCTCTGGTCCGCAAAGCCTGCCCGCAGCGCGACCTCGGCCGGGGCATGGCTGGCAGCCAGCAGACGCTGTGCCAGCCGCACCCGGCGCTGGACGAGGTAGGCGTGCGGCGTCGCGCCGGTCTCGCGCGCAAAGCCGCGCAGCAGCGCGAAGCGATCCACCCCGGACAGTGCGGCCAGCTCTGTGAGAGTGACAGGCAGTTCCGGGGCTTCGTCCAAGCGGCGCCGGGCCGCCGCAACTGCGGGCGAGGTGCGCCGCATTGGGCGCGGTCGGGCACCATGTTGCTGCAGGAGATGGACAAGCGCCCGCAACAGATCCGCCTCCAGCGCCAGGGGTTCCGGTACGGCGGCGGTCGCGCGCGCGAACAGGCGCTCGAACAGTCCGCGCAGCACCGGGTCACGCAGTGCGGGACGTGCAATCTCCGGGGTGTCCCCGACGGCTTCCGCCACCTCTCGGGCAACCAGGGCAGGGCCAAGGTAGAGCATCCGCCACCCGCGCGCGCCGCTGATCGGCGTGCCGTCGTGCATCTCGCCCGGGTTGACCGTGATCACGTCGCCGGCCGTGGACTCCACCTGTCCGATCCCGCTCCACGAGCGCTGCGCCCCGGCCGTCATGGCGCCGATGCCGAACCCGTCATGCGAGTGGCGCGGGAAGGCATGATCGGTGAGGAGCGTCATCGCCTCGACGCCAGGAAGGGCGGAGCGGTGCTGCGTGACCATGTGCATCCTAC